>Ga0187887_10001121_pt1 | contig 23610 bp, 19 predicted proteins | sample June2016WEW_7_10_FD_132977 | JGI IMG/M metagenome (GOLD analysis project Ga0187887, IMG submission 132977) | Peatland microbial communities from SPRUCE experiment site at the Marcell Experimental Forest, Minnesota, USA - June2016WEW_7_10 | ecosystem: Environmental > Terrestrial > Soil >... | reverse complement strand
GAGGACCTCTTCGAGCAGATCCAGCGCGGCGAGACCGCGACGCTGAACGTGGTCCTCAAGGCCGACGTCCAGGGGTCCCTCGAGGCCTGCACCGAGTCGCTTCGCAAGCTCGAGCGAGAGGACGTCAAGCTCGTCATCGTGCACCGCGGCGTGGGTGGCATCACGGAGAACGACGTGCAACTGGCCAAGGCCTCGACCGCCACGATCATCGGATTCAACGTCCGTCCCGACAAGCGCAGTCGCGAGCTCGCCGAGACCGAGGGTGTGGAGATCCGCACCTACGAGATCATCTACAAGTTGATCGAAGAGATCCAGGCCGCCATGCTCGGACTGCTCTCGCCGGTCTTCGAGGAAGTCGTCACCGGCGAAGCCGAGGTCCGCGAGATCTTCCGCGTGCCCCGTATCGGCGCGATCGCCGGGTGCTTCGTGCGCGACGGTGTCATCACGCGCGGCTCGAAGGTGCGCTTCCTGCGCGACGGGGCGATCATCTGGAAGGGCACCATCACCTCGCTGCGCCGATTCAAGGACGACGCCCGCGAAGTGCAATCGGGCTTCGAGTGCGGCATCGGCCTGTCGGACTACCAGGACCTCAAAGAGGGCGACATCATTGAAACCTTCGAGGAGCGCGAGATTCCTCGAACGGCTTGACCATGGCCCACTCGTCAGGTAGCCGCCACCCATATCCTCGTTCGGCCCGAGTCAACCAAATCCTTCGCGAGATCATCTCCGACGAGCTCGTGCGCCTCTCGGATATCGACGAGCGATTGGGTCTGCTGACCGTCACGGGCGTCGACACCACCTCGGACCTCAGCCAGGCCATGGTGTTCTTCGACTCGCTCAGCGTCGAGGCGCAGGCGGCCCTGGAGGAACGTCGGGCCCAACTGCAGGCCTCGGTCAACGCCCAGACGCGGCTCAAGCGCACGCCGAAGCTGGCCTTCATGGCCGATCCGGCCATCGCTCATGGTGCGGCGGTCGAAGAGATCATTCGCCGCCAGAACCATGACGACGACTAACGGCCTGCTACTGATCGACAAGGCGTCGGGGCTGACCAGTCACGACGTGGTCGCCCAGGTGCGCAAGGTCTTAGACGAGAGCCGCGTAGGACACGCCGGCACTTTGGACCCGATGGCCACCGGCCTGCTGGTGCTGGGCGTCGGCGCGTCGACCCGGCTGCTGCGCTTCGCCCAGAGCGAGGTCAAACGTTACGTGGGCACCGTGCGTCTGGGCGTGGCCACCGACTCCCTCGACGCGCAGGGCGCGGTGGTCGACGAACGGCCCGTGCCCGAGTTGACCAGCGTCGAGGTCATGGCGGCCGCCGCGGCCATGATCGGCCCGCAACGCCAAGTGCCGCCAATGGTCTCGGCCCTCAAGGTCCACGGCCGCCGTCTGCACGAACTCGCGCGAGAGGGCGTGCACGTCGAACGCGACGCCCGCGACATCACCGTCAGCGAGTTCTCCCTCACGGCCACCGACGACCCCGCCTCCTGGGACTTCGAAGTTGAATGCACGGTCGGCACCTACGTGCGGGTCCTCTTGAGCGACCTGGCGCTGGCCCTGGGCACGGTGGGCCATCTCAGCGCGCTGCGGCGCGTCTCGAGCGGTCATCACCACGTGGACCAGGCGGTCACGTTAGAACAGCTGCAGCAACTGGTGCGTGAGGGCCAGTCGCCGCTTCGCCCGCCGGTCGACTTCGTGACGCAACTGGAAACGACCGTCGTCGACGAAGATCAGGAACGTCGCCTCCGCATGGGTCAACGCATCGAGGTCCAAGGCTCCTTCAGCACCGAAGAGATCGCGGCTCTTAACGCGCGCGGTGCGCTCGTCGCGATACTGCAGACCCGCGATGAGAAGTGGAAACCGCAGGTCGTGCTGCCGAGCGCGACCGCGCCAGACGCGTTGTAGGTTTTTGGCGATGATCATTTTGAGAGACGACGAATCGGCGCCCGGCAGCGACGCCAGTGCCGTCGCCATCGGCGTCTTCGACGGCCTGCACCTGGGCCACCAGCGGGTGATCGGGCAGGTCCGCTCTTTGGCGTCCGCGCACGGTGCGCGCGCGACGATCGTCACGTTCGACCCGCACCCCGCGCTGGTACTGGCCCCCGAGAGCGCGCCCTTGCAACTGGGCACGCTCGAACAACGCCTGGAGGGATTCGAGGCGCTCGGCGTGGACCAGGTGCGCATCCTTCACTTCACGCCGGCGATGGCCCAGGAGTCGGCCCAGCACTTCGTCGAACGGGTACTGGTGGGCGAGCTTCGTGCCTGCTGCGTGGTGGTGGGCGAGGACTTCCACTTCGGTCACGACCGCGGGGGCAACGTCGCCCTGTTGTCCCTCGAAGGCGAGAAGCACCATTTCGAGGTGTACGCCGCGCCCATCTACGGCGGCAACCAGCGCTGGAGTTCCACAGCCGTGCGCCACGCGTTGGGCAGCGGCGACCTCTTCAGCGCCAACGCCCTGCTCGGCCGGCCGTTCACACTACGCGGTGTGGTGGAGCACGGCGACGCCCGCGGCGCAACGTTGGGGTTCAAGACGGCCAACCTGGCTCTCGACGCGCGCCAGCAACTCCCGGAGCTCGGTATTTACGCCGGGGCCGCGCGGACCGCGCCGCGCACGTGGTGGCCGGCGTCGATCTCGGTGGGCACCCGTCCTCAGTTCTACGACGACGGCAAGGTCCTGGTGGAAGTGCACCTCTCGGACTACGAAGGCGACCTCTACGGCCGCGACCTGGACGTGGCTTTCATGTCGCGGCTCCGCGGCGAGATGACGTTTGCGTCGACCGAGGAGCTCGTGGAGCAAATCGAGCAGGACGTCGCCGAAACGCTGGACATTTATAAGAGATTTATCCCCGAGTCGTCGCCGCTGCTAGGATAGAACTCGGTCAGCGACGCTGATCACGTGGGTCGTCAAGTAGGCGGTCCGCAACGGGACCCCCGATTCATAAGGCAAAAACACGTTATGGCTGAGAAGCAGCAAATCATCAAGGACTATCAGGCTCACGCCACGGACACCGGCTCGTCCGAAGTTCAAATCGCGATTCTGACCGACCGGATTTCTCATCTCACCGAGCACCTCAAGGTTCATAAAGGCGATCATCACACGCGCCGCGGACTCATGAAGCTCATCGGCCAACGTCGCCGTCTGCTCGATTACGTGCAGCGCGGCAATGTCGAGCGCTACCGCGCTCTGATCGGTCGACTCGGCATTCGTCGCTAGCCGACATAAATATGTCGACGCCGTCGACGTATTCAACACATCCGAGGCCTCGGAGGCCAGTGGAGAACAGTCGCGTCGAGCGAAGGTTGCCCACTGGGATCCGGGCGGAGTGTTGCTAACCGCATAAGGAGCAATTCCATGACTGACGCCATTCGCGTAAGTAGCCCAATCACGGGCACCGATAAGACCCTGTCGTTTGAAGCAGGTCACCTCGCCCAACTCGCCGACGGGGCGGTCGTCGCCCGCATCGGCGACACCATGCTGCTGGTGACCGTCGCCGCCGCGCGTTCCGCGCGCGAGGGCACCGACTTCTTCCCCCTGACCGTCGACATTGAGGAGCGGGCGTACGCCGCGGGCAAGATCCCCGGCGCCTTCTTCCGCCGCGAGGGGAAACTCTCCGACCAGGCGATCCTCATTTGTCGTCTCATCGACCGACCGCTTCGTCCCTCCTTCCCCAAGGGCTTCCGCAACGAGACCCAGGTGGTGGGCACGATCTTCAGCGCCGACCAGGAGAACCCGCACGACATCCTGGCCATCAACGCCGCCTCGGCGGCGCTGATGATCTCGGGCCTCCCCTTCGACGGGCCGATTGGTGCGGTACGCATGGCGTACACCACCGACGGCGAGTGGGCGCCGCACCCCACCTACGCCGAGGGCGACGCCGCGACCTTTGAGCTGGTCGTGGCCGGACGGGCCCTGAGCGACTCGGTCGAGTCCGACATCGCCATCATGATGGTCGAGGCCGGAGGGACCGAAGGCTCCTTCGTCAAGTACGAGGACGGCGCTCCCAAGGTGAGTGAGGACGTGCTGGCCGACGGACTCGAGAAGTCCAAGCTTTGGATCCGCGAAGCCATCAATCTCCAGCGCGAACTCGTCAAGGCCTTCGTGGCCGAGCGTGGTCCGATCGAGAAGATGGCCTACGTCAGTTACGACGACTACGAGGACGACGTCTACCAGCGGGTGCTCTCGATCGGCGAAGCGCCGCTCAAGGACGCCAACCAGCTGACCCAGAAGCAGCCCCGGGCCGACGCGCTCTCCGCGGCGACCACGGTGATCATGGAGGAGCTGGCCGATGAGTTCCCCACCCGCGCCAGCGAAGTGAAGGCGGCCGTGAAAGCCATCACCAAGAAGCTGGTGCGCCGTCGCATCGTCGACGAAGGCGTGCGCATTGACGGACGAAGCGTCAACGAGATTCGACCGCTGTCGGCCGAAATCGACCTCTTCCCGATGACCCACGGTTCGGCGCTGTTCCAGCGCGGCGAGACCCAGGTCGTGAACGTGACGACGCTCGGCATGCCGCGCATGCGACAGCAGGTCGACTCGATCACGCCCGACGAGTTCCGCCGCTACATGCACCACTACAACTTCCCGCCCTATTCCACGGGCGAGACCGGCCGCGTCGGCGCTCCCAAGCGCCGCGAAGTGGGCCACGGCATGCTGGCGGAGCGCGCCCTCGTTCCGGTTCTTCCGAGCGAGCAGGACTTCGCCTACACCCTGCGGGTCGTCTCTGACGTCATGCAGTCCAACGGCTCGACGTCGATGGCGTCGGTCTGCGGTTCGTCGCTGTCGCTGATGGCGGCCGGTGTGCCGATCAAGGCACCCGTGGCCGGGATCGCCATGGGCCTCGTCTACGACGACGGCAAGTACGTGACGTTGACCGACATCCTGGGAGCCGAAGACGCTTTCGGCGACATGGACTTCAAGGTCGCCGGCACCGCGGACGCCGTCACGGCACTGCAGCTGGACACCAAGATCGACGGCCTCCCGGCCGACGTCCTCTCCAAGGCGCTGCATCAGGCGAAGGAAGCCCGACTGGCCATCCTGAAGGTCATCACGGACACTATTCCCGAGCCGCGCAGCGAAGTGGCCGAGGTCGCGCCCAAGATCGTCTCGCTCGAGATCCCCATCGACAAGATCGGTGAGGTCATCGGACCCAAGGGCAAGGTCATCAACACCCTCCAGCAGGAGACCGGGGCGGACATCGCCGTGGACGACGACGGCGTGGTCGGCACCGTCACCATCGGCGCCAAGGACGGGCGGGCGGTCGAAGAAGCCCGTCGCCGCATCGCCCTCATCCTCGATCCTCCGACGGCCGAAGTCGGCGCGATCTACCAAGGACGCGTCGTCAACATCGCGAAGTTCGGGGCCTTCGTCAGCATCATGCCCGGACGCGACGGATTGCTGCACATCTCCAAGATGGCGCCGCTCAACGATGGCAAGCGTATCGGCCAGGTGGAAGACGTCGTCGAACTAGGACAGGCCATTGAAGTCCGTGTCGACGACATCGATCCCCAGGGCAAGGTATCGCTGTCCCTAGCCGGCGAGTACGCAAACGCCGACCTCGGCGAGTCACCCCGCCCGCGACCGTCGCGAGACGGTGGCGACCGAGGGCGTGACGACCGTGGACCTCGCGAGAGCCGCGGACCCCGCGAGGACCGGGGGGATCGTGGTTCCCACGACCGACCGGCCCGCGACCGCGCGCCCTCGTCGGGTCCTTCGTCCGCCTTCGAGGCCGCTTTCGAAGCCGAGTTGGCCGGAGAGATCGGTGACCTGGGTCCCGGCGGCCCGACGTTCAGCGCCGATGACGGTGGCGGACGTCGCAGTCCTCGTCCCCGTCGTCGTTAACTCCTAGTGGGGCCGCGCGTCGCAGTCGATCGGACTGTGGCGCGCGGCCCTTCACTTTTTTCGTAACTTTGAGACAATGAGCACGGCCACCGAACCCTCAGCGACTCGGTGGTGGCGTCCCCTCGAACGAAGCGATCGCCGAGCCTTGGCGCTCATCGTGCTCGTGCCAGTCGCGCTCTTCGTGGTGCCGGCGCTCTTTGGCCACCCGGGCATGGGCGGCGACAACCTTATTCAGAACTTCCCGCTGCGGGTGTTGAGCGGCCGACAGATCGCGTCGGGCCACCTTCCGTTGCTCAATCCCTATTCCAACTCGGGCACGCCGCTCCTCGGAGGACTCAACGCGGGCTCGCTGTATCCGATGACGGTGCTCTTCGCCGTGGTGCCGCCCCTCGCTGCCTGGCTGCTCAACCTGATCGTGATCTACGTGACGTCGGCCCTGGGGATCTACGCCCTGCTTCGCTGGCACGGCCTGCGCAGCCTCGCGTCGCTGGCGGCCGCGCTCAGCTACACCTACACCGGCGCCATGGTGGGCCAGATCGTGCACCTAGGTGTCGTCCAGGGCTTCTCCTTCATCCCTTGGACCGTCCTGATCCTGCTGGCGCTCTCTCGAAAGTTGCAGTCACTGTCGCCGACGGATCACTGGCGCCACTACGCTCGCGCGGCGCTGCCGGGCACGATGTGGTTCGCCGTGCTCTGGGGGCTCACCTTCCTTACGGGCGAACCGCGAGCCATCGCCGTCATCGAACTGCTGTGCCTGGTGAGCGTCCCGGTAGTGCTGGTGATGCGCACGTCGTACTCGTTGCACGCCTGGCGCGCACGTATCACCTACGTGATGAGCCTGGGGGTCGGCCTCGCCTGGGGCGTGGCCATCGGCCTGGTGCAGCTGCTGCCCGGTGAGTCGTTCATCGGTCTTTCGGAACGCTCGTCGATCTCGTACGGCTACTACGGGGCCGGTTCGTTGGCCGTGCGCTGGACGCCGCTGATGCTGGTCCAGGACATGTTCGGCGGCAACGGCACGGTCGGGCGGCCGCACTACTTCGTGAACTACAACTTGCCCGAGGTGACGGGCTACGCCGGGCTCCTGGCGCTGGTGGCCGTCGCCGCCTTCCTCACCCGACTAACGCGCCGGGGCTGGGTGGGGCCGCACCGCGACTTCGTGCTGTACGTCGTGCTCGGTCTCGTGGGACTCTTCGCCACCTGGGGCTCGTTCACCCCCTTGGGCCATCTCTTTCACGCCATACCCCTCTTCGGTCACACCCGTCTGCAGAGTCGCAACATCATCGTGGTGGATTTCGCGGCCGCCATGCTGCTGGGCTGGTGGTTGGACCGGCTGCAAGCGCGAGATGTCGAGGGCGCCGCCCTAGAGGGACGACGTCGATGGTTCACGCTGGCGCCGCCCGTGGCGGTGGTGGTGCTGTGTCTAGCGATGCTGTTGTGGGGGCCGCAATTGGTGCACCGTCTGGGGGCGTCGACCGCGACGGCGTACCTGGCCAAGCAGGAGACCTTGACGTTGCTGCTGCACCTGGGCGTGGCGCTTTCGGTGATCGCCCTACTGATCTGGTTTAGCCGTTCGACCAAGCTCGTGCGATGGATCCTCGTGGTCATGAGCGTCGACGTGGCGCTCTTCCTGCTCTTCTGCTCGACGGGCATCGTGGGCACCAACAATCCGACCGAACCGTCGCCCACCCTGGCACTCTCGTTGCTCGGCCGTCAGGGACGCACCGCGCTGGTTGACTTGGTGGCCGCGCACTCGACGGTCTTCAACGCCATGGGACTGGCCAACCTCGACGTCTTCACTCAATTGCCCAGCGTCCAGGGATACGGTTCGCTGATCTCGTCGATCTACGACAACGCCACGGGGTCACACCCCTTGGCCGAACTCAATCCGTGTCAGCTGGGTGACGGCACATTCACCCAGTTGCGCCTGGCCTCGATCGCCATCGCGACCCAACAGCTGGGCGAGTGGGTGAGCCAGAGTTCGGCGCCGTCGAGCTCCTGTCTCAAGCCCGTCGTGCGTCCCGCGACCTGGCGCTACTTCGGTCAGATCCTTAACGTGCGCACCGTGACTATCACCGGCTACCACGACCGTTCCGTCTCGAAGGGTCCGCTGGCCCTGCAGTTGCTCAACGGGTCGGGCCGACCCGTTGGCCATCCCCTGCATTCTTCCGTGGTCGGCCACACCATCACGTTCCTCCTCAATGATTCCGTGCTCGCTGGTGGACTGCGATTATCGGGTCCCCAGGGAGTGCTGGTCAACGACGTCACGGTCAGCCAGGGCGTTGGCGCGCGCAGTTTTCGCTTTGACACGCCGTTCCAGCAGGCCCTGTCGACCTCGGCGTGGCGACTGTCCAGCACCGACGGCACGTTCGCGGTGATCAAGGCCAGACACGTGCTGGCCCCTGACTGGCTTTATGGTGCGCCCGCCACCAGCCGCATCACCGCGATCAAGAACGCCACGTGGGGCGACACGTGGGTGAGCGTCACGACGAAGGTTCCTGCGGTGTTGGTGCGCAGCGAGGCCTACCTGCCCGGATGGCGAGCCACCGCGCTCAACACGTTGACGGGCCAGAGCGTGGCGTTGAATGTGGACCGCTCGGGACTGGTGCAGAAGGTCACCGTGCCGCGTGGCACGTGGACCGTCCACTTCCACTATCACGCGCCCTACATCGAGGCGGGCCTCGCGAGCTCCCTTGCGGCCGACCTGCTCTTGGTCGGCGTGTCGTCGACGTTGTTGGTCGTCGCACGAAGAAGGCAAAAGAGTAAGGTTCGACCGTGAAGTCACTCGCACTGGTCGGCGGCGCGGGGCGCATGGGCCAATTGATGGCTGAGTCACTCGGCGCGCTCGAGGACTTTACGGTGACGGCCCTGGTGGACGTCAAGGAACCAAGCGAACTCCATGGCGCTCTCTACGTCGCCGCGCTGAGCGATCTGGATCCCACGACGATCGACGTGGTGGTCGAGTTCTCGAGCGCCGACAGCGTGGTGACGTCGGCGCAGTGGTGCGCCCAGCACCGGGTCGCCCTGGTCATCGGCACGACGGGACTGAGCGACGAGCAGCGTCACGAGGTCGAGTTGGCGAGCCACTCGACGGGGATCATCATGGCGTCGAACTTCGCCATCGGCATGGTCCTCGAGGAGCGTTTCGCCCGGATGGCCGCGCCCTACTTCGACCGCGTCGAGATCATCGAACTGCATCACGACCGCAAGGCCGACGCGCCGTCGGGCACCTCGCTCACCACGGCCCGGGCCATCGCGAAGGCCCGTGGTGAGGCGGGACTGCCCGCGTTGGTCGACCCGACCACGCATCATTCGATCCCCGGCTCGCGCGGCGCCGACGCGGTTGATGGCATCATGATCCACTCGCTTCGCCTGCCCGGCCTGGTGTCGCATCAGGAGATTCATTTCGGTGCGCCGGGTGAGGGGCTCACCATTCGCCACGATTCCTTCGACCGCGCGAGCTTCGTACACGGCGTGACGCTCGCGCTGCGCGCCGTCGAGGCGACGCCGGGCCTGATGATCGGCATCGACTCGCTGGTCGTCTAGCCGCGGCCCACAGCGTTTTCGACGGGGATAATCACTGGTAACTTCGAGGTATGGCTTCGCCACGTTTTGGAACCGTCCTCACCGCGATGGTCACGCCTTTCGCGCCCGACGGTTCGGTCAATTTCGACATGGCCGCCGTCCTCGCGAGGTTCCTGGTGGAGCAGGGCTGCGACGGGCTGGTGATCGGTGGATCGACGGGGGAGGGCAGTGCCCTCTCGGATCAGGAGAAGCTCGACATGTTCTCCTGCGTGTCCCAGGCCGTGTCGGTCCCGGTATTGGCGGGCTCGACGTCCTCGGACACGGCGCGCTCGGTCGCGCTGACCGGCCAGGTCGCCGCGACGGGCGCGGCGGGCGTGCTGGCGACGACGCCGGCGTACGCCCGTCCGAGCCAGGCCGGCATCGCGGCCCACTTCGCCGCCGTGGCGCAGAGCACCACGCTGCCGGTCATGCTCTACGACATCCCCTCACGCACCGGCAGGAAGATCCTGTCGGAGACGACCGTCGCGCTGGTGCGCGGCCACCACAACATCATCGCGATGAAGGACGCCTCGGGCGACCTGGTGGCGGCGGCGCACACCAAGGCCGTGCTCGGCGACGACCTCGATCTCTATAGCGGCGACGACAGCGTGCTGCTCGCGTTCATGGCCATCGGCGCGGTGGGCATCGTCTCGGTGGCGGCGCATTGGGCCGCGCCCGAATTCGCGGCCCTGGTGCACAGCGTGGAGAAGGGCGACTGGGACCAGGCGCGCGCGCTCAACGAACGGCTGGCGCCGAGCTGCAGTTTCGAGAGCACCGAGCTCTACCCCAACCCCGTGCCGGCCAAGGCCGCGCTGCGAGCGTTGGGGATGGACGTCGGCCAGTGCCGTCTCCCGCTCGGGCCCAGCGACGCGACGTGTGACGCGGCCGCCGCGACCATCGTGGCGGGCCTTCAGGCGACGCGTGGCTAAGGACTCCTTTCGTGTCACCTTCGTCGGCGGCCTCGGAGAGATCGGTCGCAATTGCCTGGCGCTGGAGCAGGACGGGCGCATCATCGTCATCGACGCGGGCCTCATGTTCCCCGAACCCACCATGTACGGCGTCGATCTCATCCTGCCCGATTTCCGCTGGCTGATCGAACGGCGCGACCGGGTCGACGCCATCGTGCTGACCCACGGGCACGAGGACCACACCGGCGCGCTCCGCTATCTCGTTAAGGACATCAACGTGCCCATCTACGGCGCGGCCCTAACGCTCGGCTTCGCTCGCCACCGTCTGACCGAGGCCAAGGTCGCCCACGACCTCACCTTCATCGAGGTCAGCGACGGCGAGCGCCGTCGCATCGGACCCTTCGAGGTCGAGTTCATCCCGGTGACCCACTCGGTGCCGAGCGCGCACGCGCTGGCCATCTTCACCAAGGTCGGCATCGTGGTGCACTCGGGCGACTTCAAGCTCGACCTCACGCCGATCGACGGGCGCCGCACCGACATCTCGCGGCTGGCGGCGATCGGCGACGAGGGCGTGGCGCTGCTGCTGTGCGACTCGACGAACGCCGAGGAGCCGGGCTTCACCGCGTCGGAGCGTTCGGTGGGCGGCGCGCTTCGCCGCCTGTTCCTGGAGCGACCGCAGCGTCGGATGGTGGTGGCCTGCTTCGCCAGCCACATCCACCGCGTCCAGCAGATCATCGACGTGGCGTTGGAACAGAACCGCAAGATCGCCCTCATGGGTCGCTCGATGGAGTCCAACGTCAAGCTGGCGCGCAAGTTGAACCTGCTGCACGTGGACAACGCCGACTTCATCGACATCGAGAACATCGACCGGTTCGCGCCGGGCGAGGTCTGCGTCATCTGCACCGGCAGCCAGGGCGAACCCTTGGCCGCGCTGTCGAAGCTCTCGCGCGGCGACGCTCGTTTTTTGAAGGTCGGCGCGGACGACACGGTGATACTCAGCTCGCATCCCATCCCGGGCAATGAGTGGTCGGTGGGGCGGGTCATTGACGACCTGCATCGTGCCGGCACTGAGGTCATCCACTCCGAGCACGAGCCGGTCCACGCGTCGGGCCACGCGCGCCAGGGTGAACTTCGGACCTTCCACCAGTTGGTGCGCCCGCGCAACTTCGTTCCCGTGCACGGCGAGTACCGCCACATGGTCCATCACGCTGACCTGGCGCTGTCCATGGGTCTCACCAACGATCACGTGCTGATTTGCGAAGACGGGGACCAGGTCGAGGTGTCGGCCGCGGGCATCCGGCGATCGGGCGAGGTGCCGGCGGGCTTCCACTACATCGACGGCAGCGCCGGAGACCTTGACGAGCGTCCGCTAGAGGAGCGCCGCATGCTCGCCGCGTTCGGGGTCCTGCAGATCTCGGCCGGCGTCGACAAAAAGCGCGCCACCATCATCCAGCCGGTGCGCATCACCACGCGCGGCTGGTTCGAAGGCGAGCACGACCGCGAGCTGCTCGAAGCGGTGACCACCAACGTGCGCGACGCGCTGACCAGTGCGTTGGGTGAAGGCGACGTCGACGAGGGCTCGCTCAACAAGGTCGCTCAACGGGCCGCCGGTCGGCTGCTGGGTCAGAAGTTCCGCCGCCAGCCCGTGCTGCTGACGGCGATCGTGGTGCTCTAGGTCTCGTCCTTCTCCGGCTCACCGTTGGCCGCGTTGCGCCGACCGGCGCGCCAGTAGGCCTTGCGGCTCAACTGTTCATCGCTCAGGCCCCGGTCGATCAGGGCGTCAGCCAGCACCTTGATGATGGAGAACTCGCCGAAGAGGTAGGCGTGTCCCGAGCCCGGGGGGAGGGCGAAGGCGCTCAGACCGTTGAGCATGGTGGTCGGATCGCCGCGCTCGCGTGTCGCGCGGTCGACGAAGATCCCCGTCACGCCCACGCGCTCGTCGAAGGTCGCCGTGCGCATGTCGTCGTCGTGATCGACCTCGACGATGAAGATCGCCTGGCCGCCGGGCTGGATGCTCTGGGCCATGCGGTAGAACGCGCTCAGTCCGGTCACGTCGCCCATGAAGAGGTGCCAGTCGGTGTTGGGGGCCAGGGGGATCTTCCCGCGCGGTCCCACGACGTCGACGGGGTCCCCGGGCGAGGCGCTCTGGGCCCAACGACTGCCCACGCCGTCGTGCATGGTGCTGATCCATAAGGTCAGCTGGTCGGAGGCAGGATCGACGGCCCGCACGCTGTAGCGACGGCGCACGAAGGTCTGCGAATCGCTCTCCAAGCGGATCATGACGTCGTTGCCGGGTACCCCCGCGAGGAGGGCCGCGTCGCCGCGCAACACGACCTCGTGGAGGCAGGAACTCAGCCGGGTCGCGCTACGCACCTCACAGACCCGGGCGTTGGTGTTGAGTCGCTGCGCCAAATCGGTCGAAGAGCCGTGCGGCGCTGCAATCACCGGCCCATTCTAGGTTGAGTGGCACGGAATACGAACGGAGGTTCGGTAAGTTGGATGGTAGTGGTACAAGCCCGACACAAGAAAAAACCGGTTAAGAAGACGGCCAAGCGCGCTCGCGCGGCCTCCGATGCCCCCACGCTCTGGCAGCGTCACGAACGCGACATCTGGATCGTGGTGATGGCGGTCCTGGGCCTCTTCGCGCTGCTGGCCGAGGCGGGCGCCCTGGGTCCCGTGGGCCGTCAGATCTCGCGCGCGCTGGCCCTGGTCTTCGGGGTCGGCCGCTTCGTGCTGCCCCTCGCGCTATTGATATTGAGCGTCGCGTTGGTCTGGGGCAAGATCGAAGTCGAGCGGGCCCGACTCGGCTGGGGAGTGGCGCTGGGCATGATCAGCGTCTGCGGGCTCGGCCACCTCGCCGGGGGCCGCCCGCACATCAACGGTGGCGTGAAGGCCCTCGCGCACGCGGGCGGATGGATCGGCGTCCTGATCGGTGGCGGACTCTACCGCAGCGTGGGCCTGGGCGGGGCCCTCACCATATTGTTGGCCGTGCTCGTGGTGGCGCTCATCATCACCACCGGCATCGGGCTGCGCGCGCTGGCCAGCGCCGCGGGCACGGTGCTGCGGGCGGTCGGGAGCCGCTTCGCGTCGTGGTGGACGGCGCGGCCGCGACGCGAGGATGACGACGAAGCCGACGAGGTCGACGAGGTCGACGAAGAGGAGTTCGAAGCGACCGAGGAAGAGGAGTACGAAGAGGAGCCCGAACCCTTCGAGTACGAAGAGGAGTTCGAGCCGGACGAAGCCGAGTACGAGGAGGAAGTGCCGCCACCGGCGCGCCCACCGACCCGGGCACGAGAGGTTCCGCTGATGTCGGGGGAGTGGGAGCTGCCGCCGCTGACGATGTTGGTGCGGACCAAGGACCAGAAGCAGGACCGCAGCGCCATCGTCGAGGCCGGCGCGCAGCTGGTCGAGGCCCTGGCGGCCCACGGCGTCGACACGACGCTGGTCGGCTACACCGTCGGGCCTACCGTCACCCGTTTCGAGCTGGAACTCGGACCGGGGGTGAAGGTGTCGAGCGTCACCTCGCTCAACAAGGACATCGCCTACGCCATGGCGTCGCCCGACGTGCGGATCCTGGCCCCGATACCGGGACGCTCGGCCATCGGGGTCGAGGTGCCGAACCGACAACGCACGCTCGTCGCCCTGGGCGACCTGCTGGCCTCGGACGAGGCGGTGGCGGCCGAGCACCCGCTCGACGTGCCGATCGGCCGCGACATCGCGGGCAAGACCGTGGTGATGAACCTGGGCGAGATGCCGCACATCCTGATCTCGGGCGCCACCGGCGCGGGCAAGAGCTCCTGCATCAATTCGATCGTCACCTCGCTGGTGATGCGCTCGACGCCCGACGAGGTTCGCCTGGTGCTGGTGGACCCCAAGCGGGTCGAGATGGGACAGTACAACGACCTGCCGCACCTCATCGCGCCGGTGGTGGTCGATCCCAAGAAGGCGGCGGGCATGCTGGCGTGGGCGGTGAAGGAGATGGAGCGACGCTACGACCTGCTGGCCGAGAGCGGCGCGCGCGACATCACGAGCTACCAGCAGATGATCGACAGCGGCGAACTGGCGCCCGAGGCCTCCGATCATCAACTGGTGGCCGAGGCCTTCGAGCGCGCCACCGGGCTGGCCTCGGACGTCGACGAGTTGCCCGGTCCAGAGGAGCTTCCCTACATCGTCATCGTGGTCGACGAGCTGAACGACTTGATGATGGTGGCGGCGCGCGACGTCGAGGAATCGGTGGTGCGCATCGCGCAGATGGCTCGCGCGGTGGGCATCCACCTGGTGCTCGCCACGCAACGGCCGAGCGTCGACGTCATCACCGGCGTCATCAAGGCCAACGTCCCGAGCCGCATGGCCTTCGCGGTTTCGTCGCTGGCCGACAGCCGCGTCATCTTGGACCAGGCGGGGGCCGAACGGCTCATCGGCAAGGGAGACATGCTGCTGGTGACAGCGTCGAGCAACATCGCGCGCCGACTGCAGTCGCCGTGGGTCTCGGAAGAGGAGGTGCGCCGTGTCGTCGAGTTCTGGCGCGCCCAGGGCGGGCGACAGGAATCGGTGGTGGCGCTGGACATACCCGCCGGCCGGATGGAGGGATCGGCCAGTGGTGATGACGACGAAGTGCTGCGCCAGGCCCGCGACCTGGTGCTGCTGACCCAGCAAGGCTCCACCTCAATGTTGCAGCGAAAACTGCGCGTGGGTTTCGCTCGCGCGGGACGGATCATGGATCAGCTCGAGGAAGAAGGCATCGTGGCGGCCGGCGATGGTTCGAAGGCCCGTCGCGTCCTGATGACTCGCGAAGAGTACGACCAGCAGTCTTCGTACTAGTTCGTGCGTCGTACCCGCAAACCTCGTCGTCCCGCGCTGCGCGGACTGTTCACCCGCTTCGTGGCGCTGGTGCTCGGCGCGGCGATCGGGGTGGCCCCCATCGTGGCGATGCAGCTTCCTTTAATGCATCATCAGTCGACGGCCACGTTCACGCTGGCCCCGATCAGGGCGAGGCCGGGGACCGTCACGCCGTTGGCGTGGCCGTCGGTGGGCAGCGCCGCGCTGTTCATCCCTTCCCAAGGCGTCGCCCAGGGCTACCACGACCAGGTGGTACCGATCGCCAGCCTGACCAAGATGATGACCGCGTACGTGGTCTTGAAGAAGCTCCCGCTGGCCATCGGCCAGACCGGACCGTGCGTCACGGTGAGCGACTCGGACGTGGCCACCTACGAGGCCCTCAGCGCGCTCGACGAGTCGAGCGTCTACGTGGTCGCGGGCGAATCGCTCTGCGAGATCGACCTCTTGAACGGTCTGCTCGTGCACTCGGCCAGCAACTACGCCGTGATGCTGGCCGACCTGGTCGCCGGTGGCACGGAGGCCTTCGTAGGACTGATGAACCAGGACGCGCAGCAATTGGGGCTCGACAACACCCACTACGCCGACGTGTCCGGGTTCGATCCTGACTCGGTGTCCACGGCACTCGACCAGGCGCAGCTCGCGTACCAGCTGATGAAGTCGCCCCTGGTGCGCTCCATCGTCGATCAGACCAGCGTCACCCTGCCGGTGGCCGGTACCGTCGATTCCTTCACGCCCTACGTGGGCCAGGACAACGTGATCGGCGTAAAGTCGGGGCGCACCTCCCAGGCCGGGGGCTGCGACGTGATGGCCATGACCTTCCAACTGGGGACCAAGACCGAGGTGCTGTACGCCGTGGTGCTGGGCCAGGAAGGCGGCGACCTCTTGGGCCCCGCCGGTACTGCGGCCCTGGCCCTGGCCGATTCCGCCGTGCAGAGCCAGTTGCCGCATTCGTACCGGTTCCTCGCGTCGAAGTCGCTCGGCACGATCGGCTGGGGAGCGCGGCGCGTCACCTTCGGGGTCAGGCGCTCGACGACCGTCCTGTGGCCCAGCGTGCAGCACGTGCTCGTGGTCCAGGTGCACCTCGATCGCACCACCACGACGATTCGCCGGGGCCAGCGCGTGGGATGGATCGTCGTGCACGGACTCAAGGATCGTCGCCTCGAGCTCGTCGCCCGCGCCTCCGTATCGCCGCTCACACTGTGGCAACGAATACGCTGACATGGTGTTCGCGCGCGTCCCCGCCAGTTCCGCCAACCTCGGTCCGGGGTTCGACACGTTGGCCGTCGCGCTGGAACTGTACGTCGAAGTGGACATCCAACCCTCGGCGACGTTCGAGATAACCAGCGCAGGTTTTGGGGCCGGTCGCCACGACAATGAGGAACACCTGGCGGTCATAGTCGCATCGAGTGTCCTGGGCCACAGCAATTTCGCCATCCACATCAACTCAGAGATCCCCATCTCGAGGGGCCTGGGTTCGTCGGCCGCCCTGGCGCTGGCCGCCGCGGCCGCGGCGGGCGCAGCCGACCCGATGGCCGTGGCGACCTCGGTCGACGGTCACGCCGAGAACGCCGCCGCTTCGATGTTCGGTGGCCTCGTCGTCGCCAGCTACAGCGAGCGTGACGGGGCCATCGCGCGGTCCCTGCCCTTGGACGACGCCTGGCGCTTCGTGGTGGTGGTGCCCGAGGAGGAGCTCTCGACGAACGACGCGCGAACGGTGCTGCCCGACCAGGTCGATTTCGACGACGCCGTTCGCAACCTCAACGCCCTGGGATTGTTGATCGCCGGCCTGGCCGATCACCGCGAGTTCGTGCCGTCGTCGATGGACGACTATCTGCACCAGCCGTACCGAATGTCGCTGCTGGCGTTCGCCCAGCCCCTCTTGACCCGGCTGACCGACGCGGGGGCGCTCGGCTCGTGCTGGTCGGGGGCCGGTTCGGCGATTCTTGCCCTCACCACGTCAGAGACCGCGACCGACGTGGCCACCGCGGCGCGCGAGTTCTTGACGCGCGAAGGCGTGGAGGGATCCGTGCTCGAGTTGAAGGCGGACCTCACCGGACTCGTCACCCGTTGAAGGCCCGCGCGGACACCTCACGGAGTCACGCGCTTCGCGGCGCGCCGCTGGTGTTGCTCGGCGCCACCGTCATTCAGTGGTCGGCCGCTGTGGTGCGGCCGGCGTTCGTGACGATCGGGCCCGGCGGGGCCAGCGCCGGTCGCTTCCTCTTCGGCGCAGTCGTGTTGGTCGCTCTCACGCGTCCCAAGGTCCGCCGGTGGAACCAGCAGCAGTGGCTAGGTGCGGTCGCCTTGGGCGTGACGGTCGCGGTGATGAACCTGTCGTTCTATCAAGCGATCGCGAGGATCCCCCTCGGCGGGGCCGTGGCGATCGAGTACATGGGTCCCTTCCTCGTGGCCGCTTTGGCCAAGCGCTCGCTGCGACACTTCGCCCTGGTGACCCTGGCCGCACTGGGCGTGCTCGCGCTCTCGCGTCCCGGGGGCGGCATCACCCTGGCCGGCGCGCTTTTCGCCGTCCTGGCCGGCGTGTGCTGGGGGGCGTATACCTTCGCGTCGCATCGGCTGGGCGACATCACCAGCGGGTTCGAAGGGCTGGCCGTCGCCATGGCCATCGCCGCCCTGGTGACGCTGCCCTTCGGCCTCGGTGCGGTGCATCAACTCGCGGATCACCCGTCGCTCCTGGCGCGCCTGGCGCTGGTGGGCGTCATGGCCACGGTCCTCGGATTCGGGTTCGAGATGCAGGCCCTGCGCCACCTCAAGCCTTCCATCGTCAGCGTGCTCCTCGCGCTCGATCCCGCGGTGGCCTTTCTCATCGGCTGGCTGCTCTTGAGCGAGAGGGTCACGTCCTGGGACCTGGTGGGACTGGCCTGCGTGGTCATCGCGGGCGTGGGCGTCACCTACGACGCCGCCAAAGAAGATCTAAAAATCGGTCTATAGGCTGGGAAGGTGGCTACGCCCAAATCCTTCTCGATCCGCACTTTTGGCTGCCAGATGAACGAACACGACTCCGAGCGTCTGGCCGGGTTGATGATCGCCGACGGTCTGGTACCGGCCGGGAGCGATGAGGAAGCGGACGTGGTGATCCTCAACACCTGCACCATCCGCGAGAACGCCGACCTCAAGCTCTACAGCGCCCTCGGACAGCTCAAGGCCCAGAAGGAACGCCGCCCGGGGATGCAGATCGCGGTGGGGGGCTGCATGGCCCAGAAGGACCGCGGGGAGATCCTCGAGCGCGCGGGGTGGGTCGACGTGGTCTTCGGCACCCACAATCTCGCCTCGGCGCCGTCGCTCCTGCGTCGGGCCCAGGACGAAGGTCCGCTGGTGGAGATCTTGGACGCGCCTGATCCCGAGACCAACCGCGACATGGCGCCCGCGCTCTACGCGGTGCGCGAGCTCTCCTTCGCTGCGTGGATGACCATCCAGACGGGCTGTGACAATAGCTGCGCCTTCTGCATCGTGCCGTCGGTGCGCGGCGGCGAGATCAGTCGCCCCCTGGACGATCTGATCGAGGAGGCGACCATGCTCGCCGACACCGGCGTCAGCGAGATCACGGTGCTCGGTCAGAACGTCAACTCCTACGGGCGCGACATCACCAAGCGCGGGCCCCTCTTCGCGCAACTGCTCCGCGCCCTCGGCGAGGTTGAGGGACTCGAACGCATCAGGTTCACCAGTCCCCACCCCAAGGACCTTCGCCCCGAGACGATCACCGCCATGGCCGAGACGCCCGCCGTGTGTCCTCAGCTACACCTGCCCCTCCAGTCCGGCTCGGATCGAGTCTTGTCCGCGATGCGGCGCGGCTACAGCGCCGAGCGGTACCTGAAGCGACTGCGTGACGCGCGCGGTGGCATCGAGGACCTGGCGGTCACCACCGACCTCATCGTCGGGTTCCCCGGCGAGACCGACGATGAGTTCGAAGAGACCCTTCACGTCTGCGCCGACGCGCAGTTCGACTCCGCCTACACCTTCATCTTCTCGCCGCGCCCCGGCACCCGCGCGGCCGAGATGACCGCCGACTTCGTGCCGGCCGACGTCATCAAGGAGCGCTTCGAGCGACTCAAGGCGGTGCTCGACCGCTCGGCCCTGCGTAAGCACGAAGCGCGAGTGGGGCGACGCGAGGAGGTGCTGGTCGAAGGACCTTCGCGACGCAACGCTCAGGTGCTTTCGGGTCGCACTCGCCAGGGCAAGCTGATCCATTTCCCCGCGCCCGTCGATTCATTGCGACCGGGCACCTTGGTCCTGGTCGACGTGGTGCACGGCGCGCCGTACCACCTGCTGGGCGAGCTCGCCTCGGTGCTGCGACCGCCCCGTCACAAGGTTCGCATCCCCCTGTCGCACTCGTGATGAACCACGGCGGCATGGCCGTCGCCCTGGTCGGCCCGACGGCCTCGGGTAAGTCGGCGCTGGCCCACCGGCTGGCTCTCGCCAGCGACGGCGACATTGAGATCCTGGCCGTGGACGCCATGACGGTGTACCGGGGCATGGACCTGGCGACGGCGAAACCCACGTCGGCCCAACGCGGTGAGGTGGCGTATCACCTGCTCGACCTCGTGGAGCCGAGCGAGGAATTCACGGTGGCCGCTTTTCAGGCGGCGGCGCGCGAGGCCGCCGACGACGTGTGGCGCCGGGGCGGCTCGGTGCTCTACGTGGGCGGGACCGGTCTCTACGGTCGCGCGGTGCTGGACAACTTCGACATCCCCTCCCAGTATCCGCACCTTCGCGCCCAGCTCGACGCTCAAGCCGAGCACGGGTTGTCGGATCTCTACGCTCAATTGGTCGCGCTCGACCCCTTGGCCGCGAGCCGCATGGAGCCCACGAACGCCCGCCGCGTCGTGCGGGCCCTCGAGGTGACGTTGGGCAGCGGCCGGGCCTTCTCCTCCTACGGGGCGGGTCTGCGGACCTACGGGCCAGTGCGCGTCGTGCAGGTGGGGATCCGCTGCGACTTTGCAACCCTCGACGAACGGATCACGTCGCGCTTTCATTCCTGGCTGGAGGACGGCTTGGTCGACGAGGTGGAAGGTCTCGCGAGGACGCCGGGCGGCCTCAGCCGCACCGCTCGTCAAGCCGTGGGCTATCGCGAACTGCTGCGCCACGTCGAGGGCGGCGAGCCCCTCGAGGAGTGCGTGAACGACGCCATCGCGCAGAGCCGGCGCCTCGCGCGGCGCCAGCGTTCCTGGTTCCAGCGTGATCCCCGCATCGAATGGTTCGACGAACCCGAAGCCGCCGCCCAACGCCTCCACGACGTGCTGGGAAGTCCTGACGGCTTCGTGAGAGACTAGGTACCAATGACCTTGCGATCCCTACAGAAGTGGCACGGAGCGGGCAATGACTTCCTGATCGACGTGGTGAGCGAGCACGACGCACCGTGGTGGAACCCTTCGCACGCGAGTGCGGTCTGCCGGCGCGCGACCGGCGTCGGAGCGGACGGGTTGATCGTCGCGACGCTCGGATCGGCGGTGGCCATGGTTCTCTATAACGCCGATGGTTCGGTGGCCGAGATGTCGGGCAACGGCATTCGCTGCCTGGCGGCCGCCGTGCGCCGGGCCACCAAGGGCGAGTGGTCCTCGCTCGAGGTGTTAACCATCGCCGGGCCCCGCGAGGTCACCCTCGAGATGGATGGCGACCACGGCTACGGCGGTGTCGCGATGGGCAAGGTGACCTTCGGCCGCAACCAGGAAGGCGCGGTGGGCGTCGCCAACGTGGGCAATCCCCACGTGGTCGTCGAGGACAACCCCAGTTGGCCCGACGTCCAACGCGAGGCCATGGCCGAGCGGATGTCCAGCTTCGAAGGCGGCGCCAACGTCGAGTTCGTGACGGTGGTCGATCGGGGCCAGCTCGCGATGCGCGTGATCGAGCGCGGGGTCGGTTGGACCCTGGCCTGCGGGACGGGTTCCTACGCCGCCGCGGCGGTGTTCCATCGTGAAGGGCGCTGCGACGCTGACGTGGTGGTCAACAACCCCGGCGGTCCGTTGCGCGTAGTGATCGAAGGCGACGAGGCGACGTTGAGCGGACCAGTGCAGTTCGTCGCCGACGTGGAGTGGCTCGAAGTTTGACGTATATACCAACGACGCTCATCGATCGCACGTTCCGCGAGCGTATCGTGCTGGTGGGCGTGCTGTTCCCTGGCGTGAGCGCCGACGAGCTCGATCGCCAGCTCGATGAGTTGGCCCTACTGGCCGACACCGCCGGCGCCGACGTCGTCGCGCGCATCGTCCAGCGCCGCGACGCCCCCGATCCCGCGACGTTCCTCGGTTCCGGCAAGGTCCAGGAGCTGCGCGAGATCTGCCTGGCCGTCGACTCCGACACCGTTATCTTCGAGCACAATCTCTCGCCGGCGCAGCAGCGCAACCTCGAGGCGATTCTGGGACGCACCGCCATCGACCGCACGGCGGTCATCCTGGACATCTTCGCGCAGAACGCGCGCACCCCCGAGGGTAAGGCGCAGGTCGAATTGGCCCTCCTGCGCTACCGGCTTCCCCGACTGCGCCGCGTTGACGGTTCGCTCTCCCAGCAGGGCGGCGGCATCGGCACCCGGGGACCGGGTGAGACCCAGCTGGAGACGGACCGCCGCCGACTGGTGCACCGCATCCACCGCATCCAGGGCGAACTTGCGCAGATCGACCGCACCCGCGGGGTCCAACGCCAGGGTCGAGCACGTGGCCGACACCGCGAGGTCACGCTGGTGGGCTACACCAACGCTGGCAAGTCGTCCATGCTGAACGCCCTCACCGACGCGGGAGCCGAGGTGGAGGACCGACTCTTCGCGACCCTGGACCCACGAACCCGGCAACGACAACTGCCGGGCGGCGAGACCATCCTCTTCACCGACACCGTGGGATTCATCTCGAACCTGCCGCACGAACTCGTGAAGGCCTTCATGAGCACGCTCAAGTCGGTCCAGCTGGCGGACCTGCTGGTGCACGTGGTGGACGGCGCCAGCGACGACGCCGAAGCGCAGATCACCGCGGTGCACGAGGTCCTGCGCGAGATCGATGCGGACACGGTGCCCGAGTTGCTGGTCTTTAACAAGTCGGACGTGCCCGGTTCGCGGGCCCGTGATCTGTCCAAGCTCTACGAAGGCAGCGTGTGCGTCTCGGCCCTGACGCATGACAACCTCGACCAGGTGGTCGCGACGATCGGCGAGCGACTGCGCACCAACGACCGGGCGGTCACCCTGCACCTGCCGCTCGACCGCGGCGACCTGCTGGCGGCGGCCCATCGCGAGGGCGAGGTCCTCGACACGTCCATCACCGAGGAGAGCGTGGTGCTGCGGGTGGTGCTCGATCCAGTGGGCCTGGCTCGCTTCAGTCAATGGCGGGTGTCCGCGTGAGCTTCACCCCGCCGCCGTATCCCTACGAGCGACTCGACGGGCTCAAGAAGATCGCCTCGACGTTCGAGGGCGGCCCCATCGATTGCTCCATCGGCACGCCCGTCGATCCGCCGCCGCCCGCGGCCCTGGCCGAGCTGGCCCGCGCCACGGGCGCGCGCGGTTATCCGTCGTCGGCCGGGTCGCCCGAGTACCGGGGCGCGGCCACAGAGTGGGTGCAGCGCCGATTCGGCGTGACGCTCGAGGCGGAGCAGGTCGCCGCCTGCGTGGGCACCAAGGAGTTCGTGGGCACGGTGGCCGGGTACCTGCACCTGCGCAGCCCGGAACGCGACACCGTGCTCTATCCCGCGATCAGCTATCCCACCTACGCGATGGGTGCAACCCTGGCGGGGCTTCGGGCGGTTCCGGTGTCACTCAGGGAGGGACAACTCGACCTGGCGTCGATCAGCGAGGATGACGCGAGCCGCGCCTTGGTCCTGTGGTCCAACTCTCCCTCGAATCCCACCGGGGTGCTCGACGACCTGGAGGGCGCCGCCAGCTGGGGTCGTCATCACGGCGTGCTGGTCACGAGCGACGAATGCTACGCCGAGTACACATGGGCCGGACGTCCCCGCACGATCCTCGAGCATGGTCTCGAGGGCGTGCTCGCGGTGCACTCGATCTCCAAGCGGTCGAACCTGGCCGGAGCCCGGGCCGGCTTCTATGCCGGTGACCCCGACACGGTGGCTTTCCTGCGTTCCGTTCGTCAACACGCGGGTTTCATGGTTCCCGGACCGGTGCAGTCGGCGGTAGCGGTGGCCTACCGCGACGACGAGCACGTGGAAGTCCAGCGGGCACGCTATCGCGAGCGATTGGAGCTCATGAGCGACGCGCTCGAGTCCTTTGGCGTCCACGCCCCCTTCCCCGAAGGCTCGTTCTACCTCTGGTGTTCGAAGGACGACCTGGACGGGTGGGAACTGGCCACGATCATCGCGGAACGCAGCGGCCTGATCGTGAGCCCGGGCGAACTCTACGGCGAGGCCGGGGCCGATTTCGCCCGACTCGCGGTGGTGCAGCCCGACGACCGACTGGCCCTCGCGGCGTCGAGGCTCCGGGGGAGCTAGCGGCCGCCCTATTACGATGGCGTGATGAGT
>Ga0187887_10001120_pt1 | contig 23648 bp, 20 predicted proteins | sample June2016WEW_7_10_FD_132977 | JGI IMG/M metagenome (GOLD analysis project Ga0187887, IMG submission 132977) | Peatland microbial communities from SPRUCE experiment site at the Marcell Experimental Forest, Minnesota, USA - June2016WEW_7_10 | ecosystem: Environmental > Terrestrial > Soil >... | reverse complement strand
GTGGCCAGACGGTGCGCCTCCGCCACCGTCTGGGAACCGGCGAACAGCAGATGTACTTCCACCATCAGCCTCTGCCCGGTGCTGCGGAAGCGCACGCCGTGATACTGGATGCCCAACTCGCCGCACAGCGTGTCCAGCTTCTCGCGCAGCACAGTACCGGTCTTCGGGTCGGCCGTGTCCAGCAGACCGGTAGCCGACCGCCAGATCAGATTGCCGCCCGACCACAGAATATTCAGCGCCACCGCCAGCGCGCAAATTGCATCCCAAGGTTTCCACCCGGTCCCCATCACCAGGGCCAACCCGGCCACCACCCCGGCGCTGGTCCAACTATCCGTCAGGACATGTTTCCCGTCGGCCTCCAGGATCAGCGACTGCGTCCGCTTCCCGGTCCGCACCAGGTACCACCCCAGCCCGGCGTTCAATACCGCCGTAAGCAGTGTAAACAGAGTGCCCGCGCCAACGTTGTCAAGTTCCAGCCCGGTCAACCACTTCCGGATGGTCACGACGATGATGAACAGGCCCGCCAGCACGATCATGGCCCCCTCGAACCCAGCGGAAAAGAAGCTGATCCTTTCAAAGCCGTAGAGGTACCGTTGGTTGGCCGGCTTCAGGCTCAGCCACAGGCTGAACCAGGCGAACACGACCGCTACCAGGTGGACGACGGATTCCGAAGCATCCGACAGGATCGCCGCCGAGCCGGTAATCAGGTAAGCAGCCACCTTTCCAGTCAACATAAACACGCCGAATGCGAGCGAGAGCCGCATCGCGAACCGCATGTCGTGCGCCGTCTTCGGGTCTAGGGCGCCGGTCTGAGACATCTCCGTCCGATTCTAGCAGCCTGCATGCCGATTGCACTGGCTGGTTTCTCTGCTAGGCTTATCGTTTCGCCGTTCGATACGTCAGAATCCTATGCGCCTTCAATCTAAACCCGATCATGTCGCGCGACGCCCCCTCGCCGGCTGGCTTCTATTCTTCGCACTCACTGCGCCACTATCCGCGCAAACCAAGCTGCTGCGCTTTCCCGATATCCACGATAGCCGCATCGTCTTCACCCACGGCGGCGACTTGTGGCTGGTCAACGCCGCCGGCGGCACGGCCACGCGCCTGACCGCGCACCCGGGCGTCGAGTTGTTCGCGAAGTTCTCGCCCGATGGCAAGTGGATCGCCTTCACCGGCCAGTACGACGGCGATGAGCAGGTTTATGTCATGCCCGCGGATGGCGGCGAGCCGAAGCAGTTAACCTTCTATCCGGCGCAGGGCCCCTTGCCACCGCGCTGGGGCTATGACAACCAGGTCTACGGCTGGTCGAACGACGGCCACTACGTGATTTATCGCTCCATGCGCGATGCCCGCGCGCACGCGCTGACCCGTCTCTTCCGCGTGCCCATGGATGGCGGCCCGTCCGAGCCTTTGCCGATGCCGGTCTCCGGCGCGGGATCCTATTCGCCGGGTGGCAACCAGATCGTGTATTCGCCGCAAGCGCGCGACTTCCGCACCGAGAAGCGCTACAGCGGCGGCGAGGCCAACAAGCTCTACATCTTCGACACCGAAACGCACGCCGCCAAACTCATCAGCGAAGGCGAACGGGCCAGCCGCGACCCCATGTGGATCGGCAAGGAGATCTACTACAATTCGGATCGCGACGGCCATTTCAATTTCTACGCGTACGACACTGCCAGCGGCAAGACCCGGCAGATCACCAAGTACACTCTGTGGGACGTGCGCTGGCCCTCGACCGACCGCCAAAACCGCATCGTTTACGAACTCAACGGCGAACTGCAGGTTCTCGATGTGAAGACGGGCAAGAGCGCGCCCATCTCTGTGCGCGTCCCCGATGACGGCGTCAATCGGCGGCCCAGCTATGTCTCCGCGGCCAACCTCATTGAGCAGGTAGAATTCAGTCCCAAGGGCGAGCGCGTATTGTTCGCGGCGCGCGGCGATATCTTTTCGGCGCCTGTGGAGAAGGGATACACCCGCAACCTCACGCATTCGCCCGGCGCCCACGATAAGTGGCCGGCCTGGTCGCCCGATGGCTCCAAGGTGGCGTTTATAACCGACGCGAGCGGCGAAGAGGAAATCTACGTGGTGGCGCAGGATGGCTCGTCGCTGCCCGAAAAGATTACTAGCGGTGGCCACGCCTTCCGCTACGATCCTAAGTGGTCTCCGGATAACGAGCGCATCGCGTTCAGCGATAAAGACGGCCGGCTGTGGCTGGTATCCGTGAAGGACCACGCCACCGAGGAGATCGCCCATTCGACCGAGGGCGAGATTCGCGACTATGCGTGGTCGCCCGGCGGCGGGTATCTGGCGTTCAGCATGAACGATGACAAGGGGCTTTCCGCGCTGTATATCTGGTCCATCAAAGAGAGCAAGCTGCATCGCGTCACTAGCGGGATGTTCAATGATGATACGCCTGCCTGGCATCCGGGCGGCGACTATCTGTACTTTATGTCCCACCACGAGTTCCAGCCGCAGCTCTCGCAAATCGAATTCGACTTTGCTACCAATCGTGCGCGCGGCATCTTCGTGATGGCTCTGCGCAAGGATGTCAAGAATCCGTTTCCGCCGGAAAGCGACGAGGTAACCATCAAAGATGCCGACTCCAAGGACACCGGTAAGGATAAGGAGAAAGACAAAGGCAAGGATGAGAAAGACAAGAAGCCACCTGAGCCAAAGGATGGCGGCATCGATTTCGACGGCTTGGCCGACCGCGTGGCGCGCGTGCCGCTGGAAGCGGAGAACTATTTCGGTCTGACTGCAACCAACGATGCGTTGCTCTATGGCGTGGCGCCGGAGTTTTACTATGCCCGCGTCGCGGCCACCAAGTCTTCGCTGCGCATCTTCACCTTCAAGGACCGGAAAGAGACCCACCTGGTCGACGATATTGGCGGGTATGTAGTCTCGTACGATGGGTCGAAAGTGCTGGTCCGCCAGGAACAGGTCTGGAACGTGTACGATGCCACGCCCACCGGCGCAAGCACCAAGAAAACGGTCTCCACCGCCGGGTTGATGCTGGAGAAGAACCCGGTCGCGGAGTGGAACGATATCTTCAACGAAGTCTGGCGGCGTTATCGCGATTTCTTCTACGCCCCCAACATGCACGGCTACGATTGGGAGGCCTTGCACCAGCGTTACAGCCAGCTTCTACCCTACGTGGCGCATCGCACCGACCTGAATTACGTGATTAGTGAGATGATTTCGGAATTGACCGTCCAGCACGCCTATATCGATGGCGGCGATGTACAGATCCCGCCGCGCCCGCACGCCGGCCTGCCCGGCGCGCGCTTCGAAGTGGACGCCAACTCCGGGCGCTATCGCATCGCCAGGATTTTCCGCGGTCAAAACGAGGAAGACGTTTACCGTTCGCCGCTGACCGAAATCGGCGTGGATGCCAAGGTGGGCGATTATGTCCTGACCATCAATGGCGAAGATGTGACCGCCAAAGAGGACATTTACAAGTACCTGCGTCACGCCGGCGATGCGCCGGTGATATTGATGCTGAACAGTACGCCGTCCCTGACCGGCGCCCGCAAGGTCACTTATAAACCGTTGGGCAGCGAAACTAACTTGTTGTATCTCGATTGGGTGGAGCAAAACCGGCGCCGCGTGGACGAACTGTCTCACGGCCGCATCGGTTACATGCATTTGCCGGACATGGGTGAAAACGGCATCCGTGAGTTTATTAAGTGGTATTATCCGCAGCTCCGCAAGGAAGCGTTCCTGATCGATGACCGCGCCAACGGCGGCGGCAACATTTCGCGCATGGTTATCCAGCGGCTGACCCGCACGATGCTGGGGTTAACCTATTCGCGCACCACGGCCACGCCAGGCCCCTACCCGGACAGCGTCTTCATCGGGCCCAAGGCCGTGCTGCTGGACGAAAACTCCGGCTCGGACGGCGATATCTTCCCCTGGATGTTCCGCAACGCTAAGCTCGGGCTGCTCATCGGCGAGCGGTCTTGGGGTGGAGTGGTCGGAATCACCAGTCATGGCCAGTTGATCGATGGCGGAGACGTGAACGTGCCGGAATTCGCCTATGCCACGGCCGAAGGCAAGTGGGCCATCGAAGGCCGCGGCGTGGACCCCGACATCGTGGTGGAAAACGACCCGAAGTCGGTCCTTGAAGGCCACGATCCGCAACTGGAACGGGGAGTGGCGGAGTTGCTGAAGGCCCTGGAGAAGTCCAACCCGAAGTTGCCGGAACACGAGCCGTATCCAGTGAAGCTGAAGTAATGGCCGTAGGGCGGACCTCCAGGTCTGCGCGGGTCCTCCAGGACCCGCTCCAAGCCGACGTGGACGTCGGCTGCAGGACTAGAGTCCTGCCCCACTCAATGCGTTGTGGTATGGTGGCTTCCAAAGCCATGAAACGCACTCTCTCGGCATTGTTGGTGTTACTGGCAAACGCGGCGCTTGCACAAACGCCGCCACAGACCCCCAACACCGACATCTACTATAAGCTGGCGCCCGATGCGCTTCCACAGGACGGCGTCCCGAAGGGCGAGATCAAGGGACCCTTCACCCTGCCGAGCAGCGCTTATCCCGGAACGCAGCACACCTATTGGGTCTACGTGCCGGCGCAGTACGACCCGGCCGTGCCCGCGAGTCTGATGATCTACAACGATGGGCAGGCGTTCATGGCTCCGGAGGGCGATGTCCGCGCGCAGGTCGTCATGGACAACCTGATCTACCGCCGCGAGCTTCCCGTCATGATCGGAGTCTTTATCAATCCGGGCCGCCGCCCCGATCAGCCCGAGCCGTCCGGCAGCGAATGGGGCGATCGCACCACCAACCGGCCCACCGAGTACAACACCTTGGACGATAAGTACGCGCGGGTCATCGTGGATGAATTGCTTCCGGTGCTCTACAAGGAATACAACATATCGAAGGATCCCGAGCGGCATGGCATCGGCGGGTCGAGTTCGGGAGCTATCGCGGCATTCACCGTAGCGTGGCAGCGGCCCAACGACTTCAGGAAAGTGCTGAGCAACGTCGGTAGCTTCACTAACATTCGAGGCGGAAACGCTTATCCGGACATCATCCGCGCCAGCGACAAAAAGCCGCTGCGCGTCTTCCTGGTGGATGGCCGTAACGATAACCGCAGCCTGAGAGACGACGGAACCTACGACCAGGCGCGCGACTGGTTCTATCAAAACGTCCGCATGCAACAGGCGCTTACCGAGAAGGGCTACGAAGTGAACTACTCGTGGGGCATTCAGCGCCATGGCCAGAAGATGCTGCAGACGGTTTTCCCGGAGATGATGCGCTGGCTGTGGCGGGACCACGGCGTTTCGACCGATGTGCACGATATGGTGGAGCGGTCGTTTAACGCGGCGAGGAAACAGCCATAGCCGCCGGAGGGCGAGCGCGCGCCTGGTGGCTGGTGATCCCCCTGCTCGCGATCCTTTACTTCGCGGGCCTCTCGGCGGCTGGCATGCTCGGGCCGGATGAGCCGCGGTACGCCTCCATCGGCCGTGAAATGGCCCGCTCGGCCGATTGGATTACGCCCCGCCTGTGGGGCGCGCCGTGGTTCGAAAAACCGGCGCTGCTCTATTGGATGACGGGAGCGGCCTTCCGGTTGGGGTTCGGCGAAGACCTGGCCCCGCGCGTCCCGGTGGCGCTCGTTTCGGTAGCCTTCCTGATCTTTTTCCAATGCATGCTGAGCCGCGAATTCGGCGCGCGCGCGGCCTGGGCGGCGACCCTCATGCTGGGCACTTCGGCGGCATGGTTGGGATGTAGCTTCATCGGCACCACCGATCTACCCATGGCGGCGGCGTTCTCGGCGGCCATGCTGCTGTCGCTCGATTGGATCGAGACGGGCGACCGGCGGCGCCTGCCGCTGGCAGCCGCACTGCTGGGCGTGGCGGTGCTGGCCAAAGGCCTGGTTCCGCTGGTGCTCACGCTGCCGCTGGTATGGTGCGGCCGGCGCCGCTGGACCGATCTGCTGCGCCTGCCCGTCTCCGGCGCGTTCCTGATCGTCGCCCTGCCATGGTACCTGCTGTGCTACCTGCGCAATGGCGCGGTCTTCCCGCGAACCTTTTTCTGGGAGCAGCATTTCGAGCGATTCACCACCGCATCGTTGGCGCATGGGCAGCCATTCTGGTTCTATGCGCCGGTGCTGGTGGCAGCGCTGATGCCATGGACGCCGGCACTTCTGCTGCTAGCGCGCCGTGCGCTCTATCGCGACGGCCGCCGCCGCTTCCTGTTCCTGTGGCTGCTCTTCGTGTTGATCTTCTTCTCGTTCTCGAAGAACAAACTGCCGGGCTACCTGTTGCCACTCGCGCCGGCGGCCGCTGCGTTGATGGGCATCTCCCTGGCGGAAGCCAGGCGCGCACAATGGGTGCTGCCCGCCGCGGCGCTCTGCCTGATGGCCATACCGGCGGCGCTGCCGGTCCTGCCGCAGGCGCTGGCTGCGGGCCTGTCGCGCGCACCCTTGCCCGCATTCCATTGGACCTGGCTTCTGCCGGTCGTGCTGGCTCTGGGCGTCTACTGGCTGGAAAAGCAGGGCCGGCGCGCGGCCGCGCTCGCTGTCATGGCAGTGGCGGCCGCCGCGGGGGTGACGGCGCTGAAGCTGGTCGATCTGCCAGCTATCGATAGCGCCTATTCGGCCCGGCCTTTGTGGCGAAGGATCGCCACCCAGCGCGACCGCGTGTGCATCGAGAGCATGCACCGGACCTGGCGCTACGGATTGAATTATTATTCCGTGACGCCGCTGCCGGATTGCAGCGAATCGCCGCGGCCCTTACAAGTAAGGCAGGAGCCGGGGCATGCGCCGCTGGCGCGCTCCATCGCCCCTTGACCCGCCCCGCACAAAGTTGTAGGCTCAGGTTTCAAGTCGAAGGCTTTCATGATCCTACCCCACACCTATATCGCGACCTTGCTGGTGCTCTTCCTTAGCATGCTCTGCTGGGGATCCTGGGCCAATACCCAGAAGATGTCGGGCAAATGGCGTTTCGAGCTGTTCTATTTCGACTACGCGTTCGGCGTCCTGCTGGCCGCCGTGATTTGCGCCTTCACGTTAGGCTCGCTGGGCTACGACGGTTTCTCGTTCCTCGACGATTTGATGAACGGCGGCAAGCGCTACGCGGCCATGGGCTTCGGCGCGGGGATGATCTTCAATCTGGCGAACATGCTGCTGGTGGCGGCCATCACCGTGGCTGGACTGGCGGTGGCGTTTCCGGTGGGCATCGGCCTGGCGCTCATTATCGGGGTTATCTGGAGTTACATCATTCGGCCGCAGGGAAATCCCCTCCTGTTGTTCGTCGGCTGCGCGCTGGTGGTGGGGGCCATCATAGTCGATGCCGTCGCCTACCGCGCCATCGAGCAGTTGCGGGCGGAACTGCGGGCGCAGGCCGGCAAGGCCAAGAGCACCCGGAAAATGGTGAGCCTCAAGGGCGTGTTCCTCAGCCTGGCCAGCGGCGTGTTGATGGGGTCGTTCTATCCGCTGGTGGTGATGGCAAAGTCCAGCGAGTGGGGCGGCACGGCAGGGGAGAACGGACTAGGGCCGTACGCCATCGGGGTGGTCTTCGCGCTGGGCGTGTTTCTTTCCACCTTCGTCTTCAACCTGTTCTTCATGAATTTGCCGGTGGAGGGTGAGCCGCTTGAGCTTCCGGATTACTTCAAAGGACTACCCAAGCAGCACCTCCTGGGAGTGGCGGGCGGCGTTCTCTGGTGCGCCGGCATGATCACCAATTTCGTCGCGTCGAGCGCGCCGGAAGCCGTGCAGGTCGGACCAGCCATCAGCCTGGCGCTGGGTCAGGGCGCGGCCATGGTGAGTGCCCTCTGGGGTCTGCTGGTTTGGAAGGAATTCGAGGGCGCCGACGCGCGCATCAAGGCGCTCATCGTGATCATGTTCGTCCTGTTTATTACCGGCCTAGCGATGGTTTCCGTGGCGCCGCTCTACGCGCCGAAATAAAAAGAAGACAGAAGTCAGAAGACAGAAGTCAGAATCACGCCAGTGCCGCGCTTCTGTCTTCTGTCTTCCTATTCCGGCTTCCGATAGAACCCGCCGCCCACGCTCCGCATGAACTTCCCCCACAGCGCCTGGCCTAATTCGTGCCAGTCGTCCATGTCTTCCGGCACTACCTGCACGTGCAAACCGGCCATCTCGTCGGTGGTCTCCGGGCCCCACACCACGCGCCGCGCCGGATGATTCGGGTTGCGCGGATTAGCGTCGGAATTGTCGTAAGTGAATTCCATTTCCAGGCGCGTATCCGCCGGCAGCTTTACCGGTGTGGTGTAGCGGTACTGCTCCTGCCAATTGAAATTCCAATCGCGGATGCGGATCAGCCACTGCTTCCGGCCGTCGGGCAAGATGGCCCAGCCTTCGATCTCTTTGCAAATGTAGTGCGCGTGCGGGATGATCCCCACCGCCTCCACATCCACCGGCGTGGTGAAGTGGTCGCGCACCTTGTACGCGCGCTCGCCGGGCGGAATGTCGATCTGGTGCGAGCCCAGCGCGATGTCCGCCACCCACTTGGTGGGCGGCTTATCGGTGAAATAAAGCCCCAATGTGGACTGGTCGGCTTCCGGCTTGCCCGTCGCATGATAGTGGATCTGCATCACCAGGTCCGAGCCTTTGCGCAGGATGAGTTGGAGACCATCGGGCATGCGGGCCGGTTGCATCCCCGGCGTCCATCCTCCTAGCGCTCCACTCGGCAGGAATCCCGGCGTGCCGAAGCACGGATACGATTCGCCGAACTGGCGTCCGATGTGGCCGGAATCCAGCAGGAACAGCGCGTGATGCACCACGCTGCGCGTCTGGGGGCGGAATTCCATGGCGCGCACGTACTTGTCCGCAGTGAGGTGCAAGGGGATGACGAAGCACATGTATTGATCGGGGCCGTCCGCCGCGATTGCGAAAGGCTTGGGCATGCGGACGGTCATGTCCGGTGTGCCGAGCTGCCAGCCTTCGGGAAAGTGAGGGGCCGGCGGAAGTTGCGCAGGATCGCCTTGCGGCGCGCCCGCCTCGGCCCATCGCCGCAGCGTGGCGATGTCCGCGTCCGGCAACCGCCGCTCGCCCTGAAAATGTCCATAGCCCGCCTCCGGCTGCCACGGCGGCATATAGCGGCTGGCGGTCACCGTGGCGATGAGTTTGGCGCGCTTGGCGGCATCTTGATAAGCGATCAGCGGAAACGGTGCGACCTCGCCGGGATGGTGGCAGGTGGCGCAGTGTTGGTACAGGATCGGCGCCACGTCGCGGGTGAAAGTCGGCGCCGGCACAGGCCTGCCAGCCAGTATCTGCAGCACCGCCGGGACGAACGCGACCATCACCTCCTTGCTTTGGCGGAATTCGGCGGGCGTGTGCCGGACCCCTTCGGTGTCCGGAAGTTGGAACGATAGTGCCGCCAGCAGCAGAGCCGGCGCCACATTCAAAGCAGGCATCCCTGCTATTCATCATAGAACTCCGCGAGCTCGTGGGGCATACTATGAAGTATGAGAATCGGCGAGCGGGGCCGGGTCACCATCCCTAAGGAGATCCGAGACAGATTCGGCCTTGGGCCGGAGACGGAGGTCGAGTTCAGCGTGGTTGATGGGTCTATCGTGCTGAAGAAGGCGCCCAAGAAGCCCGATCTGCGAAAGTGGAAGGGGCGCTACAAGGACAGCTTTGCCGAGCCAGGATACACATCGGTCGACAGATTCATCGATCACCTGCGCGGACGATGATTACCGCGATCGAAGCGAAGATTCTGCTCAATGCTCTGGTGCCGAATGAGAAGTTCTATGAAGCTTCCGTAATGGCCTTGGAGAAACATCAGGGTCTCTTGTAGTGTGCGGCAAGCGAGGTTACTCCAAGCTCTTCCCCTCGCTGGATCTCCTCGACCCCTCCGCGGAAGAGGGCTGAGACCGGCATTAAAACCTTCCCACCACCTGTCCCCATGGCGTATGCTGTCTAAAGACAGGAGGTAACATGCGAAACGTTCTATCCATCCGAGGCGGCGGCATCCGCGGGATCATCCCGTGTTGCTGCCTGATCCAACTGGAGACGCAACTGGGCGGCCTCACGCGCGATCACATCGACTATTGCGCCGGAACTTCGACAGGCGCACTCTTAACGGCTGCAGTCGCGGCGGGCATTCCGGCCAGCCAGCTTTTGACGGTCTATACGGAACGCTCCAAGGACATTTTCACGCCAACCGGCATCGCCGCGGATGGCAAGCGAATCATCCGGGGCTTCATGTACGATCCCAAGAACCTGCACGATGTACTGGTCAGCGTCTTCGGCGCCGCGGCGTCCTGGACGATGAACGACTCTCCTATCGGGGTGATGATTTCGGCCACGGCCATGGACGGCCACAACTGGTTCTTCGTGAAAGACAACGCCAAGAATAACCAGACCACCGGCGCGGTGCAGTTGATCGACGCGGCGGTGGCTTCCGCGTGCGCGCCCACGTATTTCGATCATTGGCCGATCACCGGTATCCAAGGGCAGCAGACGCTCAACTTCTTCGACGGGGGCGCCGGAGGAACCGCCAACCCCGCCTATCAGGCTTGCGTGGAAGCCTTCGAGTACGATAGCTTCACGCCGGCTGAAACCAGAGTGGCGGCGCTGGGCACGGGATTCTTCCCCGCCGCCAGCACTCCTCCTAAAGGCCTGGTGCAGACCATTGGATGGGTCACCAGCACCTTGGTCGATAGCGGCGAGGATTGGGTGGACGACGCCGTAAAGCGGCAGTGGCCGGGAGTCATGCAGGGCTTCAACCCGCAGTTGCCGAGCGACATCGACGAAGCGGACTTGTCCGCCATACCCACCTTGGTCCAGATCGGCCGGCAAATGGCGGCGGGTATGGACTGGACACAAATCCTGGGATGACTCCTAACCTTGTGCAGTTAGACGACAACGAGATCAAGATGCTGGTGGTGGCGATCCGCCAGGTGCAGCACACCTTCGATATTGCCGAGGCGCAAAGCATGGCGGCAGGCGAGGCACTGGCGGGCGATTACGAGAGTGTTCGCGAGGCGTACGAACGTCTGCACCATAAGTTATCGGCGCTGATAGGCGGGGCCGGGGCGGCCAAGCCGCGCATCGTGAAATAGACTGCGAAACCGGCGCATTTGACCCCGTTCATCTGCATAATTGATCCAATGCGACGGAGCCTTCTTTCGTTTCCGGCCTAAGCCGGATAATTCATCCTGGCGGGCTGCGCGCCCAAGCCATCCGCTCCCCAGCCATCGTCCCCGGCTTCCGGGGAAACCGTGATTTGCAGCCAGAACGGATGGTCCGGCGCCGAGCGCGCCGAATACTACCATCTGGCCGAGGGTAGCGAGCTGATCCCGTACGCGTTGCTCTCGAACCTTGCGAGCGTGAAAACCGGCAAGCCGTTTCTAGAGAACATGCAGCGCTTCGGCTTCATCCCCGATGCCGCCAGCGCCACCAATCCTCGCGGGCTGCCCGTTGGCCTCACTACCGTCCACTCGCGCGACAAGAGTCACACCGGCCTTGAAATGGTCGGGTTCAACTGCGCCGCCTGCCACGTCGGCGAAGCGACCTATCGGGGAAAAAGGGTGCGCATCGACGGCGCGCCTGCGCTCCTGGACCTCCAGGCCTACCAGGTGGAAGTGAAGGACTCGCTCGATGCCACACTGCGCAATCCCGCCAAAGCCGTCGCGCTGGCTATCGCCATGGTCCGCGATCTGCACGCCAGCGATGCCCCGCCATCCGGGAACGCTTCCAGTTACGCTTCCGATCCCGCCGCGAACGCCGCCGGTGAAGTTGGCGCCGCCTCCACGGCGGATGCGAACTTCCACAGCGTGTCCTCCGCGACGGCGGACGCCTCGGCCCCATCCGCCGCTCTGCGGGGCGATACCTTCGCGGCAAGTTGGCATCGCGCGCTCGCATTACTGAAGGCCAGGCTCGCCTACCTCAAGAACGGCAAGCTGCTGCTCAACGGCACTGAGCCCGGGCCCGGCCGCATCGATGCCTTTGGCGCAGCCCGCAATCTTCTGTTCCCGAAAGACGCCGTACCGATGCAGTCGCCCGTCACCTTCCCCTTCATCTGGGATGTTCCGGATACCACCCAACAGCGATCCACCACCGACGCAGTCTGGATCCACTATGACGGCAACACCAACTCGATCCTGGAACGCAACATCGGACAGGCCCTGGGGATGGGCGCGGTGTTCGATCCCAAAACTTATGAATCGACGCTGCGCATTGCGAACCTGCACCGGCTCGAAGTGCTGACTCACAAGCTCCAGGCGCCCAAGTGGCCCGCCGATGTTTTCGGACCCATCGACCAAGCCAAGGCGGCAACCGGCGAGAAGATCTTCAACGACACATGCAGCGGCTGCCACCAGAACGGCCTCTGCCCACTGACCGCCGCCGGTACCGATCCCCTGCGGGCCAACAGCTTCGGCCGGCCCGTCGGAGGAGTGCCGTTCCCCGCGGTGGTCAAGCCGATCCTCGACGGCTTGAAGGCCCGCGCCTTTTCCGACGACGGAATCTCCGCGGCCGATCAGGCGGCCATGGATGCCAAACACGTGTCTGGCGCGCGACGGGTCAATACCTGGCGCGGCCTTTGACCGGCGTTTGGGCCACCGCGACCTACTTGCATAATGGATCGGTGCCGACGCGCTGGCACCTCCTTCACCCCGCTCAACGCCCCGCGAAATTCATCGTGGGAAATCGTGAGTACGATCCGGCCAAGCTCGGTTACGCAACGGATGGAAACGGCTGGACTTTCGACACCTCAAAACCGGGGAACAGTAATATCGGGCACGCCGGCGACACGTACGGCGCCAAGCTGACCGAGGACCAGAAGGATGCCCTGCTCGAGTATATGAAGACCATCTGAAAAGTGGGGCAGGCCCTCGGCCGGGTGCCCTCTGGGCCTGGCCTCTCAGGCCGCTCTTGATGTAACAATCAGATCCATCATCCGTCATAAAGTCTAACGGAGGAAATACCTTGGCAGCCTGGCGGCAAGATCTGACCTACGCATTCCGGCGGCTTTTGAAATCGCCCGGCTTCGCGGCCGCCGCAGTGGTCTCCATTGGCCTCGGCATCGCAGCCAATTCCACCATTTTCTCGATGGTGAGTCGTTTCGTCCTGCGGCCCGCGCCCGTCGGCGACCCCGCTACCCTGATGGCCCTTCACACCACCCACCAGGGCGAATGTTGCAACGCCTTCTCCTGGCCGCTCTTCGCCGATCTGCGCGCGCAAACCAAGGCGTTCTCGGGCGTCACGGGCGTTTACGAGCTGCTGCCCGCCTCCATCGGAGGACAGGGCGAGCCGGGACGTGTGTGGGGTCAAGCCACTACCGCCAACTTCTTCGACGTCGCGCAACTGGGCATGACCCTGGGCCGTGGTTTCACCGTCGGCGAGGAGCACCTGCCCGTCATCGTTCTCGGCAACGGCCTTTGGAAGCGTCGCTTCGGCGCCGACCCGGCCATCGCCGGCAAACGCATCACTCTATCGGGCCGGCCTTTCACCGTGGTAGGCGTGGCGCCGCCCGGCTTTCGCGGTCTCGACATTATCCTCGACTGCCAATTCTGGGTCCCGCTCGGCAACCTCGATCAGTTGCTGCCCAATACCAGCAATTACCAATCGCGCAACTACCACTGGATCCAGGTCGCCGGACGCCTCCACCCCGGCGTCACACGCCGACAGGCCGCCGCGGAACTCGCCGTCATCGCCCGGAACCTGGGCCAAACCTACCCGGAAACGGACAAGGATGGCGGTTTCCGGTTCGAACCCGCCGGATCGCTGCCTCCGCGCGACCGGTCCACCGTAATGCTGTTCCTCGCCGCGCTCACGGTGGTGGTGCTGCTGGTCCTCGGGATCGCTTGCGCCAACGTGGCAAATCTACTCCTCGCGCAAGCCTCCGGCCGTCAACGCGAGATGGCCGTGCGCCTCGCCTTGGGTGCCACACGCGCGCACTTGATGCGCCAGATGTTAACGGAAAGCCTGCTACTGGCCCTCGGGGGCGGCCTGCTCGGCGTGGCGCTCTCGTTGTGGGCTACGCAGGCCCTCTCCGCCTTCCGCATTCCCGCGCCCGTACCGCTCGATCTCAATGTCACCGTCGATTGGCGCGTGCTGCTCTACACGTTCTCGCTCAGCGCCGGCACCGGCTTGCTATTCGGGCTGGCTCCGGCGTGGGCGGCCGCGCGTCCCATCCTGGCAAACGCGCTCAAGGGCGAGGACGTGCTGGCGCGCCCCGGACGCCGCTGGACTTTGCGCAACGTGCTGGTTGTGTCGCAGGTCGCCATGTCGCTGGTGCTCCTTTGCGCCACCGGGCTCTTCCTGCGCAGCCTCGAAAGCGCCTCCGGCACGGACATCGGCTTCCGCTCGCGCGGGATTCTGACCATGTCCGTCGATCCTCGTGTACATGGGTACACCGCCGAGCGCACCGCGCAGTTCCTTGCCCAATTGCGACAGCGCGTGGGCGCACTTCCGGGTGTGGTTTCCGCCGCGTGTACCGACGGTATGCCCTTGTCGGGCGGACACCGGAGCGACGGTTTGCATGTCGAGGGACGGCCGAGCACCGGCGGTCCGGATCCGGTCGTGGAACTTTACATGGCCAGCCCCGGCTACTTCGAAACCTTGGGCATTCCGCGCATTGCCGGACGCGATTTCGGCAACGAAGCGGCCCACGGACCGATAGCCGCCATCGTCACCGAGGAGTTCGTCCGCCGCCTATTCAAGAACCAGAACCCCATCGGGCAGCGTGTGACCGGCGGTGGCGCCACCTACCGGATCGTCGGCGTCGTCAAGGATATCAAGTCGCGCACCGTCGGCGAGGATCTCCGGCCGGTTCTCTTCCGCTCGCTGGAGCAGAGCGTCGCGAGCGACCCATCCTTCGTGGGATATGCGGTGCTGGTCCGCGCCGCGGGATCGCCTGCTGCGCTCGCCGGAGCCGTGCGCCGCGAGATCCAGGCACTCGATCCCACGCTGGCCGTCTACAACGCGGAAACCATGCAAGAGCACCTCCGCAACGCGCTTTTTCTGCCGCGGCTGGCGGGTACCTTGTTCGGCGTCTTCGGGGTCGTCGGTCTGCTATTGGCTGCCGTCGGATTGTATGGCGTGATGAGTTACTCCGTCAGCCGGCGCACGCGCGAGATCGGCATCCGTCTGGCCCTGGGAGCGCAGGCAGGAGAAGTCCGGAGTCTGGTCGTGCGCCAGGGCATGCTGCTTACTCTGATCGCGTTAATGCTGGGTCTGGCCGCCGCCTGGGCTGTGGCTGACGTGTCGGCCAGCTTCCTCTACGGAGTCCGCCCGCACGACTTAGTCACTTTCACCGGCGTACCGCTCTTCCTGGCCGCCGTTGCATTTCTGGCCTGCTGGATCCCCTCGCGCCGCGCCGCGAAGATAGATCCACTTACCGCCCTCCGTCACGATTGAGACGGGCCTCCCGGCTTGTCTCACACCGGCAGATAGCCTTTGAGCAACGGGAACACGATCTGCACGAACGACACGCCCACCCGTGTAGCGGCGTCCTGGTCGTTGTGGACGACTGGAATGGTCACTCGCACCAAGGCCGTGTCGCTGCGGTGATAGCGGATGGAATCCATCACCAGCCAGAATTTCGCCGAGAATTCGCTGGCAATCACCCTCCGCTGGCTTTGATACCAGTACAGCACCACGCTCTTGTCGCCGCCGTGCGAGACCACGTAGCGGTTGATGCGGATCGGTTCCGCCTGGCCCGCCACAGCCAGGTCCAGAAACCCGGTGGCCTCCGGCTCCCACCCCGTTCCCGGCAGGCAGTTCTTGGGCGAGTGCGGCGACTGGCCCGTGCGCTGCGTCTTGAAATACGCCACGAACAGACTCGCGGCCGCGCGCGATTGCGGGTCCATGTACAGCCGGTTGAGCAAGTCGTCGGCCTTGAGCTGATCCCGGATCTCCTGCTCGACCGGATAGTTTTGCGTCTCCTGCCAGCTTCCCACTTGCGCCGGAAACAGATCCAGGGGCTGGCTGGCGGGAACTCGCTCGCCGCGCGACGCGGCATAGAATAGAGTCGCCTGCACCACCAGCACCAGGGTCAGAATCCCCACGTATTTGTTGCGTATCCAGTTCACCTTCAGCCTTTCATAATTCGTGGGGCAGGACCCCAGTCCTGCGGCCGACGTCTACGTCGGCCCGTCCGTAGCGGGTCCTGGAGGACCCGCGCAGACCTGGAGGTCTGCCCCACGAGATTCTGGTCACCGGCGGCCATTGAGCCAGCGGTACCCCCTGTTCAGAATCTGGTGCAGCCCGATCAGAATCGCCAGCGCCACCATGAAAATCACCCACCCGGACGCCGTATGGAAGAACCCCTCGGCCAACTCCGGCTTGTACTCGGTCAACACGCCGGTGAGGGTCACGCGGCTGGCGTTGGCCACAATGGCAATGGGGATGGTGGAGACAAACAACGCCACGCGCATCCACACCTTGCTTTCGAAGAAGTAGCCGTAGACTAGCGACAGGAAGGTGAGCGATAGCAGCGAGCGGATGCCGCTGCACGCCTCCACCACCGAGAGCTTCTGCTCGGCGAGCTCCAGTACGTTGCCTTCGCGCAGCACCGGAATCTGCATCAAGTTCAACGCTTCCGTGGAAACCCGGCTGGCCAGAAGCTGCAAGGGAAAGGTGATGCTGTTGTACACCACGGTGGGGATCGGAATCATAAAAAACAACAGAAACAGAGGGAACGCCAGCGCGCGCACCCAGGCCGTGCCGCCCAATAGCAAGACGATACCGATGACCGAAATGACGAAGGCGGTGCGCGCCAGAAACAGCTCCGCGCCTAGTGTGGCGATCCACAATTGCAGTCCGCCGTAGAGCACCACGGCCAGGCCCCACCAGTTGGGCGACGGTTTCAGCGCCAGCAGTTCCGCGCGCTTCTGCCACACGATGAAGCCCGCCACCAAGGGGACGAAGAAGCCGTGACCCATATCCGGGTCGGAATCCCATTGCCGCACCAGCCGCCACAGCACCGGAGTATAGGACGCCAGCAGTAGTGCTCCGAACCAAGCCCAGGCGACCCAAGGCAGGCGCTCGCCGCGCAAATCCAATTCCGGAGTGGATGACGTCACGGGCACCTTTCGTTATGATACACGTTGCAGCCCGCGCTTGTGGCGAATCGCACACCGCAACCTTACCGAGACACGGCCGACGTGTTGAAATCGGATTAGGGTAGTGGTATCAGGGATGCCTGTTCCATTGCGGGTGCTCATAGTCTCGGACCTCGAAGACGACGCGCTGCAACTCATCGACGCGCTGCGCAAAAGCGACTACATCCCTTCGTGGGAGCGCGCGACCACCGCAGCCGCCTTGCGCGAATTGCTGGCGCATCGCTGGGACCTCATCCTGGCGACCGATCGGAGCGCCCAGCTCGGCGCGCTGGCCACTTTGGGGATTCTGCATGAAACCGGCGCGGACGTTCCCTTAGTAGCGATCTCCGGTAAGGTGCCTGAGGAGTCCGTGCTGGAGGTACTGAAGGCAGGCGCGGCGGACTATATCACGCGCGAGCATCTATCCCGGCTGGGAGTCACGGTGAGCCGCGAGATGAGCCAGGCCGAGGGCCGCCGCGAGCGCAGCCGCCTGGAGCAGCAATTCCGGCACGCCCAGAAGATGGAGGCAGTGGGCCGTCTGGCGGGCGGCGTGGCGCACGACTTCAACAACCTGCTAACCGTCATCACCGGCTATGCGGAACTGCTGCTGGCGGGCAGCGGCCTGGAGCCGGCGCAACGCACCGCGCTCGACGAGATCCAGCGGGCCGCGGAGCGTGGGGGTGCGCTCACCCATCAACTGCTGGCATTCAGCCGGGGGCATCCCTTCACCCCCCGCACGGTGCAGTTGAATGCGCTGATCGTGCAAATGGAAAAAATGCTCTCGCGGCTGATCGGCGAGGACGTCGAGCTGATCACCGTGGCCGCCGCCGAGCCGGCCACCGTCCGCACCGATCCGGGGCAGCTTGAGCAGGTGGTCATGAACCTGGTGGTGAACGCGCGCGATGCCATGCCCGGCGGCGGCAAGCTGATCGTCGAGACCTCCAATGCGGAGGTGGATCAGACTTATGCCGGGCCGAATGTGGACCTCAAGCCCGGTTCGTACGTGGTGCTGTCCATCAGCGATACCGGCATGGGCATGGACCCCGAAACCATCACCCACCTGTTCGAGCCCTTCTTCACCACCAAGGCACCCGGCAAGGGCACCGGCCTGGGCCTGGCCACGGCCTACGGCATCGTGAAGCAGAGCGGCGGCGCCATTTCGGTCTATAGCGAGCCGGGCCTCGGCACCACGGTCAAGATCTACCTGCCCTCCGCGGGGGCCAAACCGGCGGCGGATGCGTCCGATCGAGAGCCGGCGTCGGCGCTGCGGGGCAGTGAGACGATCCTGGTGCTTGAGGATGAGGCGCGCGTGCGCAAGCTGATCTGCGAGGTGCTGACCAGCCGCGGATACCGCGTGCTGGAAGCGGTGCGCGGCGACGAGGCCATCCGCATAGTTACGGAGCATCATGGCCGCATCCACCTGCTGCTGGCGGACGTGGTCTTGCCGGAGATGAGCGGGCCGCAAGCGCTGGAGCAAATCCGGGCGCGGTACCCCAACATAAAGGTGCTGTTCATGTCCGGCTACACCGACGAAGCCATGGCGCATCACGGCATTCTGGATTCCGGCGCGCCGTTCTTGCAGAAGCCGTTCCTGCCGGAGGCCCTGGCGCGCAAGGTGCGGGAAGTGTTGTCTTCGCAGGCTTCGGCGGGGTGACGTCCTTTCAGTTTGGCAAACCTCCTGGTCTGCCAGCGGCTCGCTTCATGGCAGGCGCGGGAGCCGAACGGGTTGCAAGCCGCGGCGCACAGGCAGCGGTGGCGCGGGCGAGCGGCTGCATTTGAGATTCCAGTACGCCCACGACCGCGCGTCGAACACGCCCGGCGGCGCGTTATCCAGCACTTCCCGAAACTCGTCCGGCCCGATGACGCCGCGGAGGGCGCGTAAATCTTCCAGCGTTCCGTAGGTCATCACATGGGCGAGAAAGTGGACCGGTTCGGTCAAGGCTTCATGGGGCGGCTTGAACCACACCACGCGTTCCGCGACGGCCAGCAGTTCCGGTGTTTCGGGTATGGGCTTCATGGCTTCATTCGTCTCCAAGACGCCCGGCGTAAGGTGCGAGCACCGGCAGCCTGGTAACGTCGACGCCTTCGACGGCGCGTGCCAACTGCGTCCGCACTTCCACGGGCAGGGCCGGCACATCGTCAAAGTAGCATAGCGCCTTGAGCGTTATCAGCGGGTTGAACTTGCGGCCATATACGACGCCGCCCGCCGCCAGGATCGTCGGCAGATCGATACCGTGCCGTAGAATGGCGTGGACATCCAGATAGTCTTTCACCTCGGCTCGTTTCTGCAGGACGGCTGCCTTGGTTCCCGCCAGGTCGAGTAAGGAGGCCACGCGCAAGAGGGTGTCGCTGGCCGGTTCGGGAGCTGCCACTTGTCCAAGGCCCAGCCCGCCGAAGAAGGACATCAAAACCGGTCCGCCGCGATCCACGCGGCACGTTAACGTATCCGGCGCGAGTTGGATGCGTTCAGCTTCCAGCAGGTAAGGTATTTGCTCCGCGAGCCGTTCGGGGTCGAATGAGCCGTTGGAGAAGAAATCGAAATCGACCGAGGCCCGATGCCCAAGGCGCAAAGCCAGGGCTGTGCCGCCGTAAAGCGTGAAGCTGTCCGGCGTTGCCGCCAGCTCCGGCCACAGAGCGCGTTGCGGCGCGGGCAATGTGTCCAGATTGGGCAAGAATGGCATCGCCTATATTCATAGCGTACATCCGCTCGGATTCCAACTGGTCCGCGTTGCAACAAAGGGTCCTTCGCACCGTCAGCGACATGCGAATTGCTGGATTGTGCCATAATCGATAACGCCGAAAGGGGGGATATGCCGAGATTGCAGTTGTGCGCCGCTGGGTCGATTGTGGTGGGTGTGGCGCTCGCTGGGGCGTGTATGAATGCGCAGGAACTCGGGAGCATCGCTTTTCCGACGTCCGGCGCCGCAGCCGCGCAGCCGAAGTTTATTGAGGGAGTCAAAGATCTGCACAGCTTCGAGTTCGATGAAGCGGCAGAAGCCTTCCATCAGGCGCAGCAGCTCGATCCGAACTTCGCGCTGACTTACTGGGGCGAAGCTCTGAGTTACAACCATCCGCTGTGGGCGCAACTCGACCTGCCGGCAGCCAGGAAGGCGCTAGAGCGGCTGGCGCCCACACTCGAAGGCCGCCTGGCGAAAGCGCATACGGAGAAGGAGAAGGCCTATCTGGAAGCCGTGAATCGGCTCTTCTACGCTCCCGGAGACAAGCTGGCGCGGGACAACGCGTACTCGCAGGCGATGGCGCGGATGTACGACCGGTGGCCGGACGATCACGAGATCGCGATCTTTTATGCGCTTTCGCTGCTCGGCACCGTTCGTCCGGCAGACAAAGGCTTCCGGCGCCAGGCGCTGGCGGCTTCCATCGCCCTGAAGGTATTTCAGGAAAACCCGAACCACCCAGGCGCCGCGCACTTCATCATCCACGCGTTCGACGATCCCGATCACGCGATTCTGGCGCTGCCGGCGGCGCGTGTGTATGCGCGGATCGCGCCGGCTGCGCCGCACGCCCTGCATATGCCGTCGCACATCTTCGTCCAACTCGGTATGTGGCAGGATGTGGTTGCTTCTAATGTCGTAGCTTACAAGGCTGCAGTCGACCTGATCGCCCGCACGCACCGCCCGGAAGGGCGGGAGGATTTTCATACGCTCTCGTGGCTCGAGTACGCGAATTTGATGCTCGGGAAGTTCGACGAAGCGCGAAAAAATGTGGACCTCGCCAAGCAGGCCGCCGATCGAAATCCGCGGAACACGGATGTCGCCCAGCAATACCACACCATGCAGGCGCGTTACATCCTGGAAACCGGCCAGTGGGAAAAGATCCCGCTGGAGGGTTCGATGGACGCCGCGGCCGACCATGAGCGTATGCCCGGCATGGCTGGCGGCGCTGGGGCGTGGATCTTCATCGCCGGCCTGAGCGCTGCAAGGTTGGGAGACCCGGCCCAAGCAGAGCGGGCCCGCGCCAGGCTCAGCGCGATGCGGCAAGGCATGGAATCGGCTGGCGATGCATACACAGCAAAGCCTGTCGCCATCATGGAGAATGAGGTCGCCGCGGCTGCTGAGCTTGGGCGCGGACGAAAATCGGAGGCATTGCGCCTGGCCAAGCAGGCGGTTGATATCGAATCGACCTTGGCCGCGCCGTCAGGGCCGCCGGAGCCGATCAAACCGGCACTGGAGTTTTACGGAGAGGTGTTGTTGGACGCGGGCAGGCCGGCCGAGGCTGCCACGGCGTTCGAGCAGCAGTTGCTCCGAACGGCCAAACGAACCCCGTCAGTAGAAGGACTCGCGAGAGCTACTGCCAAAGGCGGTGGTCCGGCGACCGCGGTGACACCATAACCGGGCCCGAGTCAGCAGGTGCCGCCCTCACGCGTCGCGCAACAACCACAGCAACACACCCATCAGCACGGCCAGCAAGGCGTCGGTAACTTCCGGCGTACGGCCCGGCAGATACATTTGCACCCATTCCAGCCCAAGCAATGCCGCGGCGGCGACCGCGGTGGTCCACACCAGGCTCAGCCCCGACACCCGCCATAGCCACAGAACGGAAGCGTACCACCTTTTTTGCCGGAGACGCTGGCGTGCAAGGTGCGCGGGAGGTGCTGACGGCATCGGCTTCGGCGCCTTGACCCATCCTCCGCTCCGCTATACTGGTGACGTTTGGGTACTGACAAGTAACACTCGCCATGAGAACCACCGATACCGTGACAATCTCCCTGCCGCCCGGCATGGCGAAGCAGATCGCGAAAATTCAGACGCAGGAACACCGCACCCGTTCCGAGTTGTTGCGCGAGGCCTGGCGGCTGTACTTCGCGAGCCGTTATCCCGCCTACGCCCCCACCAAGGCGGAACGCGCGGCGATCGATAAGGGTCGGGCTGAATTCGAACGCGGAGAGTACGTCACGCTCACCGAGCTACACAATGAACTGGCGGCTGCTCGTCTCCAAGAGCGCACAAAAAGAGCTAAGCAACCTTCCCGGCAAGGATCAGCTTCGCGTTGAAGCGGCCCTCGACGCCCTTCAAAGAGATTCGTTCAGCGGAGATGTCAAACGGTTGCGGGCCAGGCGAATGGCGCAGGCGTGTCGGCAATTACAGGATATTCTACGACCTCCGACTTGAAGGTCGGCTCATTCTTGTGACCGCCATCAGACGGCGCACGTCCACCACCTATTGAGCAACGCCGATTTCGGGCGCTGCCAGTTTTGCGCCGCCCTCAGGCGTCGCGCAACAACCACAGCATCACACCCATCAGCACGGCCAGCACCGCGTCGGTGATCTCCGGCGTACGCCCCGGCAGATACACTTGCAACCACTCCAACCCAAACAATGCCGCGGCGGCGACCGCGGTGGTCCACACCAGGCTGGGCCCCGACGCCCGCCATAGCCACAGAACGGAACCGTACCAGAAGCTCTTGCGGAACAGCATCACAAAACCATCCTGCCAGTCGGTGCGGAAGAACCCGCGGAAGGGCACCCAGTTGAAGGCGCGCGCGCTCTGGAAGTGGAACGGCGAAAGCTCACCCAGAATCAGCGCGCCGGTCAACAGCACCGGCGCCGCCCGCCGTACCCAGAGCCGCGGCAGGCACAGCCAGACCGCATACGCGGCGGCCGCCCCCACGATATCGGGCCAGCCCAGCGTGCGGCTCGCCAGAATCAAGCGCAGCGGCACCAGCAGCAATAGCAGCGCCAGCAGTCCGCTGGTCTTCGTCTGGCGGATGCTCTCCAGCAGGCAGGCCACCGCCAGCCATTCCGCAAAGACCACCAGCGTGTCGACGGACAAGACCCCGTCGACCGCCCGCAGCGCCGCCAGCCGGTGCATTACATTCGTCCGCCCCCAAACTGGGAACAGGGGAAAGATCTGGTATCCGAGCCAGCAGGATAACAGCAGCAGCGCCCCGGACGGGCGCAGCAGCGAGGCCGCGTCCTGCGCGGCCAGGAAACGCTGCAACTTTACGCGATAGAGCGCGCCGAGGGCGATACCCGCGGCGGCGCCCGTGACGTTGGAAACCACATCGGAAAGGCTGCACATCCGCGAATCGTCGAAAAGCTGGATCATCTCGATCGACGCCGAAAGCGCCAACGCCAGCGCCAGCGGCGCCAGGATCCGCATCATCCGGGAGGCGCGCGCGCTCACCGCCAGATAACCGAAAATGCCCAGCGGTAGATACAGCGTGATATTGACCGCGACGTCCCAAAAGAGATAACGGTCGAAGACGGCGGCGGGCCACGCGTGCAGCAGAATCCAGAGCGGGTTGTGGCCATAATGCCGCGCGTGGAATTCCCACGGGTATAGCGATCCGTACAGGATCAGCGCAACTACGATGGCCAGGATCGGGCGGTGTGGAGCGGTCTCCGCATCCACCGCCGAGTGGCTCACGCCAGCCCCGATTCGCGCAAAAACCTGGCCGACTCCTCCGGCGGCGTGGGATTGATATAGAAGCCCGTGCCCCATTCGAATCCCGCCACCTTGGTCAGCTTCGGAATCACTTCGATGTGCCTGTGATAATGCGCCAGGTGATTCTCCTGCAGCGGCCCGCTATGCGCGATGAAGTTGAACGGCGGATGCTCCAGCACCTTGTCGATCTTGCGCAGCGTGGACCGCATGGCCCAAGCCAGGTT
>Ga0187887_10001119_pt1 | contig 23660 bp, 19 predicted proteins | sample June2016WEW_7_10_FD_132977 | JGI IMG/M metagenome (GOLD analysis project Ga0187887, IMG submission 132977) | Peatland microbial communities from SPRUCE experiment site at the Marcell Experimental Forest, Minnesota, USA - June2016WEW_7_10 | ecosystem: Environmental > Terrestrial > Soil >... | reverse complement strand
GCATCGGCGCGCATCTCTTCGTCTCCTCGCTCACCCCCACGCAGCCTGCGCGAATCGCCGCCTGGAAGACCGCCCAATCCGCCTGGGTTACCCGCAGCCTGGCCCTCGCCGGCACTCTCAACTCCGCGCTTCTGCACACCGGCCTCACCGTCAGCTTGACCCGCGCCGCCCTGCCCGCGGTCGACAGCATGACCTGCCCCGCCGTAGCCGTCGAAATCGCCCCTGAAACAGCGCAGGCCCGCGACCCCGGCCAGCAAACTTCAGGCGCCCTCGACGATCCCAACTACCAGGCCAGAATCGCCGAAGCCCTCGCAGCCGCCTTGCTCGAATGGCGCACCGATGCCTTGCGAACCGAGGCCCGCCCATGATCCCCCGTTACCAGGCCGTTCTCTTCGTTATCCTGCTCGTGGCTTCGGCAGTTATGGCCGTGGCCCTGTGGCAGTTGCGGGAGCGCGCACACCAGCGCCTCATTGCCAACCAGGACTCGTCCTCCACCAACGCCCCTGAAGTAGCGCAGGCTGAGCCCGCAACTCTCATGGTCGCCAACGACGCTGACAGCTCCCTTCTCACCCAGGTCCAATCCCTGCCTTTACCCGAGGACCCCAACGCCCGCGCCCGCGTCGTACTCGGCAAGCTGCTCGATCTCTATGCCGCTCCCGATGCCGCCCACCCCGTCCCCGGAGGCGCCAGTTCCATCGCTCAGGTCTTCCTCATGCCGGCTCTGTCTCAGTCCCAGAGTCAGGAAAGTCCCACCACCCCCGCACCCGCCCGCCCGTCCAATAGCTCTCACTCAACGGGCCCCGAACTCGCCGTAGTCAATCTCGCCGGCACCTTCGTCTCCACCCACCCCTCCGGCCTGGAGACCGAAAACCTGACCGTGCTCTCCATCTGCGGCACCCTCCACGCCAACCTGCCCCGCGTCACACAAATCCGCTTCCTCGTCGACGGCAAACCCCGCTCCACCCTGGCCGGCCATGCCGATTTAACCCGCACCTATCTCTATACCGATGCCGTCCCCGCCCAGGAAACCCGCCCATGACCATCCCCGAAGGCACGCCCGCAATTTCTGAATCACAAGCAAGCGCCGCATCCCCCACCATCGGCGTTTTCGATTCCGGCTTCGGTGGCCTAACCGTCCTCCGCGCTCTCATCGAGCGTTTTCCCCACGCCCGCTTCGCATTCCTCGGCGATACCGCCCGTCTCCCCTACGGCTCCAAGTCCCGTCGCACCATTGCCCGCTACGCCGCCCAGAGTGCACAATTTCTGGTCCGCGAACAGGGCGCAGAATTCCTCGTCATCGCCTGCAACACCGCCAGCGCTCTCGCCCTCGACGCCATTCAGCAAGCAGTTTCAGTCCCCGTCCTCGGCGTAATCGAGCCCGGCGCCTCCGCCGCCCGCGCAGCCTCCAAAACCGGTGACGTGCTGGTCATCGCCACTGACGCCACCGTCCACAGCCACGCCTACTCCGCCGCCTGCCAGGCGCAAAACCTCCGCGTTTTAGAGAAGGCCTGTCCACTGCTGGTACCCCTTGTTGAAGAAGGCTGGGTTGACTTTTCGGGCGGCTATGAATCAGGTGCGGCGCAAGCCGCGTCTGCCCCACCGCAGGTGGCTGTAACCGCCGAAGTCATCCAAATCTATCTCGCCGAGCTGAACGCCGCCGCCGCCTTGGCAGGCCTCAACCCCGATACCCTGCTTCTGGGCTGCACCCATTACCCACTCCTCCGCCAGCTCCTCGAAAGCGCAGTCCCGACAGGCATGCGAGTCATCGACTCCGCCGAAGCCGCCGCCGATGCCGCTGTGCAACTTTTCAATGGCCAGCATTCCGAGAGTCCTTCGCCGGCAGCGCAGTTCCAGGAGACGCAAATCCGCTGCTTCGCGACCGACTCCGTAGAAAAATTCGAGCGCCTCGGCTCGCGCTTTTTAGGTCGCCCCGTAGGCAATGTCGAATTGGTCGACCTCGGCGGCTAAAATTCGCTGATATTCTATAAACCGGTTCCAAATTCCCCACAGCAAGCCTGAACCCGCACCCTGGAGGAAGCAAGCAAGCATGATTGATCTGGCAGGCAAGACCGCCGTAGTCTTCGGGCTGGCCAACAAGCGTTCCATCGCCTGGGGTATCGCCCAAAAACTCCACGCCGCCGGTGCGACCCTCGCCATCTGCTATCAAAACGAACGCATGAAGCAAGACGCCGAGCAGCTCATCGCCGAGCTCCCGGGCGCATCAGGCTTCCAGTGCGACGTCTCCAACGACGCTGAAATCGAAACCCTCTTCGCCGCCATCAAGCAGAAGTACGGCAAGATCGAGATCCTCGTCCACGCCGTAGCCTACGCCCCGGCAGACGAGCTTCGCGGCGAGTTCATCAACACCAGCCGCGAAGGTTTCCGCATCGCCCACGACGTCAGCGTCTACTCGCTCATCGCCGTAAGTCGCGCCGCCGCGCCGCTGATGACGGAGAGTGGCAGCATCATGACCCTCACCTACTTCGGCGCGGAAAAAGTCGTCCCCAACTACAACGTCATGGGCGTAGCCAAGGCCTCGCTTGAAGCCACGGTCCGTTACCTGGCCTGGAACCTCGGCCCCAGAAACATCCGCGTAAACGCCATCTCCGCCGGCCCCATCAAGACCCTCGCCGCCCGTGGCGTAGGCGCCCTCGGCGACATGTTAAAGTCCCACTCCGACCGCGCCCCCCTCCATCGCAACGTAGATCAATTAGAAGTAGGCGGTGCAGCCCTCTTTTTAGCCAGCGATTTAGCCAGCGCCGTAACCGGCGAAGTCCTCTACGTGGACTGCGGCTATAACATCATGGGGTTCTGAGTTAGGCCGGGTGGCGCACCCGGCTCTCGAGCCGGCCCCCGCTATTTGTGAGCCTGCATAATCCATTGCCACGACGTCCTGGCCACTTCGCTCAGCAATCCGCTCACAATCGTCGTAACCAGCGTCCCAACTCCAGCCGTCACCAGCGGCTTTCCGCTGGTCGCACCTTCGATCTTCTTGGCCAGCTCCGCCTTGCGAATTTCGTACTTCTTGCTCCACTGATCGGCGGCCGCCTCAATTGTCGCCTCAGGCCGATTCTTGAGGTCTGCGATGATTTCGTCCAACTCGGTTTCAAACCTGCTGAGATCGTCAAGAAATCTGAAGCGAGCATCCAGGTCGCGGGTCTTCGCAATCGCATCAGCCGAAGTCTGATCGTCCTCTGAAAGCTTTTCCTGGCTCTCGAGCACTCCCTTCTCAAACAGCAGCAGCGCGTCCCCATTGATGAATTGGTCCTTCGTCGCGGCTACCTTGTCGCGCAATGCCGTCAACTTCGCAATGTAGAGTGAAGGCGTCGGCGACTCCAGAATTTCGGCGAGCTCGGCAACAAATGCGTTTATCTTCGCCATCAGCTCCACGTTCAGGCTGCGCGACCGCTGGGTTCCCACCACGTAAGGAATCAACACCGCCAAGGCGAAAAAGCCCAACAGCATAAACAGCGTTTGCAGAGAAAGCGTCCGCGACGGGATGCCAAGAAAGTCAAGGGAAAGCAGCCCTCCGCCGAATCCAAACGCCCATATCGCCAGCGCAACATAAATCGCCGCCGGAATCAGGCCGCAGAGCTGGTTGATGAATATTCGTTGCCGCGTGTTGTCGTCTAGGTTCTCTGATGCCAGCATGCAGGCCGTCACCACCACCACCAACAGGTACCCTCCAAGGCTCAGCAGCAACAGCGAATATCTGACCACTTCGATTTCAAGATTCAACGAACCCCAGGGATTCCGGAAGAAGAAAATCCCAACTACGATTGGATAAGCGAACGACATCCCCATAGTCGCCAGACCCAGAAGTCCCATCGAAACCGGATGCTTGATCGCAATCTCTCTTCCCGCCCAGAGCATCCTGATTGCGGCTTTTTCTGAGTGTGGTCCCAGCATCGCGCCGAAGATCAGTGAAAGCAGGATTCCAAGGTGCGACGCCACAAAGATCAGCAACACCAGCTTCGTGCTCCAAAGCCCCGACAGCAGGTAGATAAACCCAAACAACCCCACCAGCCCTTCCAGCAGAATCACTTCGGAGCTCCAGAACGATTTTCCGCCCAGAAGGTCAGCTTGAAGCATCTTGAAGGACTTGGCGCCTAGCAATGCCCAGCACACGTACGCGATGAAGAACAAAACAAACAGCCCGATCTTCGTCATTTAGATACCCCCCGGAAGATTGGCCGCCTTTGACGTTCATGCGGGTGAAAATAATGTACCATGCGGCAGATTCCCACCCTCAAAAAAAAAGGATGGGTACCCGGCTCCTAAGCGGCTGCGGCGCCGATGCTGTCGAGCGTGGCGAGAGCTTCGTCCGGCAGTTCCAGCTCTGCAGCCTTGAGATTCTCCCTGAGATGCTCAACCGACGATGTACCCGGGATCAGCAGCAAATTCGGAGACCGCCGCAATAGCCACGCAAGCGCTACCTGCATCGGAGATGCATCGAGCGACTCAGCTACCTCATTGAGCTTCGATGACTGCAGCGGCGAGAACCCTCCCAGTGGAAAGTAAGGCACATAAGCAATGCCCTGCGCGGCGAGAGCATCGACGAATTCGTCGTCGCCGCGCTGGGCCACGTTATAGAAGTTCTGGACGCAGACAATCTCCGTAATCGTCTGCGCCTCGGCAAGCTGCCGCGCGGAGACGGTGCTCAAACCGATATGTCGAATCAGTCCCTGCTGCTTGAGTTCGACAAGCGCCGTCAGCGGTTCTTCAAAGGGTTCATCCGTTGGCCCGGTCAACCCGCCGAGGCGAAGATTGACCACATCAAGCACATCAAGACCGAGATTCCGCAAATTGTCATGAACCGCATCGATAATCTCCTGGCACGACCGTGCGTGCGGCCATGAGCCATCGCTGCCGCGGCGCGCACCCACTTTGGTCACGATCACCAGATCGTCCGGGTAAGGATGCAGCGCCTGCTTGATCAGCTGATTGGTTATATGCGGCCCGTAAAAGTCGCTGGTATCGATATGGTTCACGCCAGAGGCGACGGCCTCCCGCAAAACAGCAATAGCGCCTGGAACATCGCGCGGAGGCCCCCAGACAACCTTGTCGCCATCCCTTCCCGCAAGCTGCATCGCGCCATAGCCCATGCGCTTTACAGTCCTTTTAATGTAGGGAAGCTCAAATCTATCGCCAAGATACACTCGCATCGTCATTCGTCTCCTTAGAATCAACCGGCGGGCGTCAAAAATCTACCTTCACAGCAGTTAGATGAAAAAACTCCGGATTAGGAGCTTGCACCCTCGCTCCCGTTAGGGAGCAGATGAAAATAGCCCCGGGTGAAACCCGGGGAACCCGCCCACCTAAAGCCCACGCCGTCCCGTAGGGCCGGCATGATTCATTCCCACGCGTACCGCCGGGCCCCCCAGAGCCTGCCCTGAGCTTGCCGAAGGGTCCCGACTTTGGGACCTGGGATGTAGGAATGATGCTGTCACTAGACCATAGCCGTTTAGTGATGGTAATCCGGATAAGCCGGTCTCTCCACCTGTACCGCCGGATGCTCCTTCATCCCCTCCATCGCCAACGCGACAGCCTTTTCGAGTTGTGGATCGTGCCCCTCGCTCACCGCCTTCGGGTCCTGCTCCACCGCCACATCCGGATCGACGCCGTGATTTTCCACGTCCCAGACACCCTTCGGCGAGAAGAACGCCACGCTCGGCGAAGTCACGTGTCCGCCATCCATCAGCACCGGAATGGACCCAATTCCCACCAGCCCGCCCCACGTCCGTTTGCCCACCAGCGGCCCCAGCTTTGCTTGCTTGAACAGCCACGGCAGAGCATCGCCGCCCGAGCCTGAAAATTCATTCGCGATCATCACCTTCGGCCCGTAGATAGCCCCGTTCGGAGTGTGCTCTATGTTGCCGTAGCGCGGCGACCAGTACGCCTCGAGTTGACGCTTCATCACCTCGATAAAGTAATCGGCCACCTGTCCGCCGCCGTTGAAGCGCTCGTCGATAATCGCGCCCTGCTTGTCAGTCTGCGCAAAGTAGTAGCGATTGAAATTTGTAAACCCGGCCTCCGCCGTATTCGGCAGATAGACATATGCCAATTTCCCGCCGGAAAGCTGATCCACCTTCCGTTGGTTGCTCTCGATCCAGTCAATGTTGCGTAGCATCGCCTCGCTTGCAATCGGCGTCACTGAAATATCGCGCCCGTTTTTCCCGTCAGCCGATTGAATGTGCAAACTGATCACGTGGTCGGCCGTGCCTTCCAGAGGCTCCTGAATATCGGTCGAAGCAGTCAACTCCTGCCCGTTGATGGCCACAATGCAATCACCAACAGAGAGGTTGAGCCCTGGCTGCGCCAGTGGAGCCTTCTCCTCTGGATTGAACTCCCCGCCGGTATAAATTTTAGCCAGGCAATAACGATTGTTATGCAGAACGTAATCGGCCCCCAGAAGTCCCCCAGGCACATGCTGGGCCTTCGGTATGGCTCCGCCGCTGCCCCGAAGATGCCCTACCGAGAAAGCTCCCAGCATCTCGTGAAAGATGTAATTCAAATCGGCCCGCGACGCAACGGAGGCCACGTACGGCTCGTAGCGGCGCTCTGCAGCCACAGTATCGGTTCCGTGATAGTGAGGATCGTAGAAGTAGGACCGCTCAATGCGCCATACTTCGTGGTACATCTGCGCCCACTCCGCCGGCGGATCGACGCGCACCTTCAGATCGGCAAAAGAGATCTTTCCCTCGCCCGGCTTCACCGGCGCATCGGCGGGCACAATCACCCACTCCGGCGGCCCGCCCTTGTCTGCCCCAGCATCAGCCGCGTCCGGATCGTGCTTGGAGAGAGACAGCAGCATCTTGTCGCCGTTGGCTGAGAGTTCAAAGCTCAACACGCGCTCGGCCAGCTTCTCCGTCTTGCGGTCCGCCCAAACCCAGCGGTAGAGCGTTACCGGATGCTCGCCAAAGCGGTCCGACTCTGGAATTTTCAAAAAATAAAGGCTGCCTTGCTTCCCCGTTGCCAGCCCGATGTAATTCGCCGCCGGCATAGGCAACGCCACAATCCGCCGCTCGATCTCCGCCAGATCGACCTTCGTCGGTTTCACCGGTTTGTCCCGGAGGTCCACTTTGTCTTTTTTGTCAGCCTTCGCGGCGTCGGCATGCGCATCGTCTTTGCCGCTTTTCGCCGCGCCTTTGTTCTCCTCGGCAGGCAGGCTGTCCGCATCCTTTTTCGCATCCGCCTTGCGTTCTTCCGCCGTCTTTTCATCCTCCATCTCAGGAGCGACAGGCGATGCTTGGTCCGCAGCCAGCACAGCAGCATAGATATGTGAAGTCACATCGTAGAGATCGCTGGTCATATCGATCCCGTCCGAGGTGGCGCCCGCGTTGGTGCTGGCAATGAAATACAAATACTTGCCGTCGCGATCGAAGGCCGGCTCGCTCGAGTCCGCCACCGCGCTGGTCACCTGCGTCGACTTGCCCGTCGCAACCGAATAGAGATAAAGCGCATGCAGGTGGTTGGCCATCGATTGCGGATAAGCAATCCATTTCGAGTCCGGCGACCAAGCCAGATCGTAGTTCTGGTTTGAGAAGCCTCCAAACACATTCTTCTCGCCGATTGTCACCAGCTTGCCCGTCGTCGTATCCAGCAGATAAATATTCAGCCGGTTGTCGTGGAAGGTGATGAACTTCGAGTCGGGCGACCACAAGGGATCGAAGTAGTAGGCCGGCTCGGCGGCCAGCGGAAATTTCTTCACCGGCGCACTGCCGTACTGCGAATCTCCATTCTGCGAAGCCACGTGCAGCGCATACAAGCCGGACTCATCGGTGAAGTAAGCAATTGACTGCCCGTCGGGCGACCATGCCGGCCAGCGCTCCATCACACCCGGCGTATTGGTAATGTCGCGTGTAGGCCCATGCTTGGCCGCAATCGTAAAAATCTCTCCATGCGCCTCCACCGCCATGCGCATTCCCGTCGGAGAAATCGAAGTATGCTCAATCTCATCCGCTACGCTCGCAATCCTGGGCCGCACCTCGGGAAGATCGGCGCCAATCTCGATGGGAACCAACTGGCTCTTCCCGGTCGCCGTGTCGTAAAGATAAATCTCGCCGAGTTGGTCGTAGACCAGCGTCTTTCCATCGCCGGCCAGGCTGCGGATATCCGGCCCCTCGTTGTGCAGCGCTTCGCTCACCGTCTTCGTTGCCGGGTCGTAACGGAATATACTGATCGGCCCTTTGCGTCCCGAAAGAAAATAAATCTGGTCGCCCGCGTACACAGGCGAGAAATCGGAAGCCGCCTCATGCGGAATCTCCACCGAGTCCAGCCCCGGCAGCGAAGTGATCCAGATCGTGCACGCGCGGCCGCCGCGGTAGTTTCCCCAGGAAGAGAAGTTTACGTATTCGAAGCCGAAGGCAGGCGGCAGCGGCGTGTAGGCAATATGGCCTCCGTCCGGTGAGAGCTGTCCCTCGAAGGCCATGGGAAGCGGCAAAACCTTGGCTACGCCTCCCTGCGCGGGAACGGTGTAAAGCTGCGTATACCGGTTTCCCGCCTCACGGTTGGAGCGAAAGAGAATCTGCTTCCCGTCCGGAGTCCAGCCCACGGCACTGTCGGGCGCTGGATGGTAAGTCACGCGGAAGGGAACGCCGCCTGTCGAGGGAATGGTGAACACATCCGTATTACCGTCATACTCACCCGTGAACGCAATCGTGCTCCCCTCTGGCGAGAACACCGGCGCAGTCTCAATGCCCACGCCGATTGTCAGCCGCGTTGCGCGTCCGCCCTCCCGTGGAACACTCCAAAGGTCGCCGGCATAACTAAAGACAATCAAATCCCGGCTCAGCGCAGGATGCTGAAAGATGTGGGGCTTGTTAGCCGCCCAGGTTGCCGCTGGCCCAAACGCCAGCACGGAGAGCACAAACGCAGCAATAGCTGAGTGATATGTCGAACGCACTGAAACCTCCTGAAGTACTTACCGGGAAATGAAGACAGATTGCGTGCAGCCAGGCTGCTGTTTATGAAAACTACTCCGATAGGAGTGTACGTCGCTTCGGGGTTGGACGTTCCAGAATCATGCGCGATAGCGATTTTACCGTTAATAACTCAACACAGCCGGGTACCCCATCCTTCGCGCTGCCGGAGTCCCCCGCGGACATGCGGGTACCCTCTGGGTGGTCCGTGGGGTGGTTGAGCGCACGGGTGTGAAACCACAAAACTCAAAAGCCCGAGAAAAACCGCCTACTCCTTCAGCGTCACCGTAATCTTGCGCGCATCCCCGCCCACAGCGGTGATCGCAATCTCCCCCGTAGCCTTCTTGCGGATGCTCTTGAATTTCTCGCCCCACTCCACCAGCACCAGCGCATCCGGCGTCAGCAACTCATCCAGCCCCAGCGTCTCCAGTTGACGCTCATCTTCCAGCCGATAAACGTCCAGGTGAAACAGCTTAATCGGCTTGCCGTTCCGCACGCCGTCGTACTCGTGGATCAGCGTAAACGTCGGGCTGGTCACCTCGTCCGCCTCCGCCGCATCCAGCGCCTGCGCAATCCCTTTCACCAGCGTGGTTTTGCCGGTGCCCAGATCGCCGCGCAGAATCAGCAGTTGCGGCGGCTTCAGCAATTTCGCAAGCTTGCGGCCCACCTCAATGGTGTCCGCCCCGCTCTTAGTCGTGTACTCGTGACTCCGGCCTTCGGCTACTGGTGCGGCGTTGCTCATCCCTGATCCTCATGAGGGGCCGCTACGTGCAATGCCCCCTGCAACCAAACATACCCGTTCGACCCGGGCGATTCAAAATGAAAAGCCCGAGAAAACTGTTGAAGACTGTCCGTGGCCAGCAAAGTATGCTCATCCGCCTCTATCAAAGCCAGGTCTGCGGCCAACCCATGCAGATAAACCGCAGCTTCCACCGCCCTCCCCGCCTCTGCCGGATACTGCGCCAACAACCCCGCAATTACCCCCGTCAGCAGGTCGCCGCTGCCGCCCTTGGCCATGCCCGGATTGCCGGTAGTATTCACCGCCACGCGTCCATCCGGGTGCGCAATCAGCGTTCGCGCCCCCTTCAGCACCAAAGTAACGCCCACTCGCCGCGCAAACTCCCGCGCCACTTCCAGCCGATTGGGCTGAACCTCGGCGATCGTCATCCCGGTCAGCCGCGCCATTTCTCCCGGATGCGGCGTCAGCACCACCGTTCGTCCCCCCATGGCCATTTTTCCCAGCTTCGCCAGCAGCGCCGGCTTGGCAGCCAGAATATTCAAAGCATCCGCATCAATCACCGCCGGAATCTTCGCCGCCGAAAGCAGTCCGGCAACAAACTTCGCCGTCTCCGCCCCCTGTCCCAAACCCGGCCCAATCGCCAGCACGGTTTTTCCCGCCGTCAACCCTTTCAAGGCCGCCGCCGTCAGGTTCGTCGCCGAAATCTGCCCCGCCGCATTCGCCTTCAATGGAAAAGTCATCAATTCCGGCGCAACCGCGGCCACCGTCCCCAAGACCGCAGCCGGAACCGCAGCCGTAACCAGCCCAGCCCCAGCCCGCAGCGCCCCCAGTGAAGTCATCGACGGCGCGCCCGACCTGCCCACCGACCCGCCCACCACCAGCACGTGCCCAAAATTTCCTTTGTTCGCTCCCGCGGCCCGCGGCGCCCGCACCATCTCCATCGCTTCGCCCGCCCAGTCCAATCCCAGCGCTGAAACAATCGCCTCCTCCGGCGACCCGATCGGCGCTACCACAATCGGCTGGTCCCAACGCTTAGTCAACTGGCCAAAAACATGTGCCGGCTTGGGCGCGGTAAAAGTAATCACAGCATCTGCAGGAAAAACCGAATCGGAATCGGCCAACGCAGCCTCAGTCGAATCCGCTGGCCAGCCCGAAGGCAAATCAACTGCCAGGATCGGAGCCCGGCTCCCCTTCACCCACTCAAGAGCCGCGTGGGGAAGCCCCTTCAACGGCGGCTTGAATCCCGTCCCCACCACCGCATCCAAAATCAAATCGGCGTTCAGCGCATCCGCGCGTCGCTCCAAATCCTCCGCCTTGGTAAGGATGTGAACATGCCCGCACGCCAAGCTGGAAATCTCGAGCCAAGCCTGGGCTGCGTCGCCCGTGATCCCCGCAGGCTCGCCCAACAGCAGTGTCGTCACATCCAGCCCAGCACCAGCCAGCAGGCAAGCGGCCATCATTCCATCGCCGCCGTTATTGCCCCTGCCGCACATCACCGTAACACGCCGCGCTTGTGGAAACCTCTCCCGGGCAAACCCGGCTACCGCCGCCGCCGCCGCCCGCATCAACTCCAGCGACGGTACCCCAAACCGCTCAGTAGTCGCGCGGTCGCAAGCCTGCATCTCGGCAGCGGAAAGAATCTTCATCGCATCCATAGTAGCCGATGTCAGACCTTTAGACCCTGTGTAGCGCTGGTCTCCGGACCGGGGACCCCGGCGAGCGCGCTTTTTGCTCGCTGGGGTGGGGGACCGGCTTTAGCGCGGACATCTGCACCCGCACTCTTTTCCCCTCCTCTAAGCAAGCTCCTATGATGTTGCAATTTTCTAAGGGCATGGCCGGGTACCGTCTGCCTGCCGTGCCGCTTCGGGACAGGAGAATCGCATTTGCTGCAGGAATCTAGCTTCGGATGAATGCCAGCAGCTCCGCATTGATCATGTCGGCATTCGTCGTCATCAGGCCGTGAGGCAAGCCGGGATAGATTTTAAGTGTGGCCTGTTTGAGCAACTTCGCCTGTAGCAGTGAAGCGTCTTTGTAAGGGACAACTTGATCGTCGTCGCCCTGCATCACCAGCGTCGGCACCGTGATCGCCTTCAGATCGTTCGTCTGGTCTTCCTCTGAGAAAGCCTTGATGCCTTCGTAGTGAGCCAGCGCACTGCCCTCCATCCCTTGTCGCCACCAGTTCCGGATAACTCCCTGCAAGGCCTTCGCGCCCGGCCTGTTGTAGCCGTAAAACGGCCCCGAAGCGAAATCGAGAAAAAACTGCGCCCGATTCTCAGCCAGCACCTTGCGGAATCCGTCGAACACTTCCATCGGAGTGCCGCCCGGGTTCTTTTCGGTCTTGAGCATGAGTGGGGGAACGGACGCGAGCAGCACGGCCTTGGCTACGCGGCCTTGAGGCTGGCCGTATTTCGCAACATAGCGCGCCACCTCGCCACCGCCCGTCGAATGGCCGATATGGACCGCATTCTTCAGGTCGAGATGCTCGGCCACTGCCGAAGCGTCAGCTGCGTAATGGTCCATGTCGTGGCCAGTGCCCACGTCCGAGGAGCGACCGTGACCGCGCCTGTCATGCGCCACAACGCGATAGCCGTTCGAAAGGAAGAACAGCATTTGATTGTCCCAGTCGTCCGACGAAAGGGGCCAGCCGTGGTGAAACACGATGGGCTGTGCGTTCTTCGGGCCCCAGTCCTTGAAGAAAATCTGTGTGCCGTCTTTGACAGTAATCATGTTCATTGAATTCTCCTTTGAAAGCAGATTTGGGGATATTGGACTGACGCTTGCCGTCGTTGCTTAACGCGGCAACGCAAGGGCTGCCGTAGGGGTCACAGCCACAGCGATGAAGCAGCGACCGTGCTCTCTCGCCAATCTCAACTTTTCTATCTAGGTGGACCATCCATTAGCCCGGATTTTCCGCATTGCATCCAGGATCCAAAACAATATATCACTCGTCTTCTTCATCCGTGATCTTTATTTTCATCCACATTATTAATTTCTCTAACCACAAACTCAGCCCGTACCGTTCATTTCTCGCTCGGTAGCAAGTCTGCATCTCGGCAACAGATAGAATCTTCATCGCATCCATAGTAGCGGATATCAGAACTCTATCCTTGCTTGAAATGCAATCATGCGCGGCGAGCTGTCTCCGCCCAGCCCAACGCCGAGCAGCCCAGTCGGCGGCGAAGTCGTGCTCTCCAGCGTTCCGAACTTTGCCGGAACAGAGCAGGGTACTCCGGCCTCAACCGTGCTGGGCAGCGCAAAGTTAGGGTGATTGAACGCATTGAACAGTTGGCCGTCGATGCGCAGCTTGATCCCCTCCCGAATCGGGAACCTCTTGGTGATGTACATATCCGAATAGGTGAAGTGCGGTCCGCGAACCGAGTTGCGGCCCGAGTCGCCGAACTGGCAGATGGTTGAGTTATCATCCTGTGCGCCCAGTACGCCGGTATAACATGCGCCGGTCGTCGGATCGACCACCGATACAAATGCCGCTGGATTGAGCCATTGCTTGGTTCCCTGCACGGTAACTCCGGAGTAGGGAGTCTTTAAGTAGAGTGGTACGCCTGGAATCCGGTTGGCATAGTTTGGCACAGCGAACTGGATGGTTTGCGCGGGGTTATACGCTTGAAACACTCCATGGCCGCTGGCGCTGTACTGCTGGCTCAGCACGCTGAAGGGCAATCCGGAGTGAAGGAACCCAGTCTCCGAAAAAGACCATCCCTCGAGCGCCTGGCGCAGGAATGGGTGACGGGAGCGGAACGGCACCTGATAGATTCCGTAGGCGGAGATGTTGTGCCGCACATCGTAGTCGCAGCTGGCATATTGTTTGTGCAATTCTCCCGGTAAAGGAGATTCCAGGCCCTGTGTGGAGAACGCGAGCAGTCCTCCGTTCGACACTTCGTCCAGGCAATGGCTAAAGGTGTAGTTGCCGCGCAGAGTCAAGCCGCCCCATTGCTGTGTGTAGACGGTCTGCAATCCGTTGTAGCTGCTGTTAGCTCCGGTCTGGAATTCGGTGACGTTACCAAACCGCTGATCGAGCGGCTGCTGATAGGGGAATGGCGCGAAACACCCGTCGCAGACGTTTTCGTAGCCGTTGAGCTGCACCTGGTAGGGCTCGTGCTGTCCGCGCGTGCCCACGTAGTCGGCGCGCAGGTCGCCGTGCGGGCCGAACTGCTGCTCGACGCCGAGACTGTACTGGTAGTAGTGCGGAGTCTTGAGCGTTCCCGTGGGAAAAGTATTCAGGCTTACGGCCAGCGGGCAACCGGGGGCGCCGGGCTGGATGCCCGCGCACGGCGCGCCGCCGGAGCTAAAGGTTGTCTGAAACGACTTATCGGCGCTGACCGTCGCCTCCACCGCGCTTCCCGGAACGTCGGGAGCGATCCCCAATCCACCCACCTCACCCCCTATACCGCCGGTGAAGGAGGGATCGTTGGGAGCGTTGATCAAGCCGTTATCCGCAATCTGCTGCGGAATGATGTCGTTGAAAACCCCGAACCCGGCATGAACCACGGTATGCGGAAGAAGCTGGTAAGCGATCGCAGCGCGCGGTTGGTAGATGAACAAAGGAGTTGCCGCAAAGAGGTTGTGAACATTGCCCAGGATAACCTGATTCAGCGGCTGATTCGTTTCATGTGAAGCATCCAGGAACGATCCGGCCATGCGGCCAAAGAGCCCCTGTGGACTGGTGACGTTAGTGTTCCAGGCCACGCGCATTCCGTAGGTCAGTGTTGTTTTCAGACTCGGCTTGTAACTGTCCATCCCGTAGTATTCGAGATTGCCGACGGCCACCCGATCTTTCAGTGAGACCGGGAAGTTCTGCTGGGCGGTATATGCGGCCCCATAAGTGAACTCCGCCAGGTCGTTGTAGGCGACGGTCGGCACAATGCCTTCGCCCAGGTCGTAGTCGCTGGTGGCCACGCGGCGCGTATTGATGCCAAAATGCATTGTATGCCGTTTGCGCGTCCAGATCAGGTTGTCATTGATCTGCCACTGTGTGACCTTGCGCCCTTGCGCAAACGTATCGTTCAGGCCGCCGATGGTGGTGAAAGGCACGCTGTCGCTGCCCGATGTAAGCAGGATGGGAAAGGTATTGAGCACCTGCGCGTAGTTGTTTGGTTCAAAGATGCTGGAGTACCAGCTTACGCCGGGGTTGAATTGATTCACCAGGTTCGGCCTGAAGATGTGCGTGTAGCCAGCAACCAGCGTGCGCTGCGGCTGCGGCGAATAGGAGTTGAAGATTGGGTTGATGGGATCTGTCCATTCCGCCTGCAGCCCCGTGTCCTGCTGAAAGCGGTACCAGGCGCTGTCTTTGGCGTTGATGGTGTGATCGATCTTGACCACGATCAGGTTCTCGCTGTCACCGTTGCTCAGAGACCGCTGCTGCTGGGTCGCGCAGCCATCCCCGTTGGTTCCAAGTGGGCACCCAGTGATCTCGACAGGTGACCCGCCGGGCACAGGCAGCAGCGAAAACATCGTTTGATAGAAGGGGATTTCCGCCGGTTGCGCCGGAAGGTTCGTGCCGGTAATCGTATCTGTTCCGCCCAGCGCCAATTGCTCCAGCACATACTGCTGATATGCGGGCGTAGGCAGGGTGGTTGGCGTCACGATCGGCAATGCCAGGCGAATGCCCTCATAGTGGACAAAGAAAAACAGCTTGTTCCTGCGGATCGGCCCGCCCACGCTCACCCCGAACTCATTGACCACATCGCGCGGTTTGGTGGCGATGTTGCCCGGCGTGTCGTTGGCGTGGAGAAAATAATTTTCCGCGTTGAGCAGAGATCCGTTCCATATCTCGTAGAGATCACCGTGAAACCGATTGGTTCCCGACTTGGTGAAGTAGTCCGCCTGCGAGGCGCCATATCTTCCCTGATCGACTGAGTAAGAGTTCGTATTCACGGTCGCTTCACCAACGGCATCCAGCCCGATCACCAGGTTCGTCGATAGCCCGATATTCAGCCCCAGCCAGGGATCGTTGGAGTCGTAGCCGTCCAGAATGTAGCCGTTCGAGGTCGCAGGCAAGCCGTTAAACTCCACGTTGCCGTACCCTCCCGGAGCCTTGGCATCGCTCGAGGAACCGGCGGTGTTCATCAGAGCGCCCTGCGCGTATTGAACGATATAAGTCATGTCCTGACCTGGATTGGGAAGGCTTGCAATCGTCTTGCTGTCCAGCGTTGTCGTGAAATTCGCGTTCTCAAGGCTGAGCATGGCCTGTTCAGCACTCACTTCCACGTTCTGCGTCGTCGAAGACAGCCGCAAAGTCAGGTTCAACGTCACCGTGCGTCCCACTTCTACCGGAAACGGAGCTGAAGTCTGCTCAGCAAATCCGCTGGCTTTCACAGTTACGGTATAAGTGCCTGGATTTACCTGCGAAAATAAATACCGCCCATCAGCGTTAGTAACTCCGGCGCGGGTCGCCTTTGTATCCGCATTGGTTGCCTTAACTGCCGCATTGGGCAGCCCCGCGCCGTTTGAATCCGCAATAGTCCCGGAGATAGCGCTCGATGTGCCGCTTTGCCCTGCCGCCAACTGTGAATTAACTATGGTTAATAGTAGAAAATAGCGAAAAAAATGCCCATACGTGCGAACAGATTTCATGCTTTGCCTCCGTGGGGAATTGAGCACTCAGCGCCCCATCGCCGTTTCAATCAGCAGCCAGCCATTCAGCCCCGCAATCAGCGCCGCCGTAAACCACGCTAGCCCTTGCAGCCAGCGCCCATTCACAAACTCGCCCATCTTTTTCCGGCTGCCGGTAAACATCACCAGCGGCACCACCGCAAAACTCAATTGCAGCGACAGAATCACCTGGCTCAGAATCAACAGCTTTTCCGTCCCCTGCTCGCCGGTAATCGCGACCACAATAATCGTAGGAATAATAGCCAGAGTCCGCGTAATCATCCGCCGCAGCCAGGGCGAAACCTTCAGATGAATGAACCCCTCCATCACCACTTGCCCGGCCAGCGTACCGGTGATCGACGAGTTCTGCCCCGAAGCGAGCAGCGCCACGGCAAACAGCGTGCTCGCCCCCGCCGCGCCCAGCAGCGGGCTCAGCAGCTTATACGCGTCCTGAATCGCCGCAACCTCGTAGAGACCCCTGCGATTGAAAACTGCCGCCGCCACAATCAAAATCGCCGCATTCACAAACAGCGCCACCGTCAGCGCCAGCGCCGAATCGATGTTAGCCATGAAAATGGCCTCGCGCTTGCCCTTCGGCGTTCGCTCATAGCGCCGGCTCTGCACAATCGACGAGTGCAAATAAAGATTGTGCGGCATTACCGTCGCGCCCAGAATTCCAATCGCGATATAAAGCATCGCCGGATTGGTCACAATCGCCGTCGAGGGAACAAAAAGATTGTGCAGCACCGGCCAGTAATCCGGCTTTGACAAAAACATCTGCACGCCGAACATCCCGATAATGGTGGCGATCAGCGTCATCACCAGCGCCTCCACATAGCGGAAGCCCCAGCGCTGCATAAGCAGAATCAGCAGCACGTCCAGCCCGGTAATCAGCACGCCGTAAAACAGCGGAATGTGGAACAGCAGATTCAGCGCAATCGCCGACCCGATCACCTCCGCGAGGTCGCAGGCCGCAATCGCAATCTCCGCGCCCACCCACAGCGCGTAACTCACCTTGGGCCCGTAGCTCTGGTGGCAAAGCTGCGCCAGGTCGCGCTCCGTGGCAATCCCCAGCTTTAGCGAGAGGCTCTGCAGCAGAATCGCTATCAGATTCGAGGCCATGATGACGAACAGCAGCGTATAGCCGAACCGCGACCCGCCGGCAATGTCCGTTGCCCAGTTGCCGGGGTCCATGTAGCCCACAGAAATCAGAAATCCCGGCCCCAGAAATCCCAGCAGCCGCCGCCAATACTGTGGCGACCGAGAAACGGGCACCGTCGCATGAACCTCCGGCAGCGAGGGAACCAGGTGCTCCGGATCCGGCGCCAAGCCAGGGATTTCGCGTACCGGGGTTTCGGCTGTAACGCTCATACAACCGAGTATGCCACAACTAGGTTAACTATGGTTAATAAACATGATTACTTTGAATTACGAGCCTGCTGCCAGTCGCAGCCAAACCGCCTCCGCCGCCGGCCTTCCTAAAATCGAATTGCCTGTAGGTAACTCAATCAAAACAGTTTGATCGTAGTTCTGGCTCACCACGCGCAGGCTTTGTCCCGGCCCAATCCCCGCCCGATGCAGAAAAAGCAGCAGCTTCAGATCGCGCTCCTCCAGGCTGACGACGGTGTAGCGTTCGCCCTCCGCAGCTTCTGAGAGCGGCGTCTCCCCGCGCTCTTTCCGTCGCGCAGGGTCCTCCGGCAGCACCGCGTTCCCATGCGGACAGGCCCCGCCCTCGCCTAGCTTTTCCCTCAATTTTGTCTCGAATGCCGGCGAGACTGCATGCTCCAGCCGCTCCGCCTCTTCGTGAATCTCGTGCCACTCCATCCCGAAAATCTCGCTTAGCATGCGCTCGATCAGGTGGTGCCGTAGTGCCGTCCGGTAGGCCGTCTCCCGCCCCGCCGCCGTCAGCCGCACTATCCCCGCCGCGTCCACCTCCGCAAATCCGTCCCGCTTCAGCCGCTTCAGCGCCATGGTCACCGCCGGCGCTGAAACCTCCAGCCAATGCGCCAACATCGCCGGAATCACCTGGCGCCCCTCGGCCTCAGCCTCCAGAATGGCCTTCAAATAATTTTCTTTTGATACGTGAATCGAGTCTTTCATCGCTGCGCTCAGCAATCAGTTTATAGGACGCTCTACTCGCGCAGCAAAGTTAATCAGGCCGCGATGCAAGCGTATCAGCGCCTTTCCCTGCTTTACCTGGTCTCATTTTCGTCGTTGCCGGCGAGGCAACTTCTCAACTCTCCGCAGAAGGTAATTTCGCCCTCATGCGTGAAGAAGTGTTCGCCGACTCCGCGACATCGCTGAAAACAAAGGCAGGCAGTAACACTAATAACTAATAGAAGACAGAGGGCAGCCATGCGCCCTCAGGCTCGTTGTAGAGCCCGGTTGCCATCAGCGTCATGGGCTGGGCAATGCGCAGGCCGTTGGCGAGACACCAGCGAAGAAGCGCACTGTTGCGTGATGGCACCGGGATTCCGGCGCCAGGGAAGGAGTCGGCGGAGACCATGAGGGCCTGAATGTCAAGGTTGGTTTCCGCGACGGAGTGACCAAAGGCGCCGAGTAAGGAAGAGTATCCCGTGATCCGGCCGCCTCGCTCCACGAGCACAGCGGTGCCATTCTCAATACCTTCAGTCAGCTCGTTACTGCGATCAAAGCCGTGCACCTGGAGTGCCAAAGTTTTACAGGCATTCATGTCTGCTAATTGAGCAGGCCGCACCGTGCATCCGGGCACCGTCCTTTGCACCGTCCGGCCTTGCATGCAGGAGAGCGGCTCCCGAATGTCAAAGCCGAGGCTCGCATAGAGCGATAGAGACCGGCTGTGAAAGGCCGCTTGAACCAGACGAACTCCCGCGGATCTGCGTTCATCGGCGCGATCGAGCACGGCTCGCATCAGTAATCGCCCGACACCGCGGTTCTGCAGTTGGGGATCTACGATGACGGGTCCCACACCTGCGATCGTTGACCGTTCATCCAGGCAATTGCTGCCCGCAATGCGCCCATCGATTTCTGCGACTACACAGTAAAATCTCTGGTGTGAGAAGAGCGTGGAAATAAATTGGGCGGCGGCATCGGGGTCAGCGAAGTCGCATGGAAAACCATAGCTCCGATTGATTGTGTTGAAGGCGTCGAAACAGATTTGCCCGCAGACAGCCGTATCTTCGATGGTGGCGCGACGGACAGTCACATTACCCAGTTGTTGTTCGAGAGACATTCGCTGAACCTCCAGTGCGAGGCTACAGTATAGCCTTCGTCGAAGATCCGTCGCCTGGTGGGCGAAAGTGCTTCGTCTTTCGCCAGTAAAACATTTGTCTTACGCCCGTTAGAGCGCGTAAGACAAAGCCTCTTCGCACCCACCCCGTCCCACACGCTGTCTTACAGCCGCTGAGATCCGTTTCCCGAATTTTGAAATTGAAATTCCCGACCTCAGTCCGCCAAAGGCACCTCCCACAATTCCACCCGGTTGCCTTCCGGGTCCCATATCCACGCGAATTTCCCGTAGGGGGCATCTTCCCGCTTCGGATCGATGCGCACCCCAGCGGAAGCCAACTCGGCAAGCAATCCGTCCAGATCGTCCACGCGGAAATTCACCATCGTCTGCTGCCCGCCCTCGCCAAAGTACTTCGACTCCAGTGGAAAATGCGCAAAGACAGTCATCCCCGCCGACTCAGGCCCGTCAAAGGCCAGAGACCCTCCATCCTGCGCCGGTATGCCCAGATGCTCCGCATACCACGCCGAGAGAGCTTTAGGATCCTTCGCCTTCAAAAATACCCCTCCCACTCCAACCGCTTTCGCCATCACTATTCCTCCTGTCGGATGATCTCTTCCATCTTGGGTTTGTGCTTGGTCTCCCGCCCGGTCCGCGGCTCGGTCGAGAGCACGCGCGCCGGCTTGGGTTGGCCCACACGCTCGCGGGCATTGGCCTTTACCGCCTTGGTTGCTGAAAACCTATCTACTTTGCGTTTCCTCATGGCAAGCATGAGTATGAATTAAAATGAACCGAAGTGGAAGAGCGGGGTCCCCACGGACGGGTCTTGGTCCGTGGGGTGAAAATCCACGGAGGCTGAAACTAGATGGAAGAACGGGATTTCTTCAACGAGACCACTGAGCTGAGAACTCACACCCTCACCTGCCCCAAATGCGGCCAGGCAGGCGAATACAAAGTCAACTGGGTCGTGCGGCGCAAGCGTGCGCAGCTGCCTCGCGGAGCCGACGAGCGTGACCGCGCCCGCTTCGCCAAAGCTCAGTCCTACATGGTGCGCCGCGACGACAAGCTCTCCTGCGCCAACGTCCGCTGCCGCAAGCCTTTCGAGATTACCCAGCTGCAATCGCTGGCGTTCCTTTCAGAGTGAGCCCGGCGCCGGTGTTTCCGCCTAGCCGGCGTTGCCTAAAATCTACCCTTCTCCACTGGGTTTTTGGGCAAGCGGTCGAGCTTTTAGGCAGGGTCCTGACTTTTCGCGCCGAGAGTCGAGTCAGCTAGAGTCACCCGAACTCTGGCGGCATTGCAGGCATAACTACATGGTAACTTCCGGTTTGCCGATAAACCAACCGGAATTAAAAAGACGCACATCATCCGGGATCGTTGATCGCGTTGGCCGGAGTCGTCATTTGTGGCGGCGGTTCCGGATGGTTACTGCTGGATCTGCAGGACGATTTTACCCGGGTTGTGCGGGGCTCCCGAGAGCATCTTGTATGCGGTGAGCGCGTCTTCGAGTGGAAGAATTGAGCCGACGCGTGGTGTGATGCGTCTCTCCTCAAACAAGGACGTGAGGGTGCGCAGACGTGCCGCGCTCACCTCCGCGTGGAAGAAGATGGGCTGCACATCGGAGCGTTGTGGGAGTGATTGTGAAGAAACGATCGTAACCAGCTTGCCGCCCGGCTTAAGCGCAGGAAGGCAGAGCTCGAGTATGCTGCCGCCAACGCAATCGAGAATCGCGTCAACCTGCGGCAGGTGCTTCTCAAACTGAGGTGTGGATGAGTCGACAATGCTCTGCGCCCCGAGAGAGTGCAGTAGCGGTTCATCTCTTGCATAAGCTACCGCAACCACTCGCGCACCGGCGTCGACTGCCATCTGCACCGCGTAGGCCCCCACGTTGCCTGCAGCACCGAGGATCGTCACAGTCTCGCCACGTTTCGCCTTCGCATATTCAAACAGCATCTGCCATGCGGCCACCGCGATCACCGGAGCAGATGCAGCCTCGACGAAGTCGAGCAATCGCGGCTTGAGTGCGATCATTCCCGCTGCAGCGACGGCATACTCGGCCTGTGCCCCGCAGAACTGCGGATTTGTGACGCCATAGATCTGGTGGCCGATCGGGAACCCGCTTACGCCCCTGCCAACAGCTTCAACGATACCGGAGAGGTCTGAGCCGAGCGTCAGTGGTGGCTGCGGGCTAACCTTGCTCAAGCCCTCGCGAATAAGCGCATCCCACGGCGCAACCCCAGCGGCTGCCACGCGCACTAGCACCTCCTGCTCGCCGGGCGTAGGCACGGGCACATCCTCGATCACCACTACTTCGGGCCCGCCGAAGCGCTGAATTCGCACTGCCTTCATCCCATCACCTCGAAGGAAGTTCGGCAACGCATTCATTATCTTTCATCATCCGCCAATGCGCTTAGCGAGGCGAAGAATCAGTCCCGGTCGAGTCACCGGCCAATCGGCAGTTACTTTATCGGTAATCTTCCCAAATGCGGCCTCTCGTCCTATCAGCAATGAACGCGGCACAAGGTCTAAAGGGCTCCCGGATGGGATATCCGGGAGCCCTTGGGAAGTTCTATGCCTCTCATTCTCAATCTGGAATCGAGGACGTGTCTGCAGTTGGCGCTTTATCGCTCGGCAACAACCACCGGCACCGGCGCACCCTTCGGAGAAGACAGATACCCTGTCACCGTATTCTTGGCGCTCACGTTGTTGACCACGATCTCAAACAACATGGGCTCCTTACCGCTGTAGAACTGAAGCGGCTCGTTCAGGCTCTTGTCCTTCTTCTCGTACATCTTGTCGTCGGAATAGACGGCGACCGTGAACCTGCTCCTCTTCGAGTCGGCTCTCTTCAACTCCAGGGTCACTGTCCCCACTTGCTTCTTTTGCCCCTTTACCAGCGTAAACGAGTAGTAGTTCCGGTCGCCCTTGTGCTTCAGAATCTCCAACTCGTCGCTATTACGCGCGATCAGAGTGCTGTGGCCGTTCAGATCCCCTTTCATCGACGTCAACTGGTTGTTGGTTTCGGCCAGATCGCTCTGCGTCTTGGCCACATCGGTTTTGACGCCGCCGACATCTGTCTGCACTGCGGCCACCTGACCCTCCGTCTGCTGCTCCGCGGTTGCCAACTGTGCCGTCTTCTGCTCCCCGCGAACCTCGCGGACCTGCAGCGCAGCCGAGCGCGTATCCAGTTGCTTCTGCGTCAGGCCAAGCGAGGTCTTCAACTCGTCCGTGGCCACATTCAGTCGCGCATCGGTATCCTGCAACGCTGTACTCAGCTTGGTGTTCTGCGCTGCGGCGTCCGCCAAAGCCTGCTGCTGAGCAGCCAGTTTGTTGCTCAGCGTGTAGCTCCAGAGAATCCCGCCTAATCCCAAAAGTATCGCCACTGCGATCCCCGCCAACAGCGCGCCGAAATACGTTTTGGGAGTTTCTTGAACCATTTCATCATCCATGAGTTTCCTTCCTTCCCGTTACCTAACCGTACGGCTAATCCATTGCCCAGATCTGCTCCATTTAGCTCATTAGGCAGCATTCCCCCGGCACCTGCCTCGATGAGACGCAAGATGTGAACAGGTATGTGTTCTCTAGCCGCAGCTGCTCTTTCTTAAATCCAGCTCCCGACGATTTTGGTTCGCCAGACGGATTCCACTCGAGACGCTTAAGGCCAAAAGGAAGCAACTGCCGCACTTCCACGAGTGGGGTGCCCAAAACGCACGAGGTCTCGGGTCGAAGCTCGCAGTTTTGGGCAAGCTCCCGACTTTTCGCGTGTTCTCGACTATTTCGGCGAGAACGTAGTTACTGCCAATTTTTTGGGCAAAGCCCCCCGGCAGTAAAATTCGAGTGATACTTCCCCTCACCCGCACACCCCCGGAGGTGGGCGTGCTCAACTGCGACCTTCGAGGAGAAACCATGCGCACTCTAACCCACATTTCGCTCCGCCGTCTAGCCTTCCTGGTATCGGTTGCGTTGCTTGCAGCCTGCCACAATCCGGGCGCGACTCCAGTCCTCGCAGCCGATCTGAAACCCATCGAGCTCCCCCTACCGCAGATCACCTCCGGCATGCCTCTTATGCAGGCCCTCTCCCAGCGCAAAACCACCCGCGCTTTCCGCGATCGGCCGCTCCCTCTGCAAGCGCTCTCCAATCTCCTCTGGGCAGCCTTCGGCGTCAATCGGCCTCGCTCGGTCAAGCCGG
>Ga0187887_10001117_pt1 | contig 23677 bp, 21 predicted proteins | sample June2016WEW_7_10_FD_132977 | JGI IMG/M metagenome (GOLD analysis project Ga0187887, IMG submission 132977) | Peatland microbial communities from SPRUCE experiment site at the Marcell Experimental Forest, Minnesota, USA - June2016WEW_7_10 | ecosystem: Environmental > Terrestrial > Soil >... | reverse complement strand
TGCTGAGTGCCAAGACATCGTAGACACTTTTTAGTGCCAGGACATCGTGGACACTCAATGTTATTTAACGTAATTTGTATTTAATTTCCTCGACCTGGACTTTATCCAGGAAGAGTTTAAGTTTTTGCTCTTTGACATTAATCGTAGCTATTACGTATTCATATTGTAGTTCCGGCGGTACGGGAAACATTTCTCCGAAAACGTTTAGTTTTAAGTCGCTGCGTATGAGACGAACCACGTGATACTTGCCCGTTTCCGGTTTCTGTAAAGGGTGCTTGGGGGCTTCAGTCTCTTTTGGGAAGCGCAGTTCCGCTTTTGAATCAGCCAAGGCTTTCAGTGGGGTTTTGCCCTTGAGCTTGCTATAACGATATTTATTGTTGTGCCGCTGCTCAAAGGCCAGAGAACCGGCGTGGAGCTCTTTCTCCGTGGTCATAATGTTCTTTTTAAGAAACATATTCTGGTAACGGTTATTAAAGTTCTCAATCATGCCGTTTCGCCAGGGTTCGGCCATCGGGATGAACCAGGGCTCAATACCGTGGTGCAGACAAAGTCTGATAAGAGGTCCCATCCCACGGGGATGTCTCCTGCTGCCAAAGAAACTCATGGCATTATCAACCTGTAGATTGTTTGGCATTCCCAGACGCCTCCAGATGGTCCAAAAGCCGTCAATCATCAACTGACTGGCTTTGGACGGAGCGGGAGATAACCCACAGCGAACAGTTGCCATATCGATTACATTGAGACTGTAGAACCGCACGGGTCCTTTCAGGTAGCATGGTCCTACAAAATCGGCTTGATGCGTTTGGTTGGCTCGCAAAGAAGGTAGAGCGGGATAGGCTGTTCCCTTTGCCTCGTATTTGCCTGTTCGCCTGTGCGTCAGACTATGCCGGTTCAGTATCCGATTAATGGTTCTGATGGAAGGCAGTGGCATGACCTCAAGCTCCTCCATCTCCCAGTGAATGGCCTGAGCGCCGCAGAACAAGTCTTGATTGTAGAGATTGAGGCGAACCATTTTAACGATCTCAACCATCTCTGCCGGTGTGTAATTGGCAACGCTTTTGGGGCGACGGGATCGGCTTTCGCTCCAAGATGTATTATGATCGTCATAACGCGAAACCCATTTGTACAACCAAGCCCTTGACTTGTTAAGGGAGGTACAGATTGATTCAGGGCTTTCTCCGTTATTGAACCGCTCAACAGCCAATATCCGTTGCTGTGTGTTGTCTTCTTTCATGAACACCTCCAATTTGTTTTAGATGTTCATGAAGTTGCGTAGTAGCTATTCGATTGTCAAAGAACTTTGTCCACGATGTCTTGGCACAGATTTCTGTCCACGATGTCCTGGCACTCAACACGTAGACTTTAAACTTATAATTATCAATTCTTCTATGTAAAAAAGCAAACCCTTTTTTTGTAATAAGAAACATGACCAATATTCTTTTATAAATTATCGAGATCCCTGATATCATCTGATAATACCCTGTTTCGTTATTTAAATTCCCTAATTTGTTAAGAAAATTTCCTGTTATGTTGAATAGGGAATATTCTTTGTAACCGCTTGAAATGAGGCATCATATCGTCGTTGCTTTTTCCATTTCGACAGCGGGAACAACAAAAATCCCTGTAAGTTCCTAAGTGAAACATATTTCAAAAAATAAAAAGTTGACTATAAATTTATGGTGTGGTGGCAATTTTGTTGAACTAATATTAAATTATATTTGTTATGGATTTATGTCTAGCATTTTTATTAATGTTTACGAGTTATTTGTTTTCAGGAAAAAATCTGCACATCTGTATTTTTTAGAAAATGTGCGATCTTTTAAAAATATCTTTTTTTTTAAAAAATAATAGTTATACTGCTTATAAATTTTCACTTTTTATTCGGGGATAGTTCATGAAAAGAATTACCGCTATTATTTTTTTAGTTTTGAATATTACAATTTTTGTTTCTGCATTTAATGTTATAGCTTCTGATGACCCATTATATGATTATTGGCAAAATCAACAACGACAACAGCTGCATCATCGAGAAAAGGTTGTACACATCATAACCATAGATTCTAATAACAGCACAGTAAGAATACAATGCGGAGATGATATACAGCTTGAACTCCAAGAAAATAATACAACCGGGTACAGTTGGCATTTTGATGAACTTAACTACGAAATAGTTTCTGAAAGGCAGGAAAGAAAAAGTGATCTTATCGGTTCCCCTGCCACACATATTTGGATATTAAGACCAAAATCTCTTGCCAAAAGCGATATAAAGATGAGTTATTACAGGACATGGGAAGGGAAACGTTCGGATACCCTGCAATTCAAAGTTAAAATAGTTGCTGATTGCACATTTCGATGAAATTAAATATGAAGAATTTTTGCAAAGTACTTCCCGTAGTCCTCAACTTCCAATTTCACATTTTTATGCTAAGAGCAATCCGTAACAAATACCATTCACACCTGACGACAAACATCGTCACCACACCTCACATTTTATTTATGCACACCTTTCACCTATAGGACAAACCGCAATACATTTAAAACAAGCATATTGAAATCCGATGAAGGATGCCTGATAAAGACTCATGAATCTAGGTTCTTTGAGCAGGATTTTCTGCTCATCCGCAGATTTACCCATGAATTGCCTGATATAACCAATCGCGCTGCCAATCCCGTAAGGTTGCGAGGCTCGAAGACACTTCAGATTATCCGTTTTCCCTTCAACATCGAGGGCTTTTCCAGGACAGGCCTTGACACATAAATCGCAATCTATGCAGAGGTCTTTCTTAAAAGGTGGATCTGAAGCAAGGGGCAATTCCGTCAACAATCCTGTAAAGCTGAGGCGCGATCCAAAGGTCGGATGTATGACGAGATGATGCCTGCCGAAAACACCAAGACCTGCTGCAATTGCGGCATGACGAAGTGATATATCGCCTAACAATCCCAATGCAGGCGTCTCCATATCCAAGGGATAGGACGATAATACGGGTGATGTTCTGGCTTTGTATTTTTTCTCGATAAATTTGGCCATGAGATAAAGGTGATTTTTTGAGGTATCCATCACGCCCATGCGTCCGCTCATATTGATCCGGGAATTGTTGCTATCGAGCGCACCATCGATCATTCTATGTCCAAGGACGATGATAGATTTTGACCTTGGCAATATAGATCGTGGATCCGGTGATCTTTCTGATTTATAATCCTCTAAAGAGGTAAACCCAATTACATCTATACCCAACTCCAGACCATATCCCCTGATTTCTTCCTTGCTCACGATGACCTCTTTTAGCTTTTTATTCCACTTTGAATTTTTCTAAAATACCATTCAAGATTTTTTTATAAGACTCAACTTCTTTCGACGTAAAGTCTTCTTTGATTTTGCTGTTGATAGACCTGATAATCATTTGTGCCTTTTTTTCTTCATCAAGTCCTTCAGGAGTAATGCAAATCAGAATAGCTCTTCTATTTTCTAGAGGAACCCGCCGTTTAACAAGGCCGTTTTTTTCCAGACGATCAATCAGACGTGTGACCGCAGAATTGTCAATATTGAAAACCTTTCCTATTTCGGACATCATGCACATGTTTTTTTGCTTCAGGAGGAAAAGAGTTCCCGCTTGAGCTGTTGTCACCTTTAGTCCTGCTTTCGACAACGCAGTGTTCGTATAATGCATTAATGTCTGATAAGCCATTGATGTGAGATAGATCAAACGGTCATCGTTTATCATGGAACCTCCTTGTGGATATAATGTTGACTAGTCTATACATGATCAGTCAATAATATCAAGAAATATTATTGCTCATCGCCATATCATCTCATGCATATTCAAACGCCATCAGGCTTTTGTTTTTAGCAATGAAGGCCCAAGCGTGCGATAGCCGGACGTTCGGTGCGAGATGGACATTAACATCAAACGTAAAGAACACTCCCTCCAGAAAAATGCTGATCAATAATAAGGACAGATGTACTAGCTCACTATAGGGTAACCTGCAAATAAAAAGACCCGCCAACAATACATTCGAGTCTTTGATAGTCATTTGTCTAAAACTATTTATTGACCATGTTCTTCATTGTGATCTCATTATCATTAGCTAACAATGATCTTATACATATCTACTGCCTATCAAGAGTAATTAATAAAAATTAAATGCCGTTCAATTATCAGGATGACATTCTTCGTCGATACGATACAAGTTTCATTCCTCTTTGTGACAGTATACTATCGTGTACGTTTCAAACAGTAATGATAACTTCGAAATAATTGACATCTAAACAGGACTTTATTATATCTAAAATGTCAGAAAGAAATTCATCGTCAAGTAAAATACAAAGGAAACATAGGTGGAGGATAAAGGGAAGGCGAAAGGCGGGGGCAAATTGCATTTTGGCCAGTCTAAGTTGACGACTCATTTTGTTCAGACAACAAACGGGATCGCCGGACTCTTTCAATATTCGCGGGTTCCGGGCTGGCTGTGGGGCTTGCTCCTTGTTGGCGTAGTTATCATAGCTTATCAGCCGGTGTGGCACGCGGGATTCATCTGGGATGATGATACTTTTTTAGTGAACAATCCCCTGATCAAGCAGGCCAATGGCTTGTATCAATTCTGGTTTACCACCAAAGCGCCGGATTACTTTCCGCTGACATCCACAACCCTCTGGCTGGAATGGCGCCTCTGGGGTTCAAACCCGTTGGGCTACCATGCTGTCAACGTGCTCCTGCATGCCCTGAGCGCAGTATTGATATGGCGAGTACTTGTTCACTTGAGAATTCCCGGAGCGTGGCTGGCAGCGGCCTTGTTTGCGGTTCATCCGGTCAATGTTGAATCGGTGGCGTGGATCACAGAGCGCAAGAACACACTGGCCATGCTATTCTACGTCACGAGTCTTCTCTTCTACCTGCGATTTGAGAACACAGATCGATGGCTTTGGTATGTGATAGCGTTGGGATCTTTTGTGCTCGCGTTATTGAGCAAAACAGCGGTCGTGCCGCTGCCGGTAGTGCTATTGGGATTAGCGTGGTGGCAGAGGAATCGGATCAGCATCCGGGATGTAAAGCTTGTACTGCCGTTTCTCGGTATTGCGGTACTAATGGGATTAATCACCGTCTGGTTCCAATCCCATGCTATAGCATCAGATATAGTACGTACAGACAGCTTTTGGTCGCGCCTGGCAGTAGCGGGTTGGGCAGTGTGGTTCTATCTCTATAAAGCAATGCTGCCGGTGAATCTGATATTCGTTTATCCAAAGTGGCAAATCGATGCAACGAAGCTATTGTCATATGTACCCGGACTACTGGTACTGGCGGTGGCTGGGGTGCTCTGGCACTATCGCAAGGGGTGGGGCAAGGCGTGGTTGTTCGGGCTGGGGTACTTCGTCGTGATGCTGCTGCCGGTTCTGGGTTTTATTAACATATATTTCATGCGTTACTCACTGGTAGCGGACCACTGGCAGTATTTCTCAATCATGGGACCCATTGGACTCGTGGCGGCTGGAATAACCTGGGTCTCTGACCGATTGAAGAAGAACGTTTTCTTAGTACCTGCATTCAGTGTAATTTTGTTGTTAATCCTGGGCGTTTTGACCTGGCGACAAGCCTTCTATTATAGTGACAGCGAAACGCTCTGGAAAATGACCATCGCGAGAAATCCCGATTGCTGGATGGCTCATGACAGCCTTGGTAACAGCTTTAAAGAGAAAGGCCAATTTTACGAGGCAATGAACCAATACCAGGAAGCCATTCGGTTGAACCCGAATTATCCTGGTGCCTATTACAACAGGGGGATTGCCTATACTAAACTTGGTCAGTATCAACTGGCCATCGAGAGTTATAATGAAGCTATCCGGCGGACACCGGATAATGCTTTCTATTACAATAACAGGGGTTCTGCCTACTATAAACTTGGTCAGTATCAACATGCATTTGATGACTTTTCTCAAGCCATCCGCTTTAAACCGGATTATGCCAATGCCTACTACAACAGAGGGGTGGCTTATAGCAGATCAGACCAATACCCGTTGGCTATAGAAGACTTCAATAAGGCCATCCAACTGACACCGGATAATGCGGATGCTTACAATAATCGGGGGATTATTTATTTTTTGCAAGGCAACAGCGAATTGGGTTGTAATGACGTACAAAAAGCGTGTGCATTAGGAAATTGTAAAGCATTAGAAATTACTAAAAGCAAGGGAGACTGCCGTTGATTTAGCAGCTTCTAATATTTCGCAACTACCCAATTCACACGCTTTTTGCGCGTCATTACAACCCAAAATATTATGACCCTGATTTTGACAAATCATCGCTCTGTTGTTGCAGATTTTGGCATAATCAAGCTTATAGACATCATCAAAAAATAGTAACAAATTTAATTTTAAAAGATTGACTTCATAAGCAACATGCGTTACATTACATATGTAATTTAAACATATCGGAGGTTACATGCCGCCCAAAAAGATTTTTACAAAATCAGATATTATTAACTCTTCTCTGAAAATAGTTAAAGAAAAGGGATTCAAACAACTGAGCGCGCGTGAAATTGCCAGGGACTTGATTTCATCAACAAGGCCCGTGTACGAACATTTTCAATCAATGAATGAGCTTAAAAAGACGGTACTGCGAATGACTGTTGATCTCCTCTATGATTATGTAACTCGGCGATACACGAAAAATGCCTTTCTGAATACAGGCGTGGGATATGTTTTGTATGCCAGGGATCATAAGGAATTTTTTAAAACCATATTCCTCGAGGACAATGATGCAAGCGGAATCATCGATGAAATGTTGAGAAAACTCGACAAAGAGATCGTGAAGGTACCAAAGTTAAAAAAGCTTGCTCATACAGAGAGGAAGGACCTATTGAAAAATAGCTGGATATATACACATGGATTTGCGGTGATGGTTTTTTCCGGATACATTAAAAATGAGCAGGATAGTTATATCATCCGAACACTTGCTGAAGCAGGTCCTATTTTTATTGAAGATGCCCTTCGAAAACACAGGAAAGACAATCCTGATGCGATAGTCAATAGAACGATAAAGGAGATTTTATAATGTCTGAAAATCCACTGCATTTACTTATGAACCCGCAATCCATAGCGGTCGTCGGAGCAAACAATAAACCCTCAAAAATGGGGACAATACAGGCTTTGAATATTTTTAAAGACGGTTACCGCGGCCGGTTTTACCCGATTCATCCCACAGAAAAAACAGTTTTGGGGTTCAAGGCTTATGCTTCGCCGGAAGATTTGCCCGAAGTTCCTGATCTGGCCATGCTGATAGTTCCAATAAAAGCAGTCGTTCCTCTTTTGGAGAGTTTTGGAAAAATCGCCACGAGAAGAGCCATTGTTATCACCGCCGGCTTTAAGGAAACAGGGGATGCCGGGAAAGATATGGAAAAAAAGATCAACCAAATAGCAAAACGCTATCAGATGCGTTTTGTCGGTCCCAATTGCATGGGAATAATCAACTCTCAGCTTCCGCTAAACACAACCGTGTTGCCTATAGCCAAAGAACCAGGCCTGCTGGGCTTCGCTTCCCAAAGCGGCACTTTCCTGAGTCAGTCCTTGCCTTACTTGAAGAAAAGAGGAATCCGCTTCAGTAAAGCCATCAGTCTGGGCAACGAAGCCAATATCAATATTATTGATGCTCTGGAATATTTGGGAGAAGATGAACAAACAAAAGCCATTATCCTTTACATTGAAGGAATTCGCGAGGGGCAACGATTTTTAGAGATAGCCCGCAAGATCACCCCGCACAAACCTGTTCTGGCGCTATATGTGGGCGGTTCATCCTCCGGAGCGCGCGCGGGAATGAGCCACACCGGAGCCATGGCCGGTCCGGATTTCCTCTACAACGGTATTTTTAAACAAGCCGGTATAATTCGGGTCGGCTCCATTGAAGAGCTATACACATATGGCTGGACACTGGCTACACAACCGCCGATTAGGGGCAGACGCGTCGGTATTATGACCAATTCTGGCGGTCCGTCGACAACCGTTGCCTGTACCTGCGATTCGGTTGGTCTGGAAGTTCCCCGTTTTTCCGACGGCCTGCAAAAAGAAATCAGAAAACATATCGAACCGCATGCGTCTGCGGCAAATCCCGTCGACATGACTTTCGACTTGAGTATGGAAAAACTTGCCGTTACCCTGCCGGAAATTGTTATGAAAAGCGGCGAAGTAGATGCGATGATTCTTCACGGCGTCATGATGACCGGCTATTTGAAAGAAATTTATCCCAACTTAAAGGATATTATCGGGAATATTTCTCTGGAAGATTTTTTAAATTTCAGCCAGCCGATGGCAACCGAGACTTTTGAACTTTCCCGTAAGTATAAAATACCGATGCTGATATCTTCTTTCTTCGATCATGAAGATAATTACATAAAAAGATATCAGGATACGAATACGCCGGTTTTTTATTCTCCGGAAAATACGGCGCGAGCGCTGGACTGTCTTTATCGTTACAAGCAAATTAAAGAACGTATTTCCCGTAAAGAAATCATCCTGCCAAAAATCAAAAAGTCGGCAGCCAACATTATCCGGCAGGCTATAAACAACAATCAAAAGGCTCTGGATGAACACGCGGCCAAAATGTTGCTTGCCTGCTACGATGTGCCGGTTACAAAGGAAGTAATGGCATCAACAAAAACGGAAGCTCTGGAGGCAGCAAAGAAAATCGGTTATCCCGTGGCGCTCAAAGCCTGTAGTTGGGAAATCATGCACAAAAGCGGCAAAGGATTTATTGCTTTAAATATAGAAAATGCCTCCGGGCTTGAAGATAATTTTCAGTCTATTCAAAAAGCGGCAGGAAAACCTGTACCGGTACTGGTTCAGGAAATGCTGAAAGGGAATCGTGAATTTTTAGCCGGCATGACGCGCTTTGCCGGATTCGGTCCCGGCATTGTTTTCGGACTGGGTGGAGTTTTTACTGAAGTTTATAAAGACACAACACTACGCCTGGCGCCGTTTGCAGATGTTGACGCGCGGGAAATGTTCGCTGATATTCGCGCCCGTAAACTACTGGATGAGTTCAGGGGGATGCCAAAGGTAAAACTTGATAAGCTTTCCCACATAATCAAAACAGTGGGGAATATTTCCTTACTGCATCCTGAAATAGCAGAGATCGATCTTAATCCGATTATCATCAGTGGAGATGAACCGGTTGTCGCTGACGCTTTAATCGTGCTGGAAGATAATCCTTACTGTTGATACCATTCGCTTTCAAAGGATAACGCGGCGGCTGGTCGGAGGCAACGAGGCGTATTAATCATACGTTGAGGAATCCTATGACGCAGCCATCAAAGTCAGCCGACGACCGGATGCACATCCCACAGGGGAGCGCAATAAATAAAATCTTTGCATTACCGGTAATTACCCCCTGCAAAGTGGTAATTACAAGCGCATGGGTATTAGCGTTTTTTATGCGATTTCTTAAACATGTCGCCCAAAGTGCCCATGGCCTGAGATGGCTTGGCTATATAGCTACGAAAATCTTCATCCTCGCCAGCTATTGAAGTATCTTTATCATTGCCGGCGAGATCAAGCGATATCTTTCTGTTTTCGCGGTCAATTTTTTCAATTTTAACTTCTATTTCTTCACCGGCTTTCATAACATCGCCGGCATGTTTAATTTTTTTACCGCGCGCTATTTTGGAAATATGCAAAAGCCCCTCCACGCCGTCTTCCATTTTAATGAAAGCGCCAAAATTCGTCAGGTTAGAGACCTTGCCTTTGAGCAAACTTCCTTCGCCATACTTTCGCACGAAACCATCCCACGGATTGGGAAGAGTCGCTTTAGCGGATAAGGTGATTCGATTATTTTCCCAATCAAGATTGATTACAACAGCCTCAACCTTGTCGCCGGGAGAATAGAGAACTTTGGGATCATCAACTCTCCCCCATCCCATTTCCGAAACGGGCATCAGGGCATGAATGCCGCCGATATCAACAAACGCGCCGAAGCTTTGCACGCCGGTGACTACCCCGCTGATCGTCATTCCCTTTTGTAGAGAATTTTTAAGTGCGCTGACTTTTTCCTGTTCCATTTTCTCGAGAAGAGGACGGCGCGACATGATTATATTCCGGCCGTTCTCCGAATATTCAGTAACGAGAAACTCAAATTTCTGACCGATGTAGGCGGTAACATCATCAATTTTTTTGGTATCCATTTGAGAGTAAGGACAAAAACCGCTGACATTAGCGTTAATCCTGATGGAAAATCCGCCTTTAATTTCCTTTTCTACTGTCGCTTCCATTGGAATTTGATTTTTATAGGCGTTGAATAAAAAATCATCAACGCTTTTGCTAGTCAGCAATTTGGTTGTAAAAAGTTTTTCGCCATGTTGCGAAGAAACAAAATAGGCAGTAATGCGATCGCCCTCTTTTGCAGTAAGGTTGCCGTTCTCGTCCAGAAATTCCTTTTTATCAAGATAACCTTCGCTCTTTGCCCCCAGATCAAGGAATATCCAGTCCGATGTAATATTTACGATAATCGTATCAATTTTTTCCCCCACGGAAAAAAGCCTTGGAGTAAGATTTGTTTCATTGAGCAATTCAGAAAAACTTTTTGTTTCTTCCATAGATATTCCTCTCTTTATTAATGCCGCGCTTTGGGCAAGGCTTGGCTGACCCGATAACATAAAAAATATAAATTGTCTTTGGGTTTTTTCTAATCATTAAAAAAATATGGATATTTAAATAAATATATATAACGAAATGATTATACTATATAAGGGGTTAAAATACTTATGCGTTTCTAAATCTCCCGCGGCTGCAACGGGCTGATATATGAAATCCGCAATATAGTTATTATCGCCAACAAGCTCAAAGAATTTGGCGTTAATATAATCTTGGAAAACATCGGTGATCCGGTTCAGAAAAGAGCAAAAGATTTATCATAGACAGTCTTCTGCTCTTTATATTATAAGTAATTTTACTTTTTAAATAGTTTTAGTATCTTCCGTTGCCGCCTGTAACTACTGAATATTTTGATGCCTTCTTCAATGCCGGGATTCAATGTTCACTTCTTATCCTAACTCTTGCAGAGCCAGATCCTGATAGGCGTGGAAAAACTTATGACAAAACGCATCCCATCGCCGGCAAATATCCATCGTTTTTTCATCCGGTTGGAAAAGATTGGGGTACGCCACCAGTTCAGTGATCTCTCCGGACAATTCCGTGATGATCGTATCATCCAAACCGAAAAGAATATTGCGCACAAACTCCGCAGGCGCATACCAGGCGCTTACTTTTTGCAGATCGCGGTGGATCTGCGTCAAAAGGACATTCCTTGGACCTTCCCACAACTCGTTAATGGCGGAATCGCGGTATAGACGCGGCAGCGACGAAAAATCTTCCATGACCCCGTGGCCACCGAAGATGGACATAGCATCGCGGATAACATCAGTGCAATCCCAGGATGCTGCCATCTTCTGTAACATGATAAGTTCCCGTATATTGAAACGATTCTTTCGAACAGCTTCCGGTTCATCCATGGCCAGTCCACCTTTGGCTCCTCCATCCAGAGCCAGGAAATCCCGATAAAGCTTGAAAGCCCCGGCAGTCGTTCTTTTGGTCATATGGTCGATCTTCTTTAACTGAACGGCCACCAGCGGGAATTGGCCGATCGTCAGGCCGAAAGCATCGCGAAACTCCGCATATTTTTGTGCTTCACGAGCTGCCCGCGTCATGTAGGCGGCGGCGGAAAGACCCACTGTAAGGCGCGAGTATGTCAGAACAATACCGACAACGTTGGCAACGCCTTTTTCCAGAGGACCCACCGGATAGGCTATTGCGCCATTGAACGTCAATTCTCCCGTGGTGAGTTCACTGGTGCCCATCTTCCACTTGATCCGCTCAATGGTGTAGCCGTTTCTTATTTCCTTTTTTTTGTTGCCCGGAAGCCAGGACGGCACAACAAAAAGGGCGACCTTTTCCGAGCCGATTGGTTTTGCCGTCACCACGGCATAATCGGCGTGCGTTGCCGAGCAGAAGAATTTTGTACCATAAAGCCGCCAAGTACCGTCTTCATAGACGGCTTCCAATACATTCGCCGGCACATCCGAGCCACCCTGGATCTCCGAAAGATACTGGGCGCCAATGGCAAAATCGCCCTGAATGCCCTCTTTGCAATGAGAGAGAATATGCCTTGTTTCCGGCGTATCGGCATACTTCTCGAGAAGCTTGACCAGACCTTCCGTGCAGGTAACGGGACAGCCGATACAAGCCTCGCCATTCTGATAAACCAAATACATCTTAATCAGCTTGACCCACGGAGATGTTTTATCGGCAAAGAATGCTTCGGAGAAAACTTCTTTTTCCAGTATTTCCGTTTCGTGAGGACGCACAATCCTGTCGATACGATTATGATGGCCGTCGTAGTGCAACATGAAAGGCCTTTTTTCAGGCCGGGCGATGTTTTCAGCAAAGTCACGCCACCTGAAAGACGCTTTAACAGAGATCTCCCGGGCTTGGGAATCAATCGTTTCCCATTGGCCTTCTGTGAAATGGCGCACCGCCTTTTGGATAAAAGGATCGTCCCGGTAGTAATCAAAGTTTTGCCGCCAGTCTAAAAAATTATCAAATTTGTATGGATTGTTTCGATCGGATAAAGACATATGACCTCCCGAGCAAGATATTTCTTGATTTTATTAACCTACGGTTACACTACTAACCAATGGTTACATTAGTCAAGCTTTTTTTAATACAAGGTTTTGGAACAATATGATATATGGTAACCAGAGGGTTGATATGAAAAAAAGAAATTCGTTTGCCGACCTTAAAAATATTGAGAAAAAAGCACGACAGGATGTCATTATCGAAAGCGCCAAACGTGTTTTTGCCATAAAACCATTCAACAAAGTCAGCATTCGTGACATCGCCAGAGAAGCGGGAATCTCTCATGCATCCATTTATCGGTATTTCCCCGATCAGCAGTCTCTGTTTGTGGAAGCCTTCCTCCATGGAGCCGAAGAAATCACGGTCATTCTTGATGGCATTATCAGGAACAGTGAAAAAAAAACCGCCGAAAAGGTGGCCGAAGTCTACCTCACCTACCTGATCGATAATGACCAGTATTTCCGCATGATGACACATTTCATGCTGGACGGCTCACTTTCCGCCGAATTGGTCGACAAGCTTAACGCCTCCGAACGACTTATATTTGATAAATTCGATGCCCTTTTCAGGAAAATGAACGTGCCGGAACCGGTAAGACCAATATCTCATGCTTTTTTTGCGGCACTGAATGGCGTTCTTATAACCTTCAGAAATTATCCAGGCCGAAGCGTAAAAGATGTGCATCAACATATGCACAATATCGCCCAAATCATTGTATCTAAATTTTGTATAACGTCTGTTTAAAGATGCTTCTCATTATCCTTTGCGAACACCTTGGAAAATGTCACAGGTCTATTATAAATGCATTTAGAAAGCCGACGACAACACCAGCAAATAAAGTCGGTAATCTCGGCGGCTTTATGGCGTGGCTTTTAAAATTCAGTGAAAAATAATAATAAGCATAGTTAGATTTAGATATGAAATACCCTCCAGGGTATATTAATTGTCAGATTTAAAATATCGGGTAAAAATGAAACTATTAATCAACTACGCTAACAATGTTTTCCGCAGGAGCCAGAAATTAAACAGCAAAACAGGAAAGGAAGTGGGTTTTTTTGATGAAGTCATTTCCTATTCTCCCGGAGATATTGAACCCGACTTTTATGAAAAGAATAAAATAATTCTGAGCCAGAAGAAAGGCAATGGATATTGGCTATGGAAACCATACTTTATAAAAAAAACATTAGAGATGTTGAATTGGGATGATTTCTTATTCTATTGCGATTCGGGTTCTTATTTTATCAAGCCGATCACCCCGTTAATAGAAATCAGTTTATTAAATTCGCAGGATATTATTGTTTTCGAGCTTTCTTTCACGGAAAGGATTTGGACCAAAAGAGATGTTTTTATACTGATGAACTGCGATAGTCCGAAATATTCAGAGAGTAATCAACGCTTGGCCAGTTTCAGTCTGTGGAAAAAATCAAATTTCACAATTGATTTCATCAATGAATTCCTAGACTATGCTCAGGATGAGAGATTGATCACTGATCTGGAAAACCAGTGCGGTTATCCGAATTATCCGGATTTCAAGGAACACAGACACGACCAATCCATCTTTAGTCTTCTTTCAAAAAAATACGATTTAAACGCTTACAGAGATCCGTCTCAATGGGGCAACAGCTCAAAAAAATTTTATACCAACTCTAAATACGAACAGCTCATTGAACACACTAGAAAAAGGAACTGGCATATGTTACATCAGGCAAAAAAAATACATAGCCTGACAAATCGTTTCATAGAATAGGCTATGCCATCTGACGGGCCCAATTGACGGCATCGGAAACATAACAACATGAATAAGTCTCTAAAGGAAATTTACGACAAATTTGCCCAAACGTATGAAGAAAATCGCGGACTTTTTGACATGACGGAAGTCTTTAATTCTTTTTATGAAAAACTTGATGTAAAAAGCGGATGTTTGCTTGATTTGGGTTGCGGCGCCGGCGAACCGTTTCCAAAATTATTTATCAATCACGGCTGGAAAGTAACCGGCGTGGATTTTTCTCAAAAAATGCTTGACCTGGCTTCAAAATATATTCCGGAAATGCAAACCATTAACGCCGACATGATTGAAGTTGAATTTGAATCAAATCAATTTGACGCGATCACTGCAATTTACAGTCTTTTTCATATCCCCAGCGATTTTCATACAGCGTTATTTGAAAAATTTTATCGATGGCTTCGCCCGCAAAGTAAAGCGTTATTCACTTACGCGACAAAAGAATATACCGGACAAATTGAATTTGACGGTTACAAAGAATTCATGGGACAGAAACTGTATTACAGTCATAAAAGCACGGATAAGTTGTACGCTGATTTATTAAATATTGGTTTTAAAATCGAAGCCGCCGATTATCGTAATATTGGAAATGAAATATTTTTATGGATAACAGTGAGCAAATAGCTGAATTCTTCATAAAAAACAGAAGAGCGGAAGGTTTTACAAATTACCCTTCCGCTCTTTATTTAAGAAATTTTATTTTTTAGATAATTTTAGTATCTTCCCCCGCCACCACCGCGGTTTCCACCGCCGCGATTACCGCCGCCGCCGCCTCTATTAAATCCACCGCCTCCGGGACGTCCGCCGCCTCTGGAGCCGCCGCCTGCGCCGAATTCTTTCTTCGGCCTTGCTTCGTTGACGGTAATGGCCTTACCATCAAGCATTCCGCCATTGAATTTTTTAATCGCCTCAGCAGCGCCTTCTTCAGTTTTCATTTCGACAAAGCCAAAACCTTTGGATTGGCCTGTGAACTTGTCTTTAATGATTGAGGCGGTTGCAACTTCTCCTGCTTCGGAAAAGTTAGACTTAAGGTCTTCATCTGTGACCTTATAAGACAGGTTGCCGACATACAAATTCTTGTTCATTTTAATCCCCTTTCTTAATTACTTTCTGTTTAAACTTCATTCCCCGATGGGGCCCCACAAAGCATCAAAATCACCCCCATCCATCTCCCGGTTGAGAAGGAAGGAAAAAGTGAGGGGCTTGTATGCCTTACCTCTGGAGCTTTTTAAAAGCTCATTGCCGCTGAAAGCGAAAAACCACCACTACTCCGGAGAGCATGGTGGTTGTGTTTTTATCTATTAAGAAAGGTTTGACATTCTATAATATAAACACACTTAATTTTGCTCGTGTTTTTACTAGTTCACACTACAGGTTTTTAGTCAAGGAATATTTGCCTTTATTTTCCAAGGGCATCAAACATCATTTAATCAATCTGCGGCGCATTTTAAAAATAGCCAAAGGAAACATGACGAGGCAAAAAACGATCAAGTATGCTAAACTTATCAATAATTCTAAATTAAATAAGCCGAAACTTAATGCCCGGACAAGGTTGACCAAATGGGTAAGCGGCAAAACCAAAGCGAAATACTGCGCCCATAGGGGCAAACCGGTTAGTGGGAAGAAAGTGCCGCTGAAAAGAAACATAGGAGTAATAAACAAAAATATGGGCAGATTAAACAATTCTATTCGCTCAACCATACCGGTAAAAAACATAGCTGTGGAACCAAAGGCAATCCCGCCAAGAAATGCCGCAAAAACAATTAATATTCCCGCCGGATAGCTCACTAATCCGAAGAAACTTATCACTATCAGCATTATAACCGTGCCGATTACCGATTTTGTCGCTCCCCAGACTATTTCACCGGTTACGATTTCTTCGGCATTGAGCGGAGTAGCCATCATGGCGTCAAATGTCTTCTGGTAATACATTCTAACAAAAGAGCCGAACGTATTTTCGAAAAACGCGTTGTTCATAATATTGATCGCCACAAGCGCCGGAGCAATAAAACGCAAATAAGACGTTTGTACCGACCCATAACTGACAGAGCCGATCATGCCGCTAAAGCCGATTCCAAAGGCCAGAAGATAAAAAAACGGCTCCAAAAGCGGCGGCAGAAAGTTGATCTTCCAACTTTCCTTATAAACAGTAAGATTCCGTTGCCAGATCCGCATAAAACGGGTGGAAATATTGACGTTCATTCCCGCAGCTCCCGTCCGGTTAATTTCAGAAAAACATCTTCGAGAGTCGCTGAACGCAATATGCAACTTTTGTGGGTAAAGTGATCACAGATTTCCCGGTAAAATTCGTGTCCTTCTTCGGTGTAAATAATCAGGCGATGCCCCAGATCCTCCTGCCTCATTTTTTTTGCCCGAAAAAACGCGCGTAAATCATCTTCCGGCTCAGCGATCTCAATAATATCTTTTCCAGCGTATTCACTAATCAGGTATTGGGGCGATCCCTGCGCCAATATTTTGCCCTGATCCATTATTACTATCTCATCGCAAAGGCGCGCCGCCTCATCCATGTAATGGGTTGTAAGCAAAATAGTCATGCCTTTTTTTTTCAGGCTTTCCAACCGCTCCCACACCTGATGGCGCGATTGAGGATCAAGGCCCGTTGTCGGTTCATCCAGAATCAAAAGATCAGGCTGATTGATTAAGGCGCGGGCAATAACAAGTCTGCGCACCATTCCTCCGGAAAGTTCCGTGACGCGAGCGTCCCGGCGTTGTTCCAAAGCGAAAAATTTTAATAAAGACAACGCTCTTTCAATGGCTGTTTTTTTATCAAGCGCAAAATAACGGGCGAAAACTTCAAAATTCTGCATCACGGTCAGGTCAGGATCAAGAGTATTATCCTGCTGGCAGACGCCTATACGGGCTTTAATAATCCTGTATTGTTTTTTTATGTCTAATCCAAAAACAAAAATATCGCCGGACGTAAGCGGTGAAAAACCATAAATCATTTTGATGGTGGAAGTTTTACCGGCGCCGTTCGGTCCCAGAATGCCAAAACACAATCCCTTATCAACACAAAAAGAGATATCATTTACAGCGGTAAAAGCGCCAAATGATTTTTTTAAATTACGGACAGCTATCACCGGTTGTGGAATTTTTTTGTCTGACACGCTGTTCTCACAATTTTATTATATACCAAGTTGCATTCAAAGGATAACGCGGCGGCAAGAAGAAGGCTCCGCAGGCGTATTACTTATTCGTCGAGGAAGCCGACGACGCAGCCAACAAAGTTAGCCAAAGAATGCGGCTTGGTATAAACTTATTCCAATAGCGAGGATATTGTCAACAGAAAGAAATTTCACATTTTTATGTTTGACGAAACATATTCCTTCTATTATATTCACATTTAGTTTATATTTGCATGGCGATTGAGTTTGTATTTAAGTTTTGTTTTTGAGTAAATTTTAATTTATCTTTTTTTTAGAAATGGAGGAATTCACTATGAGTAAATCAATGGACAAAGGGAAAAAAGACGCAAAGAAAAAACCTGTAAAGTCCGCCAAAGAAAAGAAAGAAGCCAAAAAAATGAAGAAGGCCGCTAAAGCCAGTCTGTAATTGGTTAGAAAGGTAAGCGGAAAACCCGTTTAAAGAATATGGTTTCACCATCATGAATTAATGAGGATACGGGAGGGTGTTTCTTCGGCTTCAGTGACGTTTAACCGCATATTATGTTAGCTGATATAAAATTCGTCAAAAAGGATTTCTAAGGATTTCTCATGAAAATTAAATTTCTCGGAGCGGCAAGAGCCGTTACCGGTTCCTGTTTTATTATTGAAACAGACAAAACAAGATTCGCTGTTGATTGCGGTATGCATCAGGGCAGCGCCGAAATTGAAAAACGCAACTGGGAAGTGGATATATACGACCCGGCAAAAATCGATTTTTTCCTTATTACACATTCTCATATCGACCACTCAGGATTGCTTCCCCGTATGGTGCAAAAAGGGTTTCACGGTCCTGTTTACGCAACTGAACCGACTGGAGACCTGATAAAGATATTACTTTTGGACAGCGCTCATATTCAGGAAACAGAAGCCAACTGGAAAAACAAAAAGCTGCAGCGTTACGGCAAGTCTAACGGTATTGAACCGCTTTATTCAACGAAAGATGCCGAAGCTGTCGGCCCATTAATTAATACTAAAACCTACAATGAAATTTTTACTCCAGGCAGCGGGATAAAAGTCAACTTTCAAGACGCAGGCCATATTTTAGGCGCGGCCATTCTGGAATTATTTATCGAAGAAAACGGCACATCCACAAAGTTAATTTTTTCCGGCGATATCGGCCGCCGTCATCAATTGTTAATGGAAGACCCCAGCATAATCAGCGAAGCGGATTTTCTTTTTATGGAATCAACTTATGGCGACCGCAATCACAAAGGCGAAGATGACAGTTTAAATGAACTGGCCGAGGCGATTAAGTACAGTTATTCCAAAGGAGAAAAAGTAATCATTCCTGCTTTTGCCGTGGAAAGAACGCAGGAAATGCTTTACTCTCTGCATCTGCTTTCCCGTGATGGAAGACTGCCTGAAGATATGCCTGTAATTCTGGATAGTCCGTTGGCAATTAAGGCGACAGAAATATTCCGCCGTTACAGATCATATCTGGACGGAGAAACACAGAGCCTTCTGAAAAACGGCGAAGATCCTCTGGATTTGCCGCAGCTTAAGTTTTCCTCGACAACCGCAGATTCCATGAAAATTAATGAAATGAAAGGTCCGGCAATTGTCATTTCCGCAAGCGGCATGGCCAATGCCGGAAGAATCAAACATCATTTGAAGCATAATTTGTGGCGTTCGGGAGCGAGTATTGTTTTTGTCGGTTTTCAGGCGGAAGGCACACCCGGCCGCAGGATAGTAGATGGCGCGAAAACAATCCGTATTTTTAGTGAAGACATCGCTATAAAAGCCAAAATATGGACCATTAACGGTTTTTCCGCTCACGCCGGACAAAGTCAGCTTTTGGATTGGCTGGGGAATTTTCATAATAAAAAAATGCCGGTTTTTTTAATACACGGTGAATTTGCCGCGCAAGAGCAACTGGCATCCTTAATCAAACAAAAATTGGGCTTTGATGTGACGATTCCGGAATATCTCGAAGAGATCAAAATTAAAGCCGGCGCCCAAATAGAACAATTAAAACAATCACAGGTTATACAACAGCCGATTATTTTGTCTCCATTGCTTGCTGATCTGAAAGCGAAAATTGATAACATCAATAATCAAATGGGAAAGATTCAATCTCTGCCCGCGGCGCGGCAGGCCGAAGTTCTTGATTTACTGCGCCAGGCCAATGCAAGCATTGATGAAATAAAACCTCATTTGTAAGCGGGTTGGTATTATTTAATTTTTATTTCCGGATGAAATATCAACGCCATTGTTTCGATGGCATCAAAAATGCGCGGAGATGCCCGGCTGATCAGGTCAGTATCTATAAGATAAATTTTATTATTTTTTATCGCCGGTATCTGTGCCAATTTTTGCCAATAACTTTTTACTGCCGCGAATTCTTTATCATTGGACATGGGCGCAAAAAGAATTATGTCAGGCGATCCCGCCATGATACCTTCCGCGCTGTAGCGGGGATAACGGGCAGCATCATTGCCGGCGATATTAATACCGCCGGCCCGGCCTATTGCTTCACTGATTAACGTCCCCCTGCCGACTGTAATCACCGGTTCCAGACCAATCTGAAAAAAAACTCTCGGTTTTTTTTTGTTTTGTGTTTGTGCGGCAATATTGTCCAATCTTTTCTGGAGTTTTTCCACCAGCTTTCCGGCAACATTAATTTTATCTGTAATCTCGCCAATATGCAGGATGCTTTTAAGAATTCTATCCGTATCAGAAGGATTTGTCACATATACGGCCAAACCTATTCTTTCCAGTTGATTCACGGTGTCTTTTCTGTTGCCGTCGGCGGTGGCGATAATTAAATCAGGTTTTAGAGAAACAATTTTTTCTATGGACGGATTGATAAAACCGCCTATTCGCGGCTTTTGGCGCGCTCGCGGCGGCCAGTTGCAATAACTGGTTACTCCCACAATATTGTCATCCAGGCCAAGCTCATAGAGTGTTTCCGTGATACCGGGGGCGAGAGAAACAATCCTTCGTGGCGCTGTAGATATAGTTACACTGCGGCCTATTTCATCAGTTACCGTGCGGGCGCAGGATATGCTAACATAAAATAACACCAGAAAAACAGTTAACGATATTATCAAAGCATTATTAGAGCTTGTTAATTGTTTGCGCATAAATTCATACAAAACAAAAAAACCTAATCCGTAATATTGTAGATAAAATATGTGATTACATTCAAACGCGATAGGTCATAATATTCAGGCAATGGTTCAAACGATCCAGTGGCTTGGACAACATTTAACGCGTCGTTATCAAGATCAGCATACCCCGACGAAGCCACAATGGATGCACTGGCGAGACGGCCATCGGCGTCAATGGACATTTTTACAACAACAGTTCCTTCTTCATTTTTTTCGTAAGAATTTTGGGGATATTTCCAATCGGGATTGTTCCAAGCTTGTGAGAGCTTTTTTTTGATATTGGCTAAATACGTAACATATTTGACATCTTTACTGTCTAAATAAATTGTATCCTCGCGCCAATCATCATTGTTGATGTCAACCCCTTTCTCTTTTGGGGCCTGAGTCGATTTTATTTTTTCCTTTGCTTTATTTTCATTTTTAGACGCCGGCGTTTTTTCCACTTCAAATTCAGGTTCTTTAATGCTTACTGAAATTGTTTCCACTGGCTTAATGTTATCGCGCAAATCAATCATCCTTGTAGCCGCGAGCAGTGATACATGAATTAAAACTGATATTATCACAGGCCATAATATAGCTTTTTTTGTGTCCATGTTTTATGTTTTCCAAATTTCGGAATTTCGTCAGCCAAATTCGATTTATCATGATAATCATATACGGCATTTGTTACAAAATCAATAATATGATGAATGTTCCATTCCGAACAAAATTTAATTTTTATTTGATGTTGAAGATCGGATGCTGAAGAAATTAATCTTAACGAATCCATCTGAAAAGGTACAGAAAAGACAGGCAGGATGTTAAACCTGCCTGTCTGGGGAAAAAACGATAGTATGTTTTTAACTTACTCGATATTAGCACTAACAACAGAGGCAATCTGCATCATATCAATTGTCTGGCCTTCTTTCAATTTTGTAAAATCAACAACTTTACCGCTCGAGGTCTTAACTTTAGTGTTGTTAATTATCTTGATTAATTTGGCATCAACAACAATGTTCTTTCCGGCATTTTCCGGTTTTCCATTGACTGTCTTCGTTTGCAACTTGTTGGCCTTGATGTAATCCCACAGTTTTTTGGTTATCTCTGTGCGGGGAAGCGCTTTAGCGCCCAGCAACTCCGCCAGATCGGCTTTCAATTTAACCGGTTTACTCAATCCTTTTTTTTCTGCCATAATAATTGCCTCCGTTTTTTTAAATTTTATTAGAATATTTTAAACCTCGTCTATTGCGGGGGAGTATAAGAGCTTTCAGTTTTATATGTCAAGGAAATATTGACCGTAAAATATTTAATCAGTCATTGATATTTTTATATGGTAACCTAAAAGTGAATTCGTATCATTATTTTATTGACACAAGGCTCTTCTTCTTATACTTCAACTTCGCAGAAACAAATGTTAATCAAAAATCAGTTTAGGAGAAAAATCATGTCAAACCGGATAATTAAAGACCGCTCAATAAAAATTATCAAAGGAAAAGCATTGCTTTGCGACCCCGTCTTGAACAAGGGAATGGCCTTTAACGAGACTGAGCGCAAAGCTCTCGGTTTGCGTGGATTGCTCCCGCCGCGAATTTTCTCTCAAGCTCAACAGGCTCGCCACGCAATCGATAATGTCCGGTGCAGGCCAAATGATCTCGAAAAGTACCTTTACATCACTGGTTTACAAAATCGCAATGAAAATCTGTTTTATCGCGTCCTGATTGACAATATGGAAGAACTGACACCTATTATTTATACTCCGACCGTTGGGCAGGCCTGTCAGGAATACAGCAGGATTTTCAGCGAACCACGCGGCATATTCATTTCTAAATATGATCGCGGCAGTGTAAAAAAGATATTGAAAAACTGGCCGCATAAAAATGTTCGCGTTATTGTGGTCACAGACGGTGAACGAATCCTGGGGCTGGGCGATCTCGGTTCCAACGGTATGGGAATTCCCGTTGGCAAATTATCGCTTTATACCGCTTGCGCGGGTATTGATCCGAATGTTTGTCTGCCGGTTACGATAGATGTCGGAACCAATAATCAGGAACTGCTGAATGCCCCGGATTATATCGGCCTGCCGGAAACTCGTTTGCGGGGCAAGGAATACGATTCGTTGATAAAAGAGTTCATGGCCGCAGCCACGAAAATATTTCCCGGTGTCATGATTCAAATGGAAGATTTCGGAAACGTAAACGCCTTCCGTCTGCTGGAAACGTACCGCGATAAATACTGCATGTTTAACGATGATATACAGGGAACAGCCTCTGTCGCACTGGCCGGTTTGTATTCAGCGTTGCGAATGACCGGCGGCAGGCTTTCCGAACAGCGTATCTTGTTTCTAGGCGCCGGAGAAGCCGCCATTGGTATCGGCAATCTTGTTTCCTCGGCCATGATGGAAGAAGGGCTATCGCTGACTGCCGCTCACCGCAACTGCTGGTTTGTGGACTCCAAAGGTCTTGTTGTCGGCAGCCGTACTGATCTTGCAGAACACAAGCGTCCCTACGCCCATGACTATCCTTTCCACAAAGATCTCCTCTCCGCGGTCAATGCCGTCAAGCCGACAGCGATAATCGGTGTATCGGGTCAACCCAGTACCTTTACCCCTGAAATTCTCAAAGCAATGAGCAGGATAAACAACCGGCCGATAGTGTTTGCGCTTTCCAACCCTACATCTAAAGCTGAATGCACCGCCGAAGAAGCTTACCGCCATACTGACAAACGTGCCATTTTTGCCAGCGGCAGTCCTTTCCCTGACGTCAATATCGACGGTCAGACTTTTGTGCCGGGTCAGGCGAATAACGCGTATATTTTCCCCGGCGTCGGATTAGGAGTGCTAGCCTCAGAGGCATCCCGTGTCACGGATGAAATGTTTACAGCCGCGGCCAAATCGCTGGTCCAACAGGTTACTTCGGATGATTTGAAAATAGGACGCATTTATCCATCGCTTAAGCATATTCGCGAAGTATCGGCCAATATTGCCGTGGCTGTAGCAAAAGTCGTCTTC
>Ga0187887_10001116_pt1 | contig 23678 bp, 18 predicted proteins | sample June2016WEW_7_10_FD_132977 | JGI IMG/M metagenome (GOLD analysis project Ga0187887, IMG submission 132977) | Peatland microbial communities from SPRUCE experiment site at the Marcell Experimental Forest, Minnesota, USA - June2016WEW_7_10 | ecosystem: Environmental > Terrestrial > Soil >... | reverse complement strand
GGAAAAGGAGCGTACACCGTTTGTGGTAGAGGCGCTGCGCAGCGCAGCGGGGCCAATCATTGCGGCAAGCGATTACATGAAGTCGCTCCCCGATTCCCTCGCACCGTGGCTGGGAGCGCGCCTGGTTTCGCTGGGTACCGATGGCTTTGGGCGCTCGGATAATCGTGAACATCTGCGCCGGCACTTCGAAGTCGATGCCGAGTCGATCGTCGCGGCTACGCTTTCGAAGCTGGCACGTGAGGGAGTGGTCAAGCCCAAGGTTGCGGAAAAGGCTTTTGAGGAGCTTGGGCTGTCGATCGAAGGGCCTGGCGCATTCAGGGCCTAGGCGGGCACCATCGATGCGCAAGCATCGCGCCTTGAGGGATCGAACCAACAACGTCATCAACCGTTACTGCGCGCACGAGGTCTCCCGGTTTGTCTGAAAATCCGCTTCTTCCCCATAGCAAGCTTCGCGAACTGCATGCACTGATGGTGCGTTGCCGCAAGTTGGAACAAAAACAAACGTCCACCGGACCCGTGCGTGAGGCGCTCCTCGCGGCGACGTTGATCCATCTGCTTCCGGGTGACCTGTTGAGTGCCAGTGTTGGCGACCGAGTCGTTGAAAAGCTCGCTCCTGAAGGCAAGCATCAGCAGCCGGCCGGAACCCTGACTGGCGGAGAAGCTATGGGCGCGCGGTTAGCTGTTTGCGCAGCCGCTGCGCGGGGATTGCAGGCGGCCGGCGCCGACGGCGTGCTTCTGGCCTTCGCCGGCGCGGGCGGTGCGGAGCGGAGTTGGTTGGAAGCGCTGGAGTGGGCGCAGGAGTCCCAATTGCCGCTGGTGCTGGCATGTTCGGATGCGACCAATGGGGTTGCGTCGGGCTCGCGAAAGAGCGCGGAGTCCGCGATCGACTTCTCCAGCATGAGCCGTTTCGCCAGGCGCCATCATTTGCCTGTCCTGACCGTGGATGGCGAGGATGCCGTCGCCGTCTACAGGGTCATGCAGGAGTCGGTTTTGCGAGCGCGCCAGGGCGGTGGTCCGTCGGTGTTGTGGGCGGTGATGACTCCCGTTCGAGCCATCGCGACGATGCCCCGATCCAGTCAACCGATCGCACGTCTGCGCAACTACCTCGCGGCTCGAAAGATCTCGCTGAAGCCGTAGAGTTTGCCGTTGGAGCTGCTGGTCGGGTCGCGTGAGGGCTGCCCTCCAAGGAAATCCGAAGTCATGGCAACCTTTTGAGCGGAGGAACTTTCTGTGGCTTGGGATTTATTCCCAACGGCCAAATCAGCCCGCTACCCAGTACACTCAAAGGATGTTCTTTCCCAGACCCCATGGGCGCGCGGCCGGCTTGCTGCGGCTAAGCGCAACAGCGTTTCTTCTCTTGCTGATTTGTCAGGCTGCAGATGCCACGGCACAGGAGCTACCGACTCCCTCCAACGTGCCTCCTTCTGCCCAGCCCACAGTGCCGGGAGCGGTATCGACTCAGAACAGCGCGCCGGCTACGTTGCCGGCCGCCGTGCAGGTTCCGAAGACCGTGCGGCCTGCGCTGCCGCCATACGCTCCCGAGGGGTTGGGAGATCGCCACGATATCCTTGGCTCCGCCTACATTCCGGTGGACAGCATCGTGTATCCGTTAGCGCTGCGACTGTATTCCATGGGATTTCTGGATACAGCGTTCATCAATATGCGGCCATGGACGCGCCGCAGCCTGCTGCACATGCTGGAGCAAACCTCGCCTGCCGTCATTGCCAGCGGGAATGACCAGGCAATCGATATCCTCGCGAAGCTGGACTACTATCTCGAGGCAGAGGGCGCGGAGGATGCGACGATGCAGGTGCATTTCGATCGCGGCAACGTCTACGGCCTTCAATCGGCCTACACGCGCATGATGGGCATCAGCGGGCAGACGCTTCGGGACAGCTATCACCTGGGGCAGACCATCGCACAGGACTACGGCCGCCCCTACGAGCCAGGGTTCAACAACATTACAGGTTTTGCAGTGCTCGATGAGTGGTGGCGGCTTTCTCTCTACGTGCGCGGAGAGTATCAATATTCGCCAGCTTCGTACGGTTATTCGCTCAACACCACCGGAAGCTGCGGCGCTCCTATCGGCCTGGTGGAACAGCTATCCGCCATCGACGAGGTCCAGTTTTGCAATCCGTATAACGCAAACCAGGCGACCATTCCCTCAGGTCCGATCTCTACGGTGAACACGTTCCGCCTGCAGGAGGCGACGCTCTCCTTCCATTTACTGGGTATGGAGATCTCGGGCGGCAAGTCCGATTCGTGGGATGGTCCCGGCCTGGGAAGTGCGATGAACTGGAGCAACAACGCGGAAAATGTCTACGCTTTTCGCATTAACCGCGTGGAACCGCTGTACATTCCCTGGGTGTCGAAGGTGATGGGGCCGCTGCGCTACGACTTCTTTGTGGGTCCGGTGCAGGGTCACACGTCTCCCAACTCGCCCTGGGTGCACTCGGAGATGTTCAGCTTTGCGCCAACGTCGAACTTTCAGTTTGCCTTCTCGCGCACCATCATCTGGGGCGGGCATGGACACGGCTGTTTCCCCATACTTCCCGACGGCCAACCCACGCCTTGCAACCAGCCGATTACGCTCCACACCTTCTTCAACAGTTTCTTCTCGTTCAACGACACGACCGGCGCGGAGAAGTACTCGGTTAACGATCCGGGTGCGCGCTACAGCGACTTCAACTTCTCCTACCGGCTGCCGTTCGTTCGCCATCATTTGCTGCTGTACCTCGATTCGATCTCTCACGACGACGTATCGCCCATCAGTGCGCCGCGCCGCGCCGCCTACCGGCCAGGCATTTACCTCAACGCGTTCCCTGGCTTGCCGAAGCTCGATCTCAGGGTTGAAGCGGCAAATACCGATTGTTCGACCACAGCCTGCAGCGGTGGCACCCTCAACTACTGGGAGACGATCCAGAAGCAGGGCTACACCAACAAGGGCTTCATCATGGGCGATTGGATCGGCCGAGAAGCGCTGGGCGGCCAGGCGTGGCTTACCTATCATCTCTCAGCCAATGAGTGGGTGCAGTTTGAGTACCTGACCAAGAGAACTCATAATGACTTCATTCCGGGAGGAGTGACGCAGCGGCAGTACAAGGTTGATGTCGTGAAACGACTGGGTAAGGATGTCGAGCTGGATGCGTGGATGCAAGAGGAACGCTGGAAGGCTCCGATCTACATTCAGAAGGAGAACAACGGTGCGAACTTCGACAACGTGATTGCCGTTCAGTTCACCTGGTACCCGAAGCTCCGCACGTACCCGAAGAATCAACTGGCGCGCACAGAGCCGTAACGCGCGGCTCAGTCGGATGCCTGAAGAAAACGCCCGCTAGACGCGGGCGTTTTCGATTTCGATGCAGGCCGCGAAGTACTCCATGGAGCGCTCGAGCCCCTCGCGCAGCGCAACCCTTGGCGACCATCCAAGCAGATCGCGCGCGCGCGTGATGTCCGGCCGGCGGCGCATGGGATCGTCCTGCGGAAGTGGCTTGAAGACGATCTCGCTCCGCGATCCAGCCACTGCCTGCACCTCCTGAGCGCACTCGAGGATGGTAAATTCCTCGGGGTTCCCAATATTCACAGGATTGTGCTCATCACTCTTCGCCAGTAACAGAATCCCATCGATGAGGTCGGAGCAGTAGCAGAAGCTGCGGGTCTGCGAGCCATCTCCGTAGATCGTTAGCGGCTCTCTCCGCAGGGCCTGCATCATGAGATTGGAGATCAGGCGACCGTCCCGCGGCTGCAGGCGAGGCCCATAGGTATTGAATATCCGCACAAGGTGCGTATTCACGCCGTGATAGCGCTGGTAGGCCGCAACCGCCGCCTCGGAGAAGCGCTTGGCTTCGTCATAGACCGATCGCGGTCCAATGGGATTTACATTGCCCCAATAGGTCTCCACCTGTGGATGCACCAACGGATCTCCGTAGCATTCAGAGGTAGAGGCATGCAGATATCCGGCACCGTGCTTCTTAGCAATCTCGAGGGTGTTAAGGGTCCCTGCTGAGCCGACCAGGAGCGTTTCGATACCGAGGCGCATATAGTCGACTGGGCTTGCCGGCGAAGCGAAGTTGAATACGTAGTCGACCTTGCCGATATCGAATGGCTGGGTAATATCCCGCTGCTCGAAGATGAAGCGCGGCTCGTTCTTCAGATGAGCGAGGTTTTCAAGACTGCCGGTTGACAGATTGTCCACTCCGACAACCTGATGTCCCTTCGCCAGGAGAGCATCGCACAAATGCGATCCCAGAAATCCCGCGGCCCCGGTAACAAGAACCAGTCGTTCAGCCATCTACTATCAACCTTTCTTCATGCAGCCTGCGACAGAAACACAACCTTCCGGAGGATTAGACAGCCAGCCGTGCGGCTTCGCGCAAAGGGGTGGCAGAGGGTCTCCCGATGCTCAGGTACGTGAAACCATTTTCGATCATGTGTTGTGGATCGTACAGATTCCTGCCATCAACAATAATTGGATACCGCATGAGCGAATGAAGTTGCAGCAGATCCAGGTGTGCAAACTCCTGCCAATCGGTGAGGATCAGCAGGGCGTCAGCGTCTGCCGCTGCCTCCTCAACACCACTCGCATACTGCATGTGGCCGGATCGCGGTATCTTCGATTCAGCCCGCGCCATTGCCGCGGGATCGTAGGCCACGACCGTACAACCCTCGGCCAGCAACATCTCTACAAGATCAATCGCCGGCGACTCACGAATGTCATCCGTGTCGCCTTTGAAGGCCAATCCGAGCACCGCGAGCCGTTTGCCGCGCAGCGTCCACAAGGCTGACCGGACTTTGCTCAAGAACCGCTTTTTCTGGTTGCTATTGATCTTCTCGACTTCGCTCAGGAGGCTGAAATCGACACCCATCTGCTCAGCAACCGAGCGAAAGGCAGCAATATCCTTGGGGAAACAGGAACCGCCGTAGCCAATGCCGGGGCGCAGAAACTTCGGGCCAATCCGCGAGTCAAGTCCCATACCACGGGCTACCTGCTCCACGTTGGCGTCAGCAGCTTCGCAGAGGTTCGAGACCGCATTGATAAACGAAATCTTGAGCGCAAGAAAGGCGTTCGACGCGTGCTTGATGATCTCCGCACTCTTGGTCGAGGTCTGCAGCAGCGTGGGGAGATTCTCTGCAGAGCAGCATCCGGGAATGGCGTTCGGCCGGCGATAGTACTCGCCTTGCGTCAAAGGCAAATAGATCTCATTGAGAAGATCGGAGGCTCGTTCGCTATCGGCGCCAACGACGATCCGATCAGGATGCAGAAAGTCTTCGACTGCGGTGCCTTCTCGCAAAAACTCCGGATTGGAGACGATATCGAACGCATCCCGGGGAACTCCATTGCGCTCGATCACTCGACGAATCCACTCGTTGGTGTAGACCGGGACGGTGCTCTTTTCGATGATGACCTTGTACCCATTGATGGAGCGGGCGATCTCGCTGGCCACGGCCTCTACATAGGACAGATCAGCATCTCCGGTCTCCGACTGGGGCGTTCCAACCGCGACAAATATTGCCTGGCAGGTGCGCGTCGCTTCACCGAGATCGGTCATAAACCGCACCCGGGTGTTGCGATATCGCTCCAGAAGTTCAGGCAGGTGGTTCTCATGGATGAGCGTGTCCCCACCCTGGAGCGCCGCTACCTTGCTTTCGTCGTTATCCACGCAAATGACGGAATGACCCATCTCCGCAAAGCACACTGCGGCGACCAACCCGACATATCCTGAGCCCACAACCGCGATTTGAACCGATTCAGCCATCAACAACTCTCTCTTAATAGAGGATGCAGAAACAAACGTGCCTCTACCAGTATTATCGCAGAGCGGAGTTCCCCGGTCCGATACCGTGACCGATAGCTGGTCTGGCACCTTGCGGAGGGCCAAAGCGCAGGTTTGCCGAAGGGACTTGTTCGCGTAGACTAGGAATTGAATGAGCCCTGTACCATTTGAGAATTCGCCGGCAGACGCTGAGGTTCCCGCTGCCTCTTCAGGAACCCAGCAAAACGCCACCGACGCAACCTTATCGGAAGCTTGGGTCACGATCCGTTCCCGCAAGAAACTGATTATTGCGGTGGCCGCTCTTGGTGCGATTTATGGCTTCTATCAGGGCGCAACGCAGCCGCGTCTCTACACCGCCGGCGGCACGATTGAAATTCGCAGCGGTTCGTCGAATGAGTATCGCATCGGCGGCAGTGCCTCGGGAGGAGATTCACGGCTTCCAACAGAAGTTGCGATCCTGAAGAGCAACTCTCTGCTGCTGTCAGTTGCGCGGGACCGCAATCTGGCCAATGATCCGGCATTTTCGGGGCCTAGCCCTCACTATCAGAATGTTGACGACCCGGTCGTCCGGCAACGTGTCGTCGGTGCGCTTCAACGAGATATCAACGTCGGCGTCATTCCCAAGACCGACCTTGTCAGCATTACCTGCACTACCGGTAAGGCGCAGCTCTCGGCCGACATCGTTAATCAGCTGGTGCAGGACTACATCGCGCATAGCTTTCAGTCCCGGGCAGACGCGACCAAACGTGTGGCAACCTTCTTCTCCTCCCAGCTCGATGATCTGAAGCAGCAGGTGGAGACGTCCCAGGGAGAGATGCTGGAGCTCCAAAAGAAGCTAGGCGTGCTTGGGTTCGATCCGAAAGATAACCAGATCACAGCCACTTTGGACGAATTGAACCATGCGGCCGGGGCTGCGGAGCTTGCACGCATCAATGCGGAGTCGCGTTACCAGATACTCTCCAGCATGGATCCCAGCATTCTGGACCAAGCCGGGAATGCCTACGCCCCGAGCAATGTATCCTCTCTCCGCGGTCAAGTGAATTCCCTGCGTACGCGTCTGGCCGACCTGGAAACGACTCAAGGACCCAATCATCCCGACATTAAGGCGATCCAGAATCAGATTGCGGAGCTGAATCGAGAGATTGTCGTCGAAGAAAATCGCATCCTGAGCGAGGCACAGCAGGGCTACCTTGCGTCCAAAGCCCAGGAAACGCAGACCAACGCCGCACTGGATGCAGAGAAGGCTACCGCGTATAAGTTGCGCGACGACCTGCTCCAATACACCTTGCGCGAACGTGAGTTCGAGGCGAACCGAACCCTCTACGATGGCCTGGAGCAGAGACTGCGCACAGCCGGTGTGGAAGCGGGGCTTGAATCCACGGAGATCGAGCCGATTGACGCTGCGTATGCTCCCTTGGGGCCAACGCTCAGACCACGCACCGGCATCGTGGTCGTCGACACCTTTGTGATGCTGATCTTCGGTCTCATCCTGGCCTTCCTGCTCGAGAGCCTGGATACCGGCCTGCGCAGCGTCGCAGAGATTGAATCCGTCTCCGGGCTGCCCTCCCTGGCCCTCATTCCTCGGGCACGCCGAAGCGTGTCCGACGAAACATCCCTGTCGACTGCGATGCGCAACCTGGGAACGCTTTCAAGTCCGAAGTCCCAGTTCTCCGAAGCGTTCCGCGCTTTGCGCACCTCCCTGTTGCTATCGGTTGCGGGCGGTGAGCCACAGGTTATTCTGCTCACCAGTGCCACGCCGTCTGAAGGTAAGACGACCGTATCCATCAACCTGGCATGCGTGTTGGCGCAGCGCAATGTGCGCGTGTTGATCATCGATGCGGATCTTCGCCGCCCAACCGTCCATCATCGTTTCGGGCTCAATGGAAAGATTGGCCTCACGTCGGTCTTAACGGGCAGCGTCAGCCTTGAAGAAGCGATCCAGACCATACCCGAGATCCCGCAGCTGGATGTTCTGGTGAGTGGCCCGGTTCCGCCATTCCCCACCGAAATGCTCAGCTCCGAGACCATGCAGCAACTGATCGAGCGGTGCAAGGGAATGTATACGCACATCGTGATGGATTCGCCCCCGCTTCTGTCCGTGACAGACAGTGTGGTGCTTGCACGCGACGCGGACGCAGTTGTGATGATTGTGCGGCACGGCAAATCCAGCAAGCACGCCATGCGCCGCGCCCGCGACCTTCTCGTCCGTTCCGGCGCGCCGGTCACCGGTATTGTTCTCAACGCAGTCGACCTGAATAGCCCCGAGTACTATGCCTACTACGGCTACTACGGCTATACCGGATATGCGGCTGCTGGCGTTGACAGTGCCGGCTGGGAGTCGAAGAACGATAGCAAGGATTCGGGCTCGAAACGAGGCGACAAGGGCGATTCCAAAAAGGGAGATCGCGAATGATACGCTCGAGCCGTCTTCATCCTGCCGTTCGCTTGGCCCACGCGTACCGCCTGGCCGGTCTGTGGGCTGCGGCCTGCATCCTTTTCCTAGTGGGTGCGTGTGATGCCCGAGCGCAATTCAGCGGCCCTGCCACTTCGAGTACCTCTACCTATAACCAGGAGCTTACCGCAACGACGGATCGAGCAATCCTCTATCCGGGGGAGCGGGATATCGTCCTGACGATTGGCGATAATATCTCCATTCGCCTGTTTTCCGATCCAAAATACAACCCTCAAGTCCGCATAAATAACGACGGTACCGTGCTGCTCCCCTTGATTGGCATTATTCACCTGGAGGGATTGTCCGTGACGCAGGCGGAGGACCTGATCGCGGAGAAACTCGAAAGCGCTGGGATGTATCACAATCCTCAGGTCACCCTTCAGATTACTGAAGGCCCGAACGCGGTGGTCACGGTGATTGGTGAAGTTCATGCGGTCGTTCCGGTAGTGGGCACGCGTCACCTGCTCGATGTCCTCTCCGCTGCGGGCGGTCTCCCCCCAACCGCAAGCCACGTGATTACGATTAATCGTCCTGGCGTCGCAAAACCCCTTGTCGTCGATCTGGGAACCGATCCACTGCTCAGCTCCCTGGGGAATATTCCGGTCTTTCCCGGCGACGTGATCGTTGTCTCGAGAATTGGAATTGTCTACATGCTGGGGTCCTTCACCAGCTCGCTTGGAACCATTCCGCTGAATGCTTACACCCCGCTGACTCTTACCGAGGCTACCGCCCTCGCAGGTGGTATCAAATGGGAAGGAAGGTTCACTGATCTCCGCATCATCCGCACGGTTGGCGATCATCGCACCGTAGCGGTGTACGACATCAAGAAGGTTCTGAATGGAAAGGTTCCGGATCCAATCCTGGAGCCAAACGACATCGTGTATCTGCCGCCGGTTCCCTTCAAGCAGTTCATCACCTCTGGTGGATTAGGAACTGTTCTTGGGCTTGTCGACTTTGCGCTTATCTTCCGCTAATCGCTAACCTGGAGCCCCTACTCATGACGGACTCTCTCCATCCTCCAAGCGATGGGACGGAACGCCGCAAGATGCGCCTCGCTTACCTTGTAAGCCATCCAATTCAATATCAGGCCCCGTTATTGCGGCGTATCGCGCTTGAGCCCACAATCGACCTTACCGTCCTGTTTGGCTCAGACTTCTCCGTACGCGGGTATAAAGATCGCGGCTTTGGCGTCGAAGTCGCGTGGGACACTCCTCTGCTGGACGGCTATCGCTCTGAGTTCCTGCGACCTTTTCGCGATACTGGGGAGGTTTCGCCAACCGCCCCCATCAGCCGCGGCATCTTTCGTCGCCTGCAACAGAGCGACGGCAGCCCTGCCTTCGATGCCCTCTGGGTGCATGGCTACGCAAGCATCAACTCACTGCAAGCCATCCTTGCCGCCAATGCGCTGGGTATTCCCGTCCTGTTGCGCGCAGAGTCCTGGCTGGCCGATCGTGCGCGCAGCCCTTGGACGCTCGTTCTCAAGTCAGCTTTCTTCAAGCTGCTCGGCAATGGAATATCCGCGGTCCTTCCGATCGGAACGGTAAACGCCGAATATTGGACCCACTACTTTGGCACCAGCGTTCCACAGTTCCTGATGCCCTATGCAGTCAATAACGAATATTTCGCAGGACTGGCAGCGGCCGCGGTCCCTCGCGAGCAGGAACTGCGCGCAGAACTTGGGCTCTCCGCGGAACGACCGGTGATTTTGTTTGCCTCCAAGCTCCAGCAGCGCAAGCATGCGGATCACCTGCTGGAGGCCTACAGCCGCTTTATTGCAGACAGGACGCCGCAGGAGAGACCCTACCTCGTTGTCGTGGGTGACGGAGAGCAGCGTGCCCAACTGGAAGCACAGGCACAGCAGCTGGGGCTCGAAGACGTGCGCTTTGCAGGGTTTCGCAATCAATCGGAGCTGCCCCGCTTCTTTCAGCTTGCCGACGTCTTCGTCCTGCCCTCGCGGCACGAGCCGTGGGGGTTGATTGTGAATGAAGCCATGGCCTCGGGATGCCCCGTCATCGTGTCCACAGACGTAGGCTGCTATGCAGATCTGATCACGGACGGGGTAGAGGGCTGCGTCTTCCTTGTCGGCGATATCCCCGCACTTACCCGGGCATTGCACCAGGTCTTTTCCTGCCCCCGCGCCGCTGCCAGGATGGGCGAGGCTGCTGCCAGGCGCATCACCTCCTGGACCTATGAAGAAGATGTACAAGGTTTGCGACGGGCCCTCACCGCGGTAACAAGATTGACGAAGGACTGGTAATCTTAGGTTTGTTCGCTTGCTCGTTGACAAGCGACTTGAATCTCTTTCACGCTATCCATGAGAATTCTGCACATCGTCGGTTCCATCAATCCTGCGGCCGGTGGTCCGACCGAAGCGATTCGCATGATCATTCTTTATCGTCCACCCGGCTACGAGGCAGAAGTGGTCACCCTGGACAGCCCGGACGCTCCCTTTCTTGCGGACTTTCCCTTCCAGGTGCATGCCCTGGGCAATCGGAAAAAGTCCTGGTATTCCCCCAGATTAATTCCGTGGCTGAAAAAAAATCTCGATCGATTCGATGGCATCATCGTGCATGGACTTTGGGAGTTCACTGGACTGGCGACAATGCTTGCGGTTGCCGGTCACAAGCCCTACCTGGTTTTCACCCACGGCATGCTCGATCCATACTTCAAGCGCCGCTATCCGCTCAAGCACGTAAAAAAATGGATTTACTGGATACTGGCGCAGTATTGGGTTCTTCGTGCTGCCTCGCGGGTCATGTTCACCACGGAGCTGGAACGCGATCTCGCCACCAGGAGCTTCTGGCTATGGCATTGGAATCCGATGGTCGTCTCTTACGGGGCCGACCCACAGATGCCCGACATCGATGAGCTCGTGCCGGCATTCTATCACCGCTGCCCGGAGCTCAATGTTGAGGATGCCGGCCGCAGTTACTTGCTGTTCCTGTCACGCATCCATCCCAAGAAGGGATGCGACCTGCTCCTCCAGGCCTTTGCAGCCGTTGCTCCGGCTCATCCCGAGTTGCATCTCATCATGGCCGGTCCGGATGCGACCGGGATGCGAAAGGATCTGGAGAAGATTGTCGAGCAAGCAGGTCTCACCCATCGGGTCCATTGGCCCGGCATGCTCAAGGGCGATGCGAAGTGGGGCGCCTTCGCCGTCAGCGACGCCTTCGTTCTGCCCTCCCACCAGGAAAACTTCGGAATCGCTGTCGCCGAGGCACTGGCCTGCGGTCGCCCTGTTCTCATCTCCGATCAGGTGAACATTGCGCCGGAGATCGAAGCCGACGGCTGCGGCATCGTTGAGCACGACACCCTCGAGGGCACCATCCACCTTCTGGAGCGTTGGCTGGCTCTCAATCCCGAAGAGCGTCACGCGATGCAGCAACAGGCCAGGATTACCTTTGCCCGGCGTTACGATATGCGGAGGAACAGCGCCCTCATCCTTCGTATCTTCGAACGGATCCGGACACAGACGCCCGGATCCATCGTTCACGAGGCTAACTGAACTATGGGCCGCCAGGCGCATTACCGTGCCACCGACCACATCCCACCCGACAGTCATGCGGACCCTTACACGCGACCGGCCTTCAGCGTCGGCAACCGATTTCGGCGCCTGGTCTGGAACATCTGCTGGCTCCTCCTCTACCGCATCTCCCCGCGGCCATTCCACGCCTGGCGCGCCATGCTGTTACGTCTCTTCGGCGCCACGCTTGGAAGCGACTGCCATTTCTACCCTGCATCGAGGGTGTGGGCTCCGTGGAACCTTGTTTGCGCGGACCACGTCGGCGCCGCCGATGGCGTAGAAATCTACAATCCTTCACCCATCCAGATTGATACCCACGTGATCCTCTCGCAGGACTGCTACCTCTGCGGCGCAACCCACGACTACAACGACCCCGACTTCCCCCTGCTCGCCTATCGCATGCATATCGAACGCTACGCATGGATCTGCGCACGTGCCTCGGTCGCGCCCGGCATTCATGTCGCTGAAGGAGCTGTGCTCGGCATGGGTGCAGTTGCAACCCGCAATCTGAAGCCGTGGACGGTCTATAGCGGGAATCCCGCAATAGCCATCCGTGAGAGAACCCGCACCATCCCGTTCGAAGACACGCAGACCGTCCCGGCTGGAGGCGACGCGTGATCTCGGTGCTCATCCTCACCCGCGATGAGGAGCAGGATTTGCCCGGTTGCCTCGATTCCGTGGCCTGGTGCGATGACATTCACATACTGGACTCTGAAAGCACTGACGGGACCGTAGAAATTGCGCGCCAGCGGGGCGCTACGGTCACCACACGCCGCTTCGACACCTACGCTGCGCAACGCAACGCCGGCATGCAACTACCCTTTCGCCACGACTGGGTGCTTGTGCTGGATGCCGACGAGCGGCCGACCCCGGAACTGAGCGCTGAAATCCCACCGGCAATCGCAGCCGTTCCGGCCAGCGTCTCCGGCTTCCGCATCCGTCGCCGCGACTTTCTCTGGGGAACCTGGCTGAAGCATGCGCAGTTGACTCCCTATTATGTTCGCCTGTTGCGCGTTGGGCACGCGCACTACACCCGTGACGTCAACGAGGTGGTCGAGATCGATGGGGAGATTCTGGAGTTGCATTCGCCTTTCGATCACCTTGCATTTTCCAAGGGCATCACGCATTGGATGGCAAAACACAATACCTACTCGAGCAAAGAAGCCGAGCTGTTGGCCAGTGGCAACGCAACCCGCGGAGCGTCCGTGTACCGGGCTCTTTTTGCCAGCAACTTCCATGAGCGCAGATTCGCACAGAAAGCTATCTTCTACGAGCTTCCTGCACGGCCACTGATCAAGTGGTTTTACATGATGTTTGTTCGCGGCGCTCTGCTCGACGGCTCTGCCGGCGTGATGTACGCAACCCTGCACAGTTTCTACGAGTTTCTGATCGAAGTGAAGCACAAAGAGCTGATCCGCCGGCGCGAAGGCAAACCACTATAAACCGGCAAGCCTCTGCGAATCGGCGGATGTCGCTTTATCCCCTGAGCTTCGCTATTAGCCTCTGAGCTTCGCAAGCAGGTCGGTTGGGTGCACGGGCTTAGCAAGGATCTCGAACTCGTGGCCCTGCGTGCGGGCGCGCTCGAGAAGATCCGCCGTCGCCGCCTGACCGGAGAACAACAGGATCTTGCAGTGCGGGAGACGAGCTCGCGTCTGGATCGCTGCTTCGATTCCCGTCATCCCCGTCATGATCACGTCGGAGATCAACATGTCCGGGTGGAACGTATCGAGCGCGTCGATCGCCTTCTCGCCGCTGTAGACGGCGCGAGCCTCGAAGCCCGCCTGGTTCAGGATAATCGCCAGCGTGTTCGCGATCACTTGTTCGTCGTCCGCTACCAAAACCCGGGGCTTCGATTGAGTCGTTGTCTTTTCTGCCATGAATAGAGATCCTTGAAACTTCTTTTTTAGCGTTATACCTGCCTTACAACCGACTGGGTGCTCAACTCTTCTGACGCCACCCGCCGCGTATCATCATACGTGTATCCGGAACGGCGCAAGGATGCGCACAGCTGGTCTGTCGAGCCTGTTCCTTCGATGCAGATCCAACCGGTCCGCGCTGCCTGCGCCCGGCAATCTATTCCAATCAAGATTCTCGCACGGTGATACTCTTGCGGTAGCTCGCATGGTCGACCTCCACCATCATCTGTTACCGGGCCTTGACGACGGGTCTCCAGACCTTGAGACATCGGTGGCCATGGCGCGCATCGCCGTAGACGACGGCATCACCCACGTGGTCGCCACCCCCCACGCCAACAACGTCTACATGTTTGACCCGGCCGAGATCGCCAGACGTACCGATGCCCTCCGCTCCGCCCTCGCCGCGGAGGCGATTCCGCTCAAGATTTCCTCAGGCTGCGACTTCCACCTCAGCTACGACAACATGCAGGACGCCGTCGCCAACCCCCAAAAATACACGCTAAACGGTGGCGATTACCTTCTGGTGGAGCTGCCCGACTACGGGCTGTCCCCACACTTGGACGAGGCTTTCTATGAGCTCGGACTGGCCGGCATGCGCCCCATCCTCACTCACCCCGAACGCAATCCGACGCTGCAGCGGGACCCCAAACGCCTGGCAGACTGGATGCGCATCGGCTTGCTCACCCAGATCACGACCAGCTCGGTGGTCGGCCAGATGGGAAAGCAGGCCGAGCGCATGGCTCATCGCATGCTCGCCGACCGCTGGGTGCACTTCCTCGCCACCGACGCGCACAATACCCAGTCCCGCCCACCCCGCATGCGCGCCGCTCATGACCTGGTCGCGAAAAAGTATGGCGCAGCCTACGCCGACCGGCTCTGCACCACCAACCCGATGGCGGTCTATGAGGGAAAACCCCTTCCCCAGCAGGACGAACCGCTCCACCTGTATGAGGACGATGCCAAGCTCACACGCCGCTGGTGGCAGATCTTCTGGAAGCAGAGAAAAGAAGAGCGCGACTAAGAAGTGAAGAGAGCTTCGAGGATCGGCTCCTACAACCCCAGCCCACCGTCCACTGCCAGCAGTTGCCCTGTGATGAAGTGCGGTCCCGTCGCGAAGAACAGCACGGCGGCCGCTACATCTTCCGCGCGTCCGTTTCGCTGCATCGGCGTCTTGACCGCGAACTCCTCGTAGGCGGGGTTAACCTCCCCCATCACGATCATGCCGGGCGCCACGCAGTTCACGCTGATCTCCGGCGCCCAGGCTTTGGCCATGGTCTGCGAGAGCATATGCAGCGCCGCCTTCGACGTGCAGTAGTGGCCATGCGTCGGCCACGGATGAAGACCGCCCAGCGACCCGATATTTACGATCCTGCCACGGGCAGCCTTCAAATGCGGATGCGCCGCCTTCGCCACCAGGAACGGCCCGCGCGTATTCACCTCGAACATGGCGTCCCACTCCGCCACGCTGATCTTCTCCAGCGGAACCGTCTCGAAGGCGCCCGCATTGTTTACGAGCACATCCAGACCGCCCAGGCCCTCAACAGCCGCTTCCACGGCCTCCGCCACGCTCGATTCCTTACGCAAGTCACAGCGGACGGCCAGCGCTCGGCCACCATGCGCCTGCAGGTCCGATACGGTTGCATGAGCATCAGCTGCGGATCCCAGGTAGCTGATCGCGACGTCCGCTCCAGCCTCTGCCAGCGTCAACGCCAGCGCACGCCCGATGCGCTTCGCACCGCCTGTCACGAACGCCCGCTTGCCCGCCAACGGTCGCGCTTCCAGGCCCGTTACCCGGCCCACTGCTTTGCTCACTGCGGCGAGCTCGTCTGCGGAGTCTGCGGAGCAGGCGTGCTTGGCGGCGGAGCCAGCGGCTGGTCACCAGCAGGCTTCGCCGGCGGAAGCACGTGATTTGGCGGCTCCTGGATGCCCGGCTTCAACTGAGCGGCCTTGTCCGTGTTGTCCTGATACTGCGAGATCTGCTCACGGGGCCGAATCATCCGGACCTCGAGAACCTTCTCCGCACCCACCGTATGAATATCCTGAGCATAGGTCGCGAATCCATTCGCGATCACCTGCACCGATACATCGCTTCCCACTTCGATGACGTCAATGGTCGCCTTACCCTCGGGATCGGTCTTCACCTCGAGGTTGCCATCGTCCCGCCCATTCATCGTGGCATGGAAGACCACCGCTGCGTGCGCCATCGGCTTGCCGTCATAACCCTTCACCACTGTGACCACGATGTGCGACAGTTCGGGCAGGGGCTTGTATTTACGCCCGTGATCCTGCTGTTGTGCGCCCGCAACCGATACGATCCCTGCAACCATCGCCAGGCCCGCGGCCCAGCTCAACATTCTGCTTCGAAACACCTGCTTCATGGCCTGATTCTATCGCGTGAAGGGGTCAGTTGGCTCCTGAATGAGCTAAACAGACCACCATCCAGAAACCTTAGCGGCTTTCACTAAGATTTCACCTTCCAGCCATTGACTCTCATCCCCGAAAGGCTTAGATTAGCAGTCGGCAGTAGAGAGTGCCAACAGGTCAGTTTGAGCCGTATTTTGCTCATCCGCGCCCCTCCCCGGCCTCTCATATGCACGACACAGAACTCTGAACAACAGAAATCAAGGAGAAGCATCAACATGGCAGCCACTTCATTTACGCCGTTGCACGATCGCATTCTGGTTCGCCGCCTCGAAGAGGGCGAAAGCATCCGTGGCGGCATCATCATCCCCGACTCGGCCAAGGAAAAGCCGCAGCAGGGCGAAGTCATCTCCGTCGGCAAGGGTAAGTCCAACGACGAGGGCAAAGTCTTCCCGCTCGATGTCAAGGCTGGCGACACCATCCTCTTCGGCAAGTACTCCGGCACCGAGATCAAGCTCGACGGCGAAGAGTTCCTCATCATGCGCGAAGAAGAAGTCCTCGGCATCCTCAAAAAGTAGTCCTGCGCGGACGGCGAGAGGCGGCTTTGCCGCAAATTCCTGTCCGACATTTCCTCGAAGGGGCACGGCATCCACCGTGACTCCGGCAACGAATCGAAGGGGCACGGCTTCAGCCGTGCTATTAGCCAACACCCTCCGCGGGCTTTAGCCCCTGAGGCCAAAACTTTCAGGCAGCCACAAGCTGCAATAGGAAAACAACAATGGCAAAGCAAATTCTGCATGGAGAAGATTCGCGTCAGGCGATCCTGCGTGGCGTCAACACGCTCGCCAACGCGGTAAAGGTGACACTCGGCCCCAAGGGCCGCAATGTCGTCATCGAGAAGAAGTTCGGTTCCCCGACCATCACCAAGGACGGCGTCACCGTCGCCAAGGAGATCGAGCTCGGTGATTCGATCGAGAACGTCGGCGCCCAGCTGGTCAAGGAAGTCGCTTCGAAGACCTCGGACATCGCCGGCGACGGTACTACCACCGCCACCGTGCTTGCCCAGGCCATCTTCCGCGAGGGTGTCAAGACCGTTGCTGCCGGCGCGAACCCCGCTGCCCTCAAGCGCGGCATCGACAAGGCTGTTGAGGCCATCATCGGCAAGCGCGATGAGAACGGCACCGTCGTTGGCGGCGCGCTGTCCAAGTTCTCCAAGCCCGTTACCGGCGACATGATCGCGCAGGTCGGCACCATCTCCGCCAACTCCGACGAGCAGATCGGCTCCATCATCGCCGCCGCGATGAAGAAGGTTGGCAAGGACGGCGTCATCACCGTTGAAGAGTCCCGCACCATGGAGACCCAGCTCGATGTCGTCGAGGGCATGCAGTTCGATCGCGGCTATCTCTCGCCCTACTTCGTCACCGACGCAGAGCGCATGGAAGTTGCCCTCGAGAACCCCTACGTCCTCATCTATGAGAAGAAGATCTCCACGATGAAGGACCTGCTCCCGCTGCTCGAGCAGATCGCCCGCACCGCCAAGCCGCTGCTCATCATCGCAGAGGATGTGGACGGCGAAGCGCTCGCAACCCTCGTGGTCAACAAGCTGCGCGGCACGTTGAACGTCGCTGCCGTCAAGGCTCCCGGCTTCGGCGATCGCCGCAAGGCCATGCTCGAGGACATCGCTGTCCTCACCGGCGGCAAGGCCATCACCGAAGATCTCGGAATCAAGCTCGAGGGCGTCAAGATCGAAGACCTCGGCACCGCCAAGCGCATCACCATCGACAAGGACAACACGACCATCGTCGACGGTGGTGGTGAGGATGCCAAGATCGAAGGCCGCGTCAAGGAAATTCGCGCCCAGGTCGACAAGACCACCTCCGACTACGATCGCGAGAAGCTCCAGGAGCGCCTTGCGAAGCTGGTCGGCGGCGTCGCCGTCATCAAGGTCGGTGCTGCTACCGAGACCGAGATGAAGGAGAAGAAGGCGCGCGTCGAGGATGCGATGCATGCAACCCGCGCGGCTGTCGAAGAGGGCATCGTCCCGGGCGGCGGCGTGGCGTTGATTCGCTGCGTACCGGCTGTTGACGCGCTCATCAAGACGCTCGAGGGCGACGAGAAGATCGGTGCGAGCATCATCCGTCGCGCTATCGAAGAGCCGCTCCGCACCATCGTTGGCAACGCCGGCGAAGAGGGCTCGGTCGTCATCGGCAAGATCCACGACTCGAAGGACGCCAACTACGGCTACAACGCCGGAACCAACGTCTACGAGGATCTGGTCAAGGCCGGCGTCATCGATCCCACCAAGGTCACGCGCACTGCCCTGCAGAATGCCGCGTCGATCTCTGGCCTGCTGCTCACCACGGAAGCCATCATCGCCGAGATTCCAGAGAAGAAGGAAGCTCCGGCAGGCGGCGGCCACGGCGGCGGCATGGACGGCATGTACTAAGACTGAAAATCGGAGAACAGGGGGCAACTCCTGCGCTTCGATCTGATTGTGCGAAGGGCTCCCGGCTGTGGCTGGGGGCCTTTTGTGCTTTTAGATCTGGGAACTATCCTGTTGCTCACTCATAAACCGGCGGTACGACGCGATCACGTCCACCTCTTCCCGTGTGAGAGGAACGCTTCGCAAATCATCCCCTGACTGGCACGCTCGAACATAGTCTTCGAAGACCTTTATTTCCCTCATCAAGTCCTGCATTCCCGTTACCATCTCCTCGTTTCCTCCTGTGGCACCCTGTATGGCAAGCAGACGACGATCCGCGTTCCATAAACAATTGGACGCTTCAGGAATCGCTGAGGTTGCGGCACAGACCAGAGACGGCATCTACGAAGCTCGGCATCACACACAACGAAGCAAGGCCCCGGAGGGATCCGGGGCCTTCGTTTTTCCTGGGTGCCTCTACCGTTCCGGCGAGATCCTTACCGGTGTCCCCGGCAGCGGCGGCCCATCGTCTCCCGGCAGATTTTTCTTGCGACGCTTGACCGGCGGCGCGGAGCTCGGCCCCTTCTGCTTGCGGCCATTCTTCTTGCCGTTGGCCGTCTCGATCACGGCACGCATCCAGTAGTTGCCGTTCTCGTCCACCTCAACTCCATGCGTCTCGCGCTCGAAGCCCGGAAACCGCTTGCCGAACTCCTCCATTGCAATGATCAGTTTGATCACCGGGCTCTCCGGACCGCCCAGCCGCTCGCCGGGCATCGACATCGGAATCCCCGGCGGGTACGGCACCAGCATCACCGCAGCGATGCGCCCGGCCATCTCGGCAAAGCGAACCTTCTCCGTCTCACCACGAAGCAGCTTCTGATACGTCTGCCCCGGCGTCAGCACCGGATCGAAGTCCTCATCCGCGGCCGCATTCACCAGCCCCGAAAGATTCAGCTCCTGCATCACGCTATGCATCTGGTCGCTCAGCTCCTTGAGCGTGACATTGCGGTACCTCGCCGGATACTTCACCACCAGCTCCGGCAGCGCCTCCTCCAGCGGAGCCTCGCTATCGTAGAGCCGCTTGAACTCGAACAGGTTTTCGAGCAGCGCGCCCCACTTGCCCTTGCTGGTACCAACAGAGAACAGCACCAGCACGGTATAGTCGCCGGTTCGCGCAATCTCGACGCGTCGGCCGTCCAAAAATTCGGTCAGGATCGCCGCGGGAATGCCCCAGTCTCCAAACACTCCCTGCGCATTCACGCCCGGCGAAAGAATCGTCACCTTCGCCGGATCGAGCATGCAGTAATCGTCGGCAATATCTTCGTCCTGGTAGCCGTGCCACTCCTCGCCCGTCTTCAGCGTCCATGCGCTGGACTGGTTGGTCAGCAGGCCGTCGGCAGCCTCCTCAAACAAGTACGTCTTGCCGTCGAGCGGATCGAACACATACTCCGGCTGATATAACCGGAAGAACCATCCCTGCTCCGCCTTGCGCAGCCGATGCGCAATCGACGACATCGCCTTGCGGAAGCTGATCGCGTCCTGCAGCGTCTCGCTCATCAGCGTCGGTCCCGCGGGGTCATCCATCATCGCGGCCGCCACGTCGATCGACGCAATCAGCGGATAGAACGGCGAAGTGCTTCCGTGCATCATGAACGCCTCGTTGAACTGGTCGTAGTCCAACTGCGCCCGCGGGCTAAGCTTCACATGCACCATCGACGCCATTGAGAACGCCGCCAGCATCTTGTGCGTCGACTGCGTAGAAAAAATCACGGGCCGGTCCGCCATGTCATCCGGCACGCCCATGGCGTAACGTCCGCGATAGATCTCGTGGAACTTCGCATAGGCATACCATGCCTCGTCGAAGTGCACACGCGGCACGCTCTTGGCCAACTCTTCGACCACGCGATCCACGTTGTAACAAAGCCCGTCATACGTCGAGTTCGTCACCACCGCATACGTCGGCACCTTCGAACGCGCGCCGGCAGAAAACGGGCTGCGCTCAATCAACGCCTGCACATTCTCCGGGCTGAAGCGCTTGATCGGCACCAGGCCAATCATGCCGTACCCGTTGCGCGTCGGCTTGAAATACACCGGCCTTGCCCCAGTCACTGTCAGAGAATGACAAATAGACTTGTGGCAGTTCGCATCGGCCAGCACAATGTCGTCCTGAGCAATCACGCCATGCCCGACAATCTGGTTCGAAGCTGACGACCCACCCAGCACATAGAACGTCCAGTCCGCGCCAAAGATGCGCGCCGCATTCCGCTCGCTCTCTCCCGGAGGCCCAAGGTGATCGAGCCACGATCCCAGCGGCGACGTCGAAATCCCCAGATCCGAGCGCATGATGTTCTCGCCGAAAAATTTGTGGAACTCCATCCCCACCGGATGCTTCAGGTACGCCACGCCGCCCATATGTCCCGGCGCGTCCCACGAATACGCTCCCTGCTCCGTATACTTCTTCAACTCCCGGAAGTACGGCGGCAGCAGCTGCTCATGGTATCGCTCCACGGCAAAATCCACGCGGTTGGCAATGAACGCCGGCGTATCGCCGAACAAGTGAATGTACTCATGCACCTGCTTCACAACCTCGAGCGGCAGCTCGCTCACCAGCGTCCGGTCGGCGATTAAAAATATAGGTATCTTCTTGTTGCGGCGTCGGACCGCACGCAGAATCTTCAGCGCCGCGCGCTCGTCAAACTGGTTTTCGCCTTCCAGATCCCAGTCCAGCAGAATCGCGCTGTGCGATGGATCGGAAGTTACCAGCGATAACCCATCCTCAGGAGTCGAGGTCCTTACAACTTCGTACCCCTCTGCGGCGATCGCTTCGACCAGACGCTCCATGGCGCGGTCCGAAACTGAATCCGTTCCACCTACTTCACTCGCAATCAACAGAACCCAACGACCTTCGTTCATACACCTCTCGTTCCTCTTCCATGGTACAGGCTCATGATGACAGAATCACGAATCCCGTCCATGGAATCACGCCTCCCCGCCGCACTGACCGCAAAAAGGGCACGGCCATAAGCCGTGCCCTTTTTGTTTGCCGCCGGTCCCGCCGTTATCACCAATGCAAATCAACCCCCGGATGCACGTTGTTTGGCACATTAAGCTTCACTCCCGGTTGGCTGGATTTCAGCTTGATGCGGATCAGCGTGTCGCGCTTCACACGCGCAGAGTTCACATTAAACCTAACCAGGTAACTGGTGGCAATCGCTTTACCGAACTGATTGAGATAGGGCGCCAGCGAAGGCGGCGTAATCGTTCCCATGTTGAACGACACACCTCCGGTGGCCTCGCCAACCTGCGCCAGGTAGCTTTGACCGCTGAAGCTACCTCTCCCGCCTCGCGAGTTCGTTTGCGGATAGTAGATCGAATACACCGCGACCCCGGCTCGCTGGGCGTCCTCCTGCGCAGTCTGAACGTACGGGCTGTTCTGGTTCATCACTGACGTCGAACCGTTGTATGGATCGACGCCGTTGGTGACCAGCAGCACGAAACGCGCGCCCGGCTGGTTGGACGGCCAGTGCTTCACAAACTCCGAGAGTGTGAAGTACGGGCTGCCATTAATGCCGGCGACCGACATCGTAATCCGCAACTGGTCCGCCACAGCCTGATGGTTCGCCGAAAACGTGTTCATGCCGCGAACCATGCCATTCTGCATGTAACCCACCAGCACCTTCGAGCCTGGCGGCAGCGCGTTGATGAAGTTTGCAAAGTCGCTCAACTGGTTGCCGAATGCAGATCTCAGACCGTCGTCAATCAGAATGGCGATCTGCGCGCCCGGCGGCGGCACCGGCTGCACCGAGAGAATCGGCGCATCCTTGCCATCCACCTGGAGGGTCAACAATTTCGGATCCAGCGGAGCTCCACTCTTGGACTGCACCGTGATCGTCGCTGTAGTGGGAACCGGTCCTTCCATCGGAACGCCTTGCCCAAGGATGGGCAGTGCTGTCATGACGAAGCCGGCAGCCAGGGCCGATAGTGACTTGCTACGAAAAGTTTTGGACATAGTCTTCTCCTCAAACGCTTAGACGTGATTTGCAAGCTACAGGTGCACCAAATCTCCGGGTAATCTTACCCCACCCCGCGAGCCTGCGCTCATCTTCGGGGGAACGCTTCCGAAACATCCTACCTGCCGCCCAGCTGAAGCTTTAACCCCGTCTGAAACGTCAATGGAAGTCCCGGATACCCTATCGGCCCAATGTGCTGGTTGTTCAGAAGATTGTCGAACTGCGCAAAGTAAGTAAAACCATGCTTGAGCGCGTACGTGAAGCCCAAATCGAGTTTTGTGTAACCAAAATCAAGGTTCCGATTCGGCAGCAGCAGCGTATTGCCGCCGTTGAGGTCCTCGTACTCCAAATAAGTTGAGTCGTCGCTCCGGCTCGCGATCGCTCCGGACATAGAAAACGTCAACCGCGGGCGCGTGTACTGGGCGTTGAAGTAGCCCGTATTCGGAGCTCGCCGAAACGGTCGCGCGCCAACCAGCGGCCCCAGGGCGCCAATAGGAACTCCGGGAATATTCGGATTCTCTGTCGGCTCGCCCTGATTCGCCGCGACGGCATCGGAGGCGAACGACTGCAACACGCGCGCATCAAGATAGGTGTATCCGCCGCGGAACAGGAAGTGCGGTCGCGGCTGCCACGCCAGCTCCACCTCCGCACCCTGCGCGCTGAAGGCGAGCGAGTTCACATACGCCTCGTACAGACTTACGGCTGGATTCAAATCCAGACCAAAGTACTGGTTCAGCGCCTCCGCGTCCACGCCCTCCAATTGATGGTTGAACATGTTATGGAAGTAGCCCAGCTTCAGCGTCAGCTTTTCCCCCAGGATGTTCTGATCCATGCCAACGTCGTACGTGCGCGAGCGCTGCGGACCCTGCGGCGTGATGTGATATTGCTCAATATCCGCAGTATCGCCAGCCTGCAGCAGCTGTGTGTACAGGCTCTGGAACTCGATCGCCAGCGAAGGCTCCTGAACCCCCGTCGCCGCATTGGCGCGGAACCGCGTTCCATGAAAAAACTTCGCCGAAGGCCGCACCGGCACGTAACTCAATCCCAACCGCGGCGTTCCGGCGATGCCGTACAGATGATTCTTCTCCAGCGCGCCGCCCGCCGAATAAAACAGCCGGTGCCAGAACTCGCCCTGGAACTGCAGGTTGTATTCAAAGTTCGTACGCTGCGTCGACTCATGCTCAGTGAAGTCATAACTCGGGTCATACGCGTCGGTGTAG
>Ga0187887_10001111_pt1 | contig 23747 bp, 18 predicted proteins | sample June2016WEW_7_10_FD_132977 | JGI IMG/M metagenome (GOLD analysis project Ga0187887, IMG submission 132977) | Peatland microbial communities from SPRUCE experiment site at the Marcell Experimental Forest, Minnesota, USA - June2016WEW_7_10 | ecosystem: Environmental > Terrestrial > Soil >... | reverse complement strand
GAGGCGTGGATCAAACAGCTCGCAGAGTAAAAACCGAAGACTGCGGGGCTGGGCTTCCCGAAATGGGCCGATGGGATTAAGGAGGGTCGGGTACAAAACAAATTGTGTTGAAGATGCGATTGCCGAGGCGCTAGCTTCTTGCTATGGGGTGAACCTGGCCGAGGGGCAGCGGAGGTGGCGGGTTTTTTTGCGGCGTTGCCCGTAATTCCCGTATTGCCGAGGAATCCGCCGAGAACCCGTCAATGAGCGCAACGGCCTGTTGTCGCCAGTCGGCCGTTCGATTGTTGATCACATTGCGTCGACACCCACACGGCAACGACCGTTTTTTTTGACGTGCGCTCGATGAGTCTTCCGTTTTAGACAGATGTGGCCCATTCTCCTCTTCGTAAACACACCTACAATGTCTCCAACGGTCGGAGTACGAGTGCAATGTCGCAATACGACGAGTTTGCTGTGAACTACCACTGGCTCTACTCAGACTATGCCTCTTCCGGCAAGCCCTACCTTGAGCAGAACGAAGACGTTCTGAAAGACGCCGGTCCAAAGGCACGCATCCTGGATTGCTCCTGTGGAATCGGAGGGTTCGCGATAGCGCTGGCCAAGCTTGGCTATGAAGTCAGCGGCTCCGATGGCAGCCCGGGAATGATCGAGCAAGCGGATCTAGCGGTCAGGAACGCCAATGTAAACGTCCCGCTGCAAAGCTGTACCTGGGAGGATCTACCGGCTCACGTTACCGGTCCCTTTGACCTGGTTTTCTGTCTTGGCAACTCCATCGGGCACACCCGCAGCGGAGAAGAAATGCTTCGGTCGTTGCAGGGAATACGCGCCGTTCTAAAGAGTGGCGGCAAACTCATCATTGACTCTCGCAACTGGGAACATCTCCGCAAAGAGAAAACCCGGTTCACACCCTTTCAGTGGAGAGTGCGCGCTGGGCAGCGGTGCTTGCCCATCTACGTTTGGAACTTTCCGGAGAGGTTCGAGGACCCTCACACCATAGAAGTGCTGCTGGTCTTTGATTCTGACGGAAAAGTGTCGGTGCGATCTTACCCGATGGTCTACTATCCATTTCGCGTCGAAGAGTTGACAGAACGATTGAGGAGTGCCGGTTTCACGAATATTCAGAACAGGTTCAGCGAAAACCGTGAGGGTTATCGGGTGATCGCTTCGTAGAGGCCAGCGGGCGTGGGATCGGTCAAGAGGTCCCAGCGCCGGGGAGCGGGACGCTTCCCGAAATGGGCCGATGGGGTTACGGAGGGTCGGGTACAAAACAAGATTGTGTTGAAGGTGCGATTGCCGAGGCGCTAGCTTCTTGCTATGGGGTGAACCTGGCCGGGGGGCAGCGGGGTGACGGTTTTTCGCGGCGTGGAGGGGTTTTAGCGGATATCAGCTCAGAGTCCTAAGCTTGCAGTAGAGACGCAGGTCCGCCGGCTCCGCCAACCGCGCTACCGGCCATCCAGAAAATCGCGCACCGCCGGGTTCACCTTGTCGGCCTCGCAAAACAGCGCAAGATGCCCGCAGTCCGACTCAAGCAGCAGCGTCCTGGCGTGGATCAGCGCCGCAAAATCGAGCGCGGGCCTGGGATTCACCATGTGGTCCTGCGTCCCTGCCACCACCAGCACGCGCGCCTTCACTCGCCGCGCGGCATCGTCCGTCTGTCCGCCGTGCGCCACGTCGTGATGGATCATCGCCTCAAGCTGCGCCAGCCAGTCGTTGGCGTCGAAGGGCAGGATGCCTTTCTTCTGGTAATCCGATTCGGCCGCGGCAAACTTTTCCGGCGGCACGTCGCGCGCATACCGCGCCGGCGTGGTCAGGTTCATGCCCTGAATCGCCTCCACCGTTGCCATCGCGGGCTTCTCTTTGTAGCTGCCACCCTGCCACGCCGGATCACTCCGGAGCGCGTCTTCCTCCGTGGTCCACAGCAACAGGTCGTAGCCGGTCAGCTTCGTCGAGCCAGCAATCGGAATCGCCACGTCCATGATGTCGGGGTAGTTCACCATCCACTCGAAGGTCTGCATGCCGCCCATCGAGAAGCCCATCACCACATGCAGATGCCTGAGTGTCAGGGTTTCAGTGACCAGCCGATACTCGGCATTCACCATGTCGCGGGTGGTGAATGCCGGAAACGCCGGCCCGCGCTGGGTGACGGAGTTCGACGGCGACGACGACACCCCGTCGCCGAGGGAGTCCACCGCGATCAAAAACCATTTTTCCGGATCGATCATGTTCTTCGCGCCGACAAACCTGCCGATGTCGCTCGAGTTCCCTGAAAACCACGTCGGCCAAAGAATCGTGTTCGAGCGATCGGCGTTCAGCGTGCCCCAGGTGCGGTAGCCAAGGCGGCACTGCTCGATTTGCTGCCCGCTCGCCAGCTTGCACGTTCCCAGCTCGGCGAAATGCAGCTCACCATCCTTCGCCGCCTGCGCGTGCTCCTGCCTGCACGATGCTGCGGCAAACAGAACCAGCGCCGCCGCCCAAATCCCCAGCTTTTTCACCGGAATCTCCTTTTTCATCTCCGATTCGCCTGAATTTTACTGTCTGAGTTGGTGTCGAGGGACCGAACTCCCTTCTGCGGACGAAAGGCGGAGTGCCCTCCGAGTGCCAGGCGGGTTGACAGTGGAACAAGAGTTTAGCTTACTGAGGGACGCCGACTGCGGGCGTTGCCCCTGTGTCGGGAGTTTCCGGGGGTGGGCTTCCCGAAATGGGCCGTTGGGGTTACCCACGGTCGGGTACAAAACAAATTGTGTTGAAGGTGCGATCGCCTGAGGCGCTAGCTTCTTGCTGTGGGGTGAACCTGGCCGGGGGGGCAAGGGGGTGGCGATTTTTTGCGGCAGCGGCGCGTGTGATTTCCGTGTTGTCGACCACACCGACACTCGCATAGATACACTGATTTTTGAGGCGCTGCGCCGTGCACAGGTTCGATCAGTTCCATGACGGCTTCTATAACGGGCTGCTGATCCGCGAAGGCGTAGTTGATCTCTTTGTCGCGACCAGTGGGAAGGAACGATTCGTTCTCTCTGCCCGCGGCGTCATTAGGCTGTTCTCGGGTGACATACGCGAAGGGAACATCATTTTTGATATCGAGTGTCGTGCCCATGCGGAAATCAGCCTCGGCGACATTCGCGATGTCTATGGGCTCGGTGATGGGCCACAAGACGAAACCCATGCCCACAACGCACTGACGAAAGCGGCTGATGAGCACTTATCATTGCTGGTGATGAGTTCCTCATACGGGGGGCACTGTCTCTTATTAGCGAAGTCGTTCGTGCTCCAACCGGAGGGCCATTGGATCAGGGAGCTGTGCGCAGAAGACCGTCCCTGACCTTCCTTTCAACTCATTTGTTGCCTCGTCACCGGCGATACGGACGTTTTAAGGCCAGCGAATCAAGCCAAAGAGGCCTGAGCGTGCATCCGGCGACAAACGCGGATCCCTCCGCCTCGCAAGGTTCGGCGTCGGGATGACGGGGGTCGGGGCGCGGGCCAGCTTTGAGAGTCGCGTCAGGGGCGAACCAATACCCTGCTTGTTCAACGAAAGGATTGAATCACTTTTCTCCAGCTTCATCCGGGCTGGCGATAAAGGATCGAAACCACCTCGCCAGTTGCTCCTCCGGCATCACTCCGGAAGCTACCGCCAGCATCGTTTCTACTACTGCCTCGTCGGGCGCGCGCATTGCCCATCCGTTCAGATCGAGGAACGTTTCAGCGACGACGTAAGCCGTACGTTTGTTGCCGTCGAGAAAGCCGTGATTATTGCATAGCCCGAACGCATAGGCGGCCGCCAACCGAGCAGCATCGGGCTTCCCATATGCCAGGAGGTTCCGAGGCCGGGCAAGCGCGGAATCGATCACGGCGAGGTCACGGACACCAGGAATTCCGCCATGTTCGGAGATTTGTTCGTCGTGAATGGCAAGAACGGCATCCAGCGGAACCCATATCCACCGGCCGGGTTTCACTTTGCCAATTCCCGGAGTGCGTTCCGGCGCCTCTTCATCACCTTGCGGGCTGACTCCATGGTCTTTTCGAACAGAGGGTCGAATGGAGTAACCCTGAAGCCGTCTTTCTCTTCAGTCAGAAAGATCGAGTCGCCCTTGCCAACCCTCAGGCGCGCCAGGGCCTCTTTCGGCAGGATCACCCCCACGGAGGTTCCAATCGTAGTCAGTTTCAGTTTCAGCATGGTGGCACCTCGCATGTCGCATTCTAATCTACATTAGAATATGGGAGCAACGCTTTCGGGCCGGGATGCAGAAACGCCCCGCTGCTTAGGCGGGGCGCGTCGTCTCAAGGTTGAAGGGAATTCAGGCTACTGAGGGGCGCCGACTGCGGGGGTCGCCGCTGTGTCGGGAGTTTCGGGGGCTTGCTTGGCGGCGAAGTAGCTCGAGGTCCACAGGTCGCGATAGAAGACGCCGGTCAGCTCCGCGGCTTTGGGGCCAAAGGTGGGACGTCCGCCTTCGAGGAAGAAAACGGCGACGATGCGTCCGTACTGCGTATCGGCATAGGAGGCGAACCAGCCGAACCGGGTGCCGTCGTTGGAGCAGGTGCCGGTCTTGCCGAGCACCGGAAACTCATTGAAGTTGGCGCGGAGGGAGCGGGCGGTGCCGTACTTCACCGCGGCCTGCATTCCATCCTGAATTTCGGGAAGGATATTGGCGATGTCGAGGGTCCGCTTGATGCGCGGCTCCATGCTGAGGGCTTCAGCGGGGGTGGTGGGATGCTGGAGGTAATAGAGGGTGCCACCGTTGGCGATGGCTGCGACCAGGGCTCCGAGCTGGAGGGGGGTCATGGAGATGCCTTCGCCGAAGGAGCACATGCGGCCGACGCCGCCGAGGCTCTCAGCGATGGGCTCTTCGGGGTAAACGCCAGGCTGCTCGCCAGCGATGTTGTAGCCGGCCAACTCGCCGAGGCCGAATTCCGTGGCGTAGTGGCGGACGCGGTCGAATCCAAGACGGCGGCCGAGGGTTTCGAAATAGGCGTTGTTGGAGTGGGCGAGAGCCTCGGTGAGGTTGAGGTGATAGCTGCCGCCGAGGTTGACCGGAGTTTCTTTGGTGACGATGCCTTCGTCGAGGGCGGCGAGGGCGACAGAGAGCTTAATGGTGGAGCAGGGCTCTGCGCCGCTGGAGAGCGCGAGCTTCTGGTTGACCATGGCGAGAACGCGGCCATTGGAAGGATCGATGGCGACGACGGTGCCGTTCATGTCGCCGAGGGCATCCATAGCGGCCTGGCGAACGACGGGATCCTCACCGGCGGTGACGTCGCCGGCAGTCAGATCGGAGTTGGCGAAAGAACTGGCGGTGAAGCGCTCGTAATAATGATGGCGCCTGTGGCGGATATAGGCGCGGTGCACGGTCAGGCTGGCGGAGGTAAGGTGCGCGCCGGAGACTCGCTGGCTGTGCTGGAGGGTGGCAATGTGCCGACGGGCGGCGACGGACTCATGAACGCGGGAATGAGTGCGATGAGCGGTGCGGTGCGCGGTTGTGGTGGACGCCGCAAAGAGGAGCGAAGGGGCGACCAGGGCAGCGAGTAAAAGAGGCAAAAACACACGCTTCATCGGGCAACTCTTGATCGAAGAATCCAGACTCTCTGATTGATGGTGCCGCAGAGTGTGGTCTGGGGAAAGCTTACTTTCGGTTTTACCGCGTACCCTAGTTCATCGGCCTTCCCGAAGTGGAACTTGAATGTACCACTTTGGGCTATAAGGTTCTCGCCATTGCACTTGATCGAAACCCTGAAGACACCCCCACGGTTGCGCTGGAGGGGGAACTTCAACCACAAGTGCGTGATACTGGCAGGAACTGTTCGTTTACTATAACCGGATTCTATTGTCTGTCCAGTACAATTTTCGCCCACAGGAGATCCCTCTTTCCGGTGAGAAGCCGGGGCAAAACCGCGCGGCAAGCCGCTTATAAGGCGCCTTTGCGCAGGAAGGCGGGGATGTCGAGGTTCTCGCCGGGCTCTTCTATAAAGGATGGGCGAGAGGTGGCGGAGTCTTCCTCTCGATGGGCGGCAGCGACCCCGACCAGGGCGGGTTCAGCGTCCTCGTCGGAGGCGGTAAATTCCTCTGGTTCAGCAACTTCGGTGATGGTGGCTTCGGAATCGTGAACCCGGAAGGCGGAGACGAATTCGCGGGAGGAAACCGGGACCAGGATGGGTGGCTGGGGGACGAGGCGAGGCTGGGGCGTTTCGGTTTCCTCGCTGGCAAAGCGCGGCGTGGGGGGGCGAGCCTCGATCCGGGGGGCGACGGCTTCCGGGCGCAGGGCCGCATTCAGCATGTGCTCGCGGCGTTCTGGCGAGCCCTGGCGGAAGCCGGTGGCGATGACAGTGATCTTGACCTCTTCGGCCATGGTTTGGTCGAGGACCGCGCCGAAGATGATGTTGGCATCCTCGTGGGCGGAGCTCTGAATGAGGGTGGAGGCTTCGTTGACCTCGCTCAGCTTGAGAGAGGCCGAGCCGGTGATATTGATGAGGATGCCGCGCGCTCCATCGATGGCTCCGGCTTCGAGCAGCGGCGAGGCCATGGCGGCCTGCGCGGCCTCGATGGCGCGATTCGATCCGCCGCGGACGGCGGTTCCCATGACGGCGTAGCCCATGCCTGCCATGGTGGTCTTCACGTCGGCGAAGTCGCGATTGATGATTCCAGGGATGGTGATGATGTCGGAGATGCCCTGGACGCCCTGGCGGAGGACGTCGTCGGCGATGCGGAAGGACTCGAAGAAGCCGGCATCTTTGGCGACGGCGAGGAGCTTCTCGTTGGGGATGACGATCATGGTGTCGACGCTTTCGAGCAGCTCCTGCATGCCGCGCTCGGCCTGCACCATGCGGCGCTTGCCTTCGAAAGCGAAGGGACGGGTGACGACGGCGACGGTGAGCGCGCCCATTTCACTGGCGAGGGAGGCGATGACGGGCGCAGCGCCGGTGCCGGTGCCGCCGCCGAGTCCGGCGGTGACGAAGACCATGTCGGCGCCCTCGAGGGCTTCGAGGATCTTGTCGGAGTCTTCGAGCGCCGCTTTGCGGCCGACGTCGGGATTGGCACCCGCGCCGAGGCCGCTGGTGAGCTTCGCTCCCAGCTGCAGCTTGACGGGGGCATGGGAAAGCTGCAGAGCCTGACGGTCGGTGTTGGCGGCGATGAACTCCACGCCTTCCATGCTGGCCGCGATCATGCGATTGACGGCGTTGCCTCCGCCACCGCCCACGCCAATGACTTTGATCTTCGCGCCGTGGAGGATTTCTTCGTGATACTGGATGCGGATTTCTTCAGGCTGGGATGTGCATTTCTTCATCGGCTTGGACTCCTCGCTTCAGATGGTTCGAACTAGATGCTTCCGGCTAAAATGGCGCGCAGCTTGGCGCGCAGTCCATGGTTTTCCGCCGCACGGTTCTGGCTGGTGCGGTGGGCGTAGAGCAGGGTTCCGGTGAGAACGGAAAATTCGGGCGCGGCGAGTTCGGCGGGCATGCGCGAGAGCGGGACGGGAGAGGCCATGCGCGTGTGCACGTGCAGCAGATTCTCCGCGGTTTCAAGGAGGCCAGGGAGGCGCGCTCCGCCGCCGGTGAGTACACAGCCCGCGCCCATGGCTTCGAGCACGCCGCCCTGGCGCAGATTGTCGCGGAGCATCTGGAAGAGCTCGCGGGCGCGGGGCTCGAGGATTTCGGCGATGAGGCGCTGGCGGACCACGCGCGGCTCGTAGCCGGGCAGGCCGGTGACCTCGACTTCGCTCAGCTCCCCCACCTTGGTCACGATGGCGTGGCCGTAGTTGCACTTCAGCCACTCGGCTTCAGGGGCGGTGACGTGGAGGCCGACGGCGAGATCGTTGGTGAAGTGATCGCCGCCGATGGGGACCACCGAGGTGTGGGCGACGGAGCCTTCGAAGAAGACGACCAGCTCGGAGGTGGAAGCGCCGATGTCGAGGAGGCAGACGCCGAGCTCGCGCTCGTCGGCGGTGAGCGTGGCTTCCGCTGCCGCCAGCGCTTCGAAGACGGTCTCAGTGACTTCGAGGCCGGCCTTGTTGACGCAGGTGACGATGCTTTGCTGGGCGCTGGCGGAGCTGGTGGCGATGTGCAGGTTGACTTCGAGGCGATTGCCGACCATCCCCACGGGGTCATGAATGCCGGGCTGCTCGTCGAGGATGAACTGCTGGGGGAGGAGGTGGAGGATTTCGCGATCCGCGGGGAGGGCGATGGAACGGGCGCGATCGACGGCGGCGCGGACATCGTCTTTGGAGATTTCGCGCAGGCGGGTGCCGAGACTGATGCCGCCGCGGCTGTTAACGCCGCGGATGTGGGGTCCGCCGACGGCGACGACGAAGCGTTCGATGACGGCCTGCGCGGAGTTTTCGGCCATGACCGCCGCGCGATCGATGGCCACGGCTGCCGGGGCGAGGTCGGAGATGAGTCCTTTGCGCATGCCGGCGGCATCGCAGACGCCATGGCCGCGATAACGCGGCGCGCCCTCGTGCACTTCGGCGATGAGCACGCGGATTTTCGAGCTGCCCGCGTCGAGGACGGCGATGATGTTGTCCTGCTGTCTCATGCGGCCCCCTGCCTGGCGTGGGGTGAGGGCGACGAGTGGGATTTGGCGGGCGGCGTGTGCTGCGCGGGTTTGGCTTTGTGGGTGGTGTGCGGCGGCGGAGGGGTGTGAGCGGGTTGCGGCGTGGCCTGCATGGGCCTGGGCTCGGGCCTGGACGTGGGTTTTGGTGCGGGTTTGAGCGCGGGTTTGGAGGCAGCGCTCGGGGCCGGATCTCCGGCCATCTTCAGGACCACTTCGCGGTCGTAACGCAGGTCGATGGAGGCGAGCTTCGGATACTGCTGCTGCCACTGGGCGACGTGCGACTGGTAGTTGCGCCAGCGCGCGAGGAAGTCTTCCTGCCCGAAGTGCAGGAGGAGGTCGGATCCGTTTGCGGGAACCGTGGCGCGCACGTCATCGGGGTCGGAGAGATCGACTTCACTGATCTGTGCGGAGATGTGTTCGCCGGTTGAGTCCAGGTCGGCGATGAACCTCTGGTAGAGGTGCATGCGCGCGCTGCGGACGGAAAGCGGATCGGCGAGGGCGATGCCGCTGACAACAGGGAAGGAGTAATGGCGGGCGGCCATCTGGCGTGGCGTCATGGTGAGGATGACGCCATCGGCGTCGGCCAGCTCGATGCGGCCGCGCACCTGCACAAAGGCGATGGGGGTGCGTTCGGCAATGGCGACGCGCAGCTGGTTGGGCAGGAGGCGCATGACGATAGCGTGCCTGACCCAGGGGATCTGTTCGAGGGCCGTGCGGCGTTGCGACAGGGGCACGAAGAAAAGATTGCGTCCGATGTCCGAACCGAAGACGGAGAGGAGATCGGCGCGGCTCAGCTGGCTGTTGCCGAGGGTCTGGATGGAAGCGGAGGAATCGATGCGGAAGCGGGGGTCGTGATCGAGAAAGCTGCGGGTGGCGAGGAGGAGAGCGGCGATTAGGCCGAGCGCGGCGAGAAGAGCAGCGGCGAAGGCCAGCCTTCCCCAGGGGGAACGAGCCCAGGCGGGGAGGAGGCCGCGACGGACGGGAACGCGGCGGCGGGCGCGGAGAAAGGGCTCTTCCGCGTCGTCGTCGGGGTCGGCGGGGGCGTGCGGGCGGGAGAGTCGGGCGGCGAAACCCCGGGCGGCCGGCGGACGATCAAGGTCAGCCGGTGGGTCGTCGAGAATCGTCGCGCCAGTGTTCAGGTTGGTTTTCGCCACGCCCCGAGCAAGGTCGTGAGAATCGCCGCTTTGACTATAGCGTGGCGAGCCCTGTGAATTGGCGAGGAAATGCAACGGGAATCAAGTGAGGGAACAGGCAAAATGGCGGGCCGAGCGAGCCGACGGAGGGGCAAAAATCGTGCGCGCGCATGACGAGGCCGTAATTTCAGAGGCAATATCCACAGGTGCAATTCACAGAGGTGCAACAAGCGCGTAACGCGCTTTTTACGTGGCTTTTCTATTTTTAAGGCGAGTTTCTTCCCCATCGGACGCGTAGATCCAATCCCTTTTCATTTGTTGAGACCATTTTGGAGGCAATCCTGTGACGCACCCTTCATCCCGCGTTTGGCGGCGTGTCTTTGTCCCTGAAGTCAGCCGATGGCACCGATCCCCCGGGGTCGAATTCACCGGCGCGAGTCCCCGGCCGGCGTTGATCGCCGTGCCACGGCGCTGGAGCGCCCTGTGCGCCCTCCTGTGCCTGATCGCGCTCATCGCCGGGGCGGGCTCGGTGAACGGCCAGACCAAATCGGGAACCATCCAGGGATCCGTAGTCGATCCGAGCGGCCGAGCCATCCAGGGCGCGGCCGTCGCTGTCACCAGCAATTTGGAGCTGAAGCGCAGCACCGTCACGGGCGACGATGGGCGCTTTACCGTTGCGGACGTGCCCGCCGGCGTCTACACGGTTCAGACTTCGGCAACTGGTTTCGCCACCAACATCAGCGAGAACGTCGTCGTGACCGCGGGCAAAGAGACAACCATTCCCGAATCTCTGGCCCTGGCGTCGGTTTCCGAGGAGGTCACGATCGAGGCTACGGCGGATCCATCGCTGGCCTCGCAGCTATCCCCGGTCAAATCGGTGCTGGATGCCGGATCGGCGCGCACGGAAATCACCAGCGAGTACGTACGAGAGTTCACCTCTCCGGTGACCGACTTCGCCGACATTACCCAGGCAGCGCCGGGCACGGTGAGCTACAGCACGAACGGGGTCGGGATGGGCCAGGCGAAGATCTACTTCCGCGGCTTCAAAGATGACGATTACACGATGACCTGGGACGGCATCCCGTTTGAGGACGCCAACGACCCCAGCCATCACTCCTGGGCCTACGTTCCGGCACCGGCTATCGGGTATGTGGACTTCGACCGCAGCCCGGGAACCGCCTCCGACATGGGCCCCGCCAACTATGGCGGTTCCATCCACATGTTTTCGCCGCGGCTGCCCGACGCCATGAACGCGCAATTCTCCGAATCCTACGGCTCCTTCAACACCAATGAGTTTCTTGGCGAGTACAACTCCGGCCTCTTCGGCGGCGCGAATCCCAAGACCAATTTCTGGTTTGAAGGCCACCACATGAACTCCGACGGCTACCAAACCGACAACTTTCAGGTGCGCACGGCGGGAACCACGAAGTTCACCTATAAGGCTTCCGACACAAGCTACGTTTCCATCATAGGCACAGTGGTGATCGTGGACAGCAACACGCCCAACAACGACCCCACCCGCGCCCAGCTCGCCCAGTACGGCGATAACTTCCTCTTACAGTCGAACCAGTTCAACGCTGACGGTTCTTACAACGGTCTCTACTATCGTTATTACACCTACCACGTCCCGACCAACTTCGAGATTGTCACCGCCGGTGAGGATCTCGGGCATGGGTGGCACGTGGAGACCAAACCCTACACCTATTCTTATTCGAACCACCAGCACTACAACAACACTCAGCTCAACGGTTCTGTTGCCTCTCCCGCGGTGAGCGCCACCAGCGCCATTAACAAGATGAACCAGTACAACCGCGTCGGCGAGATCACCACGGTCAGCCAGGCGTCGAGGTACGGCGTCTTTCGCGCCGGCGGCTGGTACGAATACACGCCCACCAACAGGTACCAGATCCAGAGCGATCCGCGCACGTGGATCGACGGAGACCTGATCAAGAACCGTAAGTTTCACGAGAACTTCAACATTATTACGGTACAGCCCTTCGCCGAATATCAACTGGTCGCGATCCCGCGCTGGACGATCACGGCAGGCATTAAGGACGCCTATTTCAACATGTGGTTGAAGCAGTTTGCGGATGGGAAGACCGTCGGTCCTCTGACTTGCAGCCTAACGGACACCGTTCAAAGCTGCACCACCTATGTGACGCACGACGCGGGTTACAACAGCTGGCTACCGTCGTTCGAGGCCAACTACCGCCTACGCACGAATTGGTCAGTGTACGGTCAGTACGGCCGCGGAAGCATCATTCCTTTCAGCAGCGTTTTCGACGTAAGCGGCGCCCAGGTAGCCGTGACGCCGCCGCCCACCATCGCCACCACCTATCAGGGCGGCTCCGTGCTCAAGCTCAATCGCGTCAGCCTCGACGGCGACGCCTACCACATCCACTTCATCAACCAGTACTCCAGCTTTACTCCCAGCTCCGGACCCAATGCCGGCTTCAGCTATTACTACGCCACGCCGCCATCGGATACGAATGGCGTGGAAGGCGAAGGAGATGTTGCCCTGGGCGCGGGCATCGCCCTGTTTATGAACGGCACCCTCGGCGATGCAAAGTACGAGTCGTCCTCGGGCACAGCGGCCACGGTTACGTCCCCGGCGATCGCGGCCAGTCCGTCTGCCTGGGTGGCCCTGGCCCCGCACGACACCGAGAGCCTGGGACTCACCTATCAAAAACACGGACTCGACCTGGGCTTCTTCAACAAGCGGGTGGGGACGCGCTGGGAAGACGATGGCGCCTACCACCAGACTGTTCCTCTCGACCCGTTCTGGATGAACAATCTCTTCCTCAACTACACCATCCGCAACGGATCGAAGTTCGATCAGTCGAAGATCAAGCTGAGCTTCAACAACCTGTTCGACTACCACAGCGTGGTGGACATTTCTCCGGCCAACAGCGTGAACGGCAATCTGCAGCTCTACAGCCCGAATAGCAGTGACACGATGGAATTGCTGCCGGGCCGGGCGGTGATGGTCACGTTCCAGATGGGTTTCTCGAAGGAACGGTAGGAACTGGTCTCATATATAGGGCCGGGGCTTCGGCGAAGAGCCTGAGACCCGCTTCGGAGGCGGGTCTCACCGATGGCTTCCCCGGCATTCCGGGTTTATGAGACCAGTTCCAGCCGCAGATCCGAGGGGAATCACCACGCTTCGCACAAGGGCCGCGGGGGGGAGAAATTGCCGCGCGGCCTTTTTGCGTGAAGCGGGGCGAGATAGAGAATCCGCTCCAGCGATTAGTCCGGCAGGTCATCCTGGCGCCGCACCGGATGTTTTCGCCGGGGTTTGCGCCGACGCTTCGTCCACAGCGGTGCGCCCCAGGTAGCGACCGCGAGAAACACTCCGAAGAGAATGATGGCGTCGAGGCTTTCGCGGCTCTGGAAGGTCCAGGGGACATCGCGAATGTTCAGCCAGAACTCAAATTCGTCGAGGGTGAGCGCGGCGCCCATGCCGTAGAAGATGGCGATCAGGCGGCCGACGAAGAGGGAGTAGGGCGTGGCTTTTTCGCCGAACTCCGCCACCAGAGCAAAGCCGGAGACGAGCAGCAGGAGGATGCCCCAGACCAGGTGGTGTACATGGAGCCCGCCGACGATGACCCATCCGAAGGGCCCCACGCGGTAGAGGATGAGGAGCACGATTGCGCGCACGCCGAAGAAGGTGATGAAGAAACTGAGCGAGGCGAGGAACAAGCGGCGGCGGGGGCGATCGGGGATGCGTTCGTGAAGAATGCGCCCGGCGCGGGTGAGGTGAAGGAGGAACAACATGACCGCCGCGGCCGCAACGATGAACAGCAGGAGGATCCAGGCTCCGGTCCGTGGCATAAGGATCCATTCTTACGCGGGGTAGCCTGCGTGGGCCAGTAGCAGCGGGGATGCGTGGTTACTGCGAAGCGCGGGGCAAGGCGCCTTTGCGGTTGGTCCAGAGGGGAGCGCCCCAGGCTCCGACGCCGAGCAGCGCGCCGAAGCAGACGACGGCGTCGATGCTCTCGCGACCCTGGAACGACCAGGCGGCTTCCCTGACATTGAGCCACATGGAGAACTCGTCGAGGGTGAGGGCGGCGCCCATGCCGTAGAGGATGGCAATGAGGCGACCGGCAAAGAGGGAGGCGGGGGTGGCGTTGGCGCCAATCTCGGCGACCAGGGCGTAGCCGCAGACGAGCAGCAGCAGGATGCCCCAGACGAGATGGTGGATGTGGTGACCGCCGAGGACGATCCATCCGAAGGGCCCGAGGTGGAAGGCGATGCAAACCATGAGCAGGCGCACGCCGACGAAGGTGAGGAAGAAGCCGAGAGCGGCGAGAAACAAGCGGCGGCGGGGCCGATCGGGGATGCGCTCGTGGAGGATGCGTCCGGCGCGGGTGAGGTGGAGCAGAAACAGCATGGCCGACGCGCAGGATGCCATGAAGATGAGAACAACCCAGCCTGCCGTCCAGTGAATAACGACGATTCGGAGGGCGTGATTGACCAGCGGGATGTTCATTAGTCGTGCAGCCGGAGCCACGTTATGGAGCCCTCACCCATGAAGATCGGCGGGCGAGGGGATTGGCCGCAGGGGTGTCGCAGGGAGCGACAGGGTTGCAGGTTGCAGGTTACAGGTTACGGGTTACAGGAACGACGGTTCACGAGTAGCGGGGCGCACTGGAGGCCGGGGCTGATTAGCTGATTTATGGCGCGGGGGCGGGACGCTTGCGGTTGGTCCACAGCGGCGCGCCCCATGCGCCAATGGCCAGCAGCGCGCCAAACAGGACGACGGCGTCGATGCTTTCGCGTCCCTGGGGGGTCCAGTAGGCTTCGGCGCTCATGTTGAGCCAGAGGGCAAATTCGTCCAGGGTGAGGGCCGCGCCCATGCCGAAGGCAACGGAGATGAGGCGACTGACGAAGAGTGAGCCCGGGGTCGAGCCGTTGCCAAACTCCGCCATGTCGGCATAGCCGACGAGCAGAAGAAGCAAAATGCCCCAGACCAGGTGATGGATGTGGCGGCCGCCCATCATGACCCAGCCGAAGGGTCCGATGTGGTGAACGATAGCGAAAACCAGCAGGCGCACCACGAGAAAGGTGATGAAGAAGCTGACCGCGGCGAGGAAGAGGCGGCGCTGCGGCCGGTCGGGGATGCGTTCGTGGAGGATGCGGCCGGCGCGCGTCAGGTGCAGCAGCAGCATCGTGACGGCGTTGGCAAGGAGGACAAAGAGCAGGAGGATCGCGGCTCCGGTCAGGTGCATAGGCGAATAGCGTATAGCGTGCAGCGCGCAGCGTATAGCCTGGAGCGGGAAACACAAGGTCCCTCGCTTCGCTCGGGATGACAGCTTCTATTCACTCCAACCGCCTCTATAATCAAGATGGGACACTTTTCCCTGAACCCCCGGGACCAGGCAATTTGAGCGACGAAATTATCATCCGCGGCGCGCGGACCCACAACCTGAAAAACATCGACTGTGCGATCCCCCACGGGAAGCTGACTGTCGTCTCCGGCGTCTCCGGATCCGGCAAGTCGAGCCTCGCCTTCGACACGATCTATGCCGAGGGGCAGCGGCGGTATGTCGAGTCGCTTTCCGCGTATGCGCGGCAGTTTCTGGAGCGGATCGAGAAGCCGGACGTCGATTTGATCGACGGGCTGGCGCCGGCGATTGCGATCCGGCAGAAGAACTCGACGAGGAATCCGCGCTCGACGGTGGCGACGGCGACAGAAATCTACGACTACATGCGGCTGCTGTGGGCGCGCTGCGGGGTGGTTCACTGCATCGTATGCAACGGCATCGTGAAGCGCGACACGGTGGATGAGATTGCGACGAAAGTCCTGGCGCTGGGGGAGGGGACGCGGCTCCACCCCACAACGTCAAAAGACGACGTTGCGGGGACCCCGGTACGGCTCCACGCGCTGTTCCCGGTGCAGGCGCTGGCGACAGCGCCGACGCAGCCGAGCTCTGAGACGACGGAGCCGGCGAAACGTGGCCGGAAGAAGCTCAAAGCGGCGGCGAAGGCGGCAGAAAAGCCGGCCGGTGGGTTGTCCGACGCGCTGCGCGAGCGGCTGGGCGATCTTCGCAAGCGGGGGTTCAATCGGCTCTACCAGGACGGCACGATCTACGAGTTCTCGACGCCTGAGTCGCTGCTGGAGATCGATTTCGGACTGCCCGTCTTCGTGCTGGTGGATCGTATTGCGGTTTCGGCCGAGAGTCGGGCGCGCATCGTCGACGCAGCGGAGATCGGCTATCGGGAATCGGGCGAAATTCTGTTTGAGGTGCTGGCCGCACGGGCGGACGCGGCTTCGCCCGAAAACGGATCGGAAAGAGTGGTTGCGGAACTGCTGCGTTTCTCTGCGGCTTTTGAGTGCAAAAGCTGCCATCGTGTGTACCGCGAGCCGGAACCGAGCTTGTTTTCCTTCAACAATCCTTACGGCGCGTGCCCGCGTTGCCAGGGATTCGGCAACACGATTGACTTCGACCTCGACCTGATCATCCCGGACAAGTCGAAGACGCTTGACGAGGGGGCGATCGACCCGTGGAATCGCCCGAAGTATCGGCCTTATCTGACGGAATTGCGGCGGGCCGCGAGGCAGAACGGGATCCCGCTCGACGTGCCGTGGTGGGATTTGACCCCGGAGCAGCAGGCGTTTGTGCTGGACGGGCAGGGTTCGTTTCCCGGCGTGCATGGATTCTTCGAGTTGCTGGAGCGCAAGAAGTACAAGCTGCACGTTCGCGTGATGCTGAGCAAGTATCGCGGCTACGCGCTTTGCCCGGAGTGCAAGGGGCAGCGGCTGCGGGCCGAGGCGCGGGCGGTGCGGATCGGCAATGACGGGATCGGGAACGATGGGGGCGAAGGGAGAAACATCTGCGAGGCGGCCTCGCTGACCATCGCCGCCGCGGCGCGGTTCTTCTCGAGGCTGACGCTCACGCCCATGCAGGAGGAGATCGCCGGGAGCATCCTTGAGGAGATTCGACAGCGGCTGACGTTTCTGGACGCTGTCGGACTCGACTACCTGACGCTGGATCGTCTGGCGTCGACGCTTTCGGGCGGCGAATCGCAGCGCATCCAGCTGGCGACGTCGCTGGGGTCGCGGCTGGTGGGGGCGCTGTACGTGCTGGACGAGCCGTCGATCGGGCTGCATCCGCGGGACACGGCTCGGCTGATCCGGATCCTCGACGAGCTGCGCGACCTGGGGAACACGATTCTGGTGGTCGAGCATGACCCTGACGTTTTGCGCGCGGCGGATTATCTGCTTGACCTTGGTCCGGGCGCGGGCGAGTTCGGGGGCAAGGTGCTTGCGGCCGGTTCGGTGGCGGAAGTCGCGGCGAATCCGGCGTCGATCACCGGGCGCTATTTGAGCGGACATCTCACGATTCCGGTTCCGGCGCGGCGGCATAAACCGGGGTCGCAAAAGGAATGGCTGCGGGTGAGGGGAGCGCGTGCCAACAATCTGAAGGGCATCGATGTGGACATTCCGCTGAACCTGCTGGTCGCCATCACCGGCGTTTCCGGATCGGGCAAGTCGACGCTGGTACACGAAGTGATTTACAAAGCGGTGGCGCACCGGCTGGGGCGGGTCGAGGGCGGGGATCCGACGGGCGTCTACAAGGACATTAAAGGCGTGGAGCGGCTCAACGACATCGTGCTGGTCGATCAGACGCCGATCGGTCGGACGCCGCGGTCCAATCCCGTGACGTATATCAAGGCGTTCGATGCGATTCGGGAGCTGTTCGCGGCGCAGCCGGAGGCGCAGCGCCGGGGCTACACCACCGGCCACTTTTCCTTCAACGTGCCCGGCGGCCGGTGCGACGTTTGCGAGGGTGATGGCACGGTGACGGTCGAAATGCAGTTCCTGGCCGACGTGGAGCTGCCGTGCGAGGAATGCGGCGGGGCACGCTACAAGGCGAGCACACTGGAGATTCACTACAAAAACCGCAGCATCCACGACGTGCTGCAGATGACGGTGCGGGAGGCGCTGCGTTTCTTTGCCGGTCATCCGAGGATCGTAGACAAGCTGGCGGTGCTTGAGGAGATCGGCCTGGGGTACGTGCGGCTGGGCCAGTCCGCCACCACGCTTTCCGGAGGGGAAGCGCAGCGTGTGAAGCTGGCGGCGCATCTGGCGACGGTGCGCTCGGAAGGGCGGTCGTCGGACGGGAAGAAGGGGGGCAGCCGGGTGCTCTATATCCTGGATGAGCCGACCACGGGCCTGCACTTCGACGACGTCGGCAAGCTGCTGGTGGCGTTTCGCAAGCTCATCGACAGCGGCGGTTCGCTGGTGGTGATCGAGCACAACCTGGACATCATCAAGTCGGCGGACTGGGTAATCGATCTTGGCCCCGAAGGCGGCGGTCAGGGTGGGCAGGTGGTGGCGACGGGAACGCCGGAGGAAATCGCGAACAATGAGCTGTCCCACACAGGACAGTGGCTGGGCCGCGTGCTTGGCGGACACGCCGGGGCCGAGCTGGCTCACGCGACAGAAAGCGAGGTGTTCCAGTGAGACAAACTTTCGCCGCAGCGCCGCCTTGTTTCAGGGCGCGTATTTACTCCATACGACGAGGGCCAGTGAATGGAAAGCGAGGCGTCCCTCAGCGGCTGAAGCCGGAAACATACTGCGGCGGTTGCGGCACGGCTGGAAGCCGTGCCCCTTCAAAGGTGCGAATTTTTCGACGAGCTGTTCAATGGTGCGCGGTCTGGCTGTTCGTCACGTTTGTGCAATTCGCCGTGGCCCAGCCGGTCCCGCTGCCTCCCGGCACCAGCGGCGGCGACCAGGAACAGCAGAAGCCGGCGTCGGACCCGCTCGAAGACGTCGAGTCTGCTATCGAGGCGAAGAAATACGCGCTGGCCGCGAGCCGCCTGGACATTTATGTTTCCGCCCATCCTGAGGACGGGCGTGCGCTCTTCGATCGCGGGTACGTGGAGGACGCGCAGGGCCATACCGATGCCGCCGAAGGCTGGTATCGCAAGGCCACTGCGGCCGATCCGAAGCAGTTTGAATCGCGCCTGGCTCTGGGGCTGCTGCTGGCGTCCAAAGGCGACGATCAGGCTGCTCGCGAACAGCTCGATGCGGCGACCCAGCTGGAGCCGAACCCGCCCAACCCGGGCGCCAAAGCGCAGGCGGACCGGGCTCTGGCGCGGCTGCTGCGTTCGTCGGACCCCACGGGTGCGCGGGACGCGCTGGTGGACGCGCTGAAGCTGACCCCGGAGACTCCGGCGGACACGCTGCTGGCCGCCGAGATCGCCGAGGCCGCAGGCGACGGGGAGATTGCCGAGCAGGAATACCGCAAGGCGCTCCAGTCGGATCCTGACTCGTCCGACGCGACGGCGGGGTTGGCGCACCTGCTGATCAACGAGAAGCGCTACGCGGACGCGCAGCCGCTGGTGGAGGCGGCGCTGCGGCGCGATCCAGCCGACCCGGCGCTCAACGCTCAGCTAGCTTCGATTCTGAACGGCCAGGGGAAGCAGGGGGACGCGCTGGCGGTGCTCGAAAAGCTGCACAAGCTCCAGCCAGCGAGCCCGTCGGTGACGCTGATGCTGGGGGACGCGGATCTGCAGGCGGGCAAGCTGGACGAGGCCGATACGCTCTACCAGCAGCTTCTGGCCCAGACGCCTAACGATCCGGGTGTGCTGGACGCGCGGGGCCAGGTTCTCATTCGAATGAAGCGCTATCCGGAGGCCATCGCGAGCTTCCGGAAGGCGGTCGCGGTCCGGCCCGACGATGCGGACGGCTGGTCGGGGATCGCTTTTGCCGATTCGGAGGCACACCAGTACCAGGACGAGCTGGGGGCGCTTTCCATGCGATCAAAATATGCCGAAGAGAACCCAGCTAGTCTATTTCTCTGGGCAACCGCGTACGATAGTCTTCATCAGAGCAAGGCAGCGGCGGAGTATTACCATCGCTTCCTCGACGCCGCCCAGGGAAAATTCCCGGATCAGGAGTGGCAGGCAAAGCACCGGCTGGCCGCTCTTGGCAAATAATCGGTGCTGCTCAGGAGCGCGATCGGTAGTTCCGTTGGTACTCGTCAGGGTGCGGGCCGCCCGTTACTTTCGAATGACGGTTCGCCCGTGTACCACCTTGATGGGTAGCGCAAAGAGCGGAATCTGCGGTATTGTTCTCGGAACGCACTCCCCGGAGGTGCGCCGTGCGGATCGTCGCAGTCGTCGCCGCTGTGGTTCTTCCCGCTTCCCTCGCATGGGGGCATGGCATGGACGACCGCGCGCCCGACGCGCGCGAGCTGGCTGACCTGCAGGCCAAGGCCGCGGCGGCCTCTCCCAACGAACAACCGTATATTTATGCCGAGCTGGTGCACTCGATGACCGAGATCGCCACGGCACAGTATCAGGCTGGGGATCAGGAAAAGGCATCGGTCTCTCTGAAGGCCGCGCAGAGCTATGCCGAGAAAATCCAGATGAGCCTGCTGCGCGACGCAAAGAAGCTGAAGAACGCGGAGATTTTGATCCGTCACACCGCCTTCCGGCTCAAGGAGCTGATGACGGGCGCATCGCTCGACGATCGTCCGACGCTGGAGGCCACGATTCAGCAGCTGAATCAGGTGCAGTCGGAGATGATGACGCAGATTTTCCGCCGGTAAAAGGCGGCGGAGCCAGGCGCTGTCGGCCGGTTTCGGAGAAATCTTCCCATCGGGGCGCACATCAATTGCTGCAAAAGCCCACCTTTTCCCAGGGTGATCCACACCCTTTCAACAGAGCGGGGATGCGGCGCGGGCAATATTCATCGGGCGATAACAGAATGCGGTGCAAGCGTGGGCAAAAAGGCACCCGTATATTCGCTTGATTTTCTCCATTGCCAAGGTGGGGTGGTGTTCGTAGTCTGGCGTGGCGTTTTTAGAAGTCACGTTGAGTTCTCTGAAAACTGAATTGGAACGGTAACGCAGCCGCACAGGCGCCGCCGCTACTCGCCATCATTCCGGGACACAGACGGAACCAGCACGAGCAGCGGGGGGAAGGCCGAAGCCAAGCGTTCTGTTCCCCGCATCCTGCGTCTCGGCGGGCACGAGACGCCGCGCCTGGGGCAAGCCAGGCGACGGCGCAAAATGCCGGGACGCCGCGGATGCGGTCCACTGAAACCCGCTGACAGGCGCGCCTCAGCCGCGCGCCCTGCTGCAATGCTCCCGCGTGGGCGGGATTTTTGCCAGGAAGAGACATGAGACCAAAAAAGACAATTCTCTGCGTTGACGACAATGAACAGGCGCTGGCAGTGCGCAAATTTCTGCTGGAAACCCGCGGGGGCTATCGCGTGGTGGCCGCCCACGATGGGGCCGAAGCCATGGAGCGGTTCCGCGCCGGCGGCATCGACCTGGTTCTGAGCGATCTGGTGATGCCGCACATGGACGGGAACGAGATGGTGCGGCGGATGAAGGAAATCGCGCCGGAGGTGCCAATGATCCTGATCAGCGGCAGCGTGAAGACCTACGACCACGGCAACCGCGCCGATGCATTTCTGCCGAAGGGGACGTCGACCCCGGGGGAGATGCTGGAGAGGATTCGGGTGATGATCGCGCGCAAGCGCGGTCCGAAAAAGTCCTATCGCCCGGTTTATGGAGCGCCGGATGGCGCTGTGTTCGATCCGGTCGCGCACGCCATCGCATCCTGAATTGGGGCGAGGATTCGTCGAGGATCCATTTCCTGACGACCGGTAGCCGAGGTTCGCGGGCTCCGCGTGGTCAGGGAAGGCCGGCATCCATTTACAATCGCTCACGTGGATGCGATGATTCGCGCCGAGCACCTCGGCAAAGTCTACCGATCGGGAAGGCTTGAAGTTCCTGCGCTGCGCGACGCGACCTTTGCGATCGAAGCCGGGGAGTTTGTGAGCATCGTCGGGCCCTCGGGCAGCGGCAAGTCGACGCTGTTCTACCTGCTGGGCGGGCTGACGCGCGCCACTTCGGGGCGGGTAATCATCGGCGGCGTGGATTTTTCGACGCTGGGCGACGCGGAGCGCACACGCATGCGGCGGGCGCGGATCGGCTTTATCTTTCAGAAATTCAATCTGCTGCCTACGCTCACCGCGCGCGCCAATATCGAGATCGCCTATGAGATTGCCGGGCACAGCGAGCCTCTGAACGCGGAGTTTTTGTCGCAGCTCACCGGGTTGCTGAACATCGGGGGCCGGCTCGATCATCGTCCTTCGGAGTTGTCGGGCGGGGAACAGCAGCGGGTGGCGATTGCGCGGGCGTTGATCGCGCGGCCAGCGATCGTTTTGGCCGATGAGCCAACAGGAAATCTGGACACGGAAAACTCGGACGCAGTGCTGGAAATGCTGCGGCGATCCAACAAGGAATTCCATCAAACGGTGCTGATGATCACGCACAACCCGGAGGCCGCGGCGATTGCCGACCGCATCATTCACATGCGCGACGGGCAGATTCGCGGGATCGAAGCGGGTAAGGGCTCATTAGGCCCGCACAGCTGGTAGGACCACTGTCCCCGGCATCGTTCCACGTCGTTTCCTGACAAGTTCGTGACAAACAGCTACCACCTTCGTCCGATAATTATTGACGACGCGTGCAGGTGATATCGAGTTAGACTTAAAGAGGGCTTGTACGGTCAAAACCCAGGAAAAATGGGAACAACACTCAATCCACACGCTGAGGCCGGCGAAGGCGCAAAACACGGGTCGAACGGTTCGAACGGATCGAATGGTTCGAATGGATCGAACGGTTCGCCGGCCAACATCCAGGATCTGCCGACTGAGAAGGCTAACGATGCCACTCGTGGTCTCGACACGCGCTCGGCGGCAGAAATCGCCCGTACCATCAACCAGGAAGATCAAAAGGTTGCGGCAGCGGTTAAGAAGGCGATTCCGGAGATCGCGCAGGTCATCGACATGGTGGCGCACAGCCTGCGCGAGGGCGGACGCCTGATTTATATCGGCGCTGGCTCGAGCGGCCGGCTCGCGGCGCTCGATGCGTGCGAGATTCCCGCGTACTTCTCCACCAGCCCGCAGACCGTGCAGTACATCATGGCGGGAGGTCCGAAGGCGCTGGCTTCGCCGGTCGAGGTCAACGAGGATTCCGAAGAGCTGGGCAAGCGCGACATCGCGCGGCGCCGCCCCAGCCGCAAAGATGTCGTGATCGGCCTGTCGGCGAGCGGACGGACGCCGTATGTTGTGGCCGCGGTCGCCTACGCGCGGACGCTGGGCGCAAAGACGGCGTGCATTACCTGCAATCCGAATACGCCTTTGGGCCAGGCGGCGGAAACCGCCATCGTGGCCGAGGTTGGGCCGGAAGTCATCTCCGGATCGACGCGCCTGAAGGCGGCCACGGCGCAGAAGATGATCACCAATATGATCACCACGGGGGCCATGACCCGGCTGGGCTATGTGTACGAGAACCTGATGGTGAACGTGCACATGCACAACTCCAAGCTGATCGAGCGCGGCATCGGCATCCTGATGCACGCCTGCGGAGTCGAGCGCGACAAGGCTGTGGAAGTGATCAAGTCGGCCGGACGCAGCGTGCCCGTGGCTCTGGTGATGCTGAAAGCCGGCGTCGACAAGCCTGAAGCGGTGCGGCGACTGGCGCGCGCCGAAGGCAATGTCCGCCGGGCGATTGAAGACTCCGTCATGGAGATCTGAGTCGGTTCTCAGCACCGATTCCGGCGCGTTGCTCCCACGAAAGAGTCAGGCTTTCTGCACAACCCTCCCGATATACTCACGGCAGCGCTGTCGCGATTCGCCTGAGCTCGTTTCGACGTTGCCGGGCGTGCGTTGGCGCAGAGGACTCGCTGCTTTGCTTGCGTCTCTGCGATTCATCTGGAATGCGACCAGCGGCCATCGCCTGCGGCCCTGGCGCAGCGAATATCTCAAGTGGCGGATCGAAACCTACTCCGGCATGCACGCCGAGGAGCTGACGCCGCGCGACGTCATGGGGTTTGTGTGGCGCGAAAAGTGGAATCTGCTGCGCTTCCTGCACTGGACGGATCGCATGGAGGGTTGGAAAAGGCAGGCGAACGGAAACAGGGAATAGGCAAAGGCGAACGGGCAGCAGGAGCTTGCGGGAGAAGTATGCACGACGGAACGTCAAGCCGGAGCGTAGGGCGGAGCACCCGGCGAGAGTTTCTGAAGGGCGCGGCAGCGGTTGCGGCGGGTGGCT
>Ga0187887_10001096_pt1 | contig 23856 bp, 18 predicted proteins | sample June2016WEW_7_10_FD_132977 | JGI IMG/M metagenome (GOLD analysis project Ga0187887, IMG submission 132977) | Peatland microbial communities from SPRUCE experiment site at the Marcell Experimental Forest, Minnesota, USA - June2016WEW_7_10 | ecosystem: Environmental > Terrestrial > Soil >... | reverse complement strand
GAACCTGAAGGGCTGCTATCTCTCGACCCGCAGCTCGTTTGCTACTCGTGGATGACTGGCATTGCCGAAGTTGCTCAAGTCGTGTTCGTCCGGAAACGTTTGGTCGAGGTTCAGTACTTGCGCACCACTATCACCGACGAGCAGCGCGAGGAATTTGGTCGGCTGGTCGAGGACACGATCCGAAGAATTGAATCCGCACAGTTTCTGCCGCACAGTGGCATCCGCTTCCCGCAGAACCCCTGCAGCAGCTGTCCGTATGTAGGACTTTGTCTTGGAAAGCAGGAAATGGCTGACGCCCGCTTGGTGCGGCGTCCAGGAGCAGAGAGTCTTGATTGGCTTGACGAGCTTAATTACTAAGAACCCGCCCATGCCTCCGAAGTTCAATCGCCGTCGCGCCCTGTTCGTACTGGGCAAGATTGACGAGATTCTGGCCTGGGAGCAGCGCAAGGAGACAGAGAGGGACACCAAGTTCGTTGAACTGGGACGCTATCTATGCGAGGTGCGGGCGGGACAGTACTGGAGGCTGGAGGACCTGAAGTGCTTTGATGAGTTCCTAGAGAGGCGGTTTCCCGGGTCGCGGCGGAAGGCGTACTACCTGATGTCGATTCATGAACACCTGCCGCCGCAGGCAAGAAAGCAGCTAAAGGAAGTGGGCTGGACGAAGGGGCTGGAGTTAGCGAAGCTGGCCAGGAGGGACCGGCAGCACTTCGATTGTGCAACCTGGTTGCACCGGGCCCGGGAGATGCCCAAGGAGCAGTTCAAGCAGGAGGTCGAGAAGGAACTGACAGGAAAAGAGACGGAGCCGTGGGAGATTGTCTATTTCAAACTCTACCAGAGCCAGATGCCGGTCATTGAGCGGGCGATCGAGACTGCAGCATTGATGCTTGGCAGCGACCGCTCCCGAGGCTACTGTTTGGAAATGATCTGTGCGGACTTCCTGGCCGGGGCCAATCTGGACAACGGAGATCCAGAGATGCTGCTGTTCTCGATGACGAGGTTCTTCAAGTTTCTACCCGAGGAGCAGCGGCAGCAATTCCTGTCCTGCCTAGATCAGAAAGCTTCGTGACCGGAATTCTTCTGAAGCGCCCACGCTTGCGGTTAGATCCCCACTCGTACAAGGCGCTTTGCCGGCGGGTCCTGGAGCGGGACAGCTGGAGATGTCAAGTCTGCGGCTCTAGCCAAAACCTGCAGGTCCATCACAAACAACTGCGAAGTCAGCAGGGCTCGGATGAGGATTCTAATCTAATCACGCTGTGTGCGCGCTGCCATGCACAACTACATGGCAGCCTTACGCAGTAAGCAGCAGGCATCTCGGTCGCTGTCGGGACATGTCTCATTGGGCATGGCCATCTACCATCCTTCACCTCTCCTCAGGTGCCCTTCTGGTCTCTTCCCTCCCTTATCAATCCGCCCTAGTATTTGTTTGTTAGGCCACGTCGTCGGACTTTGGTGGTGGAATCGGATAAGGACAATGTCCCGTGTTACACTTCCCCCCGTTGTGCCTCTTCTTGTTTTGTCGGGTCTATACCTGATTTCCCTTGGCTGCGGGGGCTTACCGTCTGGCAAGTTACCGCTTCCAGCGCCGACGAATGCGTCTGCGGGAGCCGTTTCCGTTTCCATTTCTCCCCAGACGGCTGCCCTGGGCGCCGGTAATTCGTTGCAGTTCACAGCTACGTCGTCTGGACTACCAACGGCTGATCTCGAATGGCTGGCAGACGGAGTTCCAGGAGGCAATTCAGCCTCGGGCACGATCTCGCGATCTGGTCTTTACACAGCTCCGCAACAAGTCACCTCGAATGCCGGAATCGTTATTGCGGTAAGCAGTAAAACCGCCCCCGCACAAAGCAGCACTGCAACCGTAACAGTCATGCCTGGGCTTACCCCGATAACAGTCTCCCTGGCCCCGGGTGTGGCAAACCTATACACAAGCCAAGCTCAACAATTCACTGCAAAGGTGAAAGGGACAACAAATCAGGGAATCAGCTGGTTTGTGAACGGCAATGAAGGGGGAAATCCTAGAGTCGGTACGATATCTTCCACAGGAACCTACACCGCTCCCGTGAGTGCGCCGGCTGCGCCTTCAGTGACAATAACTGCAACGAGCACGTACGATGCTGCCAGCTCAGCGACCGCGTCCGTCACGCTAATGGCTGCTCCGGCCGCGGTGACGCCTCCCTCGATCTTGACCACGTCGCCTTTGCCAGGCGCAGTGACCGGGAGCGCGTATTCACAGACCCTGGCGGCCACCGGCACTACTCCGCTCACGTGGAGCGTGACGACCGGGGCGCTACCTTCCGGACTTAGCTTGGGCTCTTCCACCGGCATCATCAGTGGCACGCCGACGGCGCTGAGCGTCTCCACTTTCATCGTTCGCGCAACCAATGCAGGTGGTAGCAACTCCAAACAGGTGAGCCTCACGGTGAGCGCCCCGCCAGCGCCTCCCTCCGAGGTGCCAAATCCGGTGACAGTTCCGATCGGCATCAATATGAGTGAGGCGGAATATTCATGGGGCAGCTTTCCTAGTGGAAGTGAACTAGCCTATGTAAAGAGCAACCATATCAGTTTGATACGCCTGCCCATTGCTTGGGAGAGGGCGCAAACGACACTCGCTGGTCCTTTGGACCCGACCTACCTCTCATCAATGAAGGTATTTATTGAAGCCGCCGGTGCCCAGGGCCTTGAAGTGATTGTCGATGTGCATGACTATGGTCGCTATAATTTCAATTGGGCGGCAGACATCAAAGCGAATGGTAATGCTACTCCAAACACTGGTTCGAGTGAATTTACCATTGGATCACCTACCGTACCAGTGTCCGCCTTCGCCGATTTGTGGATGAAACTTGCAACAGCGCTGAAGGGCACTCCAGGGCTTGGTTACTACGACATTATGAATGAACCGTACAACATGGGCGACGCAACGGTGTGGCCAACCGCCGCGCAGGCTGCAGTCAATGCCATCCGTGCGGTGGACATGAACACCCAGATATTAGTGGAGGGCACTCAATGGGCTAGCGCGTACTGGTGGCCTGGAGACAACGGCAGTCTGAGCATAACCGACCCAGCCAACAAGCTTCTTTACGAAGCTCATCTCTATTTTGATAGCGATGGAAGCGGTAGATATTTACTGAGCTATGTTGCGCAGGGAGCATATCCGAATTGGGGTGTGGATCATCTTCAACCGTTCCTAACTTGGTTAAAGCAGCATCATTTCAAGGGTTTTCTGGGCGAGTTTGGTGTTCCAAATACAGATCCTCAATGGCTCCCTGTTCTCGATAATTTCTTAACTGCGCTACAAGCCGCCGGGCTGTCGGGAACCTATTGGAACTATACGTTCCACTCGCCATCCGACCCATCTTGGTGGCCGGCCAACGATCCTATGAGCATTATCAATAATGGCCAGGCTAATCCGCAAATGGGCATACTCGTAAAGCACAATACCCAGTCCCCATAGTAGGAGCGCCGTCAGAATTCACTTCTCAGGTCCCCAAAAGTTACGCTGACCAAGTGGTTATGACCTGATGGTATTGACGCGTCCCGGATGGATCAAAGCCGCTTCTTCCAACTCAGCATACAGATTCTTGAGGGTCTTATCGATAACGGGAAGCGAATTCATCTTCTCGACTGTCCGTCGACCAGCATCAGATAGCCGGCCCCGCAGGTCAGCATCCGTAAGTAGTCGAATCAGTGATTCCGCAATGCCGGTGACATCACCTGACTGTACCAGAATGCCATTCTCACCGTCCCTCACCACGTCAGGGATCCCACCGACTGGGGTCGTCACCACCGCCAATCCGGCCCCCATCGCCTCCAGCAATGTTATCGGTACACCTTCCGCGAAGCTCGGAAGGCATAGGATGTCGGCTTCCGCCAGCAGTCGCCATTTCCGGTCGCCTTCCACCCACCCAGGGAACTCAACGGCACGCTCAATGCCGAGGCTCACCACGATTCGTCGAGCAGAAACTACGTCGCCGTGGCCGGCCAACACAAACGTTGTTCGCGGGCAGTGTTTGAGAACTTCCGGAACCGCGCCTAGAAGGTGTTCGTACCCTTTTCGACTTTCAATTCGATTGAGATAAAGTACGCTGCGCCCTGTCCTGTTGGCTGGCTGAAAGCCAGGTGGCAGCCAGTAAGGATTCGGAAGGCAACACGTTCGAGCCGCCGGAACGTGCCGCAGAATAATTTGCTCCCAAGAGCGGGAGAGCGCGACTACCCTGTCCGCGTGTCTTAGCATCAACGCACACAAGGTTCGGCCCAGACTCGGTGGCCCACCCATCAAACTGTTGAACCGGCTGTCGAAGTCATGCAGGTGCACCACCGTTGCCTTGTTGAATGTTCGTGCTAAAGCGAAAAAGGGGAACTTTCGGAACAGGCTCGCTCCGAGAGCCATATGAATGTGCATAAGTCGCGTTCGGGGAAGTAGCATTACTGCACGACCGAACGCTATCACGGCGGTTACCAATTTCGTCACGCCGCTGCCTCCGTTCATCGTTTCCAGCCATATGCAGTTCTGCGAGTCCCAGCAACTGCAATTCTTGTGCATCGCCACAACAGCGCTAATACCACCCTGCGACATAGGCCCCGGACCCACGATCAAAACACTGCAGTCGCGACTTTTCAGAGCCCTTCTCCGCAGGCGACGACCAGCGCCGAGTCTCTGCAACAGCCGGCCGGCGGATCCTTTCATCACCTTGAGTCGGTCATTCGGCAACTGTCCAGGCGATTTCGTCGAATTCATTCCTGGTTTACTGCGGCGGCCACCAACATCCGTGTTCGTGGCCATAATGTCTTGCCGCGCAACCGAACCCAAAATGCTCCGCATAATACAGTACCCACTTGAACGGAGAAGCTCCCGCAGAACTAACGTGACGAACCGGGCGTTTCCTAGTGTGTAACGCTTTCCAAGCCTGACTGGTTCACTGCAGACCCGGTGCATCCATTCCAGCCCTGAGTCTTGCATCCATCGCGGTGCGCGTCTCTTCGTCCCGGCTATGAAATCAAACGCCGCGCCGACGCAGAGTTGGACGGCTCTGATCCTGGACCTTTGCTCCCAAACGAAATTTTCCTGTTTAGGAGAGCCTATGCCCACGAATACGAGGCCCGCCCCGGAGCCGTTGATGCGATCAGCGACCCTCTCGTGTTCCCCGGGACTGAGAGATGAAAATGGCGGGGACTCCGTGCCCACGATCCGTAGGCGCGGAAAACGGGAAAGTAGATTTGTCTGGAGTTTCTGCAGTGTCTCTGGTGTAGAACCGTAGAGATAGATGCCAATTTCGTCTTGGGCAGCCCTTTCGCAAAGGAGGAGAGTAGCCGTGGTACCACAGACAGTCTCCCGAAGACCGACTTTCTGAAAGTGGTTGAGACACCAGCGGACCGGCTGGCCATCGGGACAGACCAAGTCGAAGCAATTGAGCTTGGAACGGAAGATCGGGTTCTGCGCCCCTTCGACGAGTACGGAGACGGGCGCGAAGTCAACGATGGTCGGACGGCGGCGCTTAGCGGACTGGATCAGGACATCTATGACTTCAGCGTAGGTGGTGGCGGAGATCTTGACCCCGAAGATGTCATGCTTCTCGGGCCAGCTAGTTGGTTGGTGGGCGTCGCGAGCGGAATCAGGGGTGCTGGCAGGAAGCAATATGGTTTTGCCCTCCGGGGGCCGGATATCGATGAGACTCATACTTTACTCTCAGGGCTTTTCTTAGAGGTTACGCTTCGGAATCAGCGATCCATTAGTGCTTTGGGAGGGGCTAGAGAGGTGGTCAGTATTTTTCTAATATGAACAGCAAGTCGCAATGACTTGACGCGAGGCGTCCCAATGAAAGTAACTGAGCACATTTCATCAACACGCTTACAAGACCACGCGGCTTGTAGTAACCACATTCTTCTCGGATGTTTAGCTGATGCTTGTGGGCATATTCCCATATGCCTTCTCGTGATACAACGGCATCGTAGTATGTTGGATAGGGAGCATTGCCAGGTTTTCCAGCGTCCGGCCGGCGCAATAGGTAGCGGTAAAACAGTACATGAACCCAATGCGGGGTGCGCCTGGAAAGAAAACCGTAGACCGACTCCCGATCAGGAATATAGACGATCAACAGTCCGTGTGATTTTAGCCATTTGCAGAAATTGTCCAGTACTTGTTGCGCGCCTTCTATATGTTCCAGCACATAAGAACTGTAGATGACGTCATATCCCTCCGGCTTCAGCGACGCATTTCGCAAATCTCCGACTATTGCTTCGTGCAGGTCTTTCTCCTCGTTCTTGCGAACCTCCAATGCGTCTTTGTCAAGATCAATACCCGTCAGCCTATAGTGAGCGCCTTGGAGATCAAAATGCCACTTACGCCCGCAACCTGCTTCGAGGATGCTGATCTGGTCCGCAGTAGTACGCTGCTTGAGATACGTCGTAACCAGGGTGTGCTGTTCGTCGACGGTGAGAATTCGCAGTGGTGGTAGCGCCATAGGAACAACCTGCTTCTGCCAGAGCCTCATCTAGAAAGATTTGGGCACTGTCGGATGTGGTCAGTCAATCAACCTGTGCAAATGCTGAGAAGTAGCTCGTCGCAAGAAATGATCATCTCTATCATTCGGGGGATGATCGGGGCATTTGGGCCTGCCCCTAACTAACGGCGCGAACTCACCGCCAGAACGTCACCAGGGTTCTTGACGAATCTGTCCTCATGCTTATCGGGGGAATATATGAGCGTAGAAGTTCGGCTTCTCGAGTTGGCGAAGAGTCGCCGGCCTAAAAGACGACCCGGCTCTTCAATAAAGGTATAAGTCGCTGATGCTGCCGCCACCACGAACACAACTAGCCCAACAACAAGGAGATCGCCGATCCATGGATTAATCACGACAATGGGGTATTCCCTGATTGGATTCAGGGCAGTGGATAAGACAAATACCCGTTTTAAGATGATCAGAAGACAGACCACAAGGAAGCCGTGAACCATGTAAATCGAATAGGAGATGCGACCTAGAAATTGCGCTACCGGGGAAATCAATAGGTGCGCTATGAGGCCCTGGTCAAACTGAAGCAGTGCGATTGCAATCACGAAAAGCGGAATAACGAAAGCAATAAGTGGGCCGGAACCGAAAGCCATCGTCAAAACGACGGCGATCGTCACAGCAATTCCGCACGCTCCGATCAGGATCCGCGACTGGCCAAGAATATCCCTTCGATTAAACTGGTACGTCAGCATTCCAAGAAAAAAGCCTGCGAGGCAACGAATGATACCCCAATCCACAGTGACGTCGAGGGTGCCTCGTTCGAGTGCAAGAGCGGCATAGCTTGCCACGGCGATCAAGGACCCCGCTAGGAAAAACAAACGACTCCGAAGAAGCCCGGTTAGGGCTACCATACTGAACACGAGATAGGCAGCAAGCTCACAGCTAATGCTCCAACTCGCCCCATTCCAGGCAGGCCCTTTCAGAACGTGTAATCCGTTGATGAGGAATACGTTGGCCGCAAGCGCGCCAAATGACTCGCTTCCGGTAAACGGGATTTGCGGTCCGGCCATTATCCCGAACGCGCGCTGGGCGAAAAGCTTCGCGCATTCGAGGAACAAGAAGGCCCCAATCATCGCAAGATGAAGTGGATATAGCCGAAACAAACGCAAACCGATGAAGCTCTTTGCCTCTCTTAAATTGGCTATCCGATGCGAATAGTTGGACGCAATTACCAACCCGGACAGAATGAAAAATAGATCCACTGCCACATAACCATGTTGGACAAAATTGTTTTCCGTTAGATGGTTGGGCCATTCAACATGAAGCAGGACGACCAGCAGAGCCGCAACTCCACGCAACCCATCGAGGGCCTGCAACCGAGGTCCTTTTTCGGCAGCTGCCGATAGGATCATTGCGGGACCGCCATCATAGTTCGGACAAGGCGACGGCGGACCTTCGCCGGGCCGGCCTCCCCGCGTGACGCCAAACCTAGTCCGCAACTGAAGATGAGGACATTGAATACCAGCCATTCGATCAACTGATTCTCTCCGAGCGTCTCCATGGTTTGGCCCGCGAGAATCGCTCCCACAAAGAACATCAGTGAAAACCAGCCGAGGGGAAGAATTCCCGCGGTGCAGCACCGCAGGCCCCGCCGTAGCGCGGTGACGATGATCACCAACATCACACCCGCCCCCACCAGGCCGAGCTCCAATGTGATTTCCAGAAATGCGTTGTGCGAGCTACCCGCGCCCCAGCTCGCAACACGCTCTATGACAGCGGTGGAGGCATCGTTCGCCTGGAACATTGCCCGGTAACCCCAGCCGAGCACTGGCCGTTGCTCTATGAGTGTATTTATCGCGTGCCACAACTCGGTGCGCCCGGTAAGGGTCGTGTCGCGACCCAGAACGCCAAGGGCAAAAGCTGGATCGTTCCACACAACGACGAGAGCTGCGCAGAGAAACGAAACAATCGCTATCGAAATACCGATACCCATCAATCTATCTCGCTGCCACAGAAGATAGACGCAGGTACCGGCTACATACGCCAACGACAGAAGCAAGGCTGTGTCCGAATGGGAGAGCACAACCAACGCAAAGTAAGTGCTCAACGACGCGAACCGCCATCGCGGCTGGCCCCGGCCTGCAACTAGAAGGAACAGCTCAGTAAAAACCGCGACTGCCATTACCGGACCGAAGTGATTCTTGTGTGCAAAAATTCCGCGCCAGGCGCCAGCCAGATCCCCATCCTGCATGATTCCGTATTCAGGCAAGGCCGCGACAAACGCCACCGAGCCTATGGCCGCAATTGCAAAGGCCGCCGAAAGCACCTTCATTCTGTCAACCACATCGAATCGAAATGTGAGATACGCCGCAATGAGCATCGTCAAAACGTAACCGATACCCCGGCGGATCGTCAGATCCGGATGCATGGACCATGTCACGGACATCAACACGATCAACATGAACAAGAGCGAGGATCTGTTGTGCAACGCTAAGAAACCAATTTGGCGAATCCAGGGAAAACAAACGATCCCCATCGCTACGACGCTTATGACAATGCCGGCCGTATTGAAAGGGTTTCTAATGTCCTGCAGTGCGAACGAAGACGGGTCGCTGAGAACCAGAGGGGTTGATACAAAAGCACCCTGCTGAACGATCACCACAAAGATTGCAGCGATCCACTCTAGTCTTGATGGCTCTGCGCCGAGAGGCCGCAGACCTCTGTTAGTGGCAGTCGTATATAACATGGATAAATCAGAAAACCGAGTTCGTTTCGAGCTGAGGGCTTACCGCCTCGAGCACCGCGACCAGTCCGAGCTAGACAACTCCATGTACCCGGCACCAGGCTACGGACTGGCGCAAACCCTCGTCGAGCGACATCGACGGACTAAAACCGATGACGCGCGCCGCACGATCCCTGGAACACCGTACTTTTCGACGCAAAAGATGAAGCTCCTCCGGCGTGGGATAGAGATTAACGACGGATTGTGCGGTTCGGACCAGAGCTGGCGCACTCTGCAAGGGAAGGCGAATAGACTTACGCTTGACCCAACTGCCGGCTTTTCGCACGACGTGAACAGCCGTTGAAGTCAGGCTGAAAAGAAGGGGATTCATGGAAGTACGGTCCCTCACTTCCAGTGCGTCGCCGAAACGGGCGATGTATTCATTCCACGTAACCAATTCCGGCCCATTGATGTTCAGCACATGTGATTTCGAGTCCGGCTGCGCCCGGACCGTGAGAACGACAGACTTGGCAACGTCCTGAACATGCACCAGATTGCACGTTCCGGCGCCCGCCCAGCCAAGCGAGCGCCAGCGGCCGACCGCGATGCGGCGCGCGTAGCGCACGGTCCACGCGTCAGAAAACGGTCCATAGACAATGGTCGGGCGCAGGATGAAAAGTTGCGGCCCTGATCCCGCGGCCGCTTCAAGCAGCCGCCTCTCCATCTGAGCCTTGCCGCGCCCGTAGTCGTCCGACGGCGCGAGTGGAGTATCCTCATCAACGTCGCCGGTCCGATCACCGTAAACGGCCATCGAGCTAAACTGGATGAACTTTCGCACTCCGGCGACCGCGCAGGCGGAGTAGAGGCGAAGAGCCAACTCGGGTTCCCGCTCTGGTAGCGGCATGGAAACGTTCACGACGACATCGGCGCTGGCGATCACGGTGAGGTCGCGAGTCGCCGCTTCGAGATCAAGCTGAACGACGTCGAGCCCGCGTCGGGCGAGCCGCACAGCCGAGGACCATTGGCGCACGCAAGCGACAAGCTCGACATCCTGTCGATCCGCCAATTCCTCGCAAAGCCAACCGCCGATGAATCCTCCGGCGCCGAAAATGACGATTTTCATGTTCGTTCAGACCACTCCCGGAGTCTCGGGGTAATGCTTCGCGCACCGATAGATTTCGTCGAGAATATCAATCACCGGAAGAGACGATGTCGCCTCGCAGGCGGCCTTTTCCCGGCCCGTCGCCGCGGCCAGAAAATTAATCAGTATTCTGTCGGAAAGAAATGCAGAATCGACACGGGGAGACCGAACTACGAACCGGCGATCTCCGCGAGCTGACTGGCTTGTAACGCAGTAGGCGTTTGGCTCAAAAATGCTGACCTGTACGCGTGCATTCTCGAAATCCAGATGCGCCGTGTTTTCTTGCTTTTGGTAACGGCTCAGCCTGATGGACACCGGCGCGTCATTCGCTTTCAGGCGGAGCTCTGCCAAACCTTCGGGGCCGTTGAAGCCATCGTGGATGGCCGATCCATACGCCCACGTCGGGTCGAGCAGATATTGATAGAAATCGAGAATGTGCACGCCCATATCCATAATGACGCCGGTGCGTTTTGCATCCTGCGCGAAGCTCGCCCCGGACGAAAATGGCCAGCTCAGCTTCACCCCCTCGTTGTGCACGATCCTCTTGAGCCCGCCGAACTCGCCCGCAGCGATGCGTTTCCGGAGCTCCCGAGCGTGCGGGAAAAAGCGGCGCGTTTGGTTAACGGCGATGACGCGATGCCGTTCTGCGGCAAGCTTGATGAGTTCACGCCCCTCGTCCGGCCAGATCACGAATGGCTTTTCGATCAAAACATGAGCATCGCGGGACAGCGCTTCCCGGGCCGCGGAAAAGTGGCGCGTGTTCGGCGAGGCGACAATGACAAACTCCAGGTCATCCGCAACCTCGGCGAGTGTGGCACTTGGTACTGCCTTGACGATTGAGCAGGCTATTTGCCTCGCCTTAGCGCTCGGATCCACGACCCAGACTTTATCGAAATCGTGGCGCCGGTTTGCCAGGGCCGGCAAGTGGAATGACTGGGCAATCGCACCGCAACCGACCAGCGCAATGTTACAGGGCATGAACTTTTTCCGTACTCCGATGGAGAGAATGCGTAAATACGGGGAGAGCGGGTACCCCGACCGCAGTCGAATTGTCGGGAACGTCTGTCAGAACGACGGCGTTCGCACCGATGCGCACGTTATTACCGATGCGAATCTTGCCGATGACAACCGCGCCTACACCGAATTCCACGTTGTCCCCAATTTGAGGGGCATCGTCGCTGGAGTAGCGGGTCCCAATGCACACGTTGTGCCTCAGCGTGCAGTTACGGCCAATGGTCGCACTGTGACTAATCATGACTCCACCGAAGTGATATATGAGCAATCCAGGGCCGATGCATGCCCCTCTTGGGAGATGTATCCCAACAACCAGCGTGATGAAGCCGTGAAGAATAACGTGCGCGGACCTGAGGACGGGACCTATGACGGGAATTCTGATCCGACGACACCATTGGCCGACGCGATACGACAGAATGGCGACTAGCGATGGCTCGAGCCATGCCGACTTGCCGCACTCCGCGTAACGGTCATAATCTTTGCGAAAATCAGATAACATGGGTCACTTGGGAGATTCGACCGCGAGGTACCGCGCATCCGGCGGCCCTTCAGGAGCACGGTGACGAATTTCGCGGGCAAACACTCCGACTCGAATGAGTGCGGTTATGCCGCTGGTCACGAGCAAGGCGGCGGCGGCCCCGAGGGCCGCATAGGACTTTATCGCGGCGATTCCAACTGTAAACAGCAATGCGACGGTGACGACGTTTACTAGCGTATCCGCTTTCGCGCGCTCCAGACTAAAGAGCCCTTGCGAATAGGGAAACATCAGAGAGCTGATCAGCATGTTCACTGCAAGAAGGAGCACGACGGCAGCACTGCCTCCATATGCTTTCCCATAGACGCCGGTCACGATGCGCTCTCCCCAAACAGCGAGGATGAGCACGACGGGCATGAGAAAAGCAGCGAACTGGAGGCTGGAACGGTGGACTTGCCGCCGCATGGCTGCCGTGCCCGAACTAGCGTAAACGGTCGAGATATTTGGCAGGACGTGATTGCCAAGGCCCAAAGCCACAGGGTTGCCCAGCGCGACGATCGCAGAACAGGCGGCCCAGAGTCCCGTGACCGAGGTTCCGTGAAAAGCTGCCAGCACCCAGGGGTATAGGTACCTGGCGAACAGCGAGAGGATGCAGCTCCCGAGGACCCACTTGGCAAAACGCCAATTTCGTGTCAGGTCTCGGCCATATAGTCGTGGGCCGGGGCGGATCGCTCTCCAGTGAAGGGTTAACCAGCCACCGGCAACCAGCGCAGACGAGATGCCAAGTAACGCGTACGTTCGGGAGGCGTTCAGCACGCCGAAATGGAGCAAGAGCAAAAGTCCTCCGGCCTGGACAAGACACGCGATAACATCCACCAAGAGAGCCATGCCGACTTTTAGTGCTGCAAAGCTTACCCGCCGGACAAATTCTCGCAGGCCGATGAATAGGATGACGGCGGCCGTGGTCGTCACGGCGCTCGAGACATTGTTCGGGAGCCAGCCTCGCCACGAGCCCAGAACCGTCCCCGCAACCATAATCAAGGCAAAAATCAAGGAAAGCAGCAATTGATGCACGAGTACGCTTCCCAGGTACCGGCTCCGCTGGTACTGCCTCAACCGGGGACTGAACACAGTGTAGGGAGTGGTGGTCAATACCGCGGAAATCTCGGTGGTCAGAGCAATGAGCGTCCAGACGAGCGCGTATACTCCCAGTTCTGCCTTGCCACACACGCGTCCGATGATCACTCCCGTCGCGAAGGTAGTAGCGCTAACGACGCCTTGATCGGCGAGCGCAACGAAACTGGGGTTGCGGCCCGCTAGCGCAACGGTCTTCCCCAGCATAGATCGCATCGAAACCTTCGTTCGTGAGCGTAGTGGCCCGGTACGGAGCTGTAGGGCCAAAGTTCTATTGATGGTTTCCAAATTGGCACCCGGCAGCTAGTTGATAAACCGCCAGCGTATTACGTGCAACGATTTCTGGACTGCATTCAGCAGTGACCTTTCGCTTGCCGTTGGCGCCGAGCTGCCGACGAAGATCTCGGTTGCACAAAAGCCGCACAACTGCGTCGGCGAGAGCCCTCTCGTCACGAGGCGGTACCAGGTAACCAGTCTTACCGTCATCAACCTGTGCGGGCAGACCTCCGACGGTGGTCGCAACCACCGGCTTGCCGAAACTGTACGCCACCGGGATCACACCACTTTGCGTCGCTTCGACATAAGGTAAAACCACCACGCTGGCCCGACGAAACAGCTCAGCTCGCTTCTCATCGGATACATATTCGTCGTAAATAGTAAACCGCTCGGGATTCGTCATCATACGGCGATAGTGATTAAAGTCTTCGCCCGTGCCGGCAATGAGGATTCTTGCTTGCGGCACCTGAGCTGTGATCAGAGGTTCCGCGCGAATTAAGTACTCCAGTCCTTTGTATTCCGAGATCCGCCCGAAAAACAAGACGACATGTTCCTCCTCCTGAACATGTGGCTGCACTGAATCGTCGCCACAGAGCACGTGTGCAATCACGTGAACCCGACCATTTGGCGTGTGTAGTCTTTTGAAAACTAGTTCCTTCATCTGAGGGACGTGAACAATGATTTGATTGGCTCGATAACAGCCCCAATCGAAAATTCGCTGAGGAGTTTTCTCACCGGCATGTGTAACCGGATCATGACTTGTAACAACTAACGGGTAGCGACGAAGCAGAGGTAGCGCAAAGTTGAACCACAAATGCCCCTGCTGAAGATGGATCACATCTGGATGGAAGTCCTTAATCTGCTCCGCTAGATGGGTCATCAATTGTAATTGCTGAAGCGGCTGCCGCAGTCTCGGCTTATGAAACGTCCGCAGTTCTACTGACTTACTTAGAAGATACATATAGGGTTCGGCTTCAGGCTTGGGAAGAAAAAGGAGAATATTCGCGCCTTGGGCAATGCCGCTAGCTAGCCGGACACAGTACTCTCCGAAGTCGAACGAAACCAATGCGATTTTCACGCGATTCGAGCTTCCCCTTTCATTGTCTTCGCCCGTGGTCAAGCCCGTTTCAAGGACACCCGCCGCCGGTCGCCATCATGAAGGTTGCGAAACAACCATCGGGAGTGCGCTCGCGCAGGTCATTGCAGTGACCAAGCCCCCAAACAATAAGTCCGTCAGTGCCTACTTCGCCAGACAACCAGGTATGTATGTCTGCAATGGCGATACACGTAATGTCTCGCCTGAGGGGAGTCTCTCGTTCGAGCAGAGGTGTATATGCATCACCTGTGTATACACAAACCCCATCCACACACAAAATACAGGCACCAGGGGAGTGAACTGACGGTCAAACGCAGACAACAACGTGGAGCCTCCGAAAGCGATCAGGGCAAATATTAGAAGGGCCCACAACTCAAACGGTAGTGCTCTCGCTCTCAATGCCGCGGGGATTATGCTCAAAAGAAAGAGCACAACCACAAACATGTTTGGGGCCATGTAGAAGTATGTGCTAAGTCTTTGCGGCGTAAATGAATGTGGATATGAGAATAGCAGACGCCCCACATTTGCCACCCAGTTTTGGGCGTATTTCGCTGGGTGGTGAATGATATTGTAGATCGCCTGCTTCTTAAGTGCATCGTCATGCTCTACGTCAGAGAGCCCTTCCAGTTTTGCAAAAAACTCGCGGTGAGGAGCCAGTTCCGGATTCTCTTTCACGTCCTGCGCAGAAAACCAGCTGCCCAACTCATTCGGATAAGGTGTGGACATGCAATAAAGGGACAGTCCGCCCGAGGTTCCCCAGTAAAAAATCCGACCCGTTAATGAGTGCGTGTACCACAAGTACGGAACGCACCAGATTAGCGCGACCAGGAAAATCGCTAGTGCGCTTCGGAGCTCAGGAGCTCGTCGCCAAAGCAGAGCGCCCAAACAAAGGATCGCGGCAACGGCTATAACGTAACCGAAGAAGACTTTGGTCAGTGCTAAGTACGCCAGATATAAAGAAGCGACCGCTAGATGTAGCCGGCGCAGGCGCGGGCTGTTGTAGACCGCACAAAAATGAAACATGAAACCGCAGACCAGCAGAAATACTAAGTTCTCACTGACCAGGTGATGAACCTCTCGCAGGAACGGTGGGTACAAACCCAAAGAGAGCGTAGTTAGGAGTGCGGTATTCCTGGCGAGGTATCGTCGTGTGAGTCCGTAGACGTAGATAATCGCACCGAATAGAAATATGGCGTTAACACACTTTGCGGCAATCCAAGGCAATCTGAAAACAATGAAAGGAATCAAGACGAGCGGATATCCAGGTCCCCACCAGAGCCGGATATCCTGTGGGGACACAGCCGGGCCGGCAGGTCCCCACCAGAGCCGGAGATCCTGTGGGGACACAGGCCGTAGCATTAAGGTCGCGTTCTCTATGTAACCGCTTTCATCTCCGACGAACGTGGGAGATGACGCGACAAGTGCAACTGTTAGGTACAACCCCAATAAGGGCAGAAAAAATGACATTGAGTAAAGGCCAGCCCGAAACCGCCTCGCACCGCGGGAGGTGGTTAAAGGCGACAATGTTGAACAGCCTCCGGGAACCTTGGTGTCCATAATTAACAGCGGTGAATGTGGTGACTATTGCGACTCGGTTCGTTGAATCGTTGCTTTCGGGCAGCCCAGTGCAAATGGCTAGAATCCTACCAACCACATGTCTTTTCTACGAGAACAAAGGGCTAAGATCACAGGCGCGTTGCGCCCGATCAAAGGGTTTCAGAAAGTCTTGATAGGCAAGATTGATGCCCTCCCGCAGGCATGTTCTCGGCTTCCATCCCAGGGAGGACAGCCGAGAAGTATCGAGCAGCTTGCGCGGAGTACCGTCTGGCTTACTGGGATCGAACCTCAATACTCCGCTGAAGCCCACCACCGTGGCAATCAGCTCGGCTAGCTCTCGAATGGTTTGGTCCTGACCACTGCCCACATTGATTAGGGGAGCGTTCGTTTCGCTAGCCACCAGCGAATGAAATGCCCCCTGATTTAGATTCATGAGAAAAAGGCACGCCTCCGCCAAGTCATCGCTGTAGAGGAATTCCCGTCGCGGGGTTCCGGTTCCCCACAGCACTACTTCTCTTTGGCCGGTTGTTTTGGCTTCATGTATCTTGCGGATAAGCGCGGGAATGACATGGGACGTCTGCAAATCGTAGTTATCATTGGGGCCATAAAGATTGGTTGGCATTGCTGCCAAATATCGTGTTCCGTACTGGCGGTTGTATGCCCAACACATTTCAATTCCCGCAATCTTTGCCACCGCATAAGGCCGATTGGTTGGTTCGAGAAGGCCGGACAGCAGAGATGTTTCTCGCACGGGCTGAGCCGCAAGCTTTGGGTAAATGCAGCTCGAGCCAAGGAAGAACAGTCGATCTGCTCCTGTTCTGTACGCGCTCTCCACGACGTTCGTTTGCATCAACAGATTCTGAAATATGAATTCAGCTGGGTAAGTGCTGTTCGCCAGAATGCCGCCGACCTTTGCAGCTGCTAGAAAAACATACCTAGGCCGTTCGCTGGCAAAGAATCTCCGGACTTCCGCTTGGTCGGTGAGGTCTAACTCGGCGTGTGTACGCACCACAAGGTTGTAATAACCAGCACCTTGCAAAGCCCGAACAATGGCGGAGCCCACAAGGCCTCGATGTCCCGCTACGTAGATTCTATCTTCCGGAGTCATCTTTAACATGATGCAGCAAAGCTAGTCGCCTAAAGCTGCCCCTGCAGTAGCCTCGAGGCATTTGGACACGGACCCCGCCCACCGGTGCCATTCCCCGAACTTCTCCTCGAGAATTGAGCGGCCCGATCCTCGGGGCGTGATACCGATAGCCTCAGCATCAGCATCCACCATGATGCGAACCAGTTCTTTGAACTTGACTCTTGGTTCCCATCCCAGTTCCAGACGCGCTTTGCTAGCATCAGCGCGAAGAAAGTTAACCTCTGCCGGGCGTAGATAGCGGGGATCCATCTCGACGTGGTCCCTCCAATCCAGATCAAGGTAGCCGAAGGCCTCGTCCAAGAACTCCCGGACCGTGTGTGCCTCCCCGGTTCCCAGCACGTAATCGCATGGAGTCTCCTGTTGCAGGATATGCCACATTCCCTCCACGTACTCAGGGGCATATCCCCAATCCCTACGTGCATCCAGATTCCCCAAATAGAGTTTGGTTTGCGCGCCAGCGTAAATTCTTGCTACAGCGCGAGTAATTTTGCGGGTGACAAACGTCTCTCCCCGCCGCGGGCTTTCATGATTGAAAAGAATTCCGTTCGCGGAGAACAGCCCGTACGCTTCTCGATAGTTCACGACCATCCAGTGACTGTATGCCTTGGCTGCACCATATGGGCTGCGAGGATGAAATGGTGTGTCTTCGTTTTGCGGAGCCGGAGCCGATCCAAACATCTCAGAAGAGCCTGCCTGATAAAAACGGCATTTTATACCGCTGTTTCGTATTGCCTCGAGGATTCGGGTCGTTCCCAAACCAGTGATGTCACCTGTGAACTCCGGCACATCAAAGCTCACGCGAACGTGACTTTGTGCACCCAAGTGGTATACCTCGTCGGGTCGCATGTTATAGATGAGGTTGCTGAGCTGTTCCGCGGTCGAGAGATCTCCGTAGTGGAGATACAAATGCCTGTTCGTGTCGTGGGGATCTTCATAAATGTGGTCAAGACGATCAGTATTGAATGTGCTAGCACGCCGGATAATGCCATGAACTTCGTAGCCCTTGCCCAGCAGCAGTTCCGTCAGATAGGAACCGTCTTGACCGGTGATACCCGTAATCAATGCGCGTTTCACAAGCTGCCTCCCCGGAAAAGTGCGGGATTGAAGTCTTTCGGTTGTAATGGTGCCGGTTGAATGCCAGCTACTGCTTTGGCCATCGGCCAGACTGTCGTTGCCACCCCATCAGTCCAACCCAGCGCTCAGAACGGCGGGAGATTCGGAAGACGCTTGCCGCCCTGTCCCGGCGCCATCAAGGACGGTCTCCAGTTCTTGCCGACTCCATTGAGCCGTAATCCCGACAGTGTGTGGTGGGCCCCAGCTCGAACAAACATCGTAGCTGCAAAGAGCATGTTCAACCAGATACCGCCCCAGGTGCGAGAGTACAAATGTACGGTGCCTTCCTGGCGCATCTGGCATCCGAGGCGCCGATGGTGCTCTTGACGGCCCTCGCCTAAGTCAACTTGCTCCACACCGGCGACAGCTAGCTCTTCGAGCGCCCATGCCGTCAGCAACGATCCGACAGAGAAACGCGCGAAATCTGGATCGTAGCCCGCATGTTGACAATAAAAACTCTGGTGGTACAACTGACCGATCAAGAAAGCACATGGGAAGTTGTCAAGATATAGAACGTAAATACGAAGCCATCCCCGCTTAGCAAAGAACTTCAGGCTGTCCCGAGTCTGGGCAGTATCCGAAAGGCTACAACAGCCGAGGCGATACTGCCAGGTCTTAGCTGCAACCGGCATGACATCGCGAATGCCCACATCCAGTTCGCTCGGGTGGGAATAGCACTCCAAACGCGCTTTACTGGGAAACGTGCGTTGCAAGATGCGTGCTTTTCTTCTCACCTCCCGTCTCGATTTTCCGCCAAAGGCTGGGTGCTTCCCCCCAGGGGCAGTCAGGGACAACACCGAATAATTAGATAAATGAGGAACGCGCTTTCTGCCAAAGAGGCCCGGTAATTGCTGAACCTCGTAGAAGAGTTCTGAATGCAACGGCAAGCGCTGAAAACATACTAAATCTACATCGCCATCGTTGGTGACCTTGAGAAGTTCCAAGGCTAGCAGCTTGTCAATGGCGGACGACTGCCGACCGATTCTTGCCCCGCTCACAATTTCCAGCACTCTGGCGATCGGCCCCCAAAGATGAATGAATGAGACATTGGTTGAGATTCTCTGTCTCCTCACTTGCCCAATGAGCATCGCCTGGGCAATACCGTCCTCCCATATCGTTATCACGTGAGGACCCAGGATGGTCGAATCGCTTCTGAGGTTATGCATGTAATAGTCGATGTCGGTATCCAAACCGTGGGGCCATCCCTTCCATACTGGCCTCAGGTCCTCGACGCCCTGAAAAGTGGTAGCAACTCGGACAGAGAGTCCTTTGCGTACATTTTCTCGGTCAGACAGCGACGAGCCGGAGAGTTTTTCATTTGGCTTGTCGGTCCGGAATGCGAGACGTACTTGAGAAAGCGCTCCCCTTGCATTCATGTTACGCGCCGATTGACACATCCCTACCGGCTGCAGGATTTCTCATTTGGGGCCAGCGTGACTGAGTAGGCGCATGTCGTATTGATCCGCTGCGGACTAGGCTGCCCCGGTACCCCGCAGCACAGCGGGCACTGTCCGTGCAAGAATCTTGAAGTCGAGCCACAGCGACCATTTGTCGATGTATTGCATATCGAGTTCCATCCATTTATCGAACGGGACAGAATTGCGACCGTTGATTTGCCACAGGCAGGTGATTCCGGGCTTAACGCTGAACCGTCGCCGCTGCCAGTCTTGATTGAATAATTGATAGTCGCGCAGAGACATCGCCCGCGGCCCTACCAGACTCATGTCGCCATTTAGGACGTTAAGCAGTTGGGGCAGTTCGTCAATGCTTGTTCTTCGCAAGACACTTCCGAAAGCAGTAACGCGCGGATCCTTCTTGATCTTGAAGACCGGCCCCGTCATCTCGTTCAGGGAAAGCAGTTCATCTTGAATTTGTTCCGCATTGGTGATCATAGTTCTGAATTTGTAAATTCTGAATTGCCGTTTGTTCAAACCTACGCGGGTCTGTCGAAACAAGACTGGTCCCGGCGAAGTGCATTTGATTAGGACAGCGACAACCAATAATAGGGGAGCTGAGAGAACGACGAGAAGTCCGGACAAAACACAGTCTAAAACCCGCTTGACAAGGGCAGGCCAGGCTCCAGTCGATCCAGCAAACCGCGCTTGTGCATCTTCGTCCGAGTCCTGTGCATGGGAATGTGAGATTCTTGATCTGAAGATCTGCGCGTCGAATCGAAGAGCGATTCCGTGCTGCTCGCACAGCGCAACTAGCTGAGCGGCATTTTCGTAGTACGACCGCAACGGCAAGTAAATTGCCGCCTCGTCTACAACGCTATGCCGGAGGAAATCGGCTAGACCTGAAAAAGTACAGCATCGGGTGTGACCGGTTGATTCGAATTTCTCGATTCCGCTCCAGTCATCATCCACGAAACCCACAATCCTATATCCAAGCTCTGGACGTCCTGTGATCCCACGAGCAAATTCGATTGCACGTTCGTTCGTGCCCACAATTAGCATAAACCTGGTGTTTTTTCCCCGGCGTCGCAGGGCCATAAGGAGTGAGTGGGCTGCCAAACGGCTGGAAACCATGACGAACGTGCTGAAGACCCAAAAGACCAAGACGAAAGTGGGCTTCACCATCCACATGTGGAACGCTTTTGCTAATAAAAAGAGGAGCCCTGAAGCGAGCAACGCGGCCTTGCACACTTCGAAGATCTCGACCCGGAGTGTCGTCAACCTTTTCGAGGCATAAAGTCCACAGAGAACGAACAGGCTATGCAACGTGCCTAGAAGCCCCGCGAACAACAGACAATTAGCAAGCTTGATACGGATCGCCATGAACTCAGTAAGCGTCATGCCCTTGCTCGAAGAATAAAGGGCGATAATTGCAACGATGAAAGACACGACGAGAGCGCAGAGGTCAAAGACCCTCGCAACCTGTTTCATGAACTGCCGTCGATTGGGAATCACGCGCCTTTTCCTAATTGGGGATGATCGTATCTAATCTGATGGACGAGACTGGGAGAGTGTGTCCTTACCGTCTCGCTTGCCATTAAAGCAAGCGATAGATCTTTTCCGGTATGGGGAATGTACGGTTGTTGAGAACCGTCCCAAGGACTAAAACGTTACTGGCTTCCAGCGCCAGTTTGGCTTTGCGGGCTGCGACGCGTCGGGTTGAATTTGCTTCCAGCACAAGCACAAGTCCGTCAGCGCTTTGACCCAACAATGCAGCATCGCTATACAACCCGACTGGGGGTGCGTTGATGACCACATGCTCGAACTCATCACGCAAATCTTTAATCATGACCCGCATCTGGTCCAAGGTTGACGCACCACCGTTCGCGGTCAGTGAATCACAGGAAGCGAGCCAGAGATTTTCTGCAATCCGTCGGTGGCCCTTCCTCGTATTGTCGTACTCGGGATCAGGCTCTTCCAACAAGGGCTTGGGTGATGGTGAACGTAGGTTGGCGTCGACGATGCAGATTTGCGACGGGACTTCTTCTGACAGGCAACGCGCCACCAGCGCGGATAGCAAATGGCTGCCGTCCGCCTCGTCGATCCCGCAGAATACCACTTGTCGCCGGCTGGCGTTGCCGTTGGTCGCGAGGAACAGGCAATGCACCAGTCTGAGAATTTCTTCTCGAGCGAATCCATCCGGATCACGAAGCGAGAGTTTGCCGTTAGCGGGTCGGCCACCGCGGGACACGGTCTTTGTAACCGGAGGAACGGAGAAAAGTGTCCGATCCTGCTGAAGCTGAAGCAGCACGTCAAAATTCTTGCTCATAGTCCTTCACTTTGCCAGTGCAACAATCGGTTCACCTTCTCGTTCGCCCTGCAACGGGCGGGTTGAGTTCTGCGGGGCCGGAGGCAGAGGCAATCGAATCGGTTGTCCGATCTCGATGCTGTTCGGATCGAGTCCAGGATTGGGCTTGGATCTGCTGCACAGTACGGAGGCTAAATCGCCCGAAATATCGGAGGCAGATTTGCCTCAGTGTCTGTCGAGGCTCGACCACGACGACATGCTCGTCGGACGAGCGGTTCGGCAAACTGACCTGTATCGCGGGCTCGGTTTTGCGACTGATGAGTCCCGGGCAGTCCCTTTGAATTTTAGCGTCAGGGTTGTCGCAGCTGAGATAGATCCGTTTTCGGCGGACACGAGAACGCGCGTCGCGGGTTTCGCGCCTGTGGCCATGCTCGGTGTCAATAAGAGTAGGAAAGCCAATAGGCAGGCTGTGACCCATGCATATCGTCCAATCCCACCAAGGATAGATCTCCGTTGCATGCCGGCTGTTTGGGCCATTCTCGCTGAGGTCTCAGGCAACTCTCGGCGTTGCGACCCAGGCCTCTGGTGTTCTAACGAGACGACCCTTCGACCCAATGACCTCAAGTTCTGGTCAGCTGCGACACTCTCCACGATCTCGCGGTCAATCCTCTTCTGCTGCAGCCCAAAGGCCATGGACATTGCGCCAAAGCAGATGTTGTTGACGTTGCGTGGAATCCCCTGGCTTTCCTCTGCCACTAATTGCAAAGCATCAGGCGTAAACAAAGGCTTGCCTTGATAGCCGGCCACTCCCAACCGATGGCGGACGTAGCGCCCCACCTCTTCTGCATCAAGCGGATCCAGGAAATTCGTCATCGAGAGTCGCTGGGTGAGTTGCAGCATTTCCGGCTTCATTAGCGTGTTAGCCAACTGCGGCTGGCCCGCAAGGACGATCTGCAGGAGTTTGCCTTGGGAAGTCTCGAAGTCGGACAGCAGGCGCACGCTTTCGAGTGTCGCTGCGCTCAGGTTCTGGGCCTCATCAATTACGAATACGACCTGCCTTCCTGCTCTGGCTTCACGAATAAGTGCTTCGTTCAACTGGTAACGCATGGAAACCGCGTCGGAGGACGGCCAGATGCCAAGGTCGAGCAGCAGATAGCGGATTAGATCATCCGCGCTGCAGCAGGTTTGGAACAGGAATACGGTCCGTGCCGAGGTCCTCCGGAGGCGCTGCAACAACTGAAACAGAAGGGTAGTCTTTCCCATCCCGGGGTGTGCGATCAACGCGATGAAGCCGCGACGCTCTTCTACGCCATACCACAATGAGGCCAACGCCTCGCAGTACATGTGGTTCAGATACAGAAAACGCGTGTCTGGGGTCACGCCGAACGGCTGCTCCAGCAGGTTGTAGTATTCAAGCAACATCGTACCCTCTCTCGTTTTGTGGGATTGAGGCCAACACGGGAGAGCCGAGGAAACTTGATACTTCATCCGGCGTGCGGAACGACGAATCGAGGAAATCCACGGTAAACGCCAACCCGATGCTCCCAGCGGTGGCTAGCAGTACCCCTAGTAAGCAGTAATACAACAAAGACTGGTCTGGCAGGGCTGGGACCGTTGGCGGTTCCGCGATCGCCACGTTCAGTATCCCCCCTCGGTCAAGCGCATCATTTATTCGTGCTTCTTCCCCTTTGTGCTGATACAGCAAATAGTTCTCTTCCTCTGTTTTGGCCGTGCGCTGCAGATCCTCCTGAACGATGGCGGCCCGCTGCAATGCACGAGCGCCGCCACGATACTTAACGAGGGCTGTCTGGATAGCGGCCGCTCGCGCCTTCAGTCCGCTCAGGTCGGTATGAGCTTTTGCCAACTCTGACTTCACCCATTCGTAAGGCGGGTTCTGGTCAGTCGTTTCATCACGAACCGGCGCGTTCTTTTCACCGGCGATGGCAGCACGCGTTTCGCTAATCTGCTTTTCCAATTCCTGAACGGGCCGATACGTCGGCTCGAACTTGGACAATAGTTCCGTCCTTTTCAGT
>Ga0187887_10001092_pt1 | contig 23922 bp, 19 predicted proteins | sample June2016WEW_7_10_FD_132977 | JGI IMG/M metagenome (GOLD analysis project Ga0187887, IMG submission 132977) | Peatland microbial communities from SPRUCE experiment site at the Marcell Experimental Forest, Minnesota, USA - June2016WEW_7_10 | ecosystem: Environmental > Terrestrial > Soil >... | reverse complement strand
TCGGCCCGGTAGTCGTCGTTGTCGGGCTCCAAAGCGACCAGATTTTCGGCCAGACGTCGGTACTCTAGGAATGACCGTTCGGCGCCGGCCACATCGCCACGCTGCCGCGCGATGTCGCCCACCCAGAAGACATTCTGCGCGTGGTTGAAAATTCTCTGGGGATCGTTGGGTGATCTTGCCAAGAGCTCGTCCGTCGAGGCGGCGGCTTGTTGAAATGCAGCAAGGGCGTCACCCAGATCGCCGCGTTGGGTTCTAATCTCGCCCATCAGGCGCAGGGCTCGTGCGCGGCGTGACAGGGATTGCGCGTCCAGGTTGTGGAAGTCTTGGGTCTTGTAGTATTTCAGTGCTTCCAAGCCGACGCCGTCCATGAGATCGAGTTTGCCGCTCGGTTCGAGCTTCTTGCGAAGATCGGTGAGCATGAATTCGATCAAGCCCTCAGCGTGTGCTCGTTGTTGCTGCGCCTCATTGCGTGCGCGCCACGCGGAAATCGCGAGTCCAGCCATGGCAGCCATGCCTGCCAGCGAAGCAGCCGTTACTACGATGAGCTGCTGGCGACGTCGATGGTCGTCGCGCCGCAGCAGCTCATCGAGGCCTATTCCCAGCATACCCGCAATAATTTTGAGGCGCACCAGGCGGCGACCGTCACCACCCGGCCGCAGATCTGCGGCGATGGGCTCAGACCGCTCGGCGAGCTCATGCGAATCCACACGATAGCCCAGTGCAGGCGGGAAACAGGGGTCTTTGTTGTAAGGACTGCCTTCGGCGATCACTGACAAAATTCGCTCGTCGCCGTGAAGAGCGCGGAAGCAACGGATTTCCTCGTTGACCCAACTTGAGGCGACCGCGTTCGGCGAGCACATCACGATCAAATAGGCTGAATTTGCGAGCGCTTCCTCGATGCTGGAGTGAAGCTCGCCGCCGGCTGCGACCTCCGCGCGATCGAGAAAAATGGGCCGGAAGCGCTTGGGGGCAGGCCCGCACGGAGTCGGGCGCCCCACGAGGTGCTTGGGGACGACGTAGTTCTCCAAGGCACGATGCAGCCAGCGAGCCGAATGTGCGTCGTGACTGCTATAGCTCAGGAAAGCCCTATACGTGTGTTCGGGCACGGGGAGTAAACAGCGGGGAAGCCGTCAGTTATGGGTGGTTAATGATCATGGGGTCGATTCCGATGTCCACTGTCACACCGCTGCTAGTTTGATCCATGTGGACCGCATATTCATACTCGTCCGTCGTCCCTCCTGTATTTGCGCAGCGGTCAAAATTGAAGGAGATGTCGGGGCCGTTGAGTGTGACGGTCTTCGGTTTCAGGCAGTCGGGCCAATCGTCAGGTCCGGGCGGACCGTGTGTGTCGTCGCCCTCATCAAATGGGCCCACCATCCATATGGAGTTTTCTCCTGTGGCCTTCCAGGACGTGTGTTTGAGGTTCCCAGGATCATTAGGGATCTTATTCAAGTGAAAGCGAATATTGATCTTATCGCCGGGAGCACTCTGAAATTCAATCTCGCCCGGTTTGCCCGAGGTGGATGGGTGAGAGACGCCGTTTCGACAGATCGCCGTAAACCGGGGAATCTCTGCATCGCTCTCTGGTCCTTTTTCAATGATGCCGACAATTTTGAGTGAGGAGTGCACACCAGGTTTCAATGAGAAAATTTTAACCACGTAGCCATCGTTGATCGTCAAGGACTCCGGATCCTGTGTAAAGTCCTTCAAGTTCTCGGCGACGCCCTTGACGTTGCGTGAGGCAAGCGCCGCATTCGCGCAGCTCTGAGTCAGGGCGGTTGGTGACAGAGTTCGGGCAGGCTCTGCGCCGTACGCCAATTCTACGGCTGTCGATGCGAACGCCAGGATCCCGGCGAATACTTGCAAAAATGGAATGGACGTTCTCATAATTCATGCCCTCTTATTAAGCTGCCGGGCGTCGATCTAGCGTAAGTCCTGCGATCGGTGAAGTACGGTCTATCTTAAGGGCGAACGCCGCTCCCATGTCGATAGAGGTCCGTCAACAGCCATGAGATTCGATTGGGCAATGGGCGGGTAACTGTTAAGCATCAATGGAAAAAATTAATTTATATACAACGAGAATATTGTGATCGTTAAGTTCCCTCCCTGCACCAATCTTTTCAGGTCTGCTCCGCGCAAAGGGGGATGCGAAAAGATCTACGGATCTCTCGTTCAACTCGCTACGAAAGTGCGGCTCACCGCTTACAGGACTGACCGCGATTCTGGCGGTCCCCGCTTACCGCTTGTACCAGGAATGTGCCCCTTGGTGAGCCAGGGAAGAGGGGTGGCAAGCGCTGCAAGTGATTGATTTATAATCCGCTTGAACACCCCTCTAGCGGCTGAAAATCCGCGTGTCGCGGTTCAATTCCCTCCCTGGCCAATACCCATTTTGGGTAGTAAAATACCCACAATGGGTACTAAGAAACGGAAGCCGCATAGTCGAGCGCCGGTACGTCTTGGCGTTGCCGACGCCCTGTTTACGAAGGTACAACAGCGCGTCTTGGCCCTCTTGTTTGGACACCATGCGCGAAGTTTCTACGCAAATGAGCTGATCGCCTTGGCACGTTCTGGGTCAGGTGCAGTTCAACGTGAACTTGCTCAGCTCGAAGCAGCCGGCTTGGTGACCGTCAGCCGAATCGGTAATCAGAAGCACTACCAGGCTAATGCGTTGGCGCCCATCTTCGTGGAGCTTCGCGATTTGGTTTTAAAGACACCGGGTCTCGTGGATATTTTGGCGCCCCGCTTGATGGTCCGTGAGCGCCGCAATGAGAAAGCGCAGCAATCCGTCGCTGAAGGGATCGCAACACGCATGACTGGCTCTCCCGGGGCAAAACATGCCGTTTGTATATTTCCGGCGATGATCGAGCCCCTGCGCGGAGACATCGCGCAGCTGTGCAAGCGTTATGGGGTCCGCGAGCTCGCGCTGTTTGGTTCCGTTTTGCGCAGCGACTTTAATCCGACGTCGAGCGACGTCGACGCGGTTGTGAACTTTGGGCCGGCCGCCGACGATTCTTTGGCGCGTCAATACTTTGATTTCAAGACAGCGTTGGAGCGCTTGCTCTCGCGGCCGGTGGATCTGGTGGAATTGGAGGCGATGCCTGATACGCGTCTCAAACGCATCATAGAGCGCACGAAAGTGCCTATATATGCCACGGCCTGATGTTTTTCTGGAGACCGCGCTACTCGCATTGCGGCGAGTCTCCAATTTCCTGGTGAATCGCTCGCTCGGAGAATATCTTGCTAATGAGTTGTGTCAATCGGCGGTGGAGCGCTAGTTGGAAATCGCCGGCGATGCTTTAGGTCAACTGCGAAAACTCGACGCAGTGTTGTTTGGCAAAATTCCGGACGGCGACCTGGTCGTGGCGTTTCGCAACGTTCTTGCCCACGGCTATGCGACGCTCGATCATCGACGCGTCTATGAGATCGCCTCAAGTCGAGCCGGCGAGTTGCTCAAGACCCTGGAGACACTCCTAGCGCAGATGCCAGAGGCGTGAACGGTAATGAGGATTCCAGGCACTATGGAATCCATAAATTTGAGTGCTGCGCAGTATGAAATCCAAAAATAGGGACAGGTGCCTCCGCCGGCGGCCGCCGGTCCGCACCGCTGGCGATCATCGGTGCTTTGGCCCACAATCGCTTTCCCATGAGCGTGCATCCACCCCGCCTAATCGAGACAACTCTTCTCCTGTTGTTGGCCGGCTGCGCCGTGGGCCCGAATTTCAAGAGGCCCGCGCCTCCCGATGTCGCGGATTTGACCTCCCCTCCGGTCTCGGCCACGGCCGCCGTCCCGGGAATTGCGGGAGGGGACGCCCAGCGCTTGACTCAAGGTACCGACATTTCCGGAGAATGGTGGACGCTGTTCCATTCGGCCGCGCTCACCGAGCTGATCGAGCGATCGCTCGAGAACAATCCGGACCTCAAGGCGGCGCGGGCGGCCCTGTCGGTGGCGCGAGAGAATGCCCTCGCGCAACGCGGTGTTTACTACCCCAGCGTCGCGGCAAGCTTCGCTGCCTCCCGGCAGCGGCAGTCGGGCCAGATCGCGCCGACGCTCAACTCGAACGCGTTTCTCTACAACCTGTTCACCCCCGAGGTGACCGTCTCGTACGTTCCCGACGTTTTCGGCTTGAATCGCCGGACCGTGGAATCGTTGAAAGCGCAGGAACAGGAGGCGCGCTTTCAGATGATCGCGACGTACACCACGCTCACTGCCAACGTCGTGGTCACGGCGATTCAAATGAGCTCGCTGCAGAGGCAGGTCGAGGCGACCCGGGGGCTCATCGACAGCAACACCAAGGCCCTGGAGATTCTCAAGTATCAATTCTCCAAAGGATATGCGAGCCGGCTCGATCTGGCTGCGCAGGAATCTCAGCTCGCGCAAGTCGCTGCAACCCTTCCCCCGCTCGTTAAGCAGCTGGCCCAGCTTCACGACCTTTTGGCGGCACTCACCGGCCGGTTTCCGGCGCAGGTGCCGGACGAGAAATTCGATCTGTCGAGTCTTAAATTGCCGGGCGAACTGCCGGTGAGCCTGCCCTCGGTGCTCGTGGAGCAGCGTCCGGACGTCCTCCAGGCCGAGGCGAACTTGCACGATGCCAGCGCCAAGATCGGAATCTCCATTGCGAATCGACTGCCGAGTTTCCCCCTGGTCGCCAACGCCGGCAGCTCGGCCGCTTTCATGGATCAGCTGTTCACGGAGGGCACCGGTTTCTGGGGCGTGGGCGTGAATGCAACGGCGCCCCTCTTCCAGGGGGGCCAACTCCTGCACCAGGAGCGCGCCGCCAAGGCCGCGTACACCGAAGCCGCCGAGCAATATCGAAGCACGGTTCTCGCCGCATTCCAGAACGTCGCCGACACCTTGACGGCGCTCGAACAGGATGCGGAGGCCTTGCAAGCGGCCAAGACCGCCGCGGATGCCGCCAAGCTCACCCTCGACTTGGCGCAACGCCAATGGCACGCCGGCTACGCCGGCTATCTGGCGCTGCTGAGCGCCGAGCAGGCGAATCAGCAGAGCCAGATCAATCTGGTCCAGGCCGAGGCCAGCCGCTATGCCGACACCGCGGCATTGTTTCAGGCCCTGGGAGGCGGATGGTGGAATCGCGCGGAGCTGGCCGTGGACTCTCGTGAACCCTAGGCATTCGTGGACGATCGCCCTCGCGACGATCGCGGCCGCAGCATCGGTGAGCGGTTGCTCGAAGAGGGACGAGCCGCCGGCCGCGCCCGTGCTGAGCGGCAACGTGAAACTGACCGCGGCGCAGCGGCAGAGCGTGAGCATTTACACCGTCCAGTCGTCCAGTTTCCACGACACGGTCGAAACCACCGGCGTGGTCGATTTCGACAACGATCAAGCCACGAGCGTGCTGTCACCGATCTCGGGCCCCGTGTCGCGCCTGTTGGTATCCCTCGGTCAAAAGGTCAAGAAGGGGGAGCCGCTCGCGACGGTCGACTCGCCCGACTTTGCAGCGGCCATCAGTGGTTACCAGAAGGCGCTCGCCACGGCCAAGACGGACCGCCACCTGGCCGACCTCGACAAGGATCTCCTCGAACACAATGGGGTCGCTCAGAAGGAAGCGGAACAGGCCGAAACCGACGCGGCCAACGCCGAAGCGGACCGGGACGCGGCGCTGCAGGAACTCGTTTCGCTGAACGTTTCTGAGCAGGCCATCAAGGGCATCCAGCGGGGTCTGCCGATATCGCACGCCGAGGCAACGATTCGCTCGCCGATTGCCGGAACGGTGGTGGAGAAGCTGATCACCCCCGGGCAACTCCTGGCAGCGGGCACGACGCCGTGCTTTACGGTCGCCAACCTCTCCCGCGTCTGGGTCATGGCGCAGATTTTCGGGTCGGATCTCACGTCGGTCAGCTTGGGCGATACCGCTGAAGTGACGAGCGGTTCAGGCTCGAACGGCTTTTCCGGAAAAGTGGACAACATTTCGTCGCTGGTCGACCCCGACACCCGATCCGTGCCGGTGCGCGTGGTAGTCGACAATCCGGGCGATTTGCTCAAGAAGCAGATGTACGTCCGGGCCCGGATCCGGAGCCACGCGGAAAGCAGCGGATTGCTTATACCCGTCTCGGCGGTTTTGCGCGACGAGGAAAATCTGCCGTTCGTGTACGTCGTTGAATCCGATGCCGGCTTCGCCCGCCGGCACGTCACCTTGGGTAATCGCACTGGCGATCAATACGTCATCCCCGAAGGGCTCGCGGCCGGGGAGCGGATCGTGGTCGAAGGAGGCCTTTTCGTCCAATTCATGCAGAATCAATGAGCGAAGAGCCTCAGCCTCGCGCGCCCAGATCGTCGATCATGAATCGGATCGTCGCCTCCTCGCTCCGCCAGCGTTTTCTCGTCCTGCTCATGACGGTCGTGCTTCTCGGCGCAGGGACATGGTCGCTGCGGCGGCTCCCGGTGGATGCCTACCCGGACCTGTCGCCTCCCATGGTCGAAGTAATCACTCAGTGGCCGGGCCGCGCCGCCGAGGAGATCGAGAGGCTGATCACAGTGCCCGTGGAGCGGGAAATGAACGGCATCCCGCGGCTGTCCACCATCCGCTCGATCTCGCTCTACGGTTTGTCCGATGTGATCCTCACGTACGACAACGGCACCGATAATTATTTTGCTCGCCAGCAGGTTGAGAACCGGCTGCCCGATCTCACCATGCCCACCGGCGTGAGTCCCTCGCTGTCGCCGATGTCCGCCCCGTCCGGTCTTATCTATCGCTATGTGCTTCAAAGTCCAGACCGCTCGCCGATGGAGCTCAAGACCTTTGAGGATTGGACCGTCGAGCCCCAGTACAAATCCGTGCCCGGCGTCGCCGACGATTCCGGCTTCGGTGGAGGAACCATGCAGTACCAGGTGCTGCTCGATCCGACCCGGGTTGCCTCGGTGGGACTATCGGTGGCTCAGGTGGAAAGCGCGCTGACGGCCAACAACGACAATTCCGGAGGCGGGTTCTACTCGCAGGGCGGTGAGTTCTATTACGTCCGCGGCTTGGGCCGGCTGGAGACGCTCGAGGACATCGGCGACGTGGTGCTCGCGGTGCATGACGGCGTTCCCGTGCTGGTCAAGGACGTGGGCAGGGTGGTCATCGGCATCGCCCCGCGGCTCGGAGAGTTCGGCTATGAGAAGCAGGACGACGCGGTGGAAGGGGTCATCTTGCTTCGCACGGGAGAGAAGACGCAGGACGTGCTGAAGGGGGTCGAAGCGAAGACCCGGGAGCTCAACGATCAGATCCTGCCGAAAGACGTGAAGGTCGTGCCTTTTTACGATCGGAGCGACTTGGTGGACCTCACGACGCAGGTCGTGGAGCGAAACCTTTTGCGCGGCATGGTGCTGGTGATCGTGGTGCTGATCTTTTTCCTGTACGACCTTCGCGCGGGGTTGATCGTGGCGGCGAGCATTCCGCTCGCGCTGCTGTTCGCCTTCATTTGCCTCGATCTCCAAAACGCCTCGGCGAACCTTCTCTCCATCGGCGCGATCGATTTTGGAATCCTGGTGGACGGCGCGGTGGTGATGGTGGAGAACATTTTCCGTCAGATCGTCGCGCGCAAGGGGACATCGCTCAACGTCAAGGACATCGTTCTGGATGCCGCGGCGGAGGTGGACCGCCCGCTATTCTATTCGGTCGCGGTGATCGTGGCGGGGTTTCTGCCCATTTACGTCCTGTCCGGGCCTTCGGGGACGCTGTTCAAACCGATGGCCGACACGATGGTCTTCGCGCTCGTCGGCTCCTTGATCGTGACGCTGACGCTCTTGCCGGTGCTCTGCGCATGGTTCATGCGCAACGGCGTGCGGGAAAGGCGCAATGCGGCGTTCGAATTCATCAAGAACGCTTACACCCGCGGACTCGATGCATGCCTTAAGCGTCCTTGGACGACGACCTTTGCCTCGGCCGCCTTGCTGGCGGTCTCGCTGCTGCTCATTCCTCGAATCGGCGCCGAGTTCATGCCGCAGCTCGACGAAGGCGCACTCTGGGTGCGCGCGACCATGCCCTACACCATATCGTTCGATGAATCGGCGAAGATCGCACCCAAGGTGCGCGATATCTTGCGGTCGTTCCCCGAAGTGACGACGGTGGCCTCCGAGCTCGGCCGTCCCGACGACGGCACCGACTCGACCGGCTTTTTCAATGTCGAGTTCTACGTCGACTTGAAGCCCTACGCGTCCTGGAATGGCGATTATCGCAACAAGGCCGGGCTAATCGAGGCCATCAATCGCAAGCTCCAGGCATTCCCCGGCATCACCTTTAATTACACCCAGCCGGCGGAAGATGCGGTGGACGAGGCAGAGACCGGCCTGAAAAGCGCATTGGCCGTCAAAGTCTTCGGTGCCAACTTGGAGACCCTTCAGCAGAAGGGAAAATCCGTCAAGCAGATCCTCGAGCGGGTACGCGGAATCCGCGATGTCACCTTGGTTCAAGAGCTCGGTCAGCCAAGTCTGTCCATCAAGATCAATCGCGCCGCTATCGCGCGCTACGGCCTGAACGTCGCCGACATCAACGCCTTGGTCCAGACGGCCATCGGCGGCGATGCCGCCACGCAGGTGGTTCAGGAAGAAAAGCAGTTCGATCTCATCGTCCGTCTCGAGCGGGAATATCGGGACAACGCCGAGGAGATCGGTAATATCCTGGTGGCAACTGCCGCCGGACAGCAGATTCCGCTCAAGGAGCTCGCGGATATCCGCGTGACCAACGGGGCCTCGTTCATCTACCGCCAGAACAACTCGCGCTACATCGGCGTTCAATTCTCGGTGGAGGGGCGGGATCTCGCGGGCGCAGTGACCGACGCCATTCAGCAGGTCAATAAAAAGGTGAGCCTACCTCAAGGATATCGGCTGGATTGGGGCGGCGAGTATTCGGAATACACCGCTTCGCGCGCGCAATTGAGCGTGATCCTGCCGCTGACCTTGTTCCTGATATTTCTCCTGCTCTTCGCCCTCTACAGTAATTTCAAATTTCCCTTCATCACCGTGCTCGGTGTGCTGCTGTCGGCGCCGGTGGGCGGCATCGTGGCGCTCTGGATCAGCGGCACGCCGTTCTCGGCGTCTTCCGGCATCGGCTTTCTGGCCCTGTTTGGCGTTTCGGTGCAGACGGCCATTGTCTACATTTCCTATGTCAACGAACTTCGACGCGATGGGACTCCGCTCCCCGAGTCCATCCGTCAAGGCGCCATCCTGCGCTTGCGTCCTATCATGATGACGGCGCTGGTCGCTGCCTTGGGGCTGCTGCCCGTGGCTTTGGCCACAGGCGTCGGCACCGATACTCAGCGGCCGTTCGCGCTGGTCATCGTCAGCGGTTTGTTCACCCGCCTGTTGATCAGCATCTTCCTAATGCCGGTGCTCTACACCCTGGTCGCGCGCTCCGGAGACCGGTTGGAAGTGTGAGCTTAGAAATATCTCGAGCAACGCTTGATGTGTCCGCGCCGAGACCGGGGCGTGCACGCGGGCGTATCTTTTCCTACGAGCGCTATCTCGACGCGCTGAATTCCGAGGCCGTTGCGCGCGCGCAGATCTAAGATGGAACCGCTGCGCGACCGAAACTCACAGACGCGATCTGGTCACGGGGACCGCCAAAGTGGGCCAAAGTTCGAATGAGTGGTCTCGAGAAGAAAATCGGACGGAAGTTGGCCGGGGCCAGCGATCGTTCGACTCCCCCCGCGGCCGACGATTTCCAGCACCGAGGATCGCTGGAGTATGAGGTTCGCCGTTTCGGTTGGTCTTGAGTCATCGTCTTGAGCGCCTTCTTTATTTCTAGCCGCGCTCGAGTTGCGAATCGCAATAGTGGGCTAAGTCCTACGTCGTGTATGCAACTTGGCCGGTTACCGAGAGAGGAAGGATTGGCCAAGCTCTTTGCCAAACGCGGAAGTCGCATCCCAACCCGAGGCACGAACCACGAATACCCCTCTGACAACTACTATTATGTTGGCAGTTGTCCTGATTTTGGTGGCGGCGGCTGCAATCATCGCGGCTCTGGTGCATCGAAAGCGGCAGTCCTTGCGGCTTAAGAAGCGCTTCGGCACGGAATACGAGCGGACCGTGGAGCGAGCCGGAGGTGAATCGAAGGCCGAAGCGGAGCTTCGTGCGCGGGAGGCGCGGGTCGCGAAACTAGACATCAGGCCGCTACCGGCCGAGGAGGCTCGGAGATTCAGCCAGGCGTGGAGAGGTCTCCAAGGCCGCTTTGTTGACAGCCCGAAAGGGGCGGTCGTGCAAGCGGACAAGCTGGTTCGAGAGCTCATGACGGCTCGGGGTTACCCTATGGGCGATTTTGAGCGCCGGGCCTCCGATATCTCCGTCGACCATCCGGGGGTCGTGGACGCCTATCGCTCCGCGCAAGTCATCGCAGCCAAGGATGCGCGTGGCGAAGCCGATACGGAGGAGCTGCGAAAAGCGATCGTGCACTACCGCACCCTGTTTGCCGACCTTCTCGAAGTGCGTACCGATCCAGTGGCCGAAACGCCGAGATCCACCGTGGCGGCGCAATCATGAACACCACGAACGATTCAATGAGCGGCCGCGTTGAGGTGGTGAACACCCCGAACGATGCAGCGAACGGCCGCGGTGCGGTCGTGAACATCACCGACGATACAGCGAACGATGGCCCCCGACAGAGAACCCTGACGACCGCGGATCTCGCCGCGTCGGCAAACGGGCACGAGCGTGAGGCTGAAGAACGCGCCGCATTGCGGGACGACGACGCCGTCACGGGTGCGACGACGCAAAAAGAGGCCGAGGAGCTTGCACCTCTTTTCGATGAACAAATCGCCGGGGACTTCCGCTCTCGCTGGAGCGTCGTTCAGCAGGGTTTCGTGGATGACCCTCAAAAGGCGGTTCGAGAGGGGGACGAGCTGGTCGCACAAGTGATCAAGAGTTTGGCCGAGACGTTTGCGAAGCAACGGGCAACGCTCGAGGGCCAACGAGATTCAACCGAGGGCCTTCGGTTGGCCTTGCGGCGCTACCGATCGTTTTTTGAGCGCTTACTGACCATTTAGAGGGAGCGGGCAGGTAAGCGATGGATGCGTTTAGATACACGAGATTACCCTCGGCGATACCTACGAGCGCGACGCCGACGGCGATCACGACTGATCGCTGCGATTGCATGGCCCGGTGAGGGAATAGCGACCTAGGCATCGCCGTGGTTATCCGTATGTTACCGCACCGACGGGCAGCTTCATTCAGCGCCTAATCTGCAGCTCAGACCCACATCGGAGACCTCACCTGTATATCGGCGGCGGCTTGCTTGGAGCGGTTCTTATCATTGCCTTAATCTTTTTTTTCGTGCGCAGAACCTAGATTGCCCGCGCAGACGTACTTGATGCCGCGCGTTTGAGGTCTTGGGTTGTCCAGTTTGGCCTGGTGCTCGCGATCGGCGGCTGCCATGGGGCGCTAGTGAAAAACGCCGCTTCGGACGCGGCTCCCACACCTGACACGGTCACCTACCCGGACATTGATGCCGAGCTAGGCGAACATCTCTTCCCCGGCGAAGAACCGGCCGCTGATGAGATATCGGTGGCTATCGAAGAATCCCTCCGGAAACAATACGCGCCCGGCAGCGCGCGTCGCGACGCACATCCCAAAGCGCACGGATGCGTAAAAGCCGAAATTCGGGTACTCGACGCGCTTCCCGATGGGCTCGCGAAAGGGATCTTTATTCCAGGTAAGACCTATCAGGCGTGGATTCGCTTTTCGAACGGCTCGAGTGATCCGACTCGGGCAGACATCAAACGAGGCGCGCGCGGCATGGCCATAAAAGTGTTGGGAGTACCCGGGAAAAAATTGTTGAGGGATGAAAGTGATGCCCTGACGCAAGATTTCATCATGATCAATCACCCCGTGTTCTTCGCGACCGATCCCGCTCGCTATCTATCTTTTGTACGCGATGAGGATAGCGGTCGCTTTTATCGGAAACTTTTTATTCCGTTCGCGCTTGGCGCCAAGGGGACTCTGATCGCATTGGAAACGAGCGGTACGAGGATTGCCAATCCTCTTCAAACGCGCTATTGGTCAATGGTTCCGTATCAGTTGGGCAATGGGCCTGGGCGTCAGGCGGTGAAGTATTCCGCCAGAGCATGCTCGGCGACCGGCGACACCATACCGAAAAGTCCGGCGCGCAACTTCTTACGTGATGCGATGCGAAACACGCTGCAGGGCGGCGACGCGTGCATGGAATTCCTGATTCAACCGAGAACATCAAGCGGTATGGACGTCGAGGACTCGCGGACCGAGTGGAAGGAAGCGCAAGCCCCTTTCTATCGGGTGGCAACAATTCATATCCCGGCGCAAGTGTTCGATACGCCGGCTCAGAACCAGTTTTGCGAGAACCTTTCATTCACTCCCTGGCATGCGCTGCCTGAGCACAAGCCCCTCGGTGTCACCAATCGGCTGCGCAAGGTCATATATGACCATATCAGTCGCGTAAGACATGAGATGAATGCGAGAAAGAGACAAGAGCCGCTGTCGCCGGATTGATGCCGGCGACGGCCAACCCCCGCAGGTTACTCGTGGCAGTTGGCGTATTCCTTTCGGCTCAATGTTTGCGCGGTGGCGCTTGCCGTTGAATGATAATTACCGCCGGTATACGACTTTGCCGCCGACGACGGTCAGCAGAACCTCTGCGGTGGGTATGTCGTTGGGAGGGATTTCCAACAGATTTTTGGAGAAGAGCACGACGTCCGCAAATTTGCCGACTTCAATGCTTCCTTCTTCCTTTTCGGCACGGCTGGCGTAGGCGGCATCCAAAGTGTATGCCCGCAATGCTTCTGCGACGCTGATGCGTTGGGCAGGCGTGTAGCCGCCGGCAGGTTGGCCGTCCAGGCTCTGGCGCAGAACGGCATTGCGGATACCGAAGAGCGGATTGAGTTGCACGACGGGCCAATCGGTGCCGAATGCTACGATCGCATGGGTGTCGAGCAAGGTGCGGACGGCAAACGCCGTCGGCAGGAATTTCTCCCCGGCGAACTGTTGCCATAAACCTTCCATGCCCTTCCACTCATCTCGTGGATAAATCATCAAGGGCTGCATGCTCGCGATCACGCCGAGTTTGCCGAAACGCGGTAGGTCCTCTGGATCGGGGGCTTCCATGTGCTCGATGCGATTCCTCGGTCCGCTCCGCTCTGGATCGCTATTCGTCGCCTGAGCCGCTTCATAAGCATCGAGCGCGAGTTTGATGGCGCCGTCGCCGATGGCGTGCGTGTAGATCTGGAAATGATGCTGATACAGGGCGAGCACCGCTGCCTTGTACGGCTCCGGTGCAAAGAACCGCATGCCCGTCTCGGATGGCTTATCCGCATAGCCGCCGGGCAGATAGGCTGTATGCGATTCGATGACGCCATCCATCAAAAACTTGGCAACGCAGCAGGACAAAACCGTGCCGTGATAAAGACTTCGCGCCGCCTCTAGTGCCGCGAGGTGCTGTTCCGTCAAGCCGGGCGGGTTGATCCAGTCCGCAATCGATATTCGCAGCGTAAGGTTTCCCTGTTGCTCGATGCTGGCCAGCAGCGGCAGCAAGTCGAAGTCTCCACCGGCGCTGTCGACACGCGTCAGCCCGAGCCGGTTCGACTCACGAATGGCGGCCAGGAGCGACGCCTTGGATTCATCGGGCGACGGCGCCGGGATTTTGTCCTGCACTAATCGAATGGCGGCATCCTCCTTGAGCCAACCGGTCGGCTCGCCGTCCGCTCCACGCATGATCTCCCCGCCGGCAGGATTTGGGGTGTCGCGGGTGATGCCGGCGCGGTGCAGCGCCTCGCTGTTGACCCAGGCTGCGTGAGCCATGCTTGAATCGAGGAACACCGGCCGATGGCCGCTCACACGATCGAGCACCTCTTTGTGGAATTCCCCGTTTAGCATGTCGGGATAGCCGTAGCTCCAACCCTCGCCCTCGATCCAGTCGCCCAGCGGATGAGCGGATGCATATTCACCGACTCGTCGCGTTACTTCCGCCATGGTGACTGCGTCGCGCAACGCCACGTTCCTCAAGTAACGGCCGCCGTCGAAGAAATGCACGTGGCTATCGATCAATCCCGGAGTCAGGAAGCCGCCGTGCATATCGAGGATCCGCGTCGACGGCCCTTTCAGGCGCAAAATGTCGGTCTTTGCGCCGACGGAAACGATCCGATGACCACGGACTGCCATTGCTTCGGCCCAGGGCTGCGCCGGATTCATCGTACAGATCCGGCCGTTCACCAGAATGAGACTTGGCGGCGAGTCGGCAGCCTGCGCCAGGTACGCGCCATCCAGCAAGAAGGCAAGGACAAGATAGATGAATATCGTTGCGTGTTTCATCGGCTTCATTCTACTTCGTGGCGCGACCGAACTCGCTACCAGCGTCCAGATCGCGCCATGGCGAGTTGTCCAGTTTCGATGTCGGTTCATGCAAGTGCCGCCTGCCGTATTGGCTTTCCGTAACCCGCCGTTCGCGACCGCCCGGGTCAACATACAGCCGATGAAGCTCAGCACCTTGGTTCGCCTCGGAAGTGGTCGGAAAAACGCTGGAAGTGGTCGATTGATAAACCCCTGAAACTGCCAAAAGCGGGCTGAAAATCTGGTCAACCGCTTCTCTCTAGGTACATCACCCGTGATATGACATCATGGGGCGCCGATCAGCAACACGCTGTTGTCGATCGTGGCGACGCGGTTGAGCCGCTTGCCGCGAAGCCGCCTGTCCCGCAGGAATCCGCCCCAATCGGGCTCGTCCTCGAGCATCAGGAGGGGTGCACGTTCGACGACCGCAGGGAATGACAACTTTGCAAGCCGCGGGGCGAGGCCGCGCCCGCAGACTGCGATCGACTTGTCCTCCAGTAGCGGGACACTCTCGACGTCGGCGGTGTGGATTGGCCGCCGCGAGACGATCAGATCGACGTCGATACGATCGATTGCGCGGGCCTCGTCGCGTGTGATCACCCAGACCTCCACGGCGCGGCGTGTCCGGCGGAGGTCCCCCAGCCGCGCCATCAGCCAGCCGTGGGCGAAGTCCGCTGGACAGACGAGCAACGCGGAATCCTCGTTCTTGTAGGGTTCGATGCGATCGAAGCCGGCCGCGAGATCACCGAGCATTTTGCTGACGGTCTCGAACAGGAGCCGACCGGCCGCGGTGAGGCGCACGCCAGAGCCTTTGCGAAAGAACAGTCGCTGCTCGACGAGGTCCTCGAGCTTGCGTATCTGCTGGCTGACCGCCGACTGGGTTAGCGCGAGTTCGTCAGCCGCCTCGGAAAAGTTGCCCAGCCTCCCAGCGGATTCGAACGCCATCAGCGTGTTGATCGGTGGAAGCGACCGCCCGCGCTCATTAGCCATACTTATACCTCCAGCAGGGCCGCTAATTGGATTCCCGAAACCATGGTGCCACACTTCCGTCATGCGACAGATCGCAACAAATGGCAGAATTGTCGCTCACAGAGTGCCCCCTCATCGCGTTACCAGCAGCGTTCCCGACAAAGGAATTCCATGTCCGACATAACCACCCACGGTGATGGTGCTATTACGCGCGTTACTAGCAAGGGGTACAGCAAAGAGAACACCTTCGCTGGCGTACTATCGTTTCTTCGCCGCCGGTATAGCAAAGACTTGGCCGGGGCCGACGTCGTCGTCTCGGGCGTCCCGCTCGACCTCGCGACCACAAATCGCCCTGGCACGCGGCTTGGTCCGGCCGGTATCCGCGCCGCGAGCGTCGACCTTAACTGGCCGATCTACCCGTGGGGTTTCGGCCCCTGCGATCGGTTGTCGGTCATCGACTACGGCGATTGCTGGTTCGACCCGCATCGGCCGGATACGGTTTTTGACTCGATCGTTCAGCACGCGAGGACGATCCTTGCATCGGGCGCGACGATGCTGACCCTTGGCGGCGATCATTACGTGACCTACCCGTTGTTGCACGCGCATGCCGAGAAATTCGGACAACCCCTCTCGCTCATTCACTTCGACGCGCACAGCGATACGTGGGCCGACGACGACGAGCGCTCCATGAATCACGGAACCATGTTCTACAAGGCGGTACGTCAGGGCCTCATCGATCCGAAGACGTCGGTGCAAATTGGCATCCGCACGTGGAACGAGGACTTTCTCGGTATCAACGTGCTCGGCGCCGATTGGGTGCATGAGCATGGCCCCGCGGCAGCAGCCGCCAAGGCGCTCGAGATCGTCGGTGATAGGCCTGTTTACCTCACTTTTGACATCGACTGTCTGGACCCAGCGTTCGCCCCAGGCACCGGCACACCGGTCCCGGGCGGCTTGAGTACCGCCCAGGCGCTTTCGATCCTCCGTCGCTTCGTGCCGCTGCGCCTTATCGGTATGGACGTCGTCGAGGTATCACCTCCCTACGACCAAAGCGAGATTACGGCGCTCGCCGCCGCTCTGATCGCGACCGAGATGCTGTGCCTTCTCAGCGAGCAGCGCGGCCAGCAGCAGGCTCGCACGAATAAACCGTGATGCGCTTTATCCGTGCGATTCCGCATCAGAGAATGGGTTACCGATTGCTTCCCGCTCTCAAATGTCTACGACGGGATTATCGCCTTGAGGCTGATTGGAAACGCAAAGAATTGACGAGATGATATCGTTCTGCATATTGAATTGCGGATCCTCGACGAATTTGTACCAGCCGGGTCCTACAGTCGCAAAAGCTCCATTGAAGCCCGCGTTTTCGAAAAATTGCCAGGTCCCGGAAAGTATAATTACGGAGGAAATCGTGTCATTCCAGGCGTCGCCTACGTAGCTATAGCCCCACCCCGGCGCGATACGGACGACTTGATTCGAGTTGTCGATGTTGAAGTTGGCATCTTTAAAAACAATGATCGATGGCAGAATATTCATTGGGTTCACTCCTGTTGAGTTATAAATTGATAGTCAGTGACTTGCGATATCGAACGATCCGAGTAGGTCCCGCTTCCGCTGTATCTGCGGGAGGCTCCAGAGATCCTGTACTCGAGGCTTGATATGCGTTCCGCAATTGCTGGCCGCGAGGAGTCGCGGGTTGCAATCGCGATGGCCCCGATTCGACCTCGCGAGGCTTACCGGGTGCGTATAGACGCGAGGGCCCTGCCTCGGTCTTGTCTAAAGCGGCGGTCTTCTCGGTTTCCGTTGGCGACCGCGACAACTGTTACACGGGAGGCAAATCGTTCCTGTTCGATGTAACGATTGCCGCCCTGTCGTCACTATGGATGGATGCATACCAAGCTCCATTCCCTCGCCGCACCGTCTTCGGGACCGATGCGGTTCGCGCCCCTCGATGCGCTGCCGCAGAGCGTGGGCGTGCAGTTCACGGCGTTCCTGCAGCGCTCGTGGAACGCTCGGCGCACGGTAAATCCGGGATTGCTCGTGCTCTCGATGCTGCAGGACGAGGTGCGGCGCGGCCTGCTGGATGCGTGGTTCCACTCCTCCGCGGGTACGTCGTCGTTCCTGGCGGCCGGGGCGGACGCACTGCTCGACTTCATCGCGGGGCAACTGCCCGATAATTCACCGGAACTGGCGGTATGCCGGCTGGAGCAGCTGACGCTTCGCGCGAACGAGGGTGCAGAGGCCTTCAACCCGCCGGCCACCGCGCTGTTCGGCCCGCAGCGCATCGTCCGTCGGGGCTCCCATGCGGGCCTCGTGCTCTTGAATCAAGAATGCAATCCGGTACTCGATGCGCTCTTTGCACCGGCACCGTCTTCGCCCTTGTCTCGCAGCGTGGCCGCGCTCCTGGTCGCGCCGGCGTCTGAGCCGTTATGCCGCATGGCTTCGCCGCCTGAGCGCGAGCTCTGGCTTAGGCTCAGTTCCCCCGCGGCCGCGGCGGCGCTGATGCAGGAGGGCACGCCGCGCGCGCTAATCGAGTCCATGCTGCATATTGGTGCACTGGAGTACGCATGATGGCGGCCACCATCGCGCCGGAAAAGCTCGGGCGCCTCGCTGATCATCGTTCGGCCGTTACAAAAAGCTCGGTACAATGGGGTTCGATCCCGATTCGAGAGGGAGCCCGTTTGCAATTCGCCACGTTCGACTCGTCGTATCTCGAACGACTGCAACGCGGCGATGCGCGCACCGAGCAACATTTTGCAAGCTACTTCGGCGAACTCATCCGTCTCAAGCTGCGCTCGCGCCTGAGCTCCAAGGACTCGATCGAGGATGTGAGGCAGGAAACCTTCGTGCGGGTGTTGGCACTGATTCGCGCCAAGGACGGAATCCGGCAGCCGGAGCGGCTGGGGGCGCTCGTCAATTCGGTTTGTAATCATGTCCTGCTCGAGCATTATCGCGCACATAACCGGATGGATTCCGGCTTGCGGGAGGAAGTCGAGCGCGCAGACGAAGCGGCCAGTGTGTCGGGCATGTTCGAGGCAGACGAGACGGAACGGGTGGTCCGTAAGATCCTGGGCGAGCTGTCCGAACGCGATCGCCGCTTACTTCAGTCCGTGTTGCTGGAGGAGCGTGATAAGGACGAGGTATGCGCGGAGTTCGGCCTTTCGCGCGACTATCTGCGGGTCTTGGTGCATCGCGCCAAGCAATCCTTCAAGTCCTCGTATGAAAAACGTCTTGCCGAAACAAGGAATGGGAGTGATACCCGTGACTCGTGACCCGCGGCGGCAATTGGAGACCTAGGTTTTTATGGATCATCACGAAGCCACGCGGCGCGGGGCGGTTGAGAAATATCTCCTGGACGAAATCGCGCCGCCGGAGCGTGATGAGTTCGAGGAGCATTTCTTCGATTGCCAGGAATGCGCCGCCGATCTGCGCACGACCGCGGCGTTTCTCGATGCCGCGACCCAGGAGCTCAAGCGCTTCATACCCGACGTGCCCGCGCCGAAACCTGCCAGAAAGTCCCCATTCGCATTTCTTTGGAGGCCCGCCTTCGCCGCGCCCGGACTTGCACTGCTGCTGCTGGTCATCGCCTATCAGAATGTGGTCGTTTATCCGCGGCTCACCGGTGAGGTCGTACAGGTCAATCATCCGGAAGTTCTGCCCTCGGTCTCTCTGATCGGCGCCAACAGCCGCGGCGGCCCGGTTCCCTCGGTAACAATCAGGCCCGGCCAGCCCATCCTGCTGTCCGTCGACATTCCGGCGGCCGCGCAATTCTCGAGTTACGACTGCACATTGGTTGCGCCGTCCGGCGCCAATGTCTGGCGGGTGCCCGTCTCGGCCGAACAAGCCAAAGATACCGTCTCGATCCGGATCCCCGCCGGCACTTGGGCTGACGGAGATTATCGACTGACCGTGCAAGGCTATTCGGATCCCGCCCGAGCGCAGCCTGCCGAGTTAGCGCGCTATCGTTTCACCTTGCACGTCTCGAATTGATGCACTCCCAATGAACTCAACGCACTGCGAGGCCGGCCATGCAGACCTATAAGCAAGAGAGATTCTATTCCTTTCGAGCGGATGCAAACGCCTTGGGCGGCTTCTTGAAGGAGCCATTTGAAAAAACGATCCCCACACTGGCTCCGGTCTCCCTGCCGGCGGTCGGAGGGTTTGCAACGGCGCGTTCGGGGGCGTTTAATCTCGACGAAGTCGTCTCCTGTTCGTGCGCGTACTCGCTGGTGACCGGCCGGGAGAGCAAGAGCGAGGATGCGATTTCGACCCTGGCCACGGCCGTGGTCGAAGATCTGAACATCCTCGAGGTGGTGACGGCGAAGCGGATCGTGGCGCAGGTTGCCGTCACCATCCCGAAAAAAGGCGAGCGACGGATTTCCCTGGCGGGCTCACGCATCGAAGGATTGCGCCTGGCGGGCCGCGACAGCGAGCCGAAATTGAACTCGGCTCTGAATCAGCGGGATCGCGGCAACGATGGCCATGAGTTACCGCTCACGTGGAAGACGGTTCAGCAAGCCGGTCAATCGCAAGCCGAAAACTTGATGGGTCGGTTTGAGGGTCGCAGGGGTGCGGAGTGGGCGAAGAGCAGACATGGATGGATGACGAAATCCTTCGCCACCCCGCCCGCGGAGGGCGACCCGGTGCTCTGTTCCTTGGTGGATGGTTTCGAAGGCTCGGGCTCGAAAGATTCCAGCGGCCATATCGTGGAGATTCCGGGCTTCGGCCGGATCATTCTCATGGAGTTGCTGGTATCACGGGATTCGGTTCAACTGGTGTCGATCCGCGCCGAGTTGGGATGTCCGGTCCAAGGTGTGGTCACGGGTCCGACGCCGGCGGTTTCCGGTGGCGGGGGTGGAACGGAGAACTGATCGTACCGGCCATGCTGCTGGCAACCGTGTTGCCAGCCTTGGGTTTATCGGGATGCCACGGCTCGGAAAGGCCGGATCCGGCGAGCCTGTATCAAGGCATCTACAATGACTTTGTGCACGGTAGCCTGGACGTAGCTCAGGCGAATGCGGCGCGCGCCCGCGGAGAATTTTCCGGGGGGAATCCTGGGAGCGACCCGGTCTGGGAGCTGAAGTTCCGGCTGCTCGAAGCCGAGATACTGTTCAAGCGGAATCAACTGCAGGACACGATCGCGCTGTTGGCAGACGACGTTTCATTTCCGCCAAGCGGCGATCTCGCGATCAAGCGGAACCTGCTCCGTGGCCTGTCTCATTTTTATCTCGGCCGAATGCAGGAATCGAATCAGGAGTTGAGCGAAGCTCGACGACTCGCCGAAGGAGCCCATTCCCCGCTCATCGGCGAAGTGTTTCGGGCGGAAGCCACCGTTCAGCGCCGTTCCGGCAACTTGGACAAGGCCCGCGACACCTTCAAAAGCAGTCTCGCCGTCGCGCGCGAGCACCATGATGTGTTGCTCGAAGCCAATGACCTCGTCGATCTCGGCTTGGTCAGCTTGCAGAGTGAGCACTACGATGAAGCCGTCGTCTGGTCGGAAGAAGCGGAGCGCTTCGCCAAGTCGATTCAAGCCCGCAGGCAACGCCAATGGGCGCTGGGAAATAGCGGGTGGGCCTACGTGAATCTGGGAGATTTCGAACGTGCGCTCGAAGACTTTCGGGGGGCTGCCTCGCTGGCGGAGGAGCTCGGGATGTCCGGATCGCGAGTCCTCTGGCTCCAGGATGCGGGCTTGGCTGACTATGAGCTCGGCAATGCGCAGGAGGCCAGGAAATATGACGAGCAGGCGCTGCAGCTCGCCTTGACGCTCCCCGCTGCCGATGAGATCGATCAAATCGTGAACATAGAAACGAATCTCGCGCTGCTTTTGGTTCAGCAGGCCCAATACGACGCCGCGAAGGTCCATGGCGATAACGCCGTGCGCGCCGCACACGATTCCAAGGACGACAAGGTCATTGCATATGCCGGGTTCATCGACGGCCTGATCTCAGCCCATCTCGCCGGGGGCGAGGAGGCCGAACGTCGATTGATGCATGCCTGGCAATTGACCCCCGACTCCGAAACGCGAATGGAGATCGAAAATGCGCTGGCAAAGCTCTATTCGGGCAACCGCCGCTCGAAACAGGCGGAGATCTGGTATCGCCGGTCAGTCGAGAGCTTTGAACACAATCGCTCGTCGGTCCGGGATGAGGCGCTTCGATTATCCGCCTTCGCATTTGGCGATACCGTGTACCGCGATTACGCCGACTTTCTCATCGACGCTCACAGGCCGGGCGAGGCGTTGCAGCTCTTGGATCGGAGCCGTGCGCGGACGCTGGACGAGGGTCTCGGTGTAGGCCGTACAGAGTCGGACGCGCGCGGCAGCGCCGTTACGGACGCGCCGGCCGTTGCGCGCAGGCTCGGGGCGACGATCTTGTTTTATTCGCTGGGGCCGCAGAAATCTTACCTGTGGGCAATCACCGGGAAGGAAACGCGTCTCTTCGTTCTGCCGGCACAGAGGGAAATTCAGCCGTTGGTCGACGAGTATCAGCGGGTCATTCAGAAATCGATCGACCCGCTGCAGACGGCGAACCCCGCTGCGATCGCCTTGTACGAAGCCCTGGTCAAGCCGGCGGCCGCGACGTTCGCCACCGATTCCAGAATCGTCGTCATTCCCGACGGGATACTGAACGCGCTGAATTTCGAGACGCTGCTCGAGCCGACCGCAGAAGGCTTCAAATACTGGATCGAGGACGTCACCCTGACCACCACGAGCTCGATCTGGATTTTGTCTCGATTGAACGCCGGCTCGACGGACGCGGCCTCGCGGGACCTTCTGTTGATCGGTGATCCCGCCACAGCGGGAACCGAATTCGATCCACTGCCCCATGCGGCGGCCGAGATCGAACGCATACAGCGGCACTTCCCCGCGCAAGGCCAGACTGTGCTCACGCAGGCTCGAGCGGTGCCTGCGGCATATACCGTGAGCGGTCCCGAACAATTCCGATACATCCACTTCGTCGCGCACGGGACGGCGAGCCGCTTGAGCCCGCTCGATTCGGCCGTCGTGCTATCGCCGACCCAATCAAATCCCGACGACTTCAAGCTGTATGCGAGGGACATTGTGCGCCATCCGCTGCATGCGCGATTGGTAACCATTTCCGCGTGCTATGGATCGGGCATTCGCACCTATGCCGGCGAGGGACTGGTGGGCTTGGCCTGGGCCTTTCTGCGCGCGGGATCTCACAACGTCATCAGCGCGCTGTGGCAAGCCGATGATGCTGCAACGCCTCTTCTGATGGATCGGCTCTATGCGGAACTCGAGGCAGGTAGTTCCCCCGATGCGGCGCTTCGTGCTGCGAAGCTCTCGCTGATTCGCTCGCCGAATGTGTATCGCAAGCCCTTTTATTGGGGCGCCTTTCAGCTCTACACCGGAGGGTGAGCAGAAAGCGCCTACAGTGCACCAGTTCCGCTTGGCGAGCCTGGCTTCATCGGCTCATCGATACCGACGGCGCAGTGCAAGCACCGGGGTGCGGGTACGCGATTCGATCGCCACTGCAATGCAACGTTGCCCAACGGCATGGAGCAACGTGGACAGGGTGTCTGGCGCATGAAAACCACGAACGTCGCGACGGCCCCGAAAACCAGCAGCACGGTCAAGGCGCCCAGGTACACATTTCCATTCGAGTAAATCGCGCTCAATAATGCAAGGCCGGACACGGGAAGGCATTTGCGGTTGAACTGGCTCACCCGTTCTTTGAGGTACTCGCGAATCGTCATGGGCTGGCAGTCTACCACCCGTGAACGCTGCCAGTGCGTTCGAGACAACCGTCACTCCCCTGTCTTACGCATTTCCCCGCCCTTGGCAAAGGTCATGTGATCGGGCGCATCGAGCGTGATGGTGTCGTTGGGATCACCGTGCGGGTTGGCGGCGATGACACGTCCGACGATCGTGACATTGTCGGTGAATTTGCCGCGAAACATCTCAATATCGGGAGCGGACGGACTATTGCTCAACACCGACATGCTGATGTCATCGCCACTTTGTTTGATGCGATATCGAGTGATCGTAAAGTTGCGCCCCCCGGTCATCTGGCGCCATTCCCACACGCCACTGAGGTCGGGGCGGTGATCTGCCTTGAGCATCATCTCCTTAAGATTCGGACCCATCGGTCCAAGCACTCGTTGCGTCAGGTTCGCGAGAAAGCGCACCGGCGCTGTGCTGTCTTCAATGTCCTGCTGAGCCGCGCGGTGCTTGGCATTGATGGCCTGAACCTGCTGATCGTGTTTAGCTTTCCAGAGCGCCGCCTTTTGCGGGTCCTTGGTAACGCCATAGCCGTTGGTGTAGTCGAACACCATATCGGCCTGCGCGAAGAGGTTGCCTTGTTCAGCCGCAGCGGATTCGAGCTGAAAGGATTTCGCAGGATCCTTCGGCACACCCATACCCATGCCGTAGGCATAACCCAAACCTTGAACGCCTGCCGGGTCGCCCAGGTCCGCGGCAATCCGGTACCAGCAGTTGGACTGCTCGTATTGCTTGGCCTCGTTCAGATGGAACGCCCGTGAGACAGCGTACTTGGCCTGAACATGGTAGACATTGCCTGATTCGCATCGTGGACTGGCCGGCGGCGGATCGGTGATGCGTTCGAACACTCGACCGTTGAGAGTCGTAAATTGAATGTGGTCGGGGTCCTGGACGGTGAGCTTGCTTTCCACCCAAACGCCGGCCTTGT
>Ga0187887_10001091_pt1 | contig 23923 bp, 18 predicted proteins | sample June2016WEW_7_10_FD_132977 | JGI IMG/M metagenome (GOLD analysis project Ga0187887, IMG submission 132977) | Peatland microbial communities from SPRUCE experiment site at the Marcell Experimental Forest, Minnesota, USA - June2016WEW_7_10 | ecosystem: Environmental > Terrestrial > Soil >... | reverse complement strand
TCCGTCTCCGACGTGGAGACCGTAACGACAACCCACCAGTACGCGCTGCTTCCGACATGAAGCCATCATCTCGGAACTCATCCACCCTGTACACACGGCCAACACCGCGCGCTTACACCGTTGCCGTCGCGCTTGGAGCATAACTCTTCTAGGCTAGACACACCGACTGACTCGCCGGACTCTCCATCCAACATCGTTTGAATCTCCATCAAAACAGGATCGGATGACCGAGCGTTCAAATTGAATCTGTGGCTTCAGGGCAACAGCCCTATGCGGGAATGGCTGATGCGAAGCGCGTTCTTCAGGGGAGTTCGTTGAGGATGGCGCCTATTTCGCAGTTCTTGAGGGGCCTGCAGTTTTGAAGCGATTCTTGTCGATCTTTAGCAATTTTATCTTCGATTCCAGAGTTGATCCCGGGATGCCAAGTTTGGTAGCGGCTCCTGACGGTCCCGACACTTGTCCTCCGCATTCGGCTAGCGCTGCCTCGATGATTCCTTTCTCCTGGAAAGAAGGCTTCCTTGAAAGGCCAAGTTCCACGTGAGGGCCAGTTTCCATAGATCGTCGGGAAAGCCAGCACTCGTCGACTGAGAAGTTCTCTGTTTCACAGACGATGACTGATCGCTCGATCACGTTCTGCAATTCCCGTATGTTACCTGGCCAGGGGTACGACTGCAGAAGATCAAGGCTCTTCTTATTGACTCCGTGAAACTTCTTTCCGGCTTTCCGCGCGAAGCGATCGATAAAGTACTCGACCAGCAGGGGGACATCTTCTCTTCGTTCACGCAGCGAAGGTATCTCGACTGGGAAAACGTTGAGCCGATAAAACAGGTCGCTCCGGAACGCGCCAGCTGCGATCGCAGCTTCCAAATCGCGGTTGGTGGCAGCAATCACTCGAACATCATTTTTGATGGATGCAGTTCCGCCGACCCGCTCAAATTCGTGTTCCTGCAGAACGCGCAACAGAGCGATCTGGGTTTCGGCAGGAAGCTCTCCGACCTCGTCGAGGAAGATCGTACCTCCTTCTGCCAGCTCAAAGCGCCCTAAACGCCGCTGAATTGCACCCGTGAAGGCGCCCTTCTCGTGGCCGAACAATTCTGATGCAATCAAGTCGCGTGGAATGGCTGCGCAGTTCACGCTTACAAAGGCGCGTGAGGAGCGCTGGGAAAGCTTATGAATGGCGCGGGCAAACCGTTCCTTGCCTGTGCCGGTCTCGCCGGTGATCAGAACGCTGGAGTTGGTCGGAGCAACTTTTGATACACGGGAAAGCGCCGCGCGGAGGGCGGGAGAAGTGCCAACGATCTCCTCGAACATTGACGACTGATCGATTTCCTCCTTCAGCGCCAGATTCTCGCGGTAGAGCTGGTCCTTTAAGCCTTTGATCTCCTCAATAGCTTTTCGCAACGCATTTTCGGCCCGCACACGTTCGGTGACGTCCATCATGGTACACACGAATTGTTCCACGTCCCCCGATGCGTTCAAAACAGGATGGCCAACCGTGTGGGTGTATTTAACAGTGCCATCCGGAAGGACGATGCGGTGATCTACTTCATATTCTGACTTTTCATGGGTTGCTCGATCTTTCGCCTCTTGCACCCTGGCTTGATCCTCGGGATGTATGCGTTGCAGCCGATCTTTCCACACGGACAGGCCCTGAGTCGGGTCAAAGCCATAGATGCGATACCACTCTTCGGACAGATATAACGCATGCCATCCTGGCACGCTCCAGGCGCCACTCCCCGTATGCGTGAGCCGCTGTGCTTCTGCCAGATAACTCTCGCTCCGCCGCAGCACTTCACCCGCCTGCTTTGCGGCGGTGAGGTCTGTCACGGCATCCACAAATTCGAGGCTGCCCGCTGAAGTCTTTGACGCCTTGGCTACAACATGAAGGTGTTTGACCGAGCCCCTGTCGCGGAGTTCGTGGCTGTCGAGGCCGGCTACCGCCGACGTCGCATCCTGGACTTCGGACGACGCGGGAGGCTCTACTGCGGGAACTTCCATTGTCCAGAACGATGTTGCGGCCATACTTTACCTCAATTCGTTTCTGCCAATTTACTTACCCCTCACGTACCGAGGCCTGGGTTAAGGGCTAACTTCCGCTTGGTTCTCTTGTGATCGACTTGCAGAAGCATCCATGCGAAATTCTTGTTCAACGATCTGTTGCTGTTGCATTCAGATCCGCTCGTTCTTGTCTGGAATTATGGACCCGCTCTGCCCTATGCAATACCCCAAATGGAGCCGTGTGCCGACACTATATATTGGGTCTCTTGGGTACTCTTCTTGGTTGGCAAACACACCCTAAGTAGGGTGAAGGCTAGCTCTTTGGAGTTGGAATATCGATGCGCTTCCATCCAAAAAGGCGAGCGTCTACCGACCAGGCGCCAGGTCCGATAAATGCCAAGGCGGCGCCAACGGTTCCCAACAGGATGTGAGTCCACGGATCCACCGGCTGCGACAGTGCTTTCCATAGCTCGAGGAACGCCACCATTGCTCCCGCGATAGGCGTCCATAATCCGGCGAGCAGAAGCAATCCAGCACCGGTCGCGAGCAAATTCAGTAGGAATGCCTCAATTTGAGGCCCGCCCCAAAGGATCGTGATTCCCTGCGTCATCAATGCTGCGCCGGCAACCATCCGCATCAGCAGAAGCCCCGCGCCAGGCCAACCGCGGGCGAATGTTGTGAAAAGTCGTCGCAAGGGATCCCACGTCAAGCGTAGGCAATTCCTGACGCGTCTGGAAGCCCCAAATTAGGTAGGCGCCGGCACTCTTTCGAGTTGCCTAGAATTCGATGATTCCCCGCCGTAACCCGATAATTGCCGCGTGGGTACGATCGTTGGCACCGAGTTTGGAGAGGATGTTCTTGACTCGACCCTTGACAGTCTCTTCCGCGATCGACAATCGATCGGCAATCTGCTTGTTGGCGTTCCCTTCGGCGATCAGGTGCAAGACACTGATTTCGCCGGGCGTCAGTGAATCATCGGTTGCGTGTTCGGCAAGCTCATAAGAAATCTCAGGGGAAACGGTTTTCTTGCCGACATGGATGGCACGGATCGTTTCCAGTAGGTCTTTGTCCAGTAGATTTTTCAACATGTAGGCCCGGGCACCTGCTTTGAGGGCGCGCAGAACCTGTACGTCACCTGCGTAGGTGGTCAATACAATGATTCGCGCTTCGGGAAATTCACCGCGAATTGCGCTGATCGCATCGATGCCATTCATTTCCGGCATCTGCAAATCCATCAAGGTGATATCCGGGAGATGAATTCGAAACTGCTGGATGGCTTCCCGCCCGTTGCAAGCTTCGGCGACCGTTGTCATATCCGGTTCGTCGGCGACGAGTCCAACGATCCCCTTACGGACCAGGGGATGGTCGTCGACTGCGAGAATGCGAATCAAACTGGAGCCGTCAGTCATGACTACGTCTCATTCCCCAGATGGCCCGGACCGGTGGCCCGAGGAGGGTCTGTAGGCAATGGTGGCAGGAATGTTGAGCTCGACCTCGGTGCCAGAATTCAGCTTACTCCACACGTCCAGGTGCCCACCAATTAGTTTGGCGCGTTCCCGCATGCCGTGCAAGCCATAGTGTCCGGCACGCCCGTCGTGGGTCAGGACCTTAGGGTCAATGCCCCTTCCGTCATCCCGAACGCGCATCCAGAAATGCCGGTCGTCGTACCTGATTACCACGTCGATTTGCTTCGCCTCTGCATGCTGGAATGCATTGCGCATCGCCTCGCCCACGATCCGGAAGACTTCGTCGCGGAGGATTGGCTGGAGGTTTCGCGGAGTGCCCTCGACCTCTACGCCGAAGACGACGGCCGTTTGGTTGGTTTCCCGGGCCGCGAGATCCGCTCCGAGCGTCCCGATGGCCTCGGCAAGATCGTTGGCAACCACTGCGGACGAGCGTAATTCGTGCACGGCATCCCGGCCCTCGGTGATCGCCTGGGCCGTCTGATCGATGGCGCTGTCAAGTCTTTGTGCGATTTCCTCTGGACGGTCCGAGAGCACTCTGCGAACGGATTGAAGACTGTACAACAGTGCCTGAAAGCTTTGCAGCAGAGTATCGTGCAACTCACGCGCGATGCGAGTTCGCTCATTGACCCGCGCTTCCAGCGTGAGGTTGAACTGTTGCGCCAGTTGGCGCAGGCGGAGTTGATACAGCGCCAAGAGCAATGCCAGAAAAGCGGCCAGAGAGGCTCCACGGAACCACCAGGTCTGGTACCAGGCGGCGGCCACGCTGAAGGCCAGAGTCGCGCCTTCTTCGTTCCAGACGCCGTCGTTGTTGCACGCGATCACGCGAAACCGGTAGTTTCCCGGACGAAGACCAGCGTAAAAAGCTTGACGCCGTGTTCCGGGATCTTGCCATTCCGGATCGTGATCCTCCAGCTTGTAGCGAAAGCGCACCTTTTGAGGAGCTACGAAGCTCAGGGCCGTATAGTCAATTTCTAGATCACGCGTCAGGGGAGGGAGACGAAGGCCATCTCGCGGAGCGTAGTTTTTGTGGTCGGCAATCATCTCTTCAATGTGTACTGGCGGCCGTATGGGATTGCTGTCCAGATGAGCCGGGTCGATCATCTGGACGTCGTTTTGATTGGCGAACCACAACCGTCCGTCCGGAGACTGGGATGCGTTAGGCTTGAAAGGAGTAGACATGGGTCGGGCGCCGTCGAACACGTCAAAGAGTCTGGACTTCACCGTCGCGTTGGGCGATTCCCACCATCGTTGCAGTTCCGTATTTGGGATGGCAATTATTCCGCATGCCGCGTAAAGCCAAAGGGTAGCGCTCCTGTCGGAGATGAGGCTATACATGACGTCGCACGGAAGGCCATTCCGCACCGTTAACGTCTGCACGGCCCCGTTTCGCCATCCGACAAGTCCCGACGGCGTCGCTGCCAGGATCGAAGCATCGGAGTTTACGAGAAGGCTGTTGACTGGGCCAACATGAAGGCTACTGAAAGGGAAGAATTCCATTTGGCCATTTCGGAATCGTGCCAGGCCGCCGCTGTTGAGACCTAACCAGACTCCACCGTGCGGATCAGGAGCAAGCATGTTTGTGGCGGGCAATTGAGGGGACGAGATCTCTTCATGGATTCTGAGATCCTGAATGCGAAACAGCCGATGCCGATTTGCGGAAGTGCTCGTTGTGACCCAGATGCTGCCATCGACATCTTCGGCCATTGCGCGAACGGCGCCTAGGGGGCCGCCATCCCGCGTATGAATCTTTGTGAAGTTTCCACGCTCATATACCGACAATTCATAGTCGACGCCGACCCACAGCCGGCCGACTCGGTCCTCCAGCAACGATGTCATCGCCCGCCCTGGTAAACCGTTCCGTGGCTGAATGGAAGTGATCTTGCCCGCCCTGAGAACATCCAGACTATAAGTTCCAATCCACACAGTACCGTCCCGCGAAGCGAGAACAGAACTGACCTGATCCGCGCTCAGCCCCTGCCGCGTGGAAAAGCTAACCACTCGAAGGTCATGAAAGTTATCGATTCCCCTGGATGTCGCAATCCAGATATCCCCTTCGCGATCCTGGAACAGGCCGGTCACGTCATCGCCCGATAATCCATCCGAGCTGCGAAAGTGATCTACCTTGTTTCCTTGAATGCGGTAGATACCTTGGCTTAGGGTTCCGACCCACAGAGAGTTGTCTCGGTCTAATAACAACGCGGTGACCTCGAGTGCACTGCCATCGAACTCCGGAGTGACGAATGGTTTCCACACCCCCCGCGCGAGTTGTTGTAGCCCACCGCCCTTTCCGGCGTGCACCAGCCCGACCCAAAGCGACCCATCTGGTCTGCCCGCCAGCGCTAGCACTCCGTTGAATATTTCGGCTGGGTCCAGCCCGGGTGAGATGAAGGTGCCGGAAGAACCTGGTTGCCAACGGGAAACCATGGGGCCACCGGCCAGCCAGATATTGCCGAGGCTATCGTTGGCCAGTGTCACCGCATAAGGAACCGCAACTCCATCGTTTCTTCCGTAACAGAGCAGTCCTGTATCTGTGACTTTGCAAAGAGGACCCTTCGAATCGAAGATATTCGCTCGCGCGATCCAGATTGTGCCGGCGCGGTCTTCAAAAATCGCCATAATACTTCCGGCCGGGTCTCTATAGTTGGTCAGTTCTCCGTTCCGCCAACGCGCTAGCCCCATCGTGGTTCCAATCCACAGGCTTCCATCCCGCGCCCCGAGCAGGGAATTGATGCGGGACGAGGGCAATTCCTTTCCCTCCGGCGGTTTCCATGGGACGAACCGAACACCATCAAACCGCGTCAATCCAGCTTGGGTACCAATCCAAAGATATCCGTCGGTGGTTTGGGCAATGACGTTTGGCGCCCCAGCAAAAACGCCATCGTCTGTCCGCCACGCCGTGTGCCCATACTGGGAGATCTGCCTGCTCGTATCGAGTGTCCAGCCTGGACTTACCGAGAAGAAAAAAAAGACGAAGCACAACAGAAGCATTCTCGGGGTGTTTCGCTTCGCACCATTGGAAGCGAGACGAGCGATCGATCTTCCGCCGGGCACCATGTCGAATCCCTCAGCCGTTGTCGGTAAGACTATAGTTATAGGCGTTTTATCGGCAACTACAGTTCTCAGTTATTGAGAACTGGCCTTACCGCGTTTTCAGAACTCCGGCCTCAAAACGAGCATTGGCGATTAGCCCTTACCGGATACGCCGGCATACCACGCGAGGGCGAGTTCGAGTTCCTCAATGAAGCCGAGGCCGTCTTCGTCCCGGCTCGACCCAAGAAGGAGGAGAAGCAAAGAAAGGTGCCCAGCTCATCAAGCCCGCTGCGAAGAAGCCGACCGGTAAGCAGAAGGCCGCAGGATAAGTGACGAAGAACGTTTCGACCAGCGGGGCCGCGTTCGCGCGGCCCCGTTTCCATTTCGGCCCGTATACCCCGAGCGGCGTCCCAAGGTCGCTACTGGACCAACTTCGCTTGTCCTGCAGCTTCTCGAAGAAGCGGTAGAGAACACCGTTCGTGGAGCAACGGCTCGTTCGCTTATAGATGGTGTGCCAGCGCCCGAACCTCTTCGGCAGACCGCGCCATTTGCAACCCTGTTCGGCCACTTACAGCACTAGATTCAGCGCTGTTCACTTGGATCTCTGGCGGTCAGATTATAAAAATTGGCAAGAATCCCCCCCCTTGGCAGCAAGCCACCCCCCTTTGTGCGCTTCGGCTATTGCGTCTGTTACGTGTGTGACGTAATAGAGAAAAGGAGCGCTATTCCAAGTGCTGCAACCAAATTTCACGATTCCACCGGATCTATTGCAAGTTCTTGAGCTTCATGCCCAGCACAGCTGCCAAGAGCCTGAACAGCTCATTCAAAATGCCATCGCTGACTACCTCGAAAACACACGCGACGCGCTGTATCAAATCTCGACCTCATCGGCTCTAGTCGAAGGTGTAGCGGATGGAGCAGTAGACTGCGGATCACTCAAAAAGTACGGCGACCTTGGACTGGGAACCTTTGAACATTTGGATGGCGAAATGGTGGTCGTTGACGGCCACGTCTTCCAGGTACGCTCTGATGGCTCTGTCAATGAAGTCGCCGATGACGTTCAGACGCCTTTTGCCACAGTCGCAAGGTTTAGTCCTGATATCCAGGTTCTGATGAAGGAATGTACTGGTCTTGCCAGCTTGCTGGCTGAGTTGGATCGTCTGAGGCCCACGGACAATTACTTCTATTCCATTCGTATCGAGGGTCTATTCAAGCATGTCCGGACGCGCGCCCTGTGCCGCATGAAGCCGGGTACAAAATTGATCCACGCCGCTGCGGTTCAACCTGAATTTGAGTTTCATGATGTGCGAGGATCGCTCGTCGGTTTCTGGTCGCCGTCCTATGTGAAGACTCTGAGCATTCCGGGTTACCACCTGCATTTCATCACGGAGGATCGCACCGGGGGAGGACATCTGCTGGAGTGCGACGGAAGCAATCTCATGCTTGAACTTCAGCGCGGCACAAAGTTTCGTCTCGTGTTGCCTGAGACCAGGGCATTCCTCGATGCGGATTTGCGTCGAGATCCGACCGCAGATCTTGAGAAGGCCGAAACATTCCAACCAGAAAGGGTGAAGTAACATGAGCACCAGCGTCAAGAGCACGATCAACCAGACCAACGTTGCAGCCGTCGTCCAGACCGGAGCCGAGCTGCTTGTAAGGAACCTTGAGTCCCAGGGCGTGGAGTATGTCTTCGGCATCCCGGGGGCAAAGATTGACAAGGTATTCGACACCTTAGTCGATTCGAAGATCAAAACCGTCCTGTGCCGTCACGAGCAGAATGCAGCCTTCATTGCTGCAGGTATCGGGCGCATGACCGGCAAGGCGGGCGTATGCATCGGCACCTCCGGACCTGGCTGCTCGAACCTGGTGACGGGTCTAGCTACCGCGACGTCGGAGGGGGATCCGGTGGTTGCGCTGGGTGGAGCGACGACGGTGGCCAACCGGCTCAAGCGTGTGCATCAGGCGATGGACACGGTTTCAATCTTCAAGCCCGTCACCAAGTACAGCGCCGAGGTCAACTCCAGTGAGGCGATCTCTGAAGTAGTGGCTGACGCCTTTCGTGCCGCAGAGTCAGGGCGTCCCGGCGCCTCCTTCGTCAGTCTGCCCATGGACATCATGGCGGCTGAGGCCAAGGGTGAAGTGCTCACCCCGGTAAAGCCTGAAGCACTGGGCGCTGCCGCCGATCACGAGATGGATGAGGCTGCGAAGCGCATCCATACGGCGCACAACCCGGTGGTGTTGTTGGGCATGCTGGCGAGCCAGCCGGGGGCGGCAGAGGCCACCCATCTCTTTCTGAAAAAGACTGGCTTGCCGGTTGTCAACACCTATCAAGCGGCAGGCGCCGTATCCCATGACCTCTTTAATCAATTCGGTGGTCGTGTCGGTCTCTTTCACAACCAGCCAGGGGATCGACTTCTGGACGCTTCCGACCTGGTCATCACCGTGGGCTACGATCCCATCGAGTATGACGCTGTGCTCTGGAACCGCGGGCGCAAGGGGAATATCATTCATATCGATGTTGTCCGTCCGGATGCAGACAAGAACTACAAGCCGGCCGTCGAGTTGATCGGCAACATCGCGGCGATCCTGGGACGACTTACGCCGCTGATTGAACTGACCGAACGTCGGGGCAATCGTGCAATCCTCAGCGAAATCGCTATGGAGCGAGGCGTGTTTTCGGAGCGCGCCAAAATGCTCAATGGCACTCCCATTCATCCCATGCGTATTGTCCATGAGCTTCAGGGGATCATGAGCGAGGACATAACGTTATGCCTGGACATGGGTTCGTTCCATATCTGGCTGGCACGTTATTTGTATAGCTTCCGTTCGCGACAGGTGCTGATCAGCAACGGACAGCAGACGATGGGCGTTGCCCTGCCCTGGGCGATTGCGGCCTCTCTGGTTCGTCCTAGCGAAAAGGTCATTTCTATTTCGGGCGACGGAGGATTCATGTTCTCGTCGATGGAATTGGAGACGGCGGTGCGACTGAAGTGCAACCTGGTCCACATTGTCTGGATTGATGGCCACTACGACATGGTTCGTTTCCAGCAGGTCGCCAAATACGGCCGTGATGCCGCCGTGGAATTCGGTCCTGTTGATGTTGTGGGGATTGCCAAGGCCTGTGGCGCACACGGAATGATGATCAACACTCCGGAAGCAATTGCACCCACGCTCAAAAAAGCGCTTGCGCTGGAAGGTCCGGTGGTGATCGGCATTCCCGTGGACTATCGCGATAACCACAAACTGATGGAGAGCATGCATCCAGGTGTTCTCAACTAATTGAACCTGGCGCTTTCATGCCTATGCAGACGCAGCGTGATGTTTTAAGGAGAAATCAAATGCCGAATAACACTGAGCCAACCAACAAAAGAACTACAACGACAGGAGCATCAAGAATGTCATTAGTAACCACTCCAACATTGAATAAAGGCACAGCGTTCACCTATGACGAACGCACCAGATTCGACTTACATGGCTTACTTCCGTTGAACGTCGAGACATTAGACGATCAGGTCACTCGCGCCTATCAGGCCTATGTGAGGAAGCAGGATAGCCTTGAACGCCACATCTACCTGCGCCAGCTGCAAGATACGAACGAGGTTCTTTTCTACCGTCTGGTACTTGATCACATCGATGAGATGATGCCGATCGTCTATACGCCTACGGTTGCTCAGGGGTGCCAGCTCTTTAGCAAGATTTATCGGCGGCCGCGTGGCCTCTTCATTTCTTATCCCTTGCGGGATCGTATTCCAGAGCTATTGCGCAGCCGCCCCAACAAGGATGTAGACGTCATCGTGGTAACGGATGGCGAACGGATTCTTGGAATTGGCGATCAAGGAGTTGGAGGTCTCGGTATTCCAATCGGGAAGCTCTCGCTGTACACGCTGATTGGCGGTATCGATCCAGCACGGACGTTGCCCATCGTCCTCGATGTTGGAACCAATAATCAGGAGTTGCTGAACGATCCGGAGTATCTGGGTTGGCGGCACGAGCGCATCACGGGGAAGGACTATAACGAATTCATTGACCAATTCGTACAAGCGGTGAAGACTGAACTGCCGAACACCTGCCTGCAGTGGGAAGATTTCGCGACGCCGCATGCCCGTCCCATCCTACAGCGGTATCGTGATGAACTGCTGACCTTCAACGACGATATCCAGGGAACCGCAGCCGTTGCGCTTGGCGTAGTTCTGAGCGCCCTACGGGTTTCGGGAGGGAATTTGAAGGAGCAGAAGTTCGTGTTCCTGGGAGCTGGATCTGCAAGCATCGGTGTGGCTGATTACTTGCGCCAGGCATTGGTCGCGGCAGGTCTTTCTGAGGAGCAGGCACTCAGCCACTTCTGGATCGTCGATAAGGACGGTCTGCTGCACAGCAACCGTACCGATCTGAGCGTTGAGCAACAGGTCTATGCGCAGAAGGCGGAGACGGTGGCCGATTGGCCAAAGACGTTCAATGGCACCATCGGTCTCGCCGATGTGATTGGAAAGGTCGACGCGAATGTTCTGCTCGGCTTCTCCACGGTGGGCGGCGCTTTCACCGAAGCAATCGTACGCGAGATGGCTCGTAAGGTCGCGCGGCCGATTATCCTGCCCCTGTCCAACCCTACGAGCAAGTGCGAAGCACAGCCGGAAGACCTGATTCGTTGGACGGATGGCAAGGCCCTGGTGGCGACGGGTTCTCCCTTCGCGCCGGTGAAGTATGGGAAGACCGAAATTTCCATTGCACAATGCAACAACGTTTATATCTTCCCGGCCGTTGGACTCGGGCTTGTAGCGTCCGGTGCGACCCGCGTCAGCGACAGCATGCTGCTGGCCGCAACGTATGCGTTGGCGGAGAACTCTCCGGCACTCAAAGATCCAACGGCTCCGCTGTTGCCGGTGCTGACGGATATTCGCAAGGTAGCCGTTGAGATGGCGGTCGCGGTTGGCCTGGCCGCGCAACGTGAGGGGCTGGCTCCCACGACAAATCCGGGCGCTCTCCGAAGCAAGGTGATTGCCTGCCAATGGAGTCCTGAATATTCGGAAGTTGACTTGTCGGATGAAGTGGAGGTGATGCAATGACCCAGGAGAGACAAGCGCTCATGGATGCGAACCAACCACATGTGGTCATCGTTGGCGGAGGCTTTGGCGGTGTTGCTGCCGCGAAAGCCCTCCGCGGTGCGCCGGTACGCATTACGTTGATTGACCGCACGAACCATCATGTATTTCAGCCACTGCTTTATCAGGTAGCCACCTCGGTGCTGTCCCCTGGGGACATCGCCTCCCCCATCCGCGGAATGTTACGCAACCAGGCCAACGTGAGCGTGACTCTTGGCGAAGTCACAAGTGTCGATAAAGGTGAGCGCCATGTTAGCGTTGATCTTTCCGACGGGACCATAGAAGTTATTTCCTATGACTATTTGGTTCTCGCCACCGGAGCTCGGCATAGCTATTTCGGCAAGGACGAATATGAAAAGCATGCGCCTGGCCTGAAGAGCCTGGCGGATGCGCTGGCGATTCGCAACCGGATTCTTCATGCCTTCGAACAGGCGGAAACCACAGAAGATCCGGTCAGGAAGGGATTGCTGACATTTGTTCTTGTGGGGGCGGGACCCACCGGCGTTGAAATGGCCGGGGCGATGGCCACGCTGGTACGCCGGACGTTAAAGTCTTCCTTCCGAAGGATTGATCCGCGGGACGCACGCATCATCCTGGTTGATCAAGCCAACCGGATCCTCGGCCCCTTCTCTGAGGCTCTCTCCAGAAAGGCGCAGAAGCACCTGGAGGAACTGGGTGTTGAAGTCCGCCTGGGACACGGCATCGAACGTATCGATGGCGATGGAGTGCTAGTTGGCGGTGAACGGATCATGAGCAGGACCGTCATCTGGACTGCTGGTGTTGCCGCTTCCCCAGCGGGCAAATGGCTGAACGCCGACATGGACCGAGCAGGTCGCGTCCACATTCAGCAGAATTTGACGATAGCGGGCTACCCGGAAATCTTTGTCATTGGAGACACAGCCTCCCTGAATCAGGATGGAAAGCCGCTTCCCGGTGTTGCCCAAGTGGCGATGCATCAGGGACGGTATGCCGGCAAACTCATTCTGCGTCGTGTGACTGGGCGCAAGGATATGGCGCCCTTCCGCTACTTCGACAAAGGCAACATGGCAGTCGCCGGAGGCAACTTTGCCGTTCTGCAGTGCCGTAAGGTGCAGTTGAGCGGATGGCTGGGATGGCTGCCTTGGGCCGCGATCCACATTGCCTATTTAGCCCATTTCAGCCTCCGTTTAGCCGTTCTGGTGCAATGGGTTTGGACCTACCTGACCGGGCAGCGCGGTGCAGTCCTCCTCGTAAACCACCATGCCTCACCGCAACCGGAAAATCCCCGGCAAGTTGCTCAGGAGACCGGTGGCTAGCGTCTGCAACGATAGTCCGTTGGCGTGACTCGAACTTCGCGGCGGAACAAATCTCTGAAATGTTTTGGGTCGACATAGCCCACCCGTATGCCAACCTCAAACACACTCATGTTCGGATTCCGCAATAGCTCCTTTGCACGCTCGATACGGCGCCTAACCACGTATTGATGCGGGGTGATTCCAGTAGTCTGTTTGAAGAGTCGCGCAAAGTAATACGGACTCATCCCAGCAGTCGATGCAAGGGCTGAAAGCGAAATGTCCCGACTGAGGTTCGCTTCTACATACTCGCAAACCGTATTCAAGCGCGATTTCGGCAGTTGCCCGCGACTCGCAAACATGTCAGGAGCAATGACCGCATATTGCTCCGCAAGCAATATCGCCAGAGTATTGCCCACCTGTTCACCGAAGAGCCTACCTGCGGGCACACCCTGTTCGAGTTCAATCTGCAGCGTCTTGAGTAAATATTCGATTCGCGCATCTTTGAAGATCCAGCGTTCCGTGACATCGACTCTTCCACCAGCAAAGCGTCCCTCGGTAAGGCGCTCCAACTGCGCGGGATCAAGCTCAAATAGCAGTCGATCGTACGAGCCCGTCCACAGGGATCGGCCGCAATTGCTGAGCCCGTGCAGCGTGAGGCTGCCTGCCTCCACCTGTGCGCTGCCCGCACCTCTCCCCGAGCGCCAATCCAAGTGGAGGCCCGCACTCAACTGCATGCTCAGGAGGATGGAAGAATGATCATGCTTTGGAACTTCGAATCCCCTGGAAGCGTGCTGTTCGAGGAGAAATCCTTCCCACGGCTGGTGTGCGCTGGAGAGCAGCGGAACGTGCGGCACGAGGGGGATCGGCCGACCATCTTCCAGGATCCTGACTCGTCGGTTGGACAGCGCAGTCATCTAAGACTCCTGGCGTTCCTCATTCCAGAATAAACCTGTCGTAAACGAAAGCGTATTCGATACGCATACCCAAGAGGGCGGGGCACAGGCTCGGCCTTCATTCGTTACGCGGAGACGTTATCTACTGACTGCAAGGCGGGGGCGATCGCGGGGCTGCATGCGGGTCAAGCATCCTTTACTCTTATCGCGATCAGCAAGAGAAGAATAACCTCGAGCATAAGGGCGCGGTTTCCCCAGCGTGCCACCGCGAGACTGCCGATTGTGGCCCCGGCAAGAAAACTGACGCACATGATGGCGAAGATGCGTGACTTGCTGCGGGCTGCTTCCTTATGGTTTGTAAATAGCCAATCAAATAGTCCGGTACTTAGTGTGGCTAGATTGCCGGTGGTAAAGGTAGAGGTATAGGTGTGCGGCCCAACCGTCCGAAACGTGAGTACCTGCATCGAGGCGGCAAAGGTGATGGGTACGGTAATCCAGAAGTCGGGAGTGCGATTCGGAAGCAAGGCCAAGATGAAAAGGATGATGACCTCTGCAAGCAGGACAGCCGAATAAGGATGACGCACGATCCTCCGAAACCCAGGGAGGTGCAAAGCTCGCGCAGCCCAAATGCCAAGCATGAACATGAAAAGAGGCGGCAGGTGACGAAAATTCGGGTGTCCAGGGGAGGACAGGATCTCCATCCCAAGATAGACAATATTCCCAGTCATGGCGTTGGCAAAGATTCTGCCGTGCCCCACAAACGTAAAGCCATCCAGGTACCCACCGGCGAAAGCGAGTGCGGCACCCACTTCGACAGAATGCCGATGGTGACGATATTCGGTTGCCTCAGATGCGGCCTGAGTGTCCACTACCATGACTCTCGATTGATACGCGAGATCGTCACTGCGATCTTGCCATTGTGCGCCAATCTCTGGAACTGGGAGGGGTTCCTGATTCCGAGAAGTGCGAATGAATCCCGGCCTCGAGGGAGTCGAGGTCTATGACGCCCTCACGGTGCCTTTGCGTCCGCCCAGAAGATGACGGTCAGCGTCATCACGCCCTGAGCGGGATGGACGCTCACTCCGCCGATATCAGCCGAGCCCTAAGGCCCGGACATGAGCAAGCTATAGGCCTGGTCCAGGAAATGGGAGTGGTTATATGCGACGTGCAGGTTCTCGACGATTCTAGTTGGGTCGAGAAGGATGACAATGTCGTGGTCTAGAAGTCCGATGGTTTTGACGTCAAACTCTCTCTCGGAGAGCAGGACCGATCCGGTTTCGGCCACGCCGAGCGGCGAACGTACGATCGTGACATCGATATTGCCGGTGTCCCCCCACTCCGGGAAGTCTTCCGGTTTGCTGTTGCCCGCATATTCGGGAACCGCCGAACAGATCGTGTTGGCTTCAGGAAATTGCGTCCTCAGGAATGCTGCGAAATCACCCGGAGGTTCGGTGACGACCTCACCGGCCAGTTCCTTTAGCGACACAATAAACAGCGTCTTCAAGTCGACTAGCTGCAACGAATGGAACTTTGGAACCTCGGGCAAATCACGAGGTGATGGCAGTTTGTTGCGAACATCCTGAAGAATCATTTCACGATTGATCATGATTGGCTCTCCTTGCTGAATGCATCGTTGCGATTTTTCTTGTACCAGTCATGGAACGTCTCTTTTCCCGGTTCAGGGATTTCTCGATGTTTCCCCCAAGCATTCAGGCGATTGTAGATGGCAAAACGAGGAAGCAAGCCCCAAACTGGGCTCTGCGGAACTGGCCGCGATGCGATAGAGTTGGGGGCTGCTCAGCACCTTGCCGGCCAGGACCACGCTGAACTTGGTGACCGGCCGCATCAGACCGACCCGATCCATGGATTGATGCACTTGCTTCAAGGCTCTTGCGACCGGCACGGCTCCTCCGATCGCGACCAACGGATCACTCCCCGAGGTCGCCGTCGCCAGACCCGTCGCCAAATCTGAAACGCCCGGTCCGTAGGTGGCCAATACCACCCCAGCCTTACCTGTCATGCGGCCAATGCCACTGGCGATGAATGCGGCATTCTGTTCATGTCGGCAAACGATCGTCTGGATGGAAGAGTCCACCAACGTGTCGAGGACCTTACCGATCTTTGCCTCCGGTATCCCGAAGACGTGCTTTCCTCCTTGCGCCTCGAGACTATCCACCAGGAGTCCAGCGCCTGTCCGTAAGCCGGCCACTGACTTAGTTTTCACGGTCATGTAGCTCCTTATTGGAGGAATCTGCAGTCGAGGTTTCGACGAATCTAATCAAGAGTTCCTCCGGCGTCGCCCGGGAGGCAGTCAATCTTCGAGAGGTTCTGGAGGATATCCCCCGATGGTGCATTCGCCTTTCCGAAGTCCGTTGTTGAGCGAGCCTCGCAACGTTGCCGTTGCTTTTCACCGGTTGCGATCAGGTCCCTTTGAGTGGCCAACAACCAAAAGGCTCTTCGGCGCCAGCGGAGAATCCTTGCTCACTTAGAGGTCAGATTAATCGCATTTGTTTCACAACAGTTGAGAAGCACCTCCGTGGGCTAGGGGACCTTGCGTGTGGCATTGAAGCACCGAGGACAGGGAATCAACCCCTGTTTCGGCTTGCAGCACGACGGCATAGGTCCGGCGTTCTCTCACCGCTGCTAGCGCCATCCATCACCCAACAGGGCTTTGAGATCGTCTTCGGAACGGGGCGTTACCGCGCCGCGCAGATGTCCAACCAATCGCGCTATTCGAGGTCGGCGTGCTGAGGCAGAATCCTGTTGCTTTCCAATCTTGCCGCTAGATTTCGTTCGCAAGAGATGCGACTAAATTTTCAGCAGTGCGAGATAGAGAAAGTAAGGTTTCTAGTTCGATCGTGGTTGATTGAGAAGATCCCTCCATGCAATAGGCGCGGGCCGTACTTTGCAAACGCTCAAATGCGCCTATAAGGTCGTGATGTTCTGGCGGTGTTGTATTCTCCAGTCGATTTGCTATCAAGTCGAGTGTCGCGGCTAGCCGGCCATCGAACTCCACTTGTGAAGCGAGCACCCCAGACGGTAATTCAAATCCGGGGAATTGAAGACGATATTTGAAGAGGGTAATGCGCGTCAAGAAAAGCATCCGTAGTTGCGGCTGCCACCGCCGGATTTGCCCGCGCAGGGCGAGGTCCTGCTGGCGGGATGGACCGAATTCGAAGAGCAGTCCATCCGCCAGACTCTTGACCTTATCAAAGTTTGAGTGGATCGTCTCTCGAAGAGAATAGCCGCGCTCAATCGCGACCTTTCTCTCTCCTGCGACAGGCTGCCTTACAAAATCAGCCAAAGCTCGGAGATTAGAAATGAACGCCCTCTTCACCTCGACTGCTGCAAGCGTGGGCCACAATTTGTCGAAGACAACCCACATGATGAAGAGGCCCAACAAGATGCCGACCACACGATCTCTTGCAACGCCGAGCGAGATCTGTTCTTTGAATTCTTGTAGGTTGATGAGGTAGAACGCGACGATGATTTGTATGCCGAAATAAGCCAATCGAGGGCTTGAAGTTGCAAACCAGGCACCTACCGTGCTAACTGCCACGAATAGAACTGTAAATCCGACAATCGAGTCGAGGTAGGGAAGAATCAATATTTGCGCTCCTATCCCGAAGATGAGTCCGCCTACGACCGCGCCGGAGAATCGCAGGACCTGCTTCTGACGGGAGAACCCAACTGTGGAAAGGGCGGTCAACACAACCGTGGTGACGGCTGTGCTAATGCCCGGCCATGCAATGGAGTTGTAGGTCATATAGCAAAGGCTCGCTGCCAGCCCGCCTTTCAGCCCGAACTTCAAGTGGTCCAAATTGGAAAAGGCGTCTGGAACAAAGAATGTCGAAGATTGTTTGACAACGGATGCAGAGAGCCCAAGTTCGCTCATGGGTGCAGCACCGGAGAAGACTTCTGGAATGAGCCGTACGGTTTTCTCCAGCTCGTGCAAAAGCGGCACGCCTGAAGATTCGTGCCAGTCATTCAAATGAATTTCTGTTGGAGATCTTCCGTCTAGCAGTTCGGTACGAATCGTGGAAATGCTGGTAGCCAGGTTGCATAACCTCTCCCGGTCAGCACCACGCGCCTGTATGCCTAATTGCAACAGACTTGCGGCAATATCGACTTGCCTCCCGGCAAGCGCCACAACCGCGCCCATCTGTTCGCGGTATTCTCGCGGAAAGTTGGAATTGCGCAAGGTGTGCCGCAACCTCGATGTTCCGAGCATTGCTAGCCGCGTAACTGTCTTGGCCGTTCGCTGGTCCACTGGAACGCCTGTTCCGTAACAGTCGAGTACCGATTCTACGGAAGCCAACCGCTCTGCAATGGATCGCAGAAGATCATTCCCGGGCCGTATGGCATCGAACAGCAATTCGACGAGCACGGCTATCGTGCTCCCAATCGTGAGAGCAAAGGCCGCCCAAAGCGTCCCTTCGACCCTGAGTTCGCCGGAGATATGTTTATCCCAGAGCGGTGTAGTCATTGCGATCAGGTAGCCGATGTTCACGGCTGACGCGAAGGTGGACATTGCGCTCACCCCATAGAATGTCATGAACATCGTCCCGCACACCCAGAGGAGGCGCAGCATTGGATCGTCAACAAAGACAGTCGCTCCAATCAGCACATAGATCGTTCCAAGAGCAAAAGAGACGGTCCTCGTTACCGCAGTCTTCGCCGTTATCTGAAGGCTTTCATGCGAAATCGTAAGCGAGTATATAGCGCAATACGCGCCAAAGGGAATTCGAAACGTCATGACAATTAGCATGGAAAGAGTCGCAGAAAGTACCATGCGTCCAACCAGTGCAGTTCTTCCTGGATAGAGTACAAGCTCGTCTCTGATTAACTCCCAGATCCAGGAAGACCGTCGATTTGAGTTCGGTACACTTTGAGCGAAGCTTCCCATTTTCAATGTCCACGGATCTCGACAACTGCAGACTCCCCAACGCGAAACAACTCGGGGGGAGGGTTCTTGACGCGGATGCGGACCGGATATCGCGATGCCAGATGCACCCAGTTTAGCGTTCGCTGTGCGTCAGGAAGCCCGGGTTCCAAGCGCCCGAAAACATCGGGATCAGGCGTGGTGCCGAAGCCGATGCTGTCGACTACACCGGAAAAGCGAAGGTTGGGATTCGACGTCAGAAAAACATCTGCTCGCATGCCTGGCTCGATATGCTGCAGCGTCCCTTCGCGAAAGTTGCCTATTGCCCACCATGTGCGTGCGTCGATGAGCGTGAAAACTTGTTGTCCGACGTGCGCATACATGCCTTCCGAGATCGTGAGGTTGGTCACACGCGTATCGAATGGCGCGTAGACCTTGCAGTTGTTGAGATTGTATCGGGCGGTTGCTACAGCCGCGGCGAGAGCGCCACGCTGGTTGATGAGGGGTTCGAGCGTAGTCACAGCATTTATGGATTGTTGGTGTTGCGCCCTGCTTTGTTCGAGGGCCGCTTTGGAGTGCTCGTATTGCGCCAATGTCGATTTCAATCCTGCTTGAGAAAGTTGCAATTGGGACTCTGCTTGCTTGAGGGCTTCTGCCTGCGCGACTTCTGAAGTTCTCGCTCTGTCTACTTGATCGACCGTGACAAATTGTTTGGCCAAAAGTGGCTCAATCCTGTGCAAGTTATTGTTCGCGTAGCTCCACTCGGCCCTTGCCCTGTTGACGCCCTGCTCTGCGTTGGCCACCTCGGCCCGTGACTCATCGATCGATGCGGCCCATCGATCTATGTCTGCTTGTGAGCTGTGGACGTTAGCTTGCGCAATCGAAATACCGCTCACAAGTGCCGCTATCCGTCTGCGCTCGTCTTCGATTTGCCCTTCAAGAGCGGCCTGCTCGGAGATAGCTTTGTCGAGGGCATACTGATATGGTCGGGCATCGATTTCGAACAACAACTCACCTTGTTTGACGAACTGATTATCCTGGACACTTAGCCGGATGATCGGGCCTTCCACCTGCGGCGCGATCCCAATGAAATTTGCAAAGATTTCGGCGTCATCCGTTCGAGGATGATCGTTCGATGTAATCAGCACTGTCAGGCCCAGAGCGACGGCGGACACCACAATACCAATACTGATAAGCCGGCCAAGCCGTTCGCGAATCATCGAGTTCGTATTGATCTTCATGGTGTCTCACTGACTGAAGAAGATGAGCCAAAGGGCGAAGGCTAGCGCAGCCGCCAGGCTTGGGTATATCAAAATCGGTGGCGCAAGCTCGATGCGAAAACGCATCAACAGCCATCGGGCAAGAACTGCGAGCACAATCGCCGCGGCAAGGCAAAATAGCCATGCGGGGAAAAACGAACCGACCACATCAAAGGAGGGGGACCGCCGGCACCCTGTAAGGAGCAGCCAGGCAGGAACCAGGCTATATTTCAGCTCGCAACCGCATCGACTGCCATTCATCGCTAAGGCCTCCTGGCTCCCGACCGAATTAGATCGGCGGATTGGAATGCCAGATCCGACAGGTTCGACAGAACTTGCGTCCGCGCCAACACATCAAGGGAGCGCGCCTGTGCAAGGGTTCTTTGGGCTGCCGTGACATCAAGTAAGTTGCGGACGCCGTCGTTGTACGATTCCAACGCGGCAGAGTACGATTGATCGGCCGCCAAGAGAAGCGCAGCGGCAGCCTGCCTCTGACGAAGCGAGGTCTCCACATTGGAATAGGCCCTCCACACCTCGTCCGCAATCTCATCACGGGTCACACGCACCTGCGCTTCAGCCGCGCGAAGGTTGGCTTGCGCTCGCGCCAGGTTCTGCCTCCGTGCGCCGCCGTCAAATAATGTCCAATGCAGACTCAAATTCAGTCCACCGGTCAGATCCGCGGTGTGAACCCAGGGGAGCTGTTGCTGTAGTCCATACAACGAATCCGCATTGGGACCAACATCGAGGGAAAGCGCAGGATAAAAGGCAGAGTGCGTCTCTTTAACGCTCGCATGTGCCCTTCGTATCTCGGCCACTTGCTGCATGAGATCAGGACGTTGTTCAAATGCGCGATCAATCGCCTGGTCGACGGAATCGCCGATCGATTCCGGAATGACCAATTGGTCGATCGCCTGGACCTGAATCGCATCGGTGGGGCGCGTTCCCAGAGCGGTAGCTAAGTCTCCGCGGCTGTTTTTCTCTGCACCGAGGGCAGCTTGCAGTTCGTACTCCGATTGCGCGGCTGCGCTTCGTGCCTCCAACACATCCGGCAACGTTGCAAGGCCGTTCTTCAAACGATCTTCGGCTGCCTGCTGTACTGCCTGGGCGTTCTTGAGACTTGCTCGGGCTGCCTCTTCCTGCCCAGCCGCGTCCAGCAACTGATAGTAGGCTTGCGCCACCTCATAGATGATCTTCCGATGTGTGTCGTTAAACGCGAAGTTTGCTGCCAGCAAGTCTGCTCTCGCTGCACCGATACGCCCGGCTCTCCCGCCGAAGTCAAAGATCGTATAGGTGAGATCAAGCTCCCCGTCAAACTGTTGAACAGTTTGGCGATAAAACTGACTCCCGAAAAGGATTTCGGACCGGTTTGTCTGTGAGAGTGCCACGGCCGCGACCGTGGGATATAGTTCACTTCGCGCGACTCCGAGAGCCGCCATCTGAGCGCGGGCAGTCTCCCACGCAACACGAGTCTCCGGATTGTGTTCCTCGGCCAGGTTCACTAGTTCCGCCAACGTGTAGGTTCTGTTCGGTTCAATGCTGAATCCAGGCTCGAGAAAGGGTTTCGAATCGTTTACAACTTGCTGTTCACCGGAAGAATGCCAAGGATGTTCGGGCGAGTCCGGAGCGCTCTGGGCGGATATATGTCCCGCGACAAGCAGAAAGAGGATCGGGACTGTGGTACGAATGTTCATTCGACACCGTAAGCGTGGTCCATCGGCGGAATACAAAGCTGCATAGTGAAGACGATGACTCGATTGCCTTGCCAAAGCGGGCGAAAGGGAGAGTCCCATCTGAGACGGGCTGCGATTAAGTTATCCATTTGCCAATTCCTTTTCTCTGAGTGAACTGCCTCCTCATGGGCAATCAGAGAAACGACTTGATCGCCCCTTCGGAAGAACATTTCACTGTCGTTTCCGGCGCGGCACACTTCTCGATCGCTCAACCGCTCCGCGTCACGAGTGCTGCGCTTCGGGCCGTCCTTTCGGTTCCAATGGGGATATCCTCGTGGGGTCGTTCCAAGATGGTGTGAGTATTGCGCTCCGTACATAAATGAAACACCGCGATAGAACCAGCAACTGAAAGCGACATGGGAAATAGAAAATCATGGCCGACGCGAGTGAACTCAAGAATCAGGACGATCGCCGTAAGCGGCATCTTCATAGAAGACGCCAGAAATGCTGCACTTCCCACAATTGCGAAGGCGCCAAGCGGGACAGAGGGCCATGCATGATTCCACAGTGCGCCGAGAGCGCAACCAAACAAGCCGCCAAGGGCCAAGCCGGGAGTTAACATGCCGCCTGCCGCACCCGCGCGCAGAGCGCCGAGCGTGACAAGCAACTTCAGCACGAAGAGAGTCGCCGCACGTGTGAGTCCGAGGTCGCCGTCAAATCCAGCCTGTGCGAGCCCCTTCCCATTGCCGAGTAGTTGCGGATACTGGATCGCCAGCAAACCGATTGCGGGAAACACTACGGCACACCATGGAAGCACACGCCAATCTCGAGGAGCACGTGCACGGACTGCTCCAGCAGCGCGCACAAACCAGTACGCCGAAAAGCCAAAGACTGGACCTGACACGAACGACCATACGATCAATGATGGAGAGACCACAAGATGCGGAACGGAGTACTGCGCCACGTTACCCAGTCCGATCCATGCGACCATGGCTGCAATGACGGAGGTTGCGAGGGCCGGGATCAGAGCTGACAAACCAAGCGTTCCGAGCAGGACTTCAAGAGTAAACAGCGCTCCGCCCAATGGCACGTTATAGACGGAAGCAAGTCCGGCCCCCGCGCCGCAGGCAATCATAATCCGACGATTCTCCGCGCCAAGACGTGCCAAATCGGAGAGGCGGGTGGCAAGTACTGCACCCAGTTCGCGTGGTGCAACCTCCCTGCCGAGAGGTGAACCCAGGGCGACCGTAATGATCTGCAAAAGAACGTGGAAGACTGTAGAGAGAAGTGGCATCTTGGGCAGGTCGCCCTTAACTGCTTTGCCGATGGAGACCAACGGCTTGCCGAATGTGTAAAGTGTCGACCAGCCGATTCCAGCGATAGCAGCACAAACGCATAATGTCACGAAACGCCTCATTGGTGAAGCGCCGCTAACTCCTTCGAGGAAGCTTTCATGGCTGATCAGGGAATGGAGACTGTATCCGTAAGCGACGTGCTGAATGAAATGCAGTAATAGACCAAGCGCCATTCCACCAAGGCCCGAGGCTAAGCCGACCGCCACGGTTACGGCCGGCAGAGTCAGCCAATATAAGTTGTCCGAATTTCTACTTGATGCTTCCATGTGATCCACTCAAGTCGCTTTTTGTCGGTCACGAAGTTGGCGAAACAGTTGCATTTGACGGCGGCCAGAAGAAGATGTTCAGAGAGCGATTTCCATGAGCACCGTGCATCGAAGGGGCTTCCACATCGGCAGTCGCTGACGGCCCATCATGAAACGTCCAAATGTCATCTTGTTCAGCTGCACGCGGCAAGACGCTTCCTGAATGTCAGACACGATTTGTTCCGGATCAAGTAACACGATCGGATTTGGTGAGAGGAAGGCGGGAGCATCCACGACAAGGTCCTCCTGGGTCAGCCAGATGGCGCCAGTCTCGGCAACACCGAATTGCGCTCTGATGTTCACGCCCCTCCTCCTTTTAGAGTTGGCATCCCTCAAGCGCCGCCGCGGTCTTGGTTTGGTCTCAGCCCCAAGCGCAAGCTAATCCATGCAGCTGCGATGCCGACCAAAATCCCCACAACCGTGTCGACCAGGCGCAGGATGGGCTGCATCCAAGCATGTTCCGGGCTGATTCCAGCGACAACCATCACGACAACGGCGGTAATGGTTGCCGTGATGATGTCCTCGGATCGGCGAACCATGGCCAGAATGATAGCGATGACGCCGATCAACACGGCCATTCCTACGACGTGAAACGGGAAGATCAGAAGGTATATCAAACAGAGAGCGAAACTCAACAAGGTTGCAAAGATTCGCGAAAGTGCAGCACGAGCGGTTTGATCGTAGCTCTCCCGATA
>Ga0187887_10001087_pt1 | contig 24006 bp, 20 predicted proteins | sample June2016WEW_7_10_FD_132977 | JGI IMG/M metagenome (GOLD analysis project Ga0187887, IMG submission 132977) | Peatland microbial communities from SPRUCE experiment site at the Marcell Experimental Forest, Minnesota, USA - June2016WEW_7_10 | ecosystem: Environmental > Terrestrial > Soil >... | reverse complement strand
GCGCCACCCTGTAATCCCATACAAGGACAGGGTAGGGTTCCCAGCATTGGTCCCTGTTTTGAATTTCAGGCAAGCGCCTTTATGTTTGTCTGCATAGTTTGCCCACATCGAGGAATTGACACAATTCCCCGAAAAACATGCTGTGTACCAGTCGATATAAAGCGTTTGTTCCAACGCCTCAACGTACTGGGTGGGGAAATCCAGAAAAATGAACGCACGATTGTGATCGTTGGAAGATAAGGGACTGTTGTATTTCGTTATCAGATTTCCCTGCATCGATGCTCTGTTTACCCCCGCGTATAGCTGGTCTGAACCGTCTGGAACATCCGGGTGACTTTCCTCAAGACGATTAGTAAGAGCGATTACTTGCGGTAAAGGAGGCACCTTCTCGCATAAAGCGCGCAGAGTGTCGCTTGCTGGTCCGTCAGTCATTAACCCAAGATGTCGATAGGCCGCAACAATCGCGCTGAGTGCCTCATAGTGCAATGTTCTTAAATGGACGCAGAGTTCATCGCGCCGTACGGGGCTTTTCCGAGAAGGCAGTGTTTCTGCATATTCTGCAACGGACGGAGTGCTAAAGAATCGGTCGCAAATCTCTTTGTACCCATCCTTGCACTTTTGAGTGGGCAGATCGTTCTCAGTCTGCATTACAGGTATGGAGGCGAGATCAATGGCCGCACTGTTGCCGTTCAGCATAAATTGAATGTAAACACGATCCAGACAAAGGAGATAATGCCTCAGGAGATTTGTCCATACGATCTTGTCGCCTGACCAGAACAGATCCATAAACCCCTCCATGGGATCGTTTAGCTCTTTCAAGGAAGGGAAGTAAATCTCCTGTCTATCAAGTTCTTGATACTTCTCACCCAATAAATACTTCGTCGACCGAAATCTATACAGGTGTTCTGCCATCCATCGAAACCCTTCCTCGGTACGCAAACAAAACGGGAGGCGCTGTTCTCGCCTCCCGTCAAGTTTACAGCGATCAAGTTTCTCCTACGCAGCTTTGCTTGGCGCCTTCGACTCCAGCGTCTTCTCGCTGCCGACGTTTACTTTGATCTGCTTCGGTTTGGCTTCGGCCTTCTTGGCCAGCTTTACCTTCAGCACACCCTTGTCGTAGTCGGCCTGGATGTTCTCCGAGTCGACGGTCTGGGGCAAAGTGAAGGTGCGGGTGAAGCTGCCATACTGGCGCTCGACCCGGCGATAGTTTTCTTCTTTCTCTTCCTTCTCGAACTTGCGCTCGCCGTGAACGGTCAGCGTGTTGTTCTCGACTCGGACGTCGATGTTCTTCTCGTCAATTCCGGGCACTTCGATCTTGAGCGTGATGTTGTGCTCGTCTTCGTAGACGTCAACCGGCGGGGCAAAGGTCGTGGTGGTGAGCGCTTCCTCCTGTCCCTGCGAGTCGCGGAACAGACGGTTCATGCGGTCCTGCAAGGTCACGAATTCGCGAAACGGGTCCCAACGGGTAATCATCGTCATAGCTTGAATTCTCCTACTTTGGAAATCTGATGAGAGCAGCGATTGCTCTCGTACGCCGTCATTAGCGTCAGGAAATAATAAAATATGAGTGTAGTATTGTCAAGTACACAATTTGTTTTATTATCAATTACTTACATAAAATATCATGCACTTGAGATAGCTCGTTTCGGGGACATTGGGCAGAATTGGATGGTCTTTTGCCTGGGTGCGGCTTTCCAGAAGGCGAAGCGATTTGTGGGCATCGCGGGCGGCATCGGCTACGACTTCGAGGAAATCGGCGGCACTGACGTGGAAGGAACAGGAGCAGGTGACAAGAACTCCACCGGGGCCGAGCATCTTCAGCGCGCGCAGGTTGAGTTCTTTGTAGCCGCTGCGGGCTTTGTCGAGATCGCGCTTGGTCTTGGCGAAGGCCGGAGGGTCGAGGACAACGGTGTCATATCTGTGACCCGACTCACGGCCGTGGCCGGCATAATCGCGGAGCAGGTCGAAGGCATTCCCCTCGATCCATTCGATCTCTTTTCCGTTTAGAAGCTGGCCATTGAGGGCGGCGTTCCTGTCGGCCATTTCGAGAGCGGGTCGCGAGCTGTCTACCCCGGTGACGCTCGAACACTTCGGCGCGAGATGGAGCGCGAAGCCTCCCTGATAACAGAAGACATCGAGCGCCTTGCCGTGAGCATACTGCGCGGCGGCGGCATAGTTCTCACGCTGATCGAGGAAGGCCCCGGTTTTCTGGCCTTCGAGGGCGTCATAGTGAAAGCGGACGGCGCCCGCGTCTCGTTCACTTTTCCCTTTTCCAGTTTTCCTTTCCGCACTTTCATCGGCATTCATCGAAATGATCGTCGAGCTCTTCTTGCCCCAGAGCAGGCCAGAGTCGCGAGCCGGTAGTTGTTCAAGATCGCGAATGCGGGCATCGACGCGTTCGACGACTCCCGCTGGCTTAAGTTCTTCAACCAGCGTTTCGACCACCGCTCCGCGGACGGGTTCGGCGTCCATCGCCTGGGTGAGAATCTGGATCGACACAACGTCGTTATAGCGATCGATGATGAGTCCGGGCAGGAAGTCGGCTTCGCTGAAGACGAGGCGATAGGCATCCGTATTGGCAACAAACTGCTTGCGATACGCGATGGCCGCGCGAATACGCTCGGCGACGAGAACGGGGAGATCAGCTATCTCGACTTTGTCATCGGCGATCATGCGCACCGCGATTTGCGACGAAGAACTGTAGAGGGCTGTGCCAAAAGATTTCCCGCGATGGTCTTCGACGCGTACCATTGCGCCGGACGCAACGCCTTCCGCAGAGGCGATGTCGGAGCGATAAACCCAGGGATGTCCTGCTTTGAGGCGAGCGATGCCGCGCGGGGCGAGGGTTACACAGGGCAAGGACAAGCGTGAAGCAGGGGCATCTGTTTTCGGCATGCAGCGATGTTACATGGCTCGTCCACCCAACAGTCGGTCGACAATTGACTAGTAGACATCCTCTTTCGAGATTCTTGGGTCAGCCAGTCCGAAAGGGCTTTGAAATAGTCACAACATCTGCTCTGACCTAGCTGGCCGGGCTATGGCTCGAGCTGCGAAATGAGTCTATACTCCAAAAACGTAGATTTGGTGCGGAGGGAACCGGCGGCTAGCGCCCCTCAACATATGTGCGCCCCTTCACGCAGAGCCCCCGCGCGCTAGACAAACAGCCTAAGTGGCAGGAGGTTGGTTATGCGTTTCTCAGGTATTAACAGGCGCGGCGCGGCCGCGTTGGCCTTTTGTTCTTTATTACTGTTTATCGCGTCGCGCCCGTGCGCCGCGCAAACCGAGACCGTGCTTTACACCTTCTGCTCTCAGCCAAACTGCGTGGACGGCGCTCAGCCCGAAGCGAGCCTGGTCATGGACAAGGATGGGAATCTTTACGGAACAACTGTTGGAGGCGGTGCGAATAATTTCGGCACGGTCTTCAAACTCAGCCCAAGCGGTACTGAAATGGTGCTATACAGCTTTTGCGCTGAAGCCTACTGCACGGATGGCGCTTACCCTGCGTCCGAACTCATCATCGACAAGGCGGGGAATCTTTACGGGACAACTCCCAATGGTGGCGCGCACGGCTACGGCATGGTCTATAAGCTTAGCCCCGGCGGAACCGAGACTGTGCTGTACAGTTTTTGCGCTGATCGCGATTGTCCGGACGGGGAATACCCCTCGGGCCCCGTCGTCATGGACCGGAAGGGGAATCTTTATGGGACGACTTTCAACGGCGGGAACCAAGATTCCTCCGACGGCACCGTGTTTAAGATCAGCCCGAGCGGCATCGGAACCGTGCTCTACAGCTTTTGCCTCGACAGGTGGACCTGTACAGATGGTGGCGAGCCTAAGGGAGGCGTGATCAGGGACAAGAAGGGGCACCTTTACGGGATCAGCACCGGTGGCTATGGCTCGTTGTTTGAGGTCAGCCGGAAGCGCCATGAATCCGTGCTTTACAATTTCGCGGACGGCGATTATCCAAACGGCCAGCTGATCATGGACGAGGAAGGAAACTTTTACGGGACAACCTTTTCGGGTGGCGCAAACGGCGACGGAAAGGTATTCCAGGTCAGCCCGGGCGGGACCGAGACCGTCCTACACACCTTCGCAGGCCTGGACGGCGAGCGGCCTGAGGCGGGTGTGGTGATGGACAGCGATGGGAATCTATACGGGACAACCTACCATGGTGGTGCCAACGGCGCGGGCACGGTCTTCGAGCTCAGCCCAGGCGGCACTGAGACAGTGCTGTACAGCTTTTGCCCTGGAGCGACCTGCGCGGATGGTGCCTATCCCATAGCTGGCGTGATCATCGACAGCAAAGGCGTCCTTTACGGCACGACGTACGGGGGCGGTCAGTTCGTCGAGAATCAGGGCGCGGGCGTCGTGTTTAAGGTAACGCCCTAGCGGTTTGGATGGGTGCTAAAACTCACAGACAGCAGCACTCCGGCAAGACTACCGTCGGTTGGGTGACACTACCCCGTGGACTTCAGTTCCGGCGTGCCAATCGCTAGCCGGAGAACGACTGTCAGCATGGATGTGGCAATTCGTTGCGGAACATGCGCCTCGGCGAAACGCTCGCTGTCACCGCGCCGGTCATCACTTTCTTCAGCGCCGTCTGGAATTGCTCCATCTCTGGCGCTGTGCCGACGGTGATGCGCACATAGGTCGGCCACACGGGCCAGATGCGGCCGATGTGCACGTTCTGCTTGGCCATGGCATCGATTACTTCTTTTCCGGCGCGCTTGGTGTCGAGCATGAAGCAGTTGGATTGCGACGGAACATAGGAATATCCGTTGCGGTCGAGCCAGGCGAATACGTCGCTTCGGATTCCGGCGTTGATGCGTTTGCGCTCCGGCACGAGTTGCGCGTCTTTCAAGCTGGCAGAAGCCGCGACCATTGCGGTGATCGGCATGAAATTCCAGCCTCCGTAGTTTTCGATTTTCTCAATAAGCGCGGGCTTTCCGAAGACGGCTCCGCAACGCAAGCCGGCCATGCCGTAAATTTTCGAGAAAGTGCGGAGGACGAGAATATCTTTGTCGGCTTTCACGAGATCCATCACCGACTCGGTGTCGGAGAAATGAATGTAGGCTTCGTCAACCAGCACGATCGAACCTTTCGGCTTGTTCGCCACGAGGTACTCGATGTCGGACCGGCCGGTCACCGAACCGGTGGGATTGTTCGGATTGCAAATGTAGAAAAGTCCGGCATCCGGCGCAGCGGCGAGCATGGCGCGCACGTCGTGGCTGTAGTCTTTCGCGAGCGGCACCTTAACGACGCGCGCCTTCACGGCTGCCGCGGTAAACATTCCTGCCTCGTAGCCGGGATCGGCGGTTACGTAGCTGCGCTGCGGCGAAGTGAACGCAGCAACGGCGTCATGCAAAGGCCCGGTCGAGCCGGCAGCGACGCGAACATATTCCGGCTTCACACCTTGCGACTCGGCAAGCTGTTTGACGAGATCGTCGGTCAGCCAGTCGGAGTAGCGTCCACCGTGCGGGGCGATTTCGATGACCGCATCGCGCGCCGATTGGCAGGGTCCCAGCGGATTCTCGTTGGCATCGATCATCACGCCATCTCCCATTTTCGCGTGTCGTGCAGCGCGTGCCAGCGTCGGTTCGCCCACATAGCGCAGCGCGAAAGCAGCAGAAGCGGCGGCAGACAGCCCGAGAAAAGAACGGCGGGACGGAGATGGGACAACGCGATCGCTGGACAAGACTCACCTCACTTGCGAGACATCTTACCGCAGTTTGGGATCGCGGGCTGCGTTTCCCGCAAAGTCAAGAATCAGGAAGAAAACTTCGGGATTTCCGCAAGCTCAGCTGGCGGTAGTATGTTGCGCCGGCGACGCAGGTTTGTGCGATGTGCGGTGTTCGCGCTGGATGGCCAGCAGATCCTTCAATAGAGCGTCGAGAGCATTCGAGGGAATTTCCGTTCCCCACTCTTCGTCAATTTCCGTTTCTTCCCAGTGACCATTGAGGCGCAATGCGGTGTCGGTAAGGTCTTCAGGAAATGCCTGGCGATAATTGCCTTCGCGCTGCAGGATCTCGCCAATCTGGCGACCGGTGTGCATTTCATAAATGCGGCGCCTGGAATTGCCGTCCTTATTGCTGAACATGAGGAAGACTTCGCCGTCTTCGCCATAATCGGGGCGGTAGAACCATGCCTGCGGCGCGTCGGACTTCGGCCGCGGACGCTTTTTTGCCTGTCCGGGCGCGTCGTCGGTAATCACGTCGTGCTCAGGCTTGTAGTAGAAAATTCGCTGGCAGGAATCGCACACTACCAACTTCTCGCCGATGCGGACCTCGTTGTAGACCTGGGGACGCAGCATCACCTGGCAGCCCATACATTTCTGGGCGATGACTTCGGCCAAGCCGGTTCTGCGGAACTTCATGACGCGCTCGTAGTGGCGCAGGATATCCTCGGCGATTCCGCCTCGCAGGCCGTCGCGTTTCGCGTTCCACTCGACGAGTTTTTTCTGATCTTCGGCCGTAACCCGGCGCGCATCTTCTTTTTCTTTTTCGATCTCGGCCGTCTCGGCCTTCAACTCGGCCTCGGCCGCCTTCACATCTTTTTCGCGCGCTTCCACGTTGACCATCACCTCGAGAATGCGGTCCTCGTTGATGCGGATCTCTTCTTCCGCAAACTTTATCTCCTGCAGCAGTGCCTTGTACTGGTCGTTGGTTTTGACGGCCAGTGACTGATCGCGATACTTGGAAATCTTGCCCTGATGGTCCTGGATGGCGGCTTCGAACTTCTTCTTGTTGGATTCGTCAGCCTTGGCGGCCGCGCGCGCTTTTTCGAGGTGGGCTTTGGTCCCGGCGAGTTTCTGCTCGATCGCCGCGATCCGTTTGGGCAGTTCGGCGATCTCTTCCTGCAGCTTGCGGATCTCCTGATCCGCTACCTGCAGTTCCAGCAATTTTTCGATGTCAGGAAGCATCGGCCATAAGTGTCACTCTTCGATTCTAGCATGTGAGAAACGACCTGCCGACGCTGGCAGTCGCAGGATGTGGTAGCCTGCGAGGTTTGGCCTGAGTCGCCGACGCTAATGGAGGTCTCCCTTGAAGCCCCTTGCCTTCGCTCTATTCGTTTTCTCCTTCGCCGTGCCAGTCCTATGCCAAGAGCCAGCCACTGACAAACCAACCGATAAGGTCATCGTCGAGCGCGTCGGAGATACAGCCTTCATTCTGTTGCCGGCACCCAGCTTTCAGGCGCTCACTCCTCGGCAGCAGGCGCTCGCCTATTGGCTGACGCAGGCCTCCATCGCCATTGACCCGATCATCTACGACCAGCTCTCTGCCTACGGCCTAAGGCAGAAGCGCCTGCTGGAAGAAATCATGGCGCATTCGCAGCAAGTCCACCCCATCGTGCGTGCCCGGATTGCGGACTATGCCAAGCTCTTTTGGGCCAACCGCGGCAATCATAACGAGCTGACTTCGCAGAAGTTCTTGCCAGCTTTCACATTTGTGGAACTGAGAAGAGCTGCGAACTCCGCTCAACAGCACGGAGCCTTTCGGACCGCCTATGCCGATCTGCCGCCGCTCAGTACTCCGCTGGACTTAAAGCGGGAGCTCGACGATTTGCGACGCCCATTTTTCGACGCCACTTTCGAGCCGATGACTGTCGCCAAGAGCCCTACTGGCGGGAAGGATACGATTCAGGCGAGCTCGAACACGTTTTATCCCGGGCTGAGTCTCGAGGATTTGAAAGGCTTTCAGGAGAAATATCCGCTCAACTCGCGGGTCGTTCGGGGATCAGACGGTAAACTCACCGAACTCGTCTATCGCGCAGGCACGCCCGATAGCAAAGTTCCCCCCGGCCTCTATGCGACATTCCTGAAGAAGGCGAACGATTGTTTTGAAAAAGCGCGTGCGTATGCCGATCCTCAGCAGGCGGAGGCGATCGAACATCTCATCCGCTTCTACCAGACCGGCGAGTACGCCGAGTGGGTCGCTTTTGGAACGGCCTGGGTGCAGAACGACGCGACCGTGGACTTTGACAATGGCTTCATCGAAGTTTACCGGGATGCGCGCGGAGCAAAGGGAAGCTCGCAGAGTTTTGTGACCATCACCGACAAGCCCGTGACAGCGGCAACCACCAGGCTGGCCGAGAATGCGGGCTACTTTGAAGAAAAGGCGCCGTGGCTCGACAAATACCGGCGCACTTCATTCAAGCTGCCGGTCGTAAAAGCGGTGGAAACGACCATCGAATCGGGCGACTTCACGGTAAGCACGATCGGCGACAACCTGCCGAATGAAAATGAAATCCACGAAAAATACGGCTCGAAGAATTTTCTTTTTACAGGCAGCAGCCGCGCGCTGAGTGCGGCGACCGGGAGAGCGGCCGTGGCGGAGTTCGCGCCCGATCAAGCTGCCGTCGAGCGCAATCGGAAGTACGGCGCGGAAGCCGCCGATCTGCTCGTCGCCATGCATGAAGTGATCGGCCACGGATCGGGAAAGCTGAGCGATCGCGTCGCCGCCGGCGCTCAGTCCTTCTTGAAGGAGTATTTCTCGACCCTCGAAGAAGGCCGGGCCGACCTGATGGCGCTCTGGAATGTGTGGGATCCCAAACTGAAAGAACTCGGACTGATTACGAATCAGGAGGAAGTGGCCAAAGCAATGTATGATCGGGCCGCGCTGACGGCTCTCATGCAATTGAGCCGCATTCCCCATGGCGACACCATCGAAGAAGACCACGAGCGCGACCGTCAGTTAATTGCACATTACATCGCCGAGCAGGTTCCGGGCGCGATCGAGCAATTCAAGCGCGACGGCAAAACTTACGTGCGCGTCCTCGATTATCAGAAGATGCGTAAGGGAGTGGGCATGCTGCTGGCCGAGTTGATGCGCATCAAGGCCGAGGGCGATTACGATGCGATCAAGGCGCTGGTCGATAAGTACGGAGTGCATTTCGACCCAGCCCTGCGCGATGAGATTGCGTCACGCTATCAGAAGCTGGATCTGCCCACCTATTGGGCGGGCGTAAACGCGATTCTGACCGCCCGCTTTGACAAGCAGGGTGAAGTCGAGAACGTCGAGATCAGCTATCCCAGGGATCCGGTCGAGCAATACTTGCATTATGGTGCAATGTTCGACGAGGGTCTGGCCCACTGAGACGGGGTTACCGCAGCGGCAGCCAGCCCTTACATTCCGCCGCGCTAACTGGCGCGGTCAAAGGCGAGCCCACACTGTAACGAATGACCGCGTCCGACGTCGAACAGAAACTTCTGGCTCCGCTATTGAGGCTTACGGGAGTGCCGACCACAACAAACTCCCTGCAGCTTTCGAGCTTGCAAAGAGCCGTGACGCTAAACTGATATCCGTTTTTTATGCACCATTTACCCGAAGTGCAGCTGGCAGCACCGAGGGCGGATTCAATGAAACTCGCATGGGCCGATGATGCGTGGCCAGTTCCACGCGGGTCGGGGCCGAGCGTCGCAAGATCCCGCGCAAAGCCTTTCTGGGGATAACTACTGTAATAAGCGACCTGCGCAGTATTAACCGTGCGCAGCGTAGCGACGGCCGAAGACTCGTTGGCTGCGATCTTCGCGCGCAGCAGGTTGGGAATCGCAATCGCTGCCACGATCAGGGTGGTGGTCGTGTCAGTCCCGCCACCTGAACTCAGCCCACGGATTGCGCTCTCTTCTCCATAAACGCGGAAGACGATCGGCGTGGTGGTCGAAGACGAAGACAAGGTCGACAGGGTTCCTGCCATGTCGGGCGCAAATTGCTTCAACTGGAGCGCTGTCATCGCGGCAGGGTCTTCATACATCAACCCGGAAGCATCTGAAGAATGTCCAGGCGGAATTGAGGCGAGGTAGTTCGCCGACTTGGCCAGCGATTCTCCGGATTTGTGAAGCCGAATGGCTTCGGCTGCTAATCCACGGCTCGACGCGATGATCATATATCCGTCGGCAAACGCATAGGTAAGCGGACGAGGCTTGGGCGAGGAAGGAATCATGACAGAGTGATAAGTGATTCCTCCTTCCTCCTCGGATGGCAGCGCCCGAACCTGTGCGAGGGGAAATACCTTCTCCAGGGTCTTCTGCAAGCGATCTGCGTCGTTAACGCGCAAGATTGCAGCCCACGCTGGCTGAGTTTCGACCAGATCCTTCAGTTCAAATGTGATTTCGCCCTGGAGTTGGCCGAACAGATCGTTGCGCAGACTGATGTGCATCATCTGTTCCATCGCAGGAAGCATGACGACCGCTGTGGGATTCGAAACGGTGAGGAGTCCCATGACGTCGTCATAGATCTCTGCCGGATTCTTGAGGACCACGCTGCTCGCCATCACTGCCTTGGGAGAAACAAAATCCAGACTGCCAAGGTGTGCGGGCGCGCTCAGCCAGGAAGCAATTCCGCGGCGCGGACCTACGAAACTCAATTCCATTTCACTGACCCCAGTGAAACCCGCGTTCTTGCGATTCCAGATCAGGTATTTCACATCCTTGAATCCGGAATGCTCCAGCATCACTTGGTTGGGCTGCGTGCCGGACGGCGCCTGGCTCACGATCTGTTGCAGGTCGAGCGCGCCTAGAAAGCTGGTACCGTCCTGGTAGGATGTGGTAACACGTTGGCCGAACGGAGTTGAGGAGAACCCGCCGCTCTTGGTCTCAAGAATGTGATCGAAGTTCTGCAAAGTCTCCACATTCGCGGCAGCAACAACGAAATCTGGACGCACCAGGACCATGAGTTCCTGCGGCATTGGCCCACTCTTTGCATGAGCCAGTTCCTGCGGAGTCAGGATGCGAATACCGGGCTTCGATGTTTCGGGTAATTCTTTCAACATCTGCTGAAGAAAATCCTTGAGTCCCGGCTTGCGCACTTCGGCAACCACCAGGAAATTACTGTTCTTCGTTCCCACACCCCCGCTGATGACCACTTCATTTCCCAAGTACTGCGAGAGTCCATAGAACTTCTCGATGAAGCCTTCCAACTCAGGGCCGGACTTGGCTACCGGCCCGTGCTGCCACCAATCGCGCAGCACTGAATTCTCTTTCAGTTCCTGCTGGAAGATCGTTAAGGACTGGTGAGCGGCGTCTCCGTAATTAGGAAAGGCGACATAATATCCGGCTGACGACGGTAACAATGGCAACAGATTGCTTTCATGGCGGGCTGGCGGAAACTGGACGTTGGTCTTCAGCTTTTCAAAGAGCAGTCCGAATTCAGGTATCAAGCCAGGATATTTGTTCAGTTCCTGGGACCAAGCCATATCATTTCGACTGGCTGCCTTGATCTGCGCAGCACACACCGAAGCAAGAAGAACGACCAGGGCCGCGACGGCCGTGTATGAAATAAAAGAACAGCGCCAGCCTCTCATTCGATATCCCATCCGATTTGTCATTTTGAGAACTTCCGCTCGACTGTCGGGCTTCAATTCCGACTGCGTTGCACGTTTAGGTGTCCGGTTCGCACAAAACCTAACACCATCGCAGAGAAACAACTAGCAAACATTTCGTGGGGAGCAAACCTCTGTAACTCGGGATAACTGACTGGAGGATTCGGCTTGCGCTAATTCGTTTCGCCTGGCATGGCATGCTGCGCCTCATCGGCGTGCGGCACGAGTTGCTGATAGACCGCACGCGAGACATGCGAGTCCCAGTAGCCCGAGGTTTTCGCAAATCCGATGACACCGAAAAAGAGAACGGCAATTCCGGCTGCCATCGCCCATGCCGGAACTCTCGGCGATTGAGAGGTCCCTGGAATTTGGGGAAGCGACAGGCTGAGCGCGTCTTGGGCGGGACAGACGGCGACACACTCCAGACAACCGGTGCACTCCGCCGACTTGATCGTGATCAACTGGTCGACCGGGAGGGCGGACGGACAGGCCTTCGCGCACTTTGCACAGTCAATGCATGATTCGGGATTGCGCCGGATGCGAGTTGGGCTTAGCAGAGCCGTAATCCCCAGCAGCGCTCCGTATGGGCAAAGATAACGGCACCAGAAATTCTGGATGAAAAATGACGCCACGACGAGCACGCCGAGGATGATCGCCCCCGTCTCGCCTATATGCCGGAAGAAGTTCAGCATCTTCACGTCGGCGATGACGCCGTAGGGACTGTTCATGAACGACGCGAGATCATCGGCTGCCATTGAAGTTACTGCCCACATGAAGAAACCGAGCAGCAGATACTTTAGTCCGCGCAATCCGATGTCGAGCCAGCGCGGCAAATGAAAATTACGCCGGAACAACTTCTGTCCCGCTCGCCACAAGTATTCGGAGATCGTTCCCACCGGACAGAGCCAACTGCAAAAGGCCTTGCGGAAGAGGAACGACATCGCAAGAAAAGTGAGCAGCAGGAACATGGCCGCCGGATGAAGCGCCGGCACATGATGCGACAGCACAAAATACCTGAAGTTCATGAGGCCTGCGATCGGAAGCCAGCCCTCTACCCCGGCCGGGCGTTGCAGGGAGGTTGGTGCACCGCCCTGCTCAAATTGCCTCACCCAGAAATAAAATGTGCATCCAAGCCACACGTTCAGCAGCAGAAATGCGCCCTGGAAACTTCGGCGCAAGACCTGGGAGTGATCACGAGCCGCGCGGCGAACGAGCTTCTTGCGGGGTTTGGCCGAAGGTTGCGCTCGTGGCACAATCCTCTCACTGGGAGAAATTTCGCAGATGACTTCAGTCTGAACTTGCGTTGCCATCACGCCATCCTCATGAATTAAGGCTAGCGGCGTTGTGAACATCTGGATGTGATTTAAGTCACGGTGCCTGAATTTTGCAAACATATGGGGTGAAGGTGCTGGATCGAGAGGGCTGTGGGTAACTGATTGTTTATAAGTGGCTTGCAAGGAACCGCTGCCAGAATTCCCCGCCGATGTGATAAACCAGATGTTTGACTCCACAGACCATCGTCTTCCTGTTTTTCGCCGGAGCTCTCGGCGGCGCGCTGAATGCGGTCGCCGGCGGCGGAAGCTTCATCGCGTTTCCTGCCCTGCTCTTTACCGGAGTTGCCCCGATTGCGGCGAACGCTACGAACACCGTTGCACTTTGGGTGGGCGTTACCGCGAGCACGGGGGCCTATCGCAAGCACCTCGACATCTCCCGGCGAATCATGATTCCGCTGGCGATCACGAGCGTCATTGGAGGAATTGCAGGCGCGTATCTCCTGTTGCACACACCGGCCCAGACGTTCTTGCGCGTTCTGCCCTGGCTCATGCTGGGAGCGACCCTGTTGTTCATCTTTGGGGGCCGGCTGGCGCGTCATGGCAATGGTCTGGCGGCGGATATTTCCACCTCGTCGCTGGTATTTGCATCGATCTTCGAGCTGATCGTTGCGGTCTATGGAGGCTATTTCGGCGGCGGAGTCGGCATCCTTAACCTGGCCATGCTGGCGGTGATCGGCATGACCGATATTCACGCCATGAACGCCCTCAAGGTCGTGCTCGGGGGCATCATCAACGGAATCGCCGTAATCACTTTCGTCGTGGCGCGCGCCGTCGTTTGGAAACAGGGCGTCATTATGATTCTGGGAGCGATTCTCGGTGGATACCTGGGCGCCCACTATGCGCAAAAGCTACCAGGCTCGTGGATCCGCGCATTTGTGATTGTGGTAGGGACCGGCATGACAGCGTATTTCTTCTGGAAGGCGTACGTTTAAGTCCGCGCCGCGGCCGCCAGTATTTTTCCCAACGAATAGTTCTGTAATTCTCCAATGCGTTCGAGTGTGATATCCGGCTTGGGATATTGCGCCACCAGCGCGGCATCCAGCGCGTAGTGTCCCTGCCGGGGAAAAACAGTCGTAACGCGCTGGCCCCAGTGCTGTTTGATGGCAGCGAGCAGCCGGACCTTATCGTCCACCATCACGTAGTGATGCGCCGGATATTTCGACTCAACGTCGTCGAGTTGTAACTCCTTGTGCACATAGATCAGCACGTGGCCTTCAAATGCGTCATACAGGCCTGATCGATCCACTTTGCGGGGCTGAAAGACCACATCGCCGTCGCTCAGGATCACGGCCTGGCCCAGACGGCGCGCATAGTCGATGGCATCGAGCGATTCAGGAAACAAGCGGTTCGCAAAGGGATAGTTCACCATGAAGTAGGACACTTCCAGCAATTTCGGATCGCGGGGACGCTCGATGCGATAGCGCTGCAGAGCACCCAGGTAGTCGGCGTATCCAAGTTCTGTGCGCAGTTGCTCGAAAATCTCCCAATAACGCTGCGCGCAGCCTTCGCCCACCGTCCTCTCGAGATGCCGCTGCAAGTCCTGGGCCACGCGATCATTGTCGACCAGGGTATTGTCGACATCGAAAAGGAATACGGTGCGAGAGCTGGCATCGTCGCGATTCAATCGATCTCCTCGGAGGACGGCACTTATCATGCCAGAAACCGTGGGGACTTGCCTGGTTCAAAAGGGGGCTTGTGCAGAGACCTTGACTGTAGTAAAAAGGCGTTTCTCAATCAGGGGCAGTGGACTCAGCCGGAATCAATGACCCGCTTCACAAAGCAGTAAGAGCCGTTCTCAGACCTCCCAGGAGATATGCTTCGTGGAACACATCGATTCAGCCGTAATGAAACGCTTTGAAACGCCGCGCTCCAGCCGGCCTTGTGAGTTTTGCCAGCAGCTCGACCCGCATTTTGCCTGTCGTCGCCTGCTCGATCAGATGGTCGTCACCGGCCGCAAGGCGACTGCGTCCGCGCACTTGACGGAGGACGGCTATGTGCGGCATCGAATCGTCGAATTGCGCCGAATGACGTTGCCAGTGCCGCTGAACGCAGCCTGACGCCAACTCCTGGCGGCCGTTACAATTTTCTACGCAATTTTCGCTCGCTGACATGTTGCGGACGGCGACGATGACGCCGCGGATACTGTCGATGCACCCGATTCCGAGCCTGCGCAGAAAGAACCGGCTAAGCGGCGAGTGACGGCAAAGGGAGTTCCGGACCAGAGTTCCGACCCACGCTCAGCGGCTGATTCCGACCCAGCGTCTACTGGCGAGATTTAGGAAGATCCCTTCCAGCTGCTAAGGCTCATTTCGGGGCGGGCGAGCTCGCAGGGGACGGTCATTACTGCTTAGTAACATTGGCCCCTTCTGTCGGTCTCTTAGAATCAGAGACTTAGCGATTGTTTTTCGCCAGGTCTTTGAGGAATAAGGACTTAGACTGGAAACCTCTTTCTTTTAGAATCAAAGACTTAGCGAAGGACTTTGTCGAGATTTTGAAAAATAAGGGCTTAGGCGTAAAGTCTTTATAAACCAATCATTTAGACGAAAGTATTCGCGAGATGCCGAAATCTCCCCGAAATGCGGATTTTCTTCCGGCTTCCGGCAGTTTCCTCGGCGGCAAGCGGAAGGCTGTGCCGCATGAGTTTGTGCTGGAGGCGCTTGCTGAACTGTCGCCACGGACGAATCCGATGTTTGGCTGCCTCGCGGTTTATGTGGAAGACAAGATTGTGCTGATCCTGCGCGACAAGCCAAGCGCAAGCGCGGACAACGGGGTGTGGCTGGCAACGACCGTGGAGCATCATGAAAGCCTGCGACGCGACTTCCCGAACATGCGCTCGATTGGGGTGTTAGGGAAGAAGATCACGGGCTGGCAGATTCTCCCGGCAGATGCTCCGGATTTTGAAGAGTCCGCACTGCGCGCCTGCGAGTGTGTTCTGGCTCGAGATCCGCGGATTGGGAAAGTACCGGGGGCGCGGCGGACGTCGGGTTCGAAAATCGGGAAATCGAAGGCTGTGAAGCGGCCGAAAGCGCCCAAGAAGCCTAAACCCCGGTGACTACCTGCAACTTTTAGCCCATTTCCGGCTTGACACGATTTCCGGTACTATGGATACTTATTCATAGAAGTGGATTTTTATTCATGTCGAAAACAGCCCGGCACAAAGCGATTCTTGATCTGCTCGACGATGGCCCGGTGGAGAGCCAGGAGGCGTTGCAACAGATCCTGGAGCGCAAGGGGTTCGAGGTGGGGCAAGCCACCCTTTCGCGCGATATTCACGAACTGAAGCTGGTGAAGGGACCGGAGGGGTACCGGCGCGCGGCCGGCCGAGCAGGCTCGGAAGGGGTTCTGCCATCCGTGATGCAGCTGGCGCATCAGTTCGTGGTGGAGATCCGGCAGGCGCAAAACATGCTGGTCGTCAAAACAACGGTGGGAAGCGCACAGCCGGTTGCGGCTGCTTTTGACGCTTCGCACTGGCCCGAAGTGGTGGGCACGATTGCCGGAGACGACACGGTCCTAGTAATCAGCACCGATAAAAAGAAAGCGCAGGCGCTTGCCCGACGGATTCGGGAACTAGCCTGAGGGGGTTCCTGCGGGTATCCGACGACAAGGCGGCGTGCAGCCGCCTTCAGATTTTTTGGGAAATGGAGTGAACGAAACAACAATGCACAAAACGCAAACGAGAACTGACGCCGTGGCTTACCCGGTGCCGCAACTGGGGCCGGTCGCTCCGCGCGACCTGATTTCCATCCACGATCTGGCTCCGAGCGAGATGCAACAGCTTTTCACGCTGACCTCCATGCTGAAGCAGCGGCCGGCGGACTTCCGCGGCGTGCTGGCGGGAAAACAGATGGTGATGTTTTTTGAGAAGCCGTCGCTGCGCACGCGGCTGACGTTCGAAGCGGGAATGGACAGCCTGGGCGGCAGCACTTTTTTTGTCGACCAGACGGCGAGCCGGCTGACGGCGCGCGAATCGCTGTATGACATCGCGCACAATCTGGAACGCTGGATCGACATCATCGTGCTGCGCACGTTCCAACATGCGACGGTGGAAGAGATGGCGACGTATGCGGGCGTGCCAGTGATCAACGCGCTGAGCGAGCTCGAACATCCCTGCCAGGCGCTGGCGGATTTCTTCACGCTGCAGGAACATTTCGGCGATCTTTCGAAGATTCACTTTGCTTATGTGGGGGACGGCAACAACATGGCGCACTCACTGCTGCTGGCGGGAGCGTCGGCAGGCGCGAAGGTTTCAATTGCGACGCCAGAGCGATACGGGCTGAATCCGGTGATCCTGACGATGGCGAACTCGATTGCGGAAGAGACGGGCGCGACGCTGCGCATCATGACGGACCCGCGCAAGGCCGTGAAGGGGGCCGATGCGGTTTACACCGACACGTGGGCGAGCATGGGCAGTGAAAATGAAGCCGAGGAGCGCGCCGCGATTTTCGCTCCCTACCAGGTGAACGGGGCGCTGATGCAACTGGCGGCGCCGCACGCTCGCTTTATGCATTGCCTGCCGGCGCATCGCGGATGCGAAGTGACCGATCAGGTCATCGACTCGCTGAACTCAGTTGTTTTCGATCAGGCGGAAAACCGCCTGCACATTCAAAAAGCCATTCTGGTTTGGCTGCTGGGCGCTGGAATCAGCCGCCCGTTTTTCCATTCCGATGTGCCGGCAAGGAGCGCACATGCCTGAGAAGCACCGATCTGACAAAGACAGATCTGACAAACAGAAGATTGTCCTCGCGTATTCGGGAGGGCTCGACACTTCCATCATCATTCCCTGGCTGAAGGAAAACTATGACTACGATGTGATTGCGATGGTCGCCGACGTTGGACAGGGCGATGACGTAGCGGCTGTAGTGGATAAGGCTTACAAGACCGGGGCCAGCAAGGTTATGGTCGAAGACCTGCGCGAGGAATTCCTGACCGGCTATGTTTGGCCAGCTTTGAAAGCGGGCGCGGTCTATGAGAACAAATACCTGCTCGGGACTTCGCTGGCGCGTCCGGTGATTGCGAAACATCAGGTTGAAGTTGCGCTGCGCGAAGGGGCGACGGCCGTCAGCCATGGATGCACGGGCAAGGGCAACGACCAGGTGCGCTTTGAAATGGCGTATCAGGCGCTGGCTCCCGAGTTAAAGGTGATCGCCCCGTGGCGTGAGTGGGAATTGAAGTCGCGGGAAGATTGTCTCGACTATGCCGAGCAGCGCGGAATTTCGGTGACGGCGAGCCGCGAGAAGATTCACAGCCGCGACCGCAACCTATGGCACCTGAGCCATGAGGGCGGCGAGTTGGAGGATGCGGGGAATGCTCCGTTTGACTCGACGTGGCAAATGACGCGGTCGCCGAAGGAAGCGCCGGATAAAGAGGAGCGCGTGGAGATTGGATTTGAAAAGGGCGCGCCCGTTTCGGTGGATGGGCAGGCGCTGGATCCGGTATCGCTGCTGGAGTTGCTGAACGAGATCGGCGGGCGGAACGCGGTCGGCCGCATCGATCTGGTTGAGAACCGGTTTGTCGGGATCAAGTCGCGCGGCTGTTATGAAACTCCGGGCGGAACGCTGCTGCTGGCGGCGCATGGCGAACTCGAAGCTCTGTGCCTGGACCGCGAAGTTCTGCACTTCAAGCAACACCTCGCGCTGAAGTATGCGGAGTTGGTTTATTTCGGGCTGTGGTTCACGCCGCTGCGCGATGCGCTGGATGCGTTCGTGGAGACGACGCAGCAGAACATCACCGGATCGGCGACGCTCTCGCTCTACAAGGGGAACGTGAGTGTGGTGAGCAGGAAGTCTCCGCACTCGCTGTATCGGACGGATCTTTCTTCATTCACGATGGGAGCGGGGTATGATCAGAAGGATGCGGAAGGTTTCATCCGTATTCTGGGATTACCCTCGCGATGCCGCGCGCAGACGCAGAGCGTTTCGGCTCAAGACATTTCGCGGCAAGACGTTTCATCGCAAAATAAAGTTGAGGTTGTGTGATGAAGATGTGGTCCGGGCGCTTTCGGCAGCCGCTCGACCCCGAGTTTGAAAAATGGCAGCAGTCGTTCCGCTATGACCAGCGGCTGCTGCCATTCGAACTTGCAGCCAGCCGCGCGCACGCGCGAGCGCTTGAACACGCAGGCGTGCTCAGCTGCGAAGAACTGTCTGAAATCCTCGACGGGCTCAACCAGATTGCGCGGCACGCTAAAGACTCGCCGGAATTCCTGAACGATCCGGGAGTGGAAGACGTTCACCACTTCGTGGAAAAAAAACTGTCGGTGATCATCGGCGCGACCGGCTACAAGCTGCACGCGGGACGCAGCCGGAATGAGCAGATTGCGACCGACCTGCGGCTGTTCGTGCGCTCGACGATTGATGAGTTGCAGAACGAGCTAGGGGAATGGCTGGATGCGATCCTGACGCGGGCGGAAGAAGTGGGTGTGGCGGCGATGCCGGGGTCGACGCACTTGCAGCCGGCCGAGCCGGTGCTGGTTGCGCACTGGCTGCTGGCATATGTCGAAATGTTCTTGCGCGATTCGGAGCGACTGGCGGCGTGCAGGAAGCGAGCGAATCTTTGTCCGCTGGGTTCGGGCGCGATTGCGGGCGCCACGGTGGCTCTTGACCGGCGAGCGATGGCTGCGGAGCTTGGGTTCGAGGACGTCACGGCGAACAGTATGGACGCGAAGAGCGACCGCGATTTCGCGATCGAGTTCGTGCAGGCGCTCTCGCTGATTTCGCTGCACCTGAGCCGGTGGGCGGAGGAGATGATTCTTTTTTCGACTCCGGCATACGATTTTATTGTGCTGCCGGAACCGTATTCGACGGGCTCGAGCGCGATGCCGCAGAAGAAAAATCCCGACTTACTGGAACTGGTGCGGGCAAAAGCGGCGCGGGTGCTGGGATTTCAGATGGCGCTCGAAACGGCAGTGAAGGGACTGCCGCTCGCCTACAACAAAGACATGCAGGAGATGCAGGAGCCGCTGTTCGATGCGGCGGACACGGTCGTCGCGGTACTGCCGCTGGTGACGGGATGGATACGGACGGTTGAATTCAACTTCGCGAAGATGGATCAGGCGGCAAAGTCGGGATTTATGAATGCGTGGGCGGCGGCGGCGTATCTGGTGGAGCGCGGAGTTCCGTCGCGGCAGGCGCATGAGGCGGTCGGAAAGGCCGTGCAGCTGTGCGTTGGGCTGGGATGCAACCTGCAGGAGCTGTCGCTCAAAGATCTGAAAGCGATTCATTCCGCGTTCGACGCCGACCTGGCGGCGCGGCTAGAACTCCCGGAAGTGCTCGCTCTGCACGATGTGCCGGGAGGGACGGCGCCGCTGCGAGTGAAGCAGGCGATGCAAAGCGCACGAGAGCGCATTGGAATGCCGCGCTCACCCGAACCGTTGACCATCGAATAGTCGTTTTCGATCCTTCTCCCGATGCGAAGCATCTAATCGAACTGAGCTTTGATTGGAGTGTTTGCCCTGATCGGACGAGTTCTTTTTCTGGCGCTGCTGTTGGCGCTCATTTATGCGGTGCAGCGGTTCTGGTTTTTGCGGGCCTGGAGCTGGGTTCAAGCGCTTAGCGGTGCGAACTGGCGTTACGCGCTGGATGCGGCGCTGATTGCACTGGCGCTTGCGGTTTTTGTGGCCATGCTCGATCCGCTGCTTGGGCATGCCGTCTCACGATTCAACTTTGGCAAGAGCTTCATCACGTTTTCACGCTTGTGGCTGATGGCATCGGTGTTCGCGCTGCTTGCTGTGAAGTCGGTGGGCGGGTTGGAGTGGATCACGAATTTTATCGCGCACCTGCGTGACGGCGGCGCCGCTGCGAATCTCGGCCATTCCAATTTTGATGCGTCGCGGCGGACGCTGTTTCGCTATGCCGCGTATTTTGCCGGAAGCCTGCCGTTTGTCGCAGCGACTTACGGCTTTGCCGCTGGACGCTTGCGCTACACGATCGAGCGCGTGGATGTGCCGATCGCGAATCTTCCTCCGGAACTGGACGGGCTGCGCATTGCGCAGCTGAGCGACATTCATATTGGCGATTACATGCCTCCGCCAGAGATTGCGCGCGCGGTTGGGATGGCGAATGATTTAAACCCGGATTTGACGGTGGTGACCGGGGATTTCGTTTCGAGCGTTGGCGATCCGCTGGATGCGTGCATCGGCGAACTTTCTAAACTGCACGCTCCGCTGGGCGTTTGGGGATGCAATGGAAATCATGAAATTTATGCGGGCGTGGAAGATGAAGCGGAACGGCTGTTTCGCGAAAAGGGAATGCGGCTGCTGCGAGCTCGCAATGAAGTAATCGAACACAAGGGAGCGCGCTTCAACCTGCTAGGCGTGGATTATCAGCGCGACCACATGACTAGCGGTGAACGGACGGGGCCGATGCTGGCGGAGATTGAGCACCAGATCCGGCGCGATATGCCGAATATTCTGCTGTCGCATAATCCGAATTCGTTTCATCGAGCGGCTGAGTTGGGGATCGAACTGAGCCTGGCCGGGCACACGCATGGCGGACAGGTGAAGGTGGAGATTGTGGACCATAACATTACGCCGGCGCGGTTGATTTCGCCGTTTGTGGCGGGGCTGTATCGGTTGCCGATGCAGCCATCAGTCATCAGCCGTCAGCCGTCAGGAAAGGCCAATGCTGCTGACGGTCCGTTGCTCGCGGCTGACAGCAAGCCGCTCGCAACGAATGGCGCGGCGAAGGCCGCGCTCTATGTGAATCGCGGGCTAGGGACGTTTGGGTTTCCGGTGCGGATCGGGGTGCCTCCGGAGATCACCTTGTTGACGCTGAGAAGGGCGTAGAAGCAGAAGCCAAGCCACCGGCCTAACGTAGCGGCGAAACAAAAGCGCAAGCTTGTGTTATGGCCTGATAACAACAGAAACGGGTATCTCGAAAGGTTTACCGCTTGCCATCGTAGCAAAGGCCGCCAAGGCGCATGTGGTCTAGCTGTAATCGCTGGCCGTAAGGAGTGTCCGGCTCAGGATGCTGTCGAAAATCCGTTAGTCGTCTCGAGAATTGGCCATAAACGGTAAACATGTCATGCTGGGCATCGCGTACCTGCGGATCGTTGTAGGAGTTACCGATTCGCTCAAGCGAAAACGCGCACAAGGTTCGTTGCAGTTCGACTCCCCGGTCGACCAGAGCCTCATACTCATCGCCGATGACTGCGCTGAGAACCTTGCAAATCCGGTCTGTTTCGTTTCTGTTCTGGAAAGCGCCCTGCATTTCGGGATGAAATCGGTTAAGAAATTCGCCGGTCCCGCATTCCCCGCGCAACTGCTCCGTCGATTCGTACAGATATCGATTCTGGGCGCTTTGACTGTTGGTAGTGGACTTACCTGCCGGCGGAGGACCGGGAGCATTTGCTGAAGTGTTCGACCCTTGCCGGGAAGTTGACGATGAGGCGGGAGCCGCCACTTCGCGATCTCGGACTACGGCCTGAATCGCTGCCTTCGGAATTCGATAACTCGACTCCCCGACTGTGTATTCGAGCTTGTCGCCGGCATCGGTCGCAGTATCGGCATGGATTGTCCTGCCATTCTTGAGTCTAATTGTCGCCGATGTCGTCGCGAGGTCAGCGGATTGTTGCGCATTTGCGGCAAATGCAGCACACAGGAATATCACTAAGCATCGTTTGCCCATGACGGACCTCGGACCAATTCGGTCCCCTTGAAAATACCAATAGCTGAGGCCCCCTACAATGCGACCTGGCCGATAGGGCATGACTAGAGTAATGGCTGGGATGGGGCGTTTCGCCTTGATTGTGACCGTTGGCGTTACATCCCCATAGCACCAACTACGAATCTGATGGTGTCAGTTGGTGAAATCGCCTGTTTTCGCCAGTTATCGTGTTGCTACTAGATTTCAGTCGCCGATTGCCGTATCAAGGTTGCTGGCGATGCCTATTCTGCCGCAATCTGCCGTAGTTCAGCGCGTTAAGGAACACCTTTCAAATCTCTTGCCGAGAGCGCATCTGTCCGTCCGCAGTTGGACGAAAGGGCCAGTTGAAGAACTCGGAAGCGACTTCGCCGTAATAGAACTTTCCCCGACACGCGAATCAAATAATCTTTGGGTGTACTGCACGGCGGGAACGGGTCGGACGGAAAGTGAAGCTCATCAACATGAATTTGTTCTCTTGTCATCGTCCTCTGAAGAACGCCATATTGAAACGCTAACGATGCTGGCGCACTATCATCGCTTCGAGTCCCCCCTTGGTCTTGGTCACGTCGTGACGATTGGACGCTCTTGGGTAGAAGGTTCTCTATGCGACCGCCTGTTGATGTCCTTGCCCTACCCATTCGGCCCTAAACTGGAATGGTTAACAGCTCCTACCATCACCATTCAGCTCCTGTGGGCGTTGCCCATCACATCGGAAGAGGCCGACTTCCTCAAGCAAAATGGAATCGAAGAACTAGAGCGACGATTCGACTCCGCAAAGCTCCAGTATTGGGATTCCCTGCGCGAGAGCGTTGTTTGAGGGTCTTCACCAAGAGTCAGTTGACGTAATATCCCGATTTCACTCACCGACCCGAACTGGGGTTATGAGTGAAATCGCCCGTTAGCGACACTTAACGGCCTTCGTCGTTACTCAGGGCGGTAATCGGAACGGGTATCTGAATCCTGATAGACGCGGCGAAGCAGCAAGAACACTGCTCCCCATGCCAAGAGACCAACAGCAAAGCCCGTCAGAATCGGAGCACTCTTGTAATGCAAATGTGCTTTCGGATTCAGCACCTTAATCACCCAGAGTTGTGCGACAGCCGCAATTGTCAGAGACACCCAGTAGCTAAGCGCCTTCCAGTACTCCTGAAACATAAATCCGATTGCAACTGTGCACAGAAATGTCACAACCGCAGCGTCTTCCCAATCACTTGGTATTTTGAATGGAAGGAAGTGGTAGACGAGCACTCCGACCGCGTAGGCCAAGACTAACTGAATTTTCGACCACCATCGGCCTGCGACACGTGCGCGCCGTCGCTTCGAGCGAAAGGCGTCCTTACGCCCTTGTCGCTCTTCCTCTTTGCTAAACGCCTTGAGTTGCACGGCAGAGACTTTCCGGTGTGCCAGTTCATCCATTAGGGCGGAACCAGCCTCTGGGGTCAATTGCTCTCGGTCTCGTGCCAATCGCAGAAGTTCTTCGTCTGTCTTTTTCCGGTATTGGTCGACGAGTTCCTGAATCTGCACGCCCCCAATATTAGCTTTACAGGCGACCTAGGGGAAGGCACGTAAGTCATTTGTTGAAACATCGCTGATTACGACAGTTGACCTTCGTAACTGCCCTCTCATTCCGTTTAGGTTCCTGCTGCCCTAGACTTTAGGTATGAAGACCTTTGCATTATTACTGCTGAGCCTGATTGCTGCATCAGAGATCGCGGCCG
>Ga0187887_10001083_pt1 | contig 24037 bp, 21 predicted proteins | sample June2016WEW_7_10_FD_132977 | JGI IMG/M metagenome (GOLD analysis project Ga0187887, IMG submission 132977) | Peatland microbial communities from SPRUCE experiment site at the Marcell Experimental Forest, Minnesota, USA - June2016WEW_7_10 | ecosystem: Environmental > Terrestrial > Soil >... | reverse complement strand
TCGCTCGTCGCTGATAACAACACTCCGAACCACGGCACAACGTTACAGCTCGCAACCGCGCATGCGTAGCGATCACGAACCGATAAGAAATTGAATTGTTGGAGACGGAAACTTCATCCGGCGTCTATCGAATGAGACGACTGCGCGAGCCGATCTGACTAATTTCTCAGAAGGCCACCAGACGTGATGATGTCTAATATCGATATCGAATTTGATAGTAGATAAATTTCATTATTTCTAATTTAAACGCATTTTTTCCTTCATCGGTTTTCCACCAATTGTTTCGAGCGTAATGCGAGGACTCGAAAGAATCGATCGCAACCTTTACATTTCGTCCGTCGAGTTCGTGATCGAAAATCCAACGCACTCGGCGGGAAAAAAGGAACTCTGTGGGGATGATAAATGAGGTAGCGGAATTTCGGGTGCACCAATCGCTAAGTGCCACCGCTTCATCTTTAGTATTTCGATTGGCGATTCCAAATGTTTCTATAGCTACGTTTGGAACACCATATCCGCGAAGCGCTTCTCGGCTTAGTGTAGTGTCAGAATAATGCCCTCCAACTATGGCATGCGATGAATCCAGAACGTCCGAGATAAGAATCTTTTTTGTGAGGCCTCTACGGTAGAGATCTGCAGCGATTCTCGATTTGTCCGAAACACCGCCGCCGAGGATAACGACCGCATCCGCCGCACCTATTGGATCAGAGACGGTCCAAAGGATGACGATTTTCTCTAGCAAAGGCTCGCGCCATAGCCAACCAATGGAAGTCAATACCACGGCAGCAAAGCCGAGCACCGCGACATGGATCAACCTAGCCGGTAACTGCCAAATGAAACGATGGCTTTTAGTCATAAAGTCAAAGCCAAGCTGAAGCCTTTCGAATGATGGCTAAACGTGGCAGCCACAGTCATCGACAGGCCGGCCCGGTCGCCAAAAGTGCACGATTAACCGTGCAGAAAAGTCCGACTAGGCCGGGCTATCAGAGTTCGCTTACGCATGTAGCACTTAGCGGACCATTCCGCGCCGGCGACGTAGCGCGGCCGCCAGGTTGCGGTTTTGGCAAGATCGCAAATCGGGGAAGGCTCCGTGAATCCGACTACGACGTCTTTAGCCGCGATTCCCCGGATGACTCCCTATCTGGCGTGAATATTCACGTATTTCCGGCCCTCCTGCAAGACAGCGGCGAGGTGAGGACGCCATTAACGCCTTACAGCGACTTTGCCGATACACTCAGACTGACGGCGATAGTGATTGAATGGCTCACCGATGCACGCACCGGGAGAAACGGTCGCCATGCATTTGTCGGTTTGCTGCCACGGTCGGTGTTCGGGCGCCTAGCCGGATAAGAGGACGTGAACGACGCCGAGCGTCGGCGCAGCGATCCTACGGTGCGTCGGACAGTTAACGGCGAGGCGGCTCTTCGGAGCGCGGCGGCGCCGAGCCTGATGGGGTTCGAGACGCAGTGTCGTGCTTCCGACACATGGCGAGGAGGAGATGAGCGTGTGGAACGGGCACTACCCCTGCACCCGTTATCATCCGTTGTGTATGGTCAACCGATTCGGCGATTTGAAACGCTGCGCGCGGCGTCCGCTATATGCACAGCGCCCGAACGGCTGGAAGGAACGCCGCGCTACCTCCCTGTCTTGTCAGAACGCCCGAAAAGCGCAAAAATTCGCGCCAGTTTGGGATACATATGGGGAATCCCGGTTGAGGGCCTACTGTGACGCTTAGAGTTTTGCCTAACTTCACATCTTCTCAGCCGATTGCCGTTAGCAATCAACGCCACATGCCTCATCCCACGTATCGCGCAGACATTGATGGCCTGCGCGCAATTGCGGTGCTTTTCGTCGTCGGATTTCACGCATTTCCGGACCAAGTGCCCGGTGGGTTCGTTGGCGTGGATGTATTCTTTGTCATCTCCGGATTTCTAATTAGTACGATCATTTTCGGCGGCCTGGAGAATGATAGCTTCACCTATTGGGGATTCTATGTACGGCGCATTAGGCGGATATGCCCCTCTCTCGTACTTGTACTGAGCGCTACCGCAATATTTGGATGGTATGAACTACTCGCTGATGAATATGAGCAGTTGGGTAAACACATTGCGGCCGGTGTTGGCTTTGTGTCTAACTTTGCCTTCTGGAGTGAAGTTGGATATTTTGACAATGCCGCCGAAACCAAGCCATTGCTGCACCTATGGTCACTAGGACTCGAGGAGCAGTTTTACCTTATTTGGCCGGTATTACTTTCGCTCGCGTGGAAGCGGAGACTCAATTTTCTGCTGATCACGACCGCCATCGCAATTGTATCATTTGGTACGAATATTTATCTTGCAAGAACAAATGCGGCGGCCGCGTTTTATTCGCCGGCGACGCGGTTTTGGGAATTGATGTTGGGTGGGATGTTGGCCTATGTCTCACTCCATCGACCGAACTACCTGCCCAAAACATCCAATTGGCAGTCAGCTATTGGGCTAGCGTTGATCGCGCTAACCGGGCTTTTCATCAATCAACGCCACTCACTCCCCGGGTTGTGGGCGCTGTTACCAACTGTCGGTACTGTTTTGATGATTTCTGCAGGGCCAGAATCGTGGCTGAACCGCACACTACTCAGCAACCGACTATTCGTGACCATTGGAGTAATTAGCTATCCATTATATTTGTGGCATTGGCCGCTGCTATCCTTTGGACAAATTCTTCACGGTGGCATGCCACCTATTGCTATACGAATTAAGCTCGTCACACTGGCTGTTATCCTTGCGACATTCACTTACCTTTTAATCGAAAAGCCGATCCGCTTCAGGTTGAAATCGAGCGCAGCCACTTATTTGCTCGTCGTCGCCATGGCGATCATCGGATCAGGAGGGATGCTGATATTTTTAAAAGATGGCTTTATGGGCCGCATGATCAATAATAATCCAGCTGGTTTTGAATTTGGTCTCAAAGACGATTATCAAGTCTACCGATGTTTCTTGAACGAAGATGCGTCGGATCTGCGGCAGCATATAAGCACTTTCAAACGTGGCTTACCATTTCCGGAACTCTGCGCGGGAACACAAGAGATCGGAGAAAATAAACCGCTCGTTTTAATTTGGGGGGATTCTCATGCGAATTCCATAGCTCTGGGGCTTTCTGCCCTGAGCGAGATTTCTGGGTTCACTTTGGCTGTATACACATCGAGTGGCTGTCCGCCAGTAAATGACTTTGTCGTCGAGGCGAGAAAAGACTGTGCGGAAACGAATCAATTTGTGAGTAGTAAGATCAAGGAATTGAAGCCAAAAGCCGTAATACTCTCCGCGTTTTGGGGGCTCTATAACGGCTACGACAATTTCAATCAACTTGATTACGGGAAGCTCTCGGAGACAATTCAGTTGTTGCGGTCAGAGAATGTTGAAAATATCGTAATTTTCGGCAACTTACCGACATTTAAAGTGGCTCAGCCGAGAATTGCAGTCGAAACATTTGTCAGTGGAAAGGTGGACCGAACAACATATAAATATGATGGAAATGTTGGAATCTATGCGCTGGAGAATGAAAACATTCGCCGCTTTGCTGCCGACAACAATGTAACATTCGTTTCGCCTACCGATCTATTGTGTAATAACGACGGCTGTTTGATTTCGACGTCAAAAAGCGTGTTAATTCCCCTTGCCTGGGACTACGGCCACCTGACGAAATCTGGTTCTATCTATCTCATCAATGAAGCATTGAAAGCAAACAAACTGGCCTTGCCGTAGTCACGTTAACCTAACCTTCCCGCATAAGGCATTTTAAGTCCTTAGCAAAACCATTTTACGACGTAGGGTTTTTCGTTTGCAGGCCTGGTCCATTTGTTGGGCTTGGGGTGCTTCTTGTGACGCGATGATGGCGCGGACGTCGGTTTTCGAGTGGTTGAGCTTTATTTGAGAGCGGGAACGCCAGCCCTAGGATAGTCCCGTGAAGAATATCGATCCCGTGTCATGGTGAACGGCCGTGGCAGCAGCCTGGCAAGCGTCCCCGGCAAGGCCGCACCACAGAAACTTTCAATTTGGGCGGTATTGCCGGCGGCAAGCCTGACAACCCCGTTGCGGCGCGCACCGATGCCCGAGCGGGCCGCGACGCCCAAGGCTCGGCTCTGCCCAAGAGGCCGCACCCCGGCAACGAGACATTTCGGCGCAATTCCGGATGAACTCCGTATTTTTATCGTTGAGGCCAACGCAAAATCAGGAAGGACATCGGGCGACATTCAGGCCCCCGCCAGCCTAGGTTGAGACGACATGCTGCTGCTAATTGTGTATGCTGAGGAGCGCCCAAGGATGACCTCTTTATCTTGGCCTTATCATGAAGAGAAAGTCACACTTTAGTTCCGACCGCGGCTCCGGGCGGATTGGGCCACGACAACAAGAACTTTCGCATAACGCCTTGCCGGCAGGATCGCCTGAGCTAGCGTCGGCATTCACCCGGGCGCTGGCATTGCATCAAGCCGGCCGTTTGACAGAGGCCGAGAGGGGCTATCGACAATGCCTGAAAGTGCAGGCCAATCATTTCGACAGTCTGCACTTGCTCGGCGTCATTTATCACCAACGGGGTAATCACGCGGGGGCGGTCCACCAAATCGACGTTGCCTTGAAGGTAAATCCCAAAGCCGCCTCTGCATTCTCCAACCGCGGCCTTGCGCTCCAGGAGTTGAGGCGGCTCGACGAGGCTTTGGCAAGCTACGACAAGGCGATCGCGCTCAAGCCCGACTATGCGGAGTCCTTCAATAACCGCGGCAACGCGCTCCAGGAGCTAAGGCGGCTCGACGAGGCGTTGGCGAGCTACGATAAGGCGATCGCACTCAAGCCCGACTATGCAGAGGCGTTCAACAACCGCGGCAATACGTTGAAAGAGCAGACGCGGCTCGTCGAGGCATTGGCGAGCTACGACAAGGCGATCGCGCTCAAGCCCGACTATGCAGCGGCTTTCAACAACCGCGGCAACACGCTTAGAGAGCTGGAGCGGTTTGACGAGGCACTGTCGAATTACAACAAGGCGATCGGGCTTAAGCCCGATTACCCAGAGGCCGTCAACAACCGCGGTCTCGTGCTTCAGGAACTGAAGCGCTTCGACGAGGCGCTGGCGAGCTACGACAGGGCGATCGCGCTTAAGCCCGATAATGCGGAAGTCTTCAACAACCGCGGCATTGCGCTGAAGGATCTGGCGCGGCTCGACGAGGCGCTGGCGAGCTACGACAAGACGATTGCGCTCAAGCCCGACTATGCAGAAGCCTTCAATAACCGCGGCAATGCCCTTAAGGAGCTGAGCCGCTTCGGCGACGCGCTGGCGAGCTATGACAAGGCGCTGGCACTCAAGCCCGATAGTGTGCAATTCTTCAACAACCGCGGTCTTGTGCTGAAGGAGATGAAGCGATTCGGCGAGGCGCTGGCGAGTTACGACAAGGCAATCGCACTTAAGCCCGACTATGCGGAGGTTTTCAACAATCGTGGCCTTGCGCTGAAGGAACTGAAGCGGCTCGATGAAGCCCTCGCGAGCTATGACAAGTCGATCGCGCTTAAGCCCAACTACGCGGAGGCCTTCAGCAACCGCGGCTTTTTACTGCAGGAGCTGAAGCGATTCGACGAGGCGCTGGCGAGCTACGACAGGGCGATCGCGCTTAAGCCTGATTTGGCCGAGGCCCATTCTAACCGCGGAGCGGCGCTCTTCGATCACGGTAGGCTCGACGAAGCAGTTGCTGCATGCCGTCAAGCGGTCACCCTAAAGCCGAATTTAGCTGGCGCGCACAACAACCTGGGCCTAGCATTGATGCAAATTGGGAACTTGTCGAACGCCTGTGAGGCCCTCGGACAGGCGGTTCGGTTGGCGCCACGCAATGCCAAGTACCGACGCGATCTAAGCGACATTACGCATTTCGACGCCGGGGACCCGCATTTGACAGCGATGGAACAGTTGGTCCGAGAACGCGCCTCGCTTTCTACCGGCGAGCGAATCGAGATGTGTTTCGCGTTGGCCAAAGCCTATGAAGACGTGGGTCGGCACGCGGAAGCGTTCCACCAATGGCTGGACGGCAATGCTCTCAAGCGTCGGCAGCTTGTCTATGACGAAGTGACGACACTTGGAGCGTTGGATAGCGCCGCGTCGGAGTTTACTGCCGAGTTGATCCAGAACTGGCAGCATGTCGGCCATCCCTCATCGATTCCAGTATTCATCATTGGGATGCCGCGCTCCGGCACAACGTTGATCGAGCAAATTCTTGCCAGCCACACACGGGTATTCGGTGGCGGCGAGCTGAAGTATTTTTCCGGAGCGGTGCAAGGAAATCGAACAATGCGCACTCGCGCGGTGACTTCTTCGAGGTTAGCGAAGATGACCGGTAAGGATTTTCACGACATCGGAGCGCGCTACGTTGCCGAAATCGAGCGGCTCGCCCCAAGCGCCGCGCGTATCACTGACAAGATGCCAATGAATTTTATCTTTGCGGGCATCATCCATGTGGCGCTGCCCAATGCAGCCATTATCCACACCATCCGCGATCCGATTGATACGTGTCTATCCTGCTTCTCCAAATTGTTTACCGACGAACAAAACTATACATACGATTTGGCCGAGCTTGGGCGGTACTATCGCCGTTACCAGACACTGATGGCCCAATGGGGCCGCGTATTGCCACCCGGTCGCATCCTGGATGTGCACTATGAAGACGTGGTCGCCGATCTGGAAGTCCAAGCGCGCCGCATCATTGCCCATTGCGGGCTTGACTGGGATCCGCGTTGTCTTACTTTTCATCAAACGGAGCGGCCGGTTCGTACCGCCAGTGCGGCGCAGGTGCGTCGGCCGATCTATAATAGCGCCGTTGGCCGCTGGCGGGTGCACGAGAAATCTCTCGGACCACTGCTTGCGGAGCTTGGTCTTGCAGGCCGTTCTAATCGAAATCTCGCTGTCGCGTCGACAGATAGAGTTGGTCCCAGCGTTTGGGATAGGTTGGGCACTTGGCTAGGGTGAATTTTGGCTATAAGAAATTTAAGCTATGCTTTCTTCGTAACATAAAGCTCAACCGACGTCGTCACGGTCAACACCTGGACCCAGCCGGGAGGCGATCCGATCCCCGCAGTCGAGGGCCGTGGCCACATGGATTAGCCGATTGAGTTTGCGATACACGCAAATTTCCAATCGGTTCGTGATCGCTACGCATGCGCGGTTGCGAGCTGTAACGTTGTGCCGTGGTTCGGAGTGTTGTTATCAGCGACGAGCGAATAGGCTGTCGGGGCAACCGCGAACTGGTTGGTGTATTGGTTGAGTAGCTCCAGCGTGGCGTTTAAGGAACCATCGTGTACGGTCACATTGGTCGTAGAGCCCGCGGCTCCAGTTCCAGTGACGCCAGTTACGGTTGGATTGTTCGAGAACAGGAAGTTAGTCAGATCGATACCGTCACCCTCTGCCATTCCAGCTACTGTTCCGGTGAAGCTCGAAACATTATCGAGTTTCAGAATATCGTCCGTGCCAGCGAAGGTGGTATTTTCGGCCGATGCCGCTCCGAACTCGAGAATCGAGTTGGCACCGTTCAGCGTCGCCGTACCGTTTCCGGTCACTGCCCCGGTAAAGTCCAGGTTGCCGCCATTGGCGAGCAAGTTACCGGTATTGGTGACCGGGCCAGAGGCGGTTAGCGTCCCGCTGGTCGCTTCGATTGTTTCCGAATTTGTGATCGCAACCCCACTGAGCGCGCTGGTGCCGCCGGTCTGATCCACTGTCCCGGCGTTCGTCAGACTGCCTCCGGTGATCGTGGTGTTGTTGAGATCAAGGGTCGAACCGGCATCAACCGTCAGCACACCAGTGCCGCCAGAGCTGGCAGCCTGCACAGCGTCGACGATGCCGCCGTTCTCATCCGTCGTAGACGCCGTTGCGACCAACCCCGTCTGGGACGCGGACGTGATCTCGTACTCCGATAGATAATAGCCGCCGCTGGCGTTGATCGCAGTCCAGCTGGACCCGGCGCTGGGAGTAGCGTCGTAGGTAAAACGATAGCTGGCAAAGACTAAATCATCGGCGTTGGTGGTCGTTACCGTGCCGGTCGAAGTGGCGGGGTTCACTGGAACCGAGGTATCAAACGGCGAAGACGTGTTCGTGCCACTGATGCCGAACGCATTCAGGTCAACGTAAGAGGCCGTCCCGGTAAAATCGACGGTGATAGCATCCGCCGACAGCGCGTTGGGTGCAATGGCGTAGTATTCATAAATGGTATCAGATCCCGAGCCGGCGACCGCCCGCAGATTCCAGTCTAGATCAGCAGTATCGGAAACCGAGCTAACAGTACTTCCGTTCTGGACAATTTCCAAAACGATGACGTCGTTGGCGTTCTTTGTCGTCAACGCGACGCTGGCGGAAGTCGTCGAGACAAACGGCCGGCTGGCGAAGGCATTGCCATCAAGCGCCAGCGAGCCCGTGACCGTCCCGGTCCCGCCGCTGTTGTTGTAACTGACACCGTCGAGAGTGCTGGTACTGTCGCCGGTCACGTCCACCGTCCCGGCGTTCGCCAGCGTGCCCCCGGTGATCGTTGTGTTGATGAGATCAAGGGTCGAGCCAGCATCAACCGTCAGCGCACCGGTGGCCGTGGAGGTGGAGGAAGTAGCAGCCTGCACGGCGTCGACGATGCCGCCGTTCTCATCCGTCGTAGACGCCGTTGCCACCAAGCCAGTCTGGGGCGCGGACGTGATCTGGTACTCCGATAGATAATAGCCCCCGCTGGCGTTGATCGCGGTCCAGCTGGACCCGGCGTTGGGAGTAGCATCGGAGGCAAAACGATAGCTGGCAAAGACAAAATCGTCGGCGTTGCTGGTCGTCACCGTGCCGGTCGAAGTGGCGGAAGTCACAGGAACTGAGGTGTCGAACGGCGACAACGTGTTTGCACCACTGATGCCGAATGCATTTAGATCGACGTAAGAGGCTGTGCCGGCAAAATCGACGGTAATGGCATCCGCCGACAGCGCGTTGGGTGCAATGGCGTAGTATTCATAAATCGTATTTGGGCCGGTGCCGCCAATTGCCCGCACGTTCCAGGTCAGATCCGCAGTATCGGACACCGAGCTGACGGTGGTTCCGTTCTGAACAATTTCCAAAATGATGACGTCGTCGGCGTTCTTCGTCGTCAACGCGACGCTGCCGGAAGTCGACGATTCAAACGGCCGGCTTGAGAAGGCATTGCCATCAAGCGCCAGCGAGCCCGTGACCGTCCCGGATCCACCAGTGCTACTGGCACTGATACTGACACCGTTAAGCGTGCTGGTACTGTCGCCGGTTACGTCCACCGTCCCGGCGTTCGTCAGCGCGCTGCCGGAGATCGTCGTGTTGACGAGATCAAGGGTCGAGCCGGCATCAACCGTCAGCGCACCTGGAACGGCGGCGGTGTAGGTGGCAGCCTGCACGGCGTCGACGATGCCGCCGTTCTCATCCGCCGTAGACGCCGTTGCCACCAAGCCAGTCTGGGGCACGGACGTGATCTGGTACTCCGATAGATAATAGCCGCCGCTGGCGTTGATCGCGGTCCAGCTGGCCCCGGCGCTGGGAGTAGCGTCGGAGGCAAAACGATAGCTGGCAAAGACAAAATCGTCGGCGTTGCTGGTCGTCACCGTGCCGGTCGACGTGGCGGGGGTCACGGGAACCGACGTGTCGAACGGCGACAACGTGTTTGCACCACTGATGCCAAACGCATTCAGGTCAACATAAGAGGCTGTGCCGGCAAAATCGACGGTGATGGCATCCGCCGAAAGCGCGTTGGGCGCAATGGCGTAGTATTCATAAATCGTATTTGGGCCGGTCCCGGCGACTGCCCGCACATTCCAGGTCAGATCCGCAGTATCGGACACCGAGCTGACGGTGGTTCCGTTCTGAACGACATCCAGAATTATAACGTCGTTGACATTCGATGTCGTCAACGTGACGCTGCCGGAAGTCGACGGCTCAAACGGCCAGCTGGAGAAGCTCCTGCCATCAAGCGCTAGCGGACGAGTAACCGTCTCGGTCCCACCGGTGCTACTGAGACTGACACCGTTGAGCGCGCTGGAGCTGTCGCCGGTCACGTCGACGGCACCGCCATTGGTCAGCGTGCCCCCAGAGATCGTAGTGCTGTTGAGATCGAGCGTTGAGCCTGACGCGACCGTCATGGCTCCGTTGGTATTGATGACGGTGTCGGGATCAACGGTTAGCGTGCCGCTTGTCACCTCCAACTTGCCGGAATTGGTCACCGCAACCCCGTTGAGCGCACTGACTCCCGTAGAATCCACCGTCCCTGAAATGCTCAACGTGCCGCCATTAACCGACGAATTCTGGAGGTCCAGTGTTGAACCCGCATCAACTACCAGTGCGGCCGTTGCCGTAGAAGCCGAAGCCTGCACGGCATCGACAATCCCGCCGTCCTCATCCGCGGTGGATGCCGTCGCCACCAGCCCAACCTGGGCGGCAGACACGATTTGATACTCTGACAGATAGTATCCGCCGTTTGCGTTAATTGCTGTCCAGCCAGAGCCGGCACTGGGCAGTGAGTCGGAGTCAAAGCGATAGGCAGCGAAGATAAAATCGTCGGCATTACTTGTCGTCACCCCGCCGGTTGAACTTGCCGGAGTGGCGGGAACGGGGACGTCACTGTCAAACGGCGACGACGTATTCGCGCCGCTGATACCGAACGCATTCACGTCAACGTAAGTAGGCTGACCGCTGAAACTGACAGTGATCGCATCCGCCGAAAGCGCATTGGGCGCGATGGCATAGTATTCATAAAGAGTGTAGGGAGCGGTGCCAGCGATTGCTCGCAGATTCCAGGTCAGGCCGGCAGTATCGGAAACCGAGCTGACGGTGGTTCCGTTCTGGACAACATCCAGAACAATGACGTCGTTCGCATTTGACGTCGTTAACGTGACACTGGCCGCTTTTGACCGGAGGGCGACGGCGTCGTCGAACTCAGTGAAGATTGCATTGCCGTCAAGCGCGAGCGCATTGGTGCCGACCGAAACGCCGTTGAACGTGCTAGTGCTGTCGCCAGTCACATCCACCGTTCCGTCATTGAGCAAGTTGCCACCGGTGATGGTCGTGTTGCTAAGATCCAATATCGATCCGGCAGCCACCGTCACCGTGGCCGCCGCGCTTGGCGCCTGTACTACGGCATCGACAATCCCACCGTCCTCACCCGTGGAAGACGCGGTCGCCACCAGTCCGGCCTGAGGGGCCGACACGATCTGGTACTCTGACAGAAAATTGGCGACACCGGCATTGATCGCGGTCCAGCCGGCGCCCGCACCGGGATTAACGTCAGTAGAAAAACCATAGCCGGCAAATATAAAATCGTTCGCGTTCGTGGTCGTTACTGAGGCGGTTGAGGTAGCGGGCGTAGCGGGAACCGAGGCATTAGGGTCAAATGGCGCAGACGTATTCGCGCCACTAATGGCGAACGCACTAATGGAGACTTGAGAGAGCGCTCCGTTAAAATTGAACCCGATGACATCCGCCGTTAATGGTTCGGGGGCAATGGCATAATATTCATAGACGCCGCCGTCGATCGGATTATTCGCACCGACACCCGCTTGAGCCACGAAATGCCAATTAAGATGATCCGTGTCGTATTCATCATCGCCATCGTTGGCGACGTCGGCTCCTTGCGTATAAATGAACAGCACAATGACATCGTCGGGCTGCGACGTCGTCAACGTCAGGCTGGTGCTCGTAGTGATCTGGCCGGAGGTGGGGTTCGTTTTGAGAACGGGAGAACCGGAATAAAAGCTACTTCCATCAAGCGCCAAGCCCGCACTGGCCTTCTCGTTGCTGACATTCACGCCGCTCAGCGTGCTGGTACTCCCGCCGGTCACATCTACCTTGCCGAAATTGCTCAGTGCGCCTGCAGTGATCGTCGCGTTGTTGAGATCAAGTGTCGAAGTTGAGGCGACCGTGACAGTTCCGCCGGCGTTGGCGACATTGGAACCCGAAAGGTCCAGCATTCCGCCAGCCGTCGACTCGAGCGTCCCGGTGTTAGTCACTGTGCTCGGTAGGATATCTAGCGTCGCCCCGGTTCCGACCGTGATGGTTCCAGCGTTGGCGCCGGACCCGGTGCCGTCGGTGATTGTGAATGTCCCGCCAGTGATATCGAGCGTCGCATCCGCTGCCGTCGCTAGACTGTAAACAGTCGTCGTCTGCGCGTCAGTGACCGTGTAGGTTCCTGGCGAGGTGATGAAGACGCTGTCTTCTGCGCCAGGCACCACGGCCGGAGTCCAATCCAAAGTGGTCTGCCATGTGCCGCTAATCCCATCCGCCCACAACACAGTGCTAGGCATAAGACCTCCTCTGCACCGCAACTTGATGCCGGCAGAGATATTCGGGTGGATACGCTACTGTTAACCATATTATACCACGGTCAGCCGTATGTCCAACCGGCGCCTCGCCTCGCTAATCCCGGGCTTGCGGCAGGGGTCGGCCGTCTTCGCATCCAGCTCGTGCTCCTTCAAAGCACCGATGATCTGTTCTCCCGTGAACCGCTTCCGCTTCATCGTTTGGTCCTCACCAAAAGGGCCAAACCCCGGATTGACCATCGATTAGCTGACGGGGGCAGTGTAAAACGGAGATCGGCTTGTTGCGGGCCCCGGCCAACCGGAGACGGTCACTAGCATTCGTGAACTGCAATGAACTCAGGGAGGTGAATGAATAGAGACGCCCGCCTCGACTCAGAACAGCGCACTAACTGCCCCTCAGGCCAGCCACCTAATCAGAAACGAGCTTGAGAAAAATCCGCAAGCCGCATTGGTTTTATCGTCCTTTGAGCCGCCGATTGGGCCAGCATACTTCCGTCATGGGATTGGCGCGGCGGTGATAAGCGTAGTCGCGCCACCTGTGCCAGCGATCGCAGATTTCAGCGTGTAGAGGCTGTTGGCGGCGGTCAGCGGATCATTGACTGATCCAACCACATTACGGAAGAAGTTGATCGCCTTGCTAGCTTCCACTATCACTGCGTTGGAAATGTAAATTACGTCCTTGCTTCGCATCTCGAACTTTGTAGCCATGAAATACCCGGCCGGATCGCGGAAATTGACATCATAGATCACGGGGATAATGGGGCCTTGGAATTTTGAACAATCAACTCCAAGGTGCTCTGCAACTTCCCGCGTTTCACCTCGATAGAGAAAAACGGAGCCGGGGTCAGCCTGGCTATCGCTAAGCCCACCAGCCTTAGCGACCGCTTCAGCAAGCGAAATCCGCCATGCGTCAAACGTGAAGCTACCCTGCGTCCCCGACGCGCCGAATGCCAAGAACGTCTGCGGTTCACGATAAAGATAGAGCGTATCGCTCGGGTGAACATAAATGTTGTTGACCGGTTCGTAAACCAGCGCACCAAAGGGCGCAAGCGCCCGTCGGCCTTCGCGCTCTAGCATCAGCCACTCGTCGTAACCGGGGTTCCTCGGCCCCCCCGCTCTGGTGATCGCATCCAAAAGATGTTCTGCCGCATGGCTCGCCGGAAAACGGAGCGGAGCGTTTACATCGCCAAGTACGCTGATCAGAGAGGTTTTCTGCTCGACCAGTGACACAACAGCCTGGGGCTCAATCGCGCGATTCTTCAGGGCTTGAACGATTTCTTGCTGCACCTCGACCTGCGTCCGTCCGGCAGCTCGAATATCGCCTGCATAGGGAATGGAAATATTGCCTTTGCTGTCCACCGGCTGGGTCGGAAGGGTGATGAAGTTTCCCGGACGGACGCTGGCTTCGGCTGGGATGAATAGGCCACCCGCAGCTGCTTCAAAGATCGTCACGGTGACCGTATCGCCTACCCCATACTTGATATCTTTGGGTGGACTCCGATCGACGAAGACAGTCGCTATCCTCGGAAGATTGTTGGCCAATACATCCAAAACTTGGGGATTGAGCCGCACCAACGCGTACGGAAGGCTCTGGGGATCGTGTTGGCCCGCCCGCACATTCCAGCTCTCTGGGCCATCAACCGGCAAGGCCGCGCACCCGCTGGTGAACAGCAGGGCTGCCATCGCAAAATGAAGTAAGAAACGCGAGATGCGCATTCCCCAAACCGCCCTCCGGCAGCCAGTGCGGCCGCCCACCCGCAAATCAAACCCCCGTCCGCACGCCAAACCACGGGCCAGCGGAAGTCACACCGGCACATTAATATAGCCCTGCCTTCGTAGCATGACCTCCCCGTCCCATGTAATGCCTGGTTATGGATAACCCCTTTTGTTCTGGGGTGTTGCCTCCGAGCTACATGTGCGGATCGCAGCGCTCTTGCACTAAATTGTGGTCGAAGAGCCCGCAAAAATCGGTCAAGCTTCTGGTTTTTCAGCAAGATCCAGCCGGGACAAGAAAGCCCCAATTTTCGATTCGGCGAGTTATGCGCCACCAAGGCCCTTCAATTGGACGAAGAGGCATCTCCGGACACGTTTTAAGAGAGTAATTATCATATATCAACGGTTGATTGCAAGCGGGTTCTCCCGGCGTTTTGACCCGGTTTAGGTTTGACACTTGGCCACGACAAGCCCCGGCAACGGCCCGCCGGAGCGGGACCCAATTCGGGAAACCTATCCCCACCCCCGGCGGGTTTAAGACCTGTTCTTCGCACCCTATTGGTCCCCTCCGCGTGCCGTTAAGCGAGATGTTGCTTGTAGGAAATCATTAAGTCTCGCCTGAGAGACTGTCGCCACCCAAGGTGGGGGGCAACGTGCTACGGGCATTTCTAGCCATTTTTCTTGTTTTGCAGCTGGCAACGCCATCGGCGCAGTCTTCCGAATTGGGCGCACGTGACGATGCCGTCGCCCTCGTCCAGCGCGTGCAACAAAAGTTCAAAGAGGACGGTCCCGCTGCGACCTTTAAATCCATTAACGAGAATGCCGCCGAATTCCGCGATCGCGACTTGTACGTGTTCGCATACAACATGAAAGGTGTGATCGTCGCGCACGCGGACAATCCGGCCCTCGTCGGAAAAAGCCGAATCAACTTGAAAGATCAGGACGGGAAATTCCTGGTTCAGGAGTTCGTCGCGACGGTGAAAAAACAACGACGCGGTTGGATTGACTACTGCTGGCCGAATTCGGTCACTGTCGAAGATAGATCCGCCTACGTTGAACGCCTGGACGGCGATTCCCTCGTTGGCGTCAGCGTCTTTCAGCAATAGAGACCGGCGATAACTGGCATTCCGGCCATCAATAGTGCGTGAAACATGTCCGGTGATCCATCGCTGTGCTCCCGAGCTAAAGTCAATTCCTCGCGGAGCCAAGCGAGGAGAGTTCTAGCTACCCTGATCTGCGCGATTGATTTTTTCGGTTGCGGTCCGATTCCCCAACTTCCACAGATCATGCCCTGCAGCAGCTTAGTTTGCCCATTGGTATATGCGGTTGAGTATCATAAGTTCGCTCAGCCGCCCTGGAGATAAGGGATGCGACGGCGGAAGTTTATTTTGGGTATCGGAAGTTTGGCGATCGCGCCGTCGTTAAATTTGCCGCTAATTGCATTCGCACAAGAGTGTCGGCTGGCACCTCGACTTTTAGCATACTCATTTACATCCGATACTGTCGAATGGTCGATGTCAATTGGGGCTGGGCAGAGCTGTGTCCGCGGCACGCGGTACAACGACACGATGATAAATCATGTTCAACTCATCACGCCGCCCCAATCAGGGCAGGTGACTTTGGCGCAAAATTCTTTCTATTATCAGGCCGCTGCAGATTTTCAGGGAATGGATTCTTTCACTTTTTCGATTTCAGGAACAAGACTCGGGGTTAGCGGAAATTCGACAATTCGTGTGCTGGTCTCCGTCAAATAATCCAAACCGGATGTGTTGGGGACTGGCTCTTTCACCTCGCGCGCTTTCGAGGTGGGAGCTCTTTGGCGCAATAAAAAAACACCCCGACATAGAGTCGGGGCGTCGCATATCTAGATCCCCAGAAAATTCAGACAGCGCTCGCGATCGCCGACCTATCAAACGATTCTTCGAGAGTTTGGCCGGAGCCCCGGCGTCTTCGGAAGCAACCCCATAAGCCCACCAGACCAGTAGCCAACAGAGGCAACGCCCCCGGCAAAGGCGTAGTTGAAGTCGCCGTCGAACCGATTAAAGTCGCGCAGGTCGCCCCAGAACTCGGGGGGGAGGTGGAACACTCACCGCCGTACTCTGCACCACCAACTATTGTGCCGCCGTCAAATCCTATGAGGCTAGTTGCTCCGTTGTAAGCAGCGGTGTCGACGTCTATTATGATGTAACCAACATTAGACGTTGTACACCCCGTAGCGCACAGCTTTAGTTCGAAAGTGGTGCCGGCGGGTGCTGTAGCAAAAAAGCCCTCGGTGAGGTACCCGCCGGTACACGTACCGCCGGGCGTACAAGAATTGGCCGTGCCGAAGCCGGGCAAGGAGGTGAAACTTAATGTCGGTGGGCTACTGCCGCCGCCGTTTACTCCGACAAAAGTAAAGCTGGAATTAGGAGGCGGAGATCCTAATGTTCCAGTAGTGGTGTCCAAGTATAGGCTCGCCGAAAAGGTCGAGATCGCACCATTTGTGCAAGGGGAGCCACCTGAACATACCTCCGTGTAGTTTCCGGAGACGTTCCATGTAAAGAAAGTGTCCGCTTTTGCTGCTGTAAAGCTAGCGGCGAGAGCGAAAAGGCCCGTGAGATACAAGAATAAACGACTCATAGCCATCACCCCCAACTCTGGAAAACACCACCAATGTTATACCCATTTACCTATGTTAATTAAAATCCCTACTCTAGTAAGAGTCAATACCCGCAAAGGGGTAGATCGCACATTTTTACCCGCAACCTGCCCCGCGAAAGAAAACGCCAAATCGTCAACTTCGAACCGGTTTGGACCGCTGCTTTTGCCAGTCCGCGCGACGGCAATTCCTCTCATTGCTCATTTGGCCTGCAATTTGCTTCTATTTGCCAGTTCTCGATCCGGTTCGAGCACCCCTAGCCCCGCGCAATGGAGCTCCGGTTACTACCAATACTGAGGCGAATGTATGCGAAGTAAAATCAGGCAAGAAAAAAGTCTCAAGCGCAATGTCAACGCCGCGGCCGGCACACCCGGTCACAAGGCCGACGTTCTGGCCCGGCTAGAAACGGAGAATAGTAAACTGCGGCATCAACTCGTCGAAATCGCACTCAAAATGAGAGCTATGCGAGACGACCCCTCGGCGTTGGGTCAACTCGATCCGCAGAATTCATACCCACTGGCCGCAATTGTGCGATTGGCGCGATCGAAAGGAACGCCATCGGCTACGTCAGTTCGTTTAAGGCGGAGACGAAGAAAAATTACAGGCCTCACCGCGGCGGGGCTTAGTTAGGGTCGCCAGCAGCGCGCATCGTCCGCACGAGCGCGTGCTGGCAAACCTCGTCCCTGTTGAACCGGCAGACGAAATTGGCCGCCGAGCAGACATCCCGTCGAAATGGGATGTACTTCACAGACATTGAGGCGTGATCATACCAAGGGTATTCTTCACCTGTATCTGCGTTGGGCTGGAAATGACGACTCCTCAGTGTCTTCGGCACAGAATTCAGAGCAGAAAAATTCGTCATTTGAACTACGCCAGCACTCGACGTGATTATCCACAATGCGAAGCGGCTGGCCGCAGTGCGCACACTTCGTTGCTATGCCTTTCTGAAGATTACACGAATTAGCAGTCATCCCTCATCCCCCCTTCGAGTCTAATTGCCACCTTACTCGCGGTCGTCCAAGACAGCCTCATAGATGTTGCTGCTAACAATCGCCTCCAAAAGCATTCGCGCGAGTTCAGCGCCAGATTTCTGCATGTGAGCCGCTTTCCGTTGCAACGCGGCACAGACTGCAGGACGCATGTGAACGACCAGCTTGTGCTCTCGAACATGATATGGCCGGGTTTGCGCTAGGTGCGGACGCGCACTGGGGTGCAACTTGATATCGAGATAGTGACATTTCACGCGGACACTTGCGGCCGTCGATCCGATTGCATCAGCAATCTCTGAAGATGATTTTCCCTTTTCAGCCAATCCACGAACGACTTCGATGGCGCTCGGCGTGAATATGCGTCTTTGACGTGGCATTTCAATATCAACGTCCGCAGTTGGCTGCGGCGTGGCGCGCAAAAGCCGCCAACCGCTGTTCCGTGTACCGCATGCTCCACAATTTAATATAAGGCTGATGAGCGCCCAACTGCATGATCAACTTAACCTTAAGACGGAAACAGAAATGCCGGCATGACCGGAAGTAGTCGAACATATTCGACCTTCTGGTCCGGGACGGCAAAGAGCGTCGACGGAACGCTCATGCCTCGCAGCGATTGTCGGGCCAAACTTGGTCCCCCTTGCCGCGAGGTCATCCAATACGGATGTTCGCTATAAAGTGGCAAAGCTTCCACAACAGTTGTCCGGCGGAACGTATGCTAAGGACCACTTTCTGCCTCTAGCTCCCCAGCAAACGACCTCCTCATTTGATGATACGTCGGTGGGGCTAGACGGTTCTAGACGGTCGCTCATACAGAAAGACCGTCTCACGACGGTCTCTCCGAAATCCCATTTTAATCAGGCGGCGCCGCGGCGTGAAGGCGACAGATCATAGCTGAAGGCGTGTTCCAGGCGGTATCTCGCCATGCTTTGCGTTCTCTAGCCAGAGTAAGAACGAATCTGCCGCGGCGTCGCCTTCAGGCGGCGCCCATTCGGCAAACTCCTTGTCAAGTTGCGGTTCGTAAGGACCTGGTTTCACTTCCAGGACGACGGCTGCCGGGGCGCAAAAAACGAAGCCATGCCATTCGCCGCCGGGAATTTCGATTAACTTGTGGTCTTTTGGACCGCACGCGTAGCGGCTTTTAATTTGTCCGCCCGATGTGAAAAATACGACCTCGAGTCTGCCTTGGAGTACGGTCAGGAGCTCCCATTTGCCAGACCGATGGCGGTGCGGCCGAACATAAGTCCCACTAACCCCGGCATTAAGAAACCGGTTGGTCGGGTCATTCGGCTCTGCATGGAGATTCAAATTTATCCTTTTGCGCGGCGCCGCGGCCGCGCGAGCCACGAGTTCCGCCATGGTATCTGCGGTTACGATTTTCATGCCAAGATTGCTCCTCCCACGCGGAACTAGCCCAACCTTTTCGATCGTTGCACCTAAGGCCCGTTTCCAAATGCGGCCGGGCTACTCGCTCGAACCAAACGATAGACAGCCGGACCACCAAGCATTGAACTTTAGTTAACGCGCAATTCGATTGTCGGCAATTCCGCATAAGCCGTAGGCTGGGCTGGCATGGATTGTGCAGGGACGTCGTCGAATGGAAGCAACAGCTTGTTAGTCAGATTGGGCGGATGCCTGCTGTCCCGTCAGGGTGTTTCATAATGGAACGTGCACGGCTGCTGTATCGGAAACCAACGGGGCAACAGCGAGGAACGGAGTCGTCCATGTCCTTGAACGAAGGTTGACACGATGATGGCAACAACCAAAGCGCACTTCCTCATGTGTCGACCGGATCACTTTGGGGTTACGTATTCCATTAATCCTTGGATGGATCCGGGAAAATGGGCGAGCAACGTCCGATCATTGTCCAAGTCCGCGCGAGATGAATGGACGGCGTTGCAACACACCTTACTCAATCATAGCGTGGCAATCGAGTTTGTTCGTCCGGTGAAAGAACTCCCCGATCTTGTCTTCACGGCGAATGCCGCGGTGGTGCTTGATCGCACGGTGCTACTCGCACGATTCCGGCATCCGGAGCGCCAGCGAGAGCAGCGATATTTCGAAGCGGCTTTTCGGGCACCAAACATGCGTGGCCTGATCGACAGAGTGATAAATCTGCCGGCCGATCTCATCCTTGAAGGAGCCGGCGATTGCGCATGGGACCACACGCGTAAATTATTTTGGATGGGATATGGGACAAGGTCCGACGCGGCTTCCGGTCGAGCGGTCGAAGAAGTGTTCAATACTAAAGTGATTCCGCTCGAACTCGTTGATGCACGCTTCTATCACATCGATACGGCGTTGTGCTTACTGCCGCGGGGCGAGATTATGTACGTTCCTGACGCTTTCACTGCCAAAGGCCGCGCCGTAATTAATGAACGAGTAGAACCCGCTCAGCGAATTGAGCTCGGGCCGGACGACGCCTGTCAATTCGCCGCTAATGCGGTTTGCATTAACAACATTCTGATCATGTCGGCGTGCGGCGAGCGGCTTCGGTCTGAGCTACGGGATCGTGGCTACAGCGTCGTGACGACGCCACTCCCCTCGTTCTTACGCAGCGGCGGTTCCGCCATGTGTCTGACGCTTCGGCTTGATCTCCGGTCCCAACCCTTAGCGTCAGCAAGGGACAACACCACTATGATGCAGCAGAGTCCGCTGATCAATTTTGACCTAGGCCGCGTGGACTAATTTGATCCAGCAATCGGCAGTCGCGAGATCTAGTTCCCAGGATACTATCTGGGAGTTGGTCGTACTGGGTGGTGATGCCGCAGTTGATCTGCGGATCGCATCGGTACGATTCGATTTCGGCGCGATACAATTCCTGGTATTGGCATTTCCATCCGGGCGATCAATCTTGTCGGTGCCGCCACTCTCAAGGCCAAACTCGACTAAGCCCAATAAAAGAGGTGCCGGAAGGTCGGAACCTGACTTTTCACACAGGCCGCCCGCGGCGGTCTTCCCGAAATTAAGCGGTTGCTGTACCGACAAGATTTTTCCGCTTTCTGCGCGAGACAAATAGACCCAGCATGCCTAGTCCCGCGGCAAAGAGTGGTAAGGCGGCCGGGAGAGGGGTGACGACTGAGTTGTCGACCGCATTCAGCGTAACATCATCCCATGCGACCTGGGTGGCATCGGTATCGCCCGGCGAGACCAGGAGTACAATGCTCAGTGTGTCACCGACATCCCCTGCAATGGCGGCCCAGGTCAGCGAGGAGTCCAGCCACTGGCCCGATCCTGGGTCGGTCGTCACCAAACTGTCTACCACTACGCCATTAGCCGTCAGTTCGATCGTGGGCTGAAAGCCTAGAGCCCACGCATCTTGCTGGTCAGCTCGAGCGCCGGCCCACACGTTAAGCGTATAGATTGTATTTGCCGCTATGGTGCCAACATCCTGCTCAAGTTCCTGTGGGGTGGCTCCATTATTGGTCCATGCCGCCTGACTTCCATTGGGAACGATTTCGCTACCCGGCAAACCATCGGAGCCGGGGCTAAATTGAGTGCTGGTTGGAACGTAGACCCCGCCGCCGCCACTACAGTTCCAGCCTGTGGGACAGCTTCCGATGGTATAAGCGCCGGGCGTTCCTCCTAGTGATGGGCTCTCAAACGAGAAATTCGTCACCGTTATTGACGTCGCATCGGCTTGCCCAGCGAACAACGCCGTCGCGCTTAGGAGACCGAGCAGCAAAACTGGCTTCAAAACGCCTACCTCGCAGCGCCACGTCCGAACTAGATCTTTATATGACACGCTTTAAATCTCCAGCCTTTCGGAAACGTCTGAGACGGGAGTGCCCGTCCCGTGCTATCCGCGATCAACACATGGAGCTCTAAATTCGACAAGCCTCAAACCAAAAGAATTCTACTCGAATTCGCCTGTCCGCGTCATTTATAACAAATGGAGCCTTGCGTTGCCCGGCACAGGTTGAATTAACGTTATCGGCGCCCGTTCCCCAGATCGGCCATGCGGCGAATTTTTGATTCACATGACTAGTTTCGGGATCAAATTAACGGAAATATTTCATCAGGATTGACGAAACTGCCGTCATCGAATTCGATATGGAGACGCAACCCTCGCGGCTGGTCCGCATAACGCTAAAGGGGCCCGGTCGTGGCGAAAATCGACGAATATTCCAAGCTAAAGGAAGACCTCGATTTTATAAGTGGCCAAGTCCACCTCCTTACCTCCTTCCTGGTTTCTGTTATTGACACCCATCCTAACCCCAAGGAGCTGTGGTGGTGCTTTGAAAAAGCCGCCCAGGTAACTTCCGTCCTCCCCCAGTCGAAGCCCGTTACTGAGGACTTTCGTGACGGCCAGCGAGAGCTAATGTTGCGACTTAAAGGCGCGATCGAGAGCGCCGAGGCAACGCTAACGGACCGTCGAGGTGATCTTGATCGCGGCTAGCGAGATCATTCAAGTGAACGCAAATCTTTGCGGGCTCTTGAGCGTCCGAGTTGCGCCGTCACCGACAGCCAGAGCGGCGCCTCAGTTCTAATCCGCCTGAAATAAACGTACTTCAAGGGCGACGGATTCGGAACCATCCCCCAAGTAACGCTCGCTCCTGCGCATCGGAATCGCGAACCGTCGGCGCACTCGAACGGCGCGCGCTCGCCAGAACAATTTGAATTGTCTTCAGAACGATCCGCAGATCAAGCCATATTGAAGCATTGCGAATGTACCACTCGTCCAGCTTTTCCTTTTCCTCGGCCGTAATGAGCTTACCACCATTTACTTGAGCCCATCCGGTAATGCCTGGACGAACCAAAAGTCGTACGGCCGAGTTCGCAGGCTGGTCCTCCGGGAGAAGAGGGCGCGGCCCGATCAGAGACATATCGCCGACCAGCACATTCAGTAGCTGGGGAAGCTCGTCGAGACTCGTCTCGCGCAACAAGCGACCGAGCCGACTCAGTTGCTGGCTCGGAAGTATGGCGTTGCCACGCCAATCAAAGGGCGGTCGCATAGTACGAAACTTGTAAAGCAGAAACCTGCTCCCACGCACGCCGAGACGCTGTTGCCAAAACAGGATCGGCGAACCCACATCCATGAAAGCCACAACGCCTACGCCGATGAACAGCGGAAGCAAGATAATGATCGACGTCAATGCTATACAAAAGTCGATTATACGCTTCAGCCGAAAATACGCCGGTATTGGAAATGGGGCAGCGTAATCCGCTTGAACGGCAAATCCATCGGACTTTGCTTTTAATTCGCTCAACCCCACGAGCTGCGGTACAAAATCTAATCCGATTTGTCTACTTTCGCAGATCCGATGGACATTTTGCATCTCTTCGTGGGGCAGAAAATCGGGCTCACCGCCCACGATAACCCGATCGATTTCAATTCCGTGCAACGAATATTCATCGATGATCGAATCCAACTGTTCAGGCGCCCCAACAACGCGAACGCCTTCTATTGTTCGACCGAGCATTTCTGGCGTGCGGTCTAGCACCGCAATCACTCGTCGTTGATCGCGGGCACAGACATGCAGGAGCTTTATATAGATCGCTGAAAAGCTAGTCGATCCAATCATTATGACGGATTCTGGGACGGCATTTTCACGAGTCGCCCGCATATTTTCTTCATCTGGCATGATGCGAATCAACGTCCGAGCGGCGATTAAGCCGGCCGCTAGTATCAAAGCATGTATGACCGGCGTCGACCGCGGAATCCCTTCAAGGCGGATGAGGCTGAAAAGCACTACACCGGTCAGGAGTTCAGCGAGGATGGCAGCCTTACAGACGTTGAGCGCATCGTGCACAGAGAAATAACGTGCCATCCCGTCCTGAATTTTAAAGAACAGGAATGTGACCGCCGAAAAAAACACCGACACGAGGCAGTAGAGTCCGACAGTTTGCCAGCCGTCGGATAGCCAAAGCACATAGGCGTTGCTTAAGTACAACGCGATAAATGGCGTCGCTGCAATCCAGGCGACGTCAAAGAGGTCGAAGCGAAGTCGCGTGGCGCCGCGCGATGCGGGAAACGGGATAAGCATAAACAGCCAAGCCTCTAATCACGAGGACCCCTCCCCTTAACGCCGTGTTAATTACCAATTATGACAGCGATATGGAGTCAAGTCCAGTTCCGCCTCTTAACATTGTGTTATTAGTAACATAAAATCGATATAGATCAATCCACACGTACTCCGCATGCTTTCTCAACGCTATGTTATTGTTAACACAGCGCGGGCCACCGTCCCCGGGGAATGTTAGGCCAGATAAAGGCGGCCTTTAGCCGATCCAAGTACGACAAAATGCACCCACAATGTGGCGTGTCTTTTGTAAGCCTCCGGTGAGGACCGCGGATGGCTACGCTCAGTGAAGTCCGCAGCATTTCTTGTATTTCTTACCTGAGCCGCAGGGACAGGGATCATTCCGGCCGACCTTATTAGCCGACGTGAAGG
>Ga0187887_10001082_pt1 | contig 24128 bp, 22 predicted proteins | sample June2016WEW_7_10_FD_132977 | JGI IMG/M metagenome (GOLD analysis project Ga0187887, IMG submission 132977) | Peatland microbial communities from SPRUCE experiment site at the Marcell Experimental Forest, Minnesota, USA - June2016WEW_7_10 | ecosystem: Environmental > Terrestrial > Soil >... | reverse complement strand
GTATCACCCACTTGTCGGTAGACAATGGGGGCATTGGCCTTGTACTGATTGGATGCGCCTGAACCTGATTGGATTCAGCCACTGGCAGGAGAGAAGTTAGCGCGGCACGCCACTAAACAGGGAGATGGCAAAACAACTCTTCTGGTTTGCATCGGTCATGTCGGGCGCGCTGGCTTGCGCGCAGTCTACTACTCCGGCTCTGCCCAATATGGGTCAAGATCTTACACCGCTGGGCACGTTTGTGCCGCTGAACCCTGGTTTAAAAGACCATCCGGAATGGACCGCCACGCATGCGGTGTCGAGCGTAGTCAGTCCCACGGGCGACACCATGCTGGTTCTGACTAGCGGATTCAACCGCATCTATAACAATCCACTCACCAAGCTCCCGCTGCTGGCTGCATGGTCTCTCGCGGATTCGCCAGAGCATGTGTTTGTCTACGACCTTACCACTACCACACCTTCCCTTAAGCAAGTGATCCCGATCACGAACACGATTCACGTAGGTACCAATGTTGTGTTATATCCGGGAAGCACCTACAGCGGGATCGTCTTCGATCCAACTGGACTCGAGTTCTACGTGCCCGGCGGCCCCGATGACGTGGTCCACATCTTTGCCCTAAGCGCGAGCAACGGAATGTGGGCGGAGACTGCGAACTCGCCGCTTCCGCTCGGCCACGGGCCATTAGGCGGACTGGGGCTGAACGCGACTAGCGGTGGATTAGAACCGATCAACGAACAAGTGTCCGTGACACCTTGCGCCGCGGGCGTGGCTATTTCGAGCGACAGTAGGACGCTGGTGGTGGCGAATTTCGCCAACGATTCGATCACCATTTTCAGCAGAGCCTACGCAACCTCCGCCAACTGGTCGGCGGGGACGGAGCTCGTCCTTCGCCCCGGCAAGAGCAACCCTGCGCAGGCGGGAGTGCCGGGCGGCGAATATCCATTTTGGGTGGTGATCAAGGGTACTGGATCGAGCGCGACGGCATATGTATCCAGTATTCGCGACCGTGAGATCGACGTGGTGAGTTTGGGCCGCGTGCCTGCGGTGATGGCCCGCATCCCGGTGAAGGGCCAGCCCAACAAGATGACGTTAAACAAGGCGCAGACCTTCCTGTATGTCGCCGAAGACCAGTCGGATACTGTTGATGTAATCGACACCTCAAAGAATGCGATCGTCGAGAGCATTCCGGTAATCGCTCCGATGCTGCCTTCGGCCCTGGCGGCCAATCACTACAACGGGGCGAATCCCAACAGCGTGACCCTTTCGCCGGATGAGACGCAACTTTACGTGACGAATGGCAATCTGAATTGCGTCGCGGTGATCGCGCTCGGTGGAACCAATACCAACGACCATGTGGTTGGACTGATTCCCACCGGATGGTATCCGAACTCAGTGAGTGTGAACTGGTACCCGAATCCCACTCAGCCCTACAGCAGCACTGACTCAGTGAACATATATGTGGTGAACGGGAAATCGCCGACGGGCGCCAATCCCCTGTGGTGCTACGGCGGTTACGGACCGGGACCCCCTGCGAAGAACTGCATGACCGCGAATCAGTACAATCCACAATTGACGAAGGCCGGATTGCAGAGCTTCCCGCTCCCCGGTGCGGCGCAACTCGCGACCTTGACCACGCAAGTTATCACCAACGATCGGCTCACCTTCACCGAGAGCCCAAGCGACGCCGCCGTGATGGCCGCCGTGCGCCAGGGCGTCCAGCACGTGATCTTCATCCTAAAAGAAAACCGGACTTTCGATCAGATTCTGGGCGACTTGAAAAACGGCGCAGACGGAGATGCTACGCTGACCGAGTTTGGCGCGGCGATCACGCCGAATGAGCATAATCTGGCGCTGAACTTCGTCACGTTAGACCACTATCTGTGCACCGCCGAAATCAGCGTAGACGGATGGCTGTGGAATACTTCGGCCCAAGCTCCCGACATGATAGAAAAGGAATGGCCAATAGCGTACGCCTACCGCGGCCTCAGCGTGGAGTCCGAGGGTGTGAATCGCAACGTGAACGTCGCCCTTCCGACGGTGGCCGCGCGCCAGAGAGCCAACCCCCTGACACCGGCCGATCCGGATCTGTTGCCGGGGCAGACCGACGTGGCAGCACCCGATGGTCCGAACAACGAAATAAATACCGGATATTTGTGGAACAACGCGCTGCGGGCGGGTCTCACGGTTCGCAGTTACGGGTTTTTCTTAGACGGCACCCGCTACAGCACGCCGACCAACGCAATTCCATTGCTGCGCAATCCGTTCGCAGCCGGGACCGTTGTGGCGTATTCGTCGAACGTGGCCCTGGCGCCATACACCGATCCGTACTTTCGCGGTTTCGACAACGCGCTTCCGGATTTCTATCGTTACGCGGAGTGGGAGCGAGAATTCAATAATAATTACTCCCGTGGCGGACTGCCTGCGCTGAGCCTGGTTCGTTTCATGCACGATCACACCGGCAACTGGGTTGCCGGAACCGGCGGTTTTCCGCCCGCCGCCATTGACGGCGTGAATACTCCGGAACTGATGGTAGCCGACAACGACTACGCAGTGGGCATGCTGGTTCAGAAGATCGCCAATAGCATCTACGCGAACAACACTTTGATTTTCGTGGTGGAAGACGACGCGCAGGACGGCGGCGACCACGTGGATTCGCACCGCGCTACCGCTTACGTTGCTGGGGCTTACGTGAAGCAAGGCGTGGTGATCTCGACGCCCTACAACACCATTAACTTCGTCCGCACCATGGAAGAAGTTCTGGGCCTTCCGCCCATGAACTTGAACGACGCCCTAGCGGCGCCCATGGCCGACATTTTCAACACCACACCGAGCCCGTGGAGTTTCGCGGCCGCTCCCTCGGCGTATCTCTACAACACGCAACTGTTGTTGCCTCCGAAGCCAACGGGCATGAAGGTGCCCAAGCCGACGCACAATGCTAGATACTGGGCGCGGGTCACGAGAGGAATGGACTTTACGGACGCAGATCTGGTGGATCCCGCGGCGTTCAATCGCATTCTCTGGAAAGGGCTGATGGGCAATAAGCCTTACCCGGCTTCACCGGGCGGCGGCTTGAATCCAGAATCCAGGAGTCAGAAGCCAGAATGAAGGTCACCATCTCGCGGGTAGAGGAGTGACGGGCCGAGCCCCGGCACTGTCCGCTAGCAGAAACGCACGGCCGTACGGAAGTTCGCGCACGGAATGTGTACGCCGGATCGATTCATCGCGTTCCAATAGTTGCAACTCCGGCATTGTCACGTAGTAATCCGATCCCGGCCGCGCTTTCACCAGGCGCACTAGCGCATCGTCGGATGACCCAAGAATCGCGGTCCCGATAGGCTCGGTGGAATTGAGGCCCCAGTCTCGAAGCCGCGCTGCGTAGGTCGACTCCAATTCAGGTAGCCGCTCAAATTCAGCTTCCGTCAGCATGATTCCCAAATGGACGTAATGCGGAATGAACTTAGCCAGTATGTCATCCTGGACGCGGAAGTAATAACGGATGTGCGGCAGCGGCAGAGTAGACGCGTAGAAATAGTCGTCAGTGTCGGCCAGAATTAGTTCATTGGAGCGGCCGAGGCCGTAGTAGGACCTGATCGCTGCGACTGCGGGGATTGGTTCCACTGCGCCAAACGAAAGGCCCCAGATTTTTCCCGGCTGGCTCGATTTCACCACGAAGATGGCGCAGAGTGCCAACACTCCCCATTTGACGCGTGGGCCGGAGAAGACCGGACTGTAGGCGGCGGCGATCAAACACGCCGGAGGGATCAGCAGAATTGCGTAGGGTAGATTTTGAAATCGGAACAAGAGCAGCGCGCCAGTGGCGATTGCGAACCAGGCCGCAAGAAGCGCCGGCAACACTTGACTGCGGCCGCGTAGGGCGGAAATCAAGAATGGCAGAGCTGCCAGCAGCAGGATCGCAAGCACGGGGTCGCTCAGGAACAGTCGCTTGAAATAGAAAACGGCCTGGCTTTCCGATGAACTCGCAGGAGGTTGAATTCCGAAGCCGAGGAGTTGTATTTGAACGTAGTCCGCCCAGAACCATTGTCGGTGGACGACGAATTGATAGATGTGCCAAGGCGCAATGAGCGCCGCGGCGATCGACGTTACCAACGCGAAGCGGGACAACGAGAAGCGCTTGACCAGAATCCAAAAGAGCAACAGAATAAACAGCGGAAGCAGGCCAGCAACACTTTTCGACATGACGCCGGCGGCTACGGATGCGCCGAAGCCCCAGCGCGAGCGCCAGCCGGAGAGTGAAGGGTCCGCGTACAAAAACGCCAGCGCGCCCGAAATGGACGCCAGCACCAGCATGTCGGTGTAGCACAGGCGAGCGAAAATATGCATCAAGGGGTTCGCGAGGAAGAGAGCGGCCGCTGCGCAGGCAATCAGTGTAGAGCGTTCACGGCGCATCCACCAGAAAACGATCAGCGTGATGCATACGGCTGCGGCCAGCGCGGGCAGGCGCAACGCCCACAAGGATTGGCCGAATATTTTCAGGGAAAATCCGGTCAGCCACAGCAGCAGCGGCGGCTTGAATAAAAGGTAACGGCCGAGAACTTTGGGTGTCAGCCAACCGCCTCGATGAGCCAATGACAGCGCGCTATTGGCGTAGCTGCATTCGTCCTGCGCGCGCAGTTTCGAGAACGGGTCTGAATACGCGGTCCCAACGCTAGCGCGTTCCATTCCAAAGCCCAGCAGCGCGAGGGCGATAACTGCTACAACCAGCAGTTGGAGGAGTGAGCGGCGCACAGGTTCCACGATATCCTAAAGGCATATGCGCAAGATTTGTGCCGGATTTGCTTTGTTACTGGCCGCGTTGTGCGCCTGGGGTGCGCAGATGCGGAGCCGGGGAGTGTCCACTGCCCCGATCCTAATCGATGTCTATAGCGACTTTCAATGTCCAGCGTGCAAGGCGCTGTATGAGAGGACGCTAGCTCCGCTCGCTTACGAATACGTCGACAAGGGCAAAGTTTATCTGGTGCATCACGAGTTTCCTTTGCCCATGCATGCCCACGCGATGGAGGCGGCCTGCTATGCTTGCGCGGCCAGCCGTGTAGGCAAGTACGAACAGGTTTGCGACGTATTGTTTCGCCAACAGGAAACCTGGGCCGCCAATGGAAAAGTGGATGAGACGGTATGCAGCATTCTGACCCCGGCCGAAGCGAAGAAAGTGCGCGCCCTCGCGAAGGATCCAGCCATTGCCGCCGAGATCAAGCAAGATATTCAAGACGGACAGAGCGCCCAGGTTAATCAAACTCCGACCATGATTCTGACCTATCGCGGGAAACAATACCGGCTTCCCGGGGCGAATTACGATATCCTGCGCCGCTTCATCGATCAGTTATTGGCGAATTGACGTGCGATATTTTCTCATCGCTCTGCGTTCGGCGCTGGCAGCAGTATTTCTGTACGCCGCCTACATGAAGCTGCGCGAGCCGTGGCTGCTGTTTGCGATGTCCATCGACGCTTATCAAATTCTGCCGGAGTGGGCTGCGTTGACGTTGGGCCGGATTCTGCCGTGGCTGGAGCTGTTCTTGGGATTGCTTCTGCTGACAGGTTTCGGCCTGCGCTACTCAGCGGCGGGCGCGAGCATTCTGCTGGGAGGATTCTTCGCGGTGATGGTGCGCGCATACGTCATGGGGATGAAGATCGACTGCGCGTGTTTCGGCCTGGGCGATGTGATCGGCCCACGGACGCTGGCGCGCGATGGGGTTTTGCTGGCGCTGTCGGTGGGGTTGACGGCGCTGGCTACGGTTTCGAAAAAGCGAATGATGTTGTCCGCTCGCTGAGACATGCCTTCGGCTATTTCCACGGCTAATCGTAGGCGTGAACTAGGGCACACTCAATAGCACGAGTGCCACAGACGAGCCATGAAATCACGGTATCAATTCACGGCGTGTTTCTCGGCGAAGGCGTATCATCGAAGATAGGCGCAAGTCCACATGAGCGAGGCTGAGCTGGCTCGCGACCTGTCCGCTGTGTTGGAGAAAGTGCGGCAAGGCGCGGAGGTGATCGTGGAGCGCAATCACCAGCCGGTTGCCGTGCTGCGGGCGGCCGCCCCGCCGCGCGGGAACATCTCGGAGTCCATCGCCATGGCCGAGCGTCGCGACAGAGAGCGGGGTTACGCTGTCACGCTGGACGCGGACTCCCAGACGTGGACTTCGACATCCTCGGTGAGCACGAGGCCGAATTCGCGTAGCACGCCGCGTGGATCGATGACTGCACGGGATCGATAGGGCGCGGACTTGTACCAGGCCGGAGGCAGGCCGAGGACGGACCAGGGATAGCAGGAGCACAGCGTGCAGACGACGATGTTGTGCACCTGGGGCGTGTTCTCGAGCGCCAGCATGTGTTCGCCCTGCGCGCCTCCGAAGCCCAGTTCGGCGATGGCGACTGTCGCATCGGTGAGCAGGCGCTGTTTGTAGGCTGGATCGATCCAGGCGCGAGCTACTACGCGGGCGCCGTTGCGCGGGCCCACTTTGTGTTCATAGGTATCGATCAATGCGTCGAGCGCGGCGGGATCGACCAGGCCCTTTTCGACTAGTAAGGTTCGAGAGCTTTCACGCGCAACGTCGGATCGGAGGGGATGGCTTGGTGATCGTGATGATGATCGGACACTTCATGAGAATTGTATTCGTTTGCGGGGGTGGGGGGCAACGGGATTTGATATACTCCTGGCGATGGCCGAAGCATTTGCTGCACTATTTGAAAAGGCTCGGCTGGGGGATGGCATCGCTCGGGATGCGCTCTACAGGCTGGCGTTTTTTAGATTGCGCGGCATCGCATCCGGGCTGCTGCGGCGGGAGCGTCCAGGGCACACGTTGCAGCCGACGGCGCTGGTGAGCGAATTATTTCTTAAGCTGCGCAAGCTGGACACGCAGATCCTGAGCGACGATCATTTCTTTCGAATATCGGCGCGCGCCATGCGGCAGGTGCTGATTGATCATTCGCGGCATAAGCGGCCGGCGAAGGCGGTTCCGGCTCAATTGATCCCGGAGTTGTTGCTGCCGGCTAATCAGAACGCCATCGATCCGGAATCGGCGCTGGCGGTGAAGATGGTGTTCGAGAAGCTGCGCGCGATGGATGCGAAAGTGGCGGAGACCGTGTGGCTGCGGTCTGTGGAAGGCGCGACGGTTCAGGAATTGAGCAGCCTGCAGAATCGCGAGGCGTGGCGGGTTCGCGCGGATCACGATTTTGGTTTGCAATGGATGGCCAACCGGCTGAAGCGCTACGCCTGACGGAGATGCGTGAAGGGGCAGCTCAAGGTCTCCACTCCCGCGGAATATATTGCAAAACTTGATGATGCTCGCAGGGCCGAAGTGTCTGCGCTGGACGCGCTGATTCGCAAGACGGCTCCGAAGCTGGAGCCGTTTGTACACAGCGGGATATTGGCTTATGGGCGCTGGCATTACAAATACGAGTCGGGGCGCGAGGGCGATTGGTTCCGGATCGGCGTGGCTAGCAATAAGAATTATATTTCGCTGTATATTTGCGCTGCGGATAAGAATGGGTACGTCCCCGAGCAGTATAAGGACGCGCTACCGAAGGCCAATATTGGGCGGGCTTGCGTGCGGTTCAAGCGGGTGGGGGATTTGGATTTGGTGGTGGTGAGGAAGATGATCCGGCATGGGATTAAGGCGGGGGAGAGGCTTTAAGAGCAATGTCACCCTGCCGGGACATCGAGGAAGTGACTTTCCGGCGCGCAGCAAACCATACAACGGGCTCATGACCCAGCTGGCAGGGCATGGCCCTGCCCCACCTGGGAAAACTAAGTGACATTGGGCCTAAGAGCGTCCACATGAGTGTGGACGCGGCAGGCTGAGAGCCTGCGCCACCTGGTCGGACCAGGATGATACTTCGGGCGGGCGGTCGCGGGGTTGGGGATTGAAGGCTGGGGTTAGGAGAGCTGCTAGGTGCTTTGCGGTTTCTGGGTCCAGGCGGGTTTGGAGCACGGTTTGTAGTTCGGATTCGAAGGATGGATCGGAGAATATCGCGTTCAGGGCTGCCAGGCGCTTGCCGGTCAGGATTTCCAGGATGATAACGGCTAGCGAGAAGACGTCGCTTGCTGGGGAGTAGTGGCCGGTCAGGCGCTCGGGCGCCATGTAGTGGAACGATCCGGACATGAGCGTGGTGGCCGCTAATTCGTTTTCGGCGGTGCGCAGGCCCGCGGTGCCGAAATCGATGATTACTATCTGCTCTTCGAGCAGGATCATGTTTTCTGGTTTGAGATCGCGATGGACGATGCCTCGGCTGTGCACGTCGGCGAGCGCGGAGCCTAGCTGGCGGATGATGCATGCGGCGCGGGGGAGACTGAGCGGGCCTTGCTCCAATGCGGCTCGGAGAGTCTGGCCGTTCAGGAACGGCATGGTGAGGCAAGGCTCGCCTGACGGGCTGATCCAGGAATCCAGAATGGGGACCACGCCGGGGTGTTGCACCGATCGCAAGGCGGCCACTTCGTGCGCGAAGCGATCGCGAATCCAGCCTTCTTGTTTCGAATTGCGGTTGAGAACCTTGACGGCCAGGCGGGCGTTGCCGTCGCGCAGATCGCGGGCTTCATAGACTACGGAGAATCCGCCGCGCGAGACCACGCGGTTGAGGCGGTAGCGTCCAAGGAGGGTTTCGCCGGAATGATCCGGAGCGCCGGCTTGCGCGGGCGAGCTACTGGGACCGGAGTGGCTCAAACGGCGCCGTAGCAGGAACGCCTCTTTCTCGATGCGGAAGCGGAGTCGATCGAGGCCGGGAGCGAAACTAATAATCAGGATGATGGCGGCGGCCGCGCAAAGAAGAATGATGGGCCAACGCCATCGCGGAGCTGAGCGGCCGACACCCACGCGAAAGGCGTAGGTGGTAACGGGCGCGGGTGCATTGCCGGTGAAGCTGATTTGAAGTGAGTAATCGCCGTCCGAAAGATTGTGAAATTCGAGGGAGCCATCGCGTGAAAGCTGCCAGGCGCTGGAGCCGGGCTGAAAGCGGTAGCGAACCGGATTCGTGCGAAAGGGCGGCGCGTTCAGCGTGCCCACATCCACGCGGAGAACTTTGGTGGGCGCGGGCAGGGAAGTGGGAAGCGGATCGGGATAGAGGAAGCGGCGGCCATCCGCATCCATGCGGGTAATTTCGGGAGGCGCAGTGCGCGGCGCTTCGAACCAGGAGGGATCCGGCTTCAGCCGCGTAACGCCCTCGTCGCCCGTGATCCAGACGGCGCCATCGGAGTCCTCGAAGAAACCATATTGGGCGATTTCGTTCGCGGACAGGCCGTTTGCAATATCGATGTGTAGCCAATCGCTGGGTGCGACATGTTGGCCATCGGAGACGTAGACGCCCTGATCGCAACCGCGCCAGATCCAACCGCGGGAGTCGCGCTTCAAGAACTCGGTGCCCGCGGGCGCGTAGCCGCCGCTCGGAGTGAAGAGCGTCACGTTCCACCGGTCGCCATTGCGGTGCAGACGCGAAAAGGCGCCGCTGCGGCGATACGCTACCCAGATGTCATCGCCGGCTAACGCAAAACCGCGCACCAGGGTGACCGGCTGATCGGTTACGATTTTGTGCCACTGATCCTGATCGTCGAGCCATGCCAAGCCGCTGGTATAGCCCACCCACAAGTGGCCGGCGGCATCGATATCCATATCTACCGGGTCGGCACTTTCCCGGGGCGGGATTTCCGGAAGACCTTCTGGCCGCAGTTTTAGCGATCCTGGGGCTCCTTCAATGCGCAGAAGGGCGCGCTTGGTACCAACCCACAGGCGGCCTTTTCGATCGCGCAAGATTTTGCGGTATTCTTCGTTGGGCGCGATGTTTTGGATGTGTTCGACGATGTATCCTTGGGCGGAGAGGCGGGCTAAGCCGTAGCCGCGGATGGACGCCAGAAAGTCGCCGCTTTCGAGTGGAAGCAGTGCGTAGTAGCGAAAGGGTTGCTTTGTGATGGGCAACCAACCATCGGTGTGCGGATCCTGGCGATAAACATTTTTCTGAGTGGCGACGATTTTGGAACCAGCGGGATCGCGCGTTACTTGCACCGGTGTTTCCTGGCCGAAATCTTCGGGAAACCAGCGCTGCCATTCGGGATCGGGAGTCCATTCGACTAATCCTTGGCCGAGCGATGCCACCCAGAGATGGCCGCGACTGTCTTCGACGCCGGAGGTGGGTGGAAAGCGATCATGATCGGCGCGATCGCTGAAGTCGATTTTAGGAATCAGGCCGCGGACCGTTTCGCCGAGGAACCAGAGTTGGCCATTGCGGCCGGCGAGCAGAGGGCCGGCGCGGTCCATCTTCTGGCTGCGCAGCCTTTGGATGGTTTCGACGGCGCGGCCATTTTCCATGAGGAAGGCCCGCTCCGGATCGGCGGCCCAGATTCGTCCCAAGGAATCGTGAACAACTTGCGCGTAAAGCGAGGTGGGCGGGAATTCGAGGGACTGCGGCTGATCGGGATGAGCGGGATCGTAGGAGCAGCCTGCAGTTAGCTGGCAGGCGAACCAGAGGCGGCCGGCGGAATCGATAGTGAGGTCGCGGCGCGCGGGCAGCTTGAGACGATGTATCGATCCATCGATACCTATTTGGATGAGATCTTTTGGGCCTTTTACGAAGACCTGGTCCGGATAGGCGGCCATGCCGCTCACTTCTTCGGTCAACACGGTTTCGAAGTGGTTATTGCGAACGCGCGTCAAGCCCTCGAAGTCGGCTACCCAAAGGGATCCATCGCGGGTGAAGGCGACGAAGCGCGCGGAGGCGAAGGGGAGGCTTGTGATTTTATGGTAATGGAATCCGTCGAAGCGGTAGAGTCCGTCTTCGGCGGCGAGCCAGAGCAAGCCATCGGGGCCCTGGGCGATGGAGAAGATGGTGAGGGTATTGGGATAGACGCGGAGACGGTGCGGGGCGGCGTGGGAGGGAAGGGCGAGGGCCAACGCCGAGATGAGAATGAATCCGCGCATGGTCGCTTCGGTCCAATTCTACTTCGGCGGCATGTGCGAGATGGAGTACACAGTATCATCGTTGTAATGAGCCTACATATTGTGGCCTTCCTTCTGTGCGCGGTGGCGATTCTTCCTTTGCGCGGCCAGACTTTCACCAGCCTGGCGAGTTTCGACCGGACTAATGGCGCCAATCCTGAATATTCGCCGCTGGTTCAGGGCACGGACGGAAATTTCTATGGAACTACTACCAGCGGCGGGAGTCAAGACGGCGGAACGGTTTTCAAAATAACCCCTGGCGGCACGCTGACCACGCTGTACAACTTTGGTGGCAGCAATAACCCCGGAGGGACCGACCCCTACGCCGGGTTGGTTCTCGGCGCGGACGGAAATTTCTATGGAACGACGTTGTCGCCCTCGACCACCGGCGTCGGCACAATCTACAAGATCACGCCTGCGGGCGTATTGACGACGCTATTTACTTTCGCCGTCGCTAATGACGGCACCCTGCCATATAATTCGCTGGTCCAAGCTTCGGACGGGAACTTGTACGGGACAGCCTATGAAGGCGGCGCGAACAGCGACGGCACGGTCTTCAAGATGACGCCCGGAGGGTCCTTCACCAACCTGCATAGCTTTGATTTCACCGATGACGGCGAGCATCCTCGCGGTGCGTTGATTCAGGGTTCCGACGGGAAGTTATATGGGACAAGCAGCGGGGGCGGCGCGCACGGGAATGGCACGGTGTTCAGCATTACTACGGCGGGCGAGTTCACCACGCTGTATTCTTTTAGTGGAATAGCGGATGGCGGACAACCCTACGGCGCGCTGACTCAGGCCAGCGATGGGAACTTTTACGGAACAACGCGGGTGGGTACGATCTTCAAAATCACTTCCGCGGGTGTGCTGACCACCCTGCACACATTTCGCCTCACTGACGGTAGAAATCCCACCGGAGGCGTGGTGCAAGCGAGCGATGGGAATTTCTATGGGACGACTGAGGCGGGCGGGGCGAACAACGATGGCACGATCTTCAGGATGACGGCGGATGGAACGCTCACAACTCTGCACAGCTTCAGCGGCGCCGACGGACAAACTCCGCAAGCTGGATTGGTACAGGGTGCTGATGGGATTCTCTATGGAACCACCACCTCCGGCGGTAACAACGTGGGCACCGTGTTCAGCTTGGCGCTTTCTTCCACTACCTCGCCGGCTCCGGTGATTTCTGCGAGCGGCATCGTCAATGGGGCGAGTTTTGTGGGAGGTGGAGTAGTTCCTGGTGAGCTGGCTACGGTGTTCGGATCGAATCTGACATCGGCAAACGGTATCAATCTGACTTCCGGTCTGCCGTTGCCGACGGGGTTCTTGAAGAGTTCCGTGATCGTCAATGGTCAGCCGGTCCCGCTCTTTGCGGTGGATAACGTCAATGGCCAGCAACAAATCAATTTCCAGGTTCCGTGGGAAGTGGCGAGCGGCGCAAACGCTACGCTAGCTGTGGAGAACAACGGAGTGACCAGCGCGAACATTTCTGTGCCGGTTCTGGCCGCTCAGCCCGGAATTTTTAATTACGGTTCGGGCGGCAAGACATTCGGGGCTATTCTGCATGCCAATTTTCAGTTGGCCGATACCGGTCATCCAGCGAAGCCCGCGGAGACGGTGCTCATCTACTGCACGGGTTTGGGCGCGGTGATGTCGCCGCCGGCGGATGGCGCGGCCGGCAATGGGCAGTCGACTGCAACCGCGGCGACTGTAACTATGGGCGGCGCTAACGCGATGGTCAGCTTCAGTGGGCTGGCGCCCGGTTTTGTTGGTCTGTATCAGGTGAATGCCGAGGTTCCAGCGGGACTGAGCGCAGGGAATCAAGCGGTGGTTATCACGCTCGCCGGGGCATCCAGTAATTCGGTTTTGCTGCCTGTGCAATAAAGGACGGCTAACTTTAGGGCTGCTGGGCCGTCCAACGGGTATGTTCTTTAGCCGTTTCGAGGGCCTGATCCAAGATCTTCGCTACACTTTTCGGACGCTCGGCAAGGATGCCGCGTTCACTACGTTTGCGGTGCTGATTGTTGGACTGGGTATCGGGGCCAGCACAACCCTTTTCAGTGTGGTGAATACGCTGCTGCTGCGGCCTTTGCCTTTTCGGGATCCGGAGCGGCTGGCGTGGGTTACGAATTACAAGACCGGAGGCCTATCGGGCGCGACTACGCAGGTGGGGATTTTGCTGGATCTACGCGCGCGAAATCAATCGTTCTCCGATCTGGCCGGTTACATGGCTTTCTATGGCGTTGGCGACAATGTGCTGAGCGGGAAAGGAGAGCCGGAGCGGCTGAGCGGGGTTCCGGTGTCCGAGAACTTCTTTCCGGTGCTGGGCGTGGCGCCCCAGATCGGGAGGCTATTCACGCATGATGAGTGCAAATGGGCGGGTCCCAAGGTGGCGCTGATCAGCCACGGATTGTGGGTGAGGCGGTTTGCGTCGGACCCGACGATTGTGGGCCGGGCTTTGACGCTGGATAATGAGCCGGTGACGGTGGTGGGCGTGATGCCGGCATCGTTCGATTTCGCGTCAATCTTCGCTCCGGCGAGTCACATCGATCTGTATTTTCCCTTCCCGCTTAGTCCCGAGACCAACCGGTGGGGAAATACGATGGCGATTATCGGCCGGCTGAAGCCAGGCGTTTCAGCGGCGCAGGCGCAGGCGGAAGTGAAGATACTCGGGGCCCAGCTCAATGCGGCACATCTGGCAAACCGTAATGATTTCGAAGGATGGGTAACGCCTCTGAAGGAGCACGTGAGCGGAGGGTTGCGTCTGGCCCTGATCGTTTTATCGTGCGGAGTGGGCGCTGTGATGTTGATTGTGTGCGCGAACCTATCTAATCTTTTGCTGGCGCGGATGGCGGCGCGGCGGAAAGAGATCGCCATTCGAACCGCGCTGGGGGCCGGTCGCGCGCGGCTGGTGCGTCAGATGCTGACTGAAGGGATCGCGCTTTCGATGTCCGGCGCGGCTTTGGGCGTGTTGCTGGCTGTTGCCGGAACCAGGGCTCTTGCGCACCTGGACTCCGTCAGCATTCCTCTGCTTCAGGATGTCCACCTGGATGGGGTTGCGCTGGGCTATACGCTCGGGATGGCGTTGCTGACGGGCGTGATTTTTGGGCTGGCGCCGGCTTTCAACACTCCGGCTGCCGTGATGCAGGATGCGTTGAAAGATTCCAGCCGCGGGTCGACGGAGGGAAAAGAGCGTAGCTGGATTCGCAGCGCGCTGGTGGTGTCCGAGATCGCTTTCGCCTGCGTGCTGCTGGTGGGCGCCGGACTGTTGATGCGCAGTTTTCTGCACGTATTGGATGTGAACATGGGCTTTCAGCCGGAACGGGCTATGTCGGTGCGCGTGGATCCGGACAGCAGGTACCGAACACAGGCGCAGCAGAACGCCTATTTCGACGAAGTGTTGCGGCGTGCGCGAGGCGTTCCGGGCGTCCAGGCAGTGGGTTTGACGGATGCGCTGCCGCTGGGACGCAATCGATCTTGGGGCGCCCCGGCGAAGGGGGTGGTGTATGGTCCAGGGGAGTTTCCGGACGCGTTTGTGCGCGTGGTGAGTGATGGTTATGTCGGGGCCATGGGAATCCCGCTGCGCGCGGGCCGCGATTTGTCCGAGCGGGATACGCCTAAGACCGAGCCGGTGATTGTGGTGAACGAAACCATGGCTCGACGGTTGTGGCCGGGGCAGGACGCCGTCGGCAAGATCATGAGCGCTTGTGGGGATCGGCGCGTGGTGGGCATCGTGGGAGACGTGCGGCATTTAGCGCTTGAAGAAGAGGCCGGAAATGAGATGTACATTCCCATCCGGCAATGCCAGGACTGGAGCTCGGTGGACCTGGTGGTTCGCACCGCGGGTGCTCCCGAAGAGATGACCGGCGGTGTCCGGGAGGCACTGAAACAAATTGCGCCGAATATTTCGCCCAAGGAGTTTCGTTCGCTGGAGCGGCTGGTGGATAAATCGGTGTCACCGCGCCGGTTTGTGGTGACGCTCGCGGGCGGCTTTGCTGTGTTCGCGTTGATTCTGGCGTCGCTGGGTATTTACGCGCTGATTTCGTATTCGGTGACGCAGCGCACGCAAGAGATTGGGATTCGCATGGCGTTGGGGGCGTCGGCCGGTGATTTGCAGGCTGGCATAATCTTTGAGACACTGCGCCTCGCGGCAATGGGGATGCTGGTGGGTGCGACGGCGGCGTGGTTGCTTGCGCGGCTTCTGCGCGGATTGCTGTTTGGAGTGACGGCGACGGATCCGGTGACTTTTATCGGGATGCTGGCGGTGTTGGCGGTAGTGGCGGCGATTGCCGGGTATGTGCCGGCGTATCGGGCGTCGAGGATTGATCCGGCAGTGGCGCTGCGGGCGAGCTGATTCAAAACCGAGCCGCGACGGGGACGGAGCGCGGGGAACTTCGGGACCCGAACTTCCTGGTGGCGCTCCGCTGAAGACGCCAGTCTATTGATCTACCGCGCTCAGAGGCTCCTCGCTGGTCCCCTTGCTTACGCGCGGGGCTACAATTCGCCTCTTCATCATCTTTGGTGGGCCAGCAGGCCCATGGGCGCTCCCTACCGGTCGCGGAATGGTGAAATCGGAACAAGAGTATCGCCAGGATATCGTCGACGTCGGGAAGTTGATTTACCAGAAGGGTTGGTTATTGCAGATCGACAGCCCTATGGGCCGAGGGCTAATACAGGTCTGCGGTCCCGCTCCCACTAATCGTGTTGCCCATCGTGACCGCCGTACCGTAGGCCACGATGATTCCGTAGTGCGTGGAGTTGGTCACGGTGTTGTTGGCAAAGAGCGTGTTGGTGATCGTGCAGAATGTGCCGCCACCCTGCACCAGGCCATTGGCGAATCCGTTGGCCGTATTTCCAATGACGAGCGTGGAATCGACCGTTCCTGAGCAGCCGGCGCCGACGCTCGAGTCGACCTGCACCAAGGTAGTAATCGCCGGCATGTCGGATCCGGCCCCTTGGCCGATGTTGTGAGCGACGAGGTTTCGGTTCGCAGTGCCCGTGTCGGCCCGGATGTCGATCGCCGGTCCGCGCGTCCCGATGATCGTGTTGTCGTGGATGTTATTTTCGTCGCAGTTGATTACGCCCAAGCCGCCGTTCGTTCCCGCCGAGCAGAGGATCGCGTAGAAGTCGGTCCCGGTTTCCCGAAAACCGGACCGAGTAATTCGATTCCAACCGATCTCATTGTTGGAGGAGTTCATGTCGACCGAGTTGGCACCGATATTGCTGAACAGATTTCCGGTAACAGTGGAGCCGTTGCCGGCGCTGGCGGTCTGATTCGCCCCACAGAGCCCGACCAGTAGAATCCCATCATCACGGGTGTTCTGAATCGTGTTACCGGTAACGACGTAGCCGCAACCTCCACCAGTGTTGATTCCGTGGCCCGCCCAGCCGGTGACAGTCGAGTACCGAATAGTCACGTTGTTGATACCGACGCCACCGTTAATCGCGCATCCCCCGCCTGCCCCGCAGCCAATCGTTGATTGGGAGGTCCATCCACCCTGGAGGGTGACATTGTCGATCACCATATCGCTCGCAGGGGCGATGCCGTCCATGCCGTTGCTGCCCCACTTGAGTATGCACGAGCCCGGTCCCACTCCGAGGATCAGCACGCCCGCAGCGAACCTGACGGTCGATGTCATTTTGTAGGTGCCTGCCGGGCAGATGATTTTCTGGTAGGGTTGTGCGGAGACTGCGGCCTGGACGGCAGCAGTGTCATCGGTCGACCCGTTCCCCGTCGCGCCGAAATCCCGCAAGCTTACGAAATTTCCCCGAGATATCGGCACGCCATAACTGCTCACGGCCTCGCGTTTACCTTGAATGTTCTGGGCGATTGCCGGTCCCATCGGCGACAGCAGTATAAGCGCCAAAAAGGCTCGGCTTTGAATCGTCATTCGTAAGATCCCGTCACTTTCGAATCGATGCTGACCATCATCAAGGAACATAGACCCGTCAAAGTTTTTAAATAAAGGCACACGACTCTCCACTGCGTGGAAAAAACCCACACATTATCAATCAATTCCCAAAGACTGGTTTTGAAGATTCCTCGCCTAACTCAGCGGCAATGTCAAGGGCACTATTGTTCTAGCCGAGAGGAGTTCCGATACTGCTAGGGTGGCGACGAACACACTTCCCAATTCCGGCGCAATTCCGGTGACGCCTTTAACTCAATCGAAACCGTTTGCCAGTCTAGACACAAGGCGAGTACGAGTATTGACGTCATTTTGCTTCCGATGATTTCTGTATGGGAGAAAGCTCAGGTTACCCCGGCTAACCCCACACCCACTATGGATTTACCAGAACTAGAAGTGTGGGTAAGCTTGAGTTTACTCGTTACAGATGAATCGTCAATTGGACCTTCGTTTAAACTTTTTGGACCTTCGTTTAAACTTTAGTTCCATTCACTGCGTCGAAAACGATTGACAGCCCGCCGCACCTTTCGGTGCAAGGGCGACTCCCCGGAGCCGATACTCAAGACTGCCCAATCGTACGCGCGCCGGACCCATGCGCGTTGGCGAGATTATCCGGCTGATCGGCTATACCGCTGGTGCGACGATACGGTAATCCGCGCAGCTCCAGCCGACAGTTGCATTCGTTCGCTTGGTGTAGACGACTGGGCATGGCGAAAAGGGCAGAACTACGGAACCATTTTCGTGGACCTCCTGCCAGACCGGATGAATCTGTCAGCTGCCATCGAGCGAGCACTCGAGGAACGCAGCGGTGAACTTTGTCTAGCAAGCGGAGGTGCAGCAGCGGGTGGGTCTCGAAAGTCCACCCGATCTGAAGAAAGCGGACAACGCTGGCCGAACAACGAAAACAAGTGCGACGCGCCAGCGCTACCAGCGCGCGATTAGGACAGACCTTGGCATCCAGCGCAAGACCATTCGTAGGCGCTGGCTGCGCGCTGGTCAATTTCCTGAGCGGAAGCCGCCTACTGGAGGCCCGAACTCAAGGGTGCCGGGGATGCCGCCAAATGGTTTCAACTACGTTTCACAGTGGCGGGGCTGGATTCCATCCAGAATTCAGAATCCAGGAGTCAGAAGGAGGATTCCGGCGCTGCTGCGCCGACTACATTTCTTACTTCTGGCTCCTGGATTCTGGCTTCTGAATTCGCTTGCCTCCATTTCTCGGTACAATCGTAGTTCTAGATGGTGAAATCGGAACAAGAGTATCGCCAGGATATCGTCGACGTCGGGAAGTTGATTTACCAGAAGGGTTGGGTGGCATCCAACGACGGCAACATCAGCATTCGCCTCGAGAACAATAAAATTCTGTGTACCTGCACCGGCATCAGCAAGGGGATGATGACGGTGGACGATCTCATCATCTGCGATGTGGAAGGCAACAAGATGGAAGGCTCGCGCGAGCGGACTTCCGAGATCGCGATGCACCTGACTATTTACCAGATGCGTCCCGACGTGTTTTCCGTGGTGCATGCGCATCCCACGGTGGCGACCGGGTTTGCGGTAGCGGGGCGTCCGCTGAATCTGGCGTTGTTGCCGGAAGTGATTATTGGCCTGGGATGCGTGCCGCTGGCCGAATATGGTTTGCCGGGAACTCCTGCGCTCACCGAAGGCATGCTGCCGTACATCCCTAAATATGATGCGATTCTGATGGGGAATCACGGCTCGGTGTGTTATGGCGAGGACGTCTACAAAGCGTTTTTCAAGATGGAAACGGTGGAGCATTTCGCACGCATCGCGCTAGTGGCGGAGCTGCTGGGTGGACCCAAGGTGCTGCCTAAGGACGAAGTAGATAAGCTGTTCGATTCGCGCACGCGCTATGGGGTGAAGTCGCACACTAGTATGGAGCCCGGGTGTCCGGTGGTGGCGGAAGACGTTGAGCCGGCCAGAGAGCGGCTCCAGGTGACGCGCGAGGAGCTGATCGCGTTGGTGGATGAAGCCTTGCGGGCGCGCGGCGTGTTGGCGTAAGCTTCAGCGCCCTCAATCAACCATTGACATGGCGTTGGTTGGCGTAATCGATCCGACAGGCCGGCGGCGCATCGGAAGTAGGAAGCCAGCGATGGTGACGGCCAGCAGCATTTTAACTACTTCGATCCCTCCATAAATGCCGTGCAGTTTCCAGAACTGAGCGTGCGTTTCGGATTCGGCCGCGGCGGGGAGGAAATCGATGGAGCGGCCCATCCATAAGAGATCGGGAGTGATTTTGAAATGTTGGAAGAGTGTCAGAATCAGCATCATGCCGGCCAGACCTGCTAGCAGCCGGTTTTCAACTCCGAAGAGCAAAAAGCCGGTTAGTGCGGTGCCGAGGGCTAATTGCGCGAGCTCCCAGACCTCGAAATAGCCTCGATTTTCTTCTCCTGCCAGGTAGCGCAGTAGTTGGCGAGCGTTCTCGTGGCCGAGAGTCTGGATCATTTTGGAAGCTTCCGGTGGAGGGGAGTTGAGGACGGAATCGACTGCGCGAAAATTGCGGGTGGCGACGAAAGCGAGAAAGAGGCTGCCGAGCAGCAAAGCGCCTAGGAGGAAGGCGGCGATTCGGGTGTGGTGCATGCTTCGCAGACAGGATAGCAGGAAGATTCCGGCGCTGCGGCGCCGGCTTCTTTTTCGCGATTGACGCACCGTGAGTGTGAGCGTACTAAGCGGTGTGCTGCTGGAAGATCTGCAGGATATCTGGCCGGGAGAGCGCTTCGGACAGTTCCTCCAGCTTCGGAAGGAGATAGGCGCGGTCAAGCGAATTTCCAAACCTGCGCAAGAGCGCTCGCGCGTCGGCTAGATCCTTTTCACGCTCCGATACCAGCTTCATCAGCAGCATATCTTCCACTGAGGCGACGCGGATCTCGCGTCCGGCAACCTGCTTCAGGGTTCCCCTCCGTATGGTTTCCCGTTCAACTGCCAGGGATGAAAAGACGATGTCCGCGCGCACACCGCTGGAGGTGATGACGGGAAGGACGCGCCGCTCGTGGACGAAGTCTTGGGGTCTGGGAGGTATGGGACGAAGGTGTCTGGACAAGCACTCTACCGCAGCGTCCAGACCGTCGGGTTCTGTCCACACGGAAACGTCCACATCCAAGGTGCTTCTCGGCTCTCCCAGGACTGCGACCGCGAGTCCACCGATCAATACGTAAGGCAACCCGCAGGCATCCAGAGCTTCGGCGACTTCGATCAGAGCCGCCTCGAGCTCGCTCATTCGCCGGAGATCAGCGCGAGAGCGGCTCGCATTTTAGTTATTCCACGTTTGTCGGGATCGGGATCGCGGCCAATAAGTTCCGGGGTGCACCATTGAAGCAGCGTGCCTAGGTCCGCCAGAATCGCGGATGGTTCACGATGGCTGAGGGGCTGCTGGGCTTCCCATTCGTGAAACAGGCGCCACTGGCGATTGCGCTCCTCGATTTGCTCGCGTAGCGTCACTTCTCTATTCTACCTGGGGCTTCCGTGTCATGATTGGGTCGTGCCGTTTCATTTGGGTAAGCACAAGCCGGTGGCTCCGGTGAAGCGCGCTGCTTTTACGCTCAAGCTTAGGCTTCAAGCGGCGGCTATGGGCGCATTCGTGGTTATCCTGGGCATGTTCCGACTTTCGCACGGAGTCATTTCAGTGGTGAATTTTTACGCTATGCCGGTCGCCTCCGGCGCGGTGGTTGCCTTTGGATGCGTACTACTGCTGTTCTCGGTGATTCCGGTTGGTTGGCTCGAAAGAACTGCTGACTGGTTGCTGGCAAACCACAAGCGAAAGCGCCGATTTGCAATCGCCGCGCAGGTTAGCAACCTGCCCCGAGCAAAGAGCGGAAGGAGTTGGAACTGAATCAGAAGGGGCCAGTACTTGGGATTCTGAAGTGGCCTGTGTTACACTTTCTGTTCGGAAAGCCGAACAAAAGTTTCGACAGGAGCCAGAAGGAGTCCATGTTATCTCCAATGTTTGCAACGCTTGTTCTGGAATCAGAACAAAAATGCAAAACCGCCTATCACTATTGACAAGTGAGATAATTTGTGCTTGTGTTCCACTACTAAGTAGAGGATAATCCTCTAGCATTCTCATTTCTGAAAGGAGAAGGTGTAGACTGTCGTAAAGCATGCACTCCCCGAGGGATTAAGTGAAACCCTTAAGATTCCGCGGCATCTACCTTATCGTAGAAGCTGCGCGCTGCAGCGGCCGATACGAGCAGGTAGAGGGTTATGCAGGAGTCAGGAGAGAGCATGTGCAACGCAGCGACACCCAAATCAATGGCGACAGTATCGACGTCTTCGCTCGCGAAGACAAACGCCGATCCAATTGAGGTCACGCTGGAGGACGAGGCGGCAAGCACCATCAATGCTCTGTCAGAGACCACAGGGGAGTCTGTAGAGAGTCTTCTCGAAACCTCCATCGCCCTGCTCAAGATTGTTGCGGACTCGGAGCGAACAAAACGACGCGTAGTTGTCACCACCAGATTCCTTTGGCCCATTGAGGAACTTACGGTTTCGCGTCGTTAAATCCGCCTTTCTTCAACTGAGTCATGCCCACCGTCCGGCGCGTCCGCCCGGCTTATGAGATAGCGCGACCAATTAGCCGCCTCATTCTGTGGCGCTATTGCGTGGTGTCATACGGTTATATGGTGATGATCGTGTTAGCGGTCATCACCTTGCTTATTATTGTCCTCTCTCTCACTACCGATATTCCAGCATTGCAGACGGCGTCACAAAACATATACGTGTTGATCGGTGTGTTCGTGTCCAGCGGGGCCTTGGCGGCTGGCTGCTTAAGGTCGCAAACAACGCACACAAAATTGCAGTCCTCCATCTTGTCCTCGACGAGGTAATGGCGCGTCCCGTTGGCAGGGGAAACGACAAACTAATCCAGGACATACTCACGAAGTTGCCGTAGGAACATGAATGCTCAAATTGTGCTGCCCCCAGAGCCCGATTTGACAAGTTTGGTGGACCTTCGCTATTCTTGTATGGGTTCGCGAGTTGTCTTCTACTCCCGTGCTACCGCTCTCCTAGTTGTGGGAGCCCGGCCGGGGGTCGGCCCCGAGGTTCTTAACGGATTTAAAGCTGTTAGGAGCATGGGCTAGTCCATAGCAAGTACCCTCGCAGATTGTAGTCGACTTATTTTGACGGTAATGGCTTGGGCCTGCCGTTCAGTGCCAACGAAACCAAAAACGTCTTAAGAGGAGATTCGTGCCGACGTTCATTCAACTCGTCCGAAAGGGGCGGAGACCGCCACGGTATAAGACGGCCAGCCCGGCGTTGCAGGCTTGTCCGCAGAAGCGCGGGGTCTGCACGCGCGTCTACACTACTACTCCCAAGAAGCCGAATTCAGCGCTGCGGAAAGTGGCGCGCGTTCGGTTGACGAACGGTATTGAAGTGACCACTTATATTCCCGGCGTCGGCCACAACCTGCAGGAGCACTCGATTGTGCTGATCCGCGGGGGCCGCGTGAAGGATTTGCCGGGCGTTCGATATCACGTGGTCCGGGGAACGCTGGATGCTGCCGGCGTGACGGACCGCAAGCAGAGCCGATCGAAATATGGAGCCAAACGGCCAAAGGGGCCGGCGAAATAGAGTATGCCACGCAGACGCAGACCAGAACCGCGGGAGATTTTGCCAGATCCGGTGTACAACTCGACGTTGGCTGAGAAATTCGTCAACTCGATGATGTGGGACGGCAAGAAGAACACATCGCAGAGGATTTTCTACGAGGCGATGGACACGATCAAGGAGCGGACGCAGGACGATCCGCTCAAGTTGTTCAAGAAAGCGGTGGAGAACGCCAAACCGCTGCTCGAAGTGAAGACGCGGCGCGTAGGCGGCGCCAACTATCAGGTGCCGGTGGAAGTATCGCAGAACCGGCGAACCAGCCTGGCGATTCGATGGATTTTGCAAAATGCCCGCACGCGTCCGGAAAAAGGCATGCCGGAGAAGCTGGCGAACGAATTGAATGATGCCGCGAACATGCGCGGCGGAGCGATTAAGAAGAAGGATGATGTGCACCGAATGGCCGAGGCTAACAAGGCTTTCGCGCATTATCGGTGGTGAAAAACCGTTCTTCGGTTATTCGGTTCCTCGGTTCCTCGGTTAGGAACTGAAGAACGGAAGAACTGGAGAACTGAGGAACTTTTTTATGCGTACCGGATCACTTGAGAGGATGAGAAATATCGGCATCATGGCCCACATCGATGCCGGCAAAACTACCACCACGGAACGCATCCTTTACTACACTGGCCGAACGCACAAGATTGGCGAAGTCCATGAAGGCACGGCCATTATGGACTGGATGGAGCAGGAGCAGGAGCGCGGCATCACCATTACATCGGCTGCCACGGCCTGCGAATGGCGCGATTGCGTCATCAATATTATTGATACACCCGGCCACGTGGATTTTACGGCGGAAGTAGAGCGCAGTCTGCGCGTGCTGGATGGTGCTGTGGCTGTTTTCGACGCCGTGGCGGGCGTGCAACCCCAGACTGAAACGGTGTGGCGGCAAGCCGACAAGTACGGGGTCCCGCGCATTTGTTTCATCAACAAAATGGACCGCGTGGGCGCGGATTTTTATCATTCGGTGGATACCATTGTGGATCGGTTGAAGTGCCGCCCGGTGGCCGTTCAAATTCCAGTGGGCGCCGAAGACCAGTTCAAGGGCGTTGTCGACCTAGTATCGATGAAAGCCCGGATCTGGCGCGACGAGACTTTGGGTGCCGAGTACGACGATGTGGAAATCCCCGAGGATCTCCTGGAGAAGGCCAAAGCCTATCGCGAGCAACTGATCGAAGCAGTGTCAGAATCCGACGACCACCTGTTCGAGAAATTCGTGGAGGGCACGGCGATTTCCGAGGAAGAATTGCTGGCTGGCATTCGCAAGGCTACCATCGCGCAGAAGATTTTCCCGGTGATCTGCGGCAGCTCATTCAAGAACAAGGGCGTGCAGAATCTTTTGGATGCCGTGGTGGATTTTCTGCCCTCGCCCATCGACATTCCGCCAGTAAAGGGCGTGCGGCCGGATAATCCCGAGATTGTGGAAGAGCGTCCCACAACCGACGAAGCGCCGTTTTCCGCGCTGGTTTTCAAAATCATGACGGACCCGTTCGTGGGCCAATTGGCGTACATTCGCGTGTACTCGGGCCGGCTGGGCGCGGGCGATTCAGTATTCAACGTTGCGAAGAATCGCAAGGAGCGCGTGGGACGCCTGGTAAAGATGCACGCCAACAAGCGCGAGGATATCCAGGAAATTCTGGCGGGCGATATTTGCGCGGCGGT
>Ga0187887_10001067_pt1 | contig 24485 bp, 20 predicted proteins | sample June2016WEW_7_10_FD_132977 | JGI IMG/M metagenome (GOLD analysis project Ga0187887, IMG submission 132977) | Peatland microbial communities from SPRUCE experiment site at the Marcell Experimental Forest, Minnesota, USA - June2016WEW_7_10 | ecosystem: Environmental > Terrestrial > Soil >... | reverse complement strand
CGCTCCGCTCAGGATGACAGTCAGTTGTTGATCGCTCAGGATGACAGTCGGTTATCGATCGCTCAGGATGACAGAGTATTGGGGTTCGATCACTTATCTTCCATCATATAGTGTCGAAGAACTCAGTTTTCGGCCGAGTGCAGGCCGCCGGAGCCGGCTTGGAATTCGATGTTGGAGTCTTTGCCGTCGGGCGGATGGGAACAATTCCACAGGCAGCCGCCGCAGTGGATGCATTTTTCACGTTCGAAGGCGGGCAGGTCGTCTTCGCCTAGCGTGATGGCCTGACCGGAGCACATGGCGATGCAGGTCTTCTCTTCGCAGGCGACGCAGAGCTGTCTGTTGAGGAAGACTACGTGATCGGCGAAGCCGGGCATGGCCTGGACTTTGCCGCCCATCAGAAGAGCGTCCTGGTGCGAGACCAGGAGACGGCCGTCGAAGGGAATCTCCGGCCAGCCTCGGGCGGAGAGCAGGGCATCGTGGAGCGGGCGGCCGTCAGCAAGAGCTACGGCTGCGGCCTCCTTCAGATTGAGGCCGTCGCCGGAGCGGGAGATCTGCTTGTGGACCGGCGGGATGTGCGACTGAATTGAAAACCGGCCGCCGGTGAGGCCTGCGAGGGCCATCCCGATCATGCCTTTGACGATGCCGGCGTGGAAGCCGTTGCGGGCGTTCTCGGCTTCTTGAGCGCCGCACTCGACCCAGCTTTTGCGGCGGCGCTCTTCGTAGGTTATGGAGAGGTTTTCTTTCGTGAAAGGCAGCTCGGCGCGGAGGAGGTCGATGACAGCTGCGCCGAGTTGCGTGCCGGTGGTCCAGGCTTCGTCGACGCCGGAGCCGGTGAGCATATTGGTCGAGCCGGAGCCTTCGCCGATGCGGGCGTAGCCGTCGCCGACCAGATATGGCTCCCCGTGACGGCCGGACTCTTCAAGAGACTTTGCGCCCCAGGAATATAGGGTTCCGTTTCTTAGGTAGCGCCATAGGGCGGGGTGCTGGATATAGTGCTGCAAATAGCGGTAGGTGGTGCGGGAAGGGTCGCCCATCCACGAGGGGACGAAGATGCCGACGGAGACGAGGCGGTCAGGATGCACGTAGAGGAAGCCGAAGATCTCCGGCTCCGGGTAGCCGAAGGTGTGCCAGACGGTTCCGGGCTGGAGGGTTGGTTCTTCGGGAGCTGTATCCTCGGGCAGCTCGATGACGAATTTCATGCCCATGGCCCACTCGCGGCGAGCGTGGCCTTCGGGAAGGCCGAACTTCTGGTCTAGCTCTCTGCCGATCTGGCCGATGGGGCCGTCGCCCACGACGGTGAGCGGGGCGCGCACATCCATTCCGGGCATAAAGCTTTCGGTGGGTTCTCCGGATTTATCGACTCCCTGGTCGGCGAGGCGGACGCCTTCCACTTTTCTCCCGCTGATCAGCGGCTTGCTGACCGGAGTGCCGGGCCAGATCTGTACCAGTCCTGTGGCCATCAATTGCGAGCCGACCCACTGGTTGAACTGGCCAATGGAGAGGACGAGGCCGCCGTTTTTGTGGAGGAATTTTGGTGTCCAGGGGAGTTCGAAGGCGTGGTCTCTTACGCCCGCCAGTTTGCCCCCAAAACGGAGAAGATGATCTCCAAGGCGCAAAAGCGCGGAGCGCCGGCTGGCACCGGCGGGATCGAGGAGATAGAGAACGCGCTCCTGAGTGACGTTGGCGGCCATGGGGATTTCAGATGGGTCGAGAGCGGGAAAGCTGGCATGGATGCCCTGGGCGCGGGTGACTACGCCGCTGACGCCGGAGGCGATATCGTCGGCGCGCTCGTAGCAGAGGACCTGGAGGGGCATTCCGGGGGCGACTCGACTTTCGAAGGCGGGATCATCAGGGTGCTCGGTCCACTCGCGGGTGAGCGTAGTGAGAAAGCCGCCCATGGCCGGGCCGAAGCCGGTGCAAGCTATATCGACTTCAATGGACTGACGGTCTTGTTCCGGCGCTGGGGAAGCGGATGGGGAGGGTTCCGAGGTCTCAGAGGAGAAAACTGGGTGGCCCGGTTCTGAGGTACCAGTTCCTCGTTCCAATTCTTCTACGTACATTTGGGCCTCCTCCTTAACTTGATCGGTCAGAATTTGTGGTTCCCTGCCCTAGCCGCAAAAGGAAGAACGTGGCGAGGACGGCGCATTCTGGATTGTTGAGAGTAGTGCTTCCGGCTTGTGTGGTCTCCCAGTCTCAAAATCGAGACCTGGGGCACCCCTGTTCGTACCGGGTTCAATGGCTATCCTCATGCGGGATAATCCAGGGCTTCGGGGATCATTACTTTGCTGACGGTTTCGGCGGCGCGGTCCTTGGCGAGGCGGGATCCGGTGAGGCATGTGGTTAGCTTGCTCTGCAGGCGGAGGAACTCGCTGGAGCCGGCGCAACCGGCGCAGGGGCCGGCTTTTTGTGGATGAGTGCCGTCTGCGGCGAGCACATCAACCGCAAAGGCCGAGATGCCGGGCATGGTCTCTTCATATTCATCAAGTTCGCTAGCCAGGAAGCAGTTGCGGTGCTCCCGCTCGTCCCAGGAGGGATGGCAATTATAGCCAAAGACCAGCTCGGCGCAGATGCGCGAGGCCTCTCCGGCGGATTGAGCGGCTTGCGTATGGCACAGGTCGCTGAGGAATTGGACGGTTCCGCTGAGGCCTTCGGCGACCAGAGCATCGGCTCCGCCGCGGGCCTCGAGTTCGAGCACGTCGAGGATCTGGTAGCGCGAGGCGAGCAGCCAGCAGAGAGCATCGGCGAGGGCAAAGGTTACGCCCTGGCGCTGGCCGTGATAGAGCTTGTGGCCGTCGGGGTCGGTGGCGTTTTGCAAATGGTTTAGCGTCCAGAGCCAGAGGGTCATGGCGGAGGCCAGGGTACAGGCGCCGGTGCCGGGGTGGTCGGAGGCGATGCGGCGCATCTCCCTGATCCAGGTGTGGAACTGGGCGAGGAAGACCTCGGAGGTCATGGTTACGGTCAACTGACGGCGCTGTACAGCTTCAGGACCTTCATAGGTGGCTTCGAGTTGTGCGTCCATCCACTTGTTGGCAAGGAAGCCGGGACAGTCTTCGGTGATGCCGTAGCCGCCCATGAGGCTGATGGCTTCGCGCATCATGTTGGCGCCGTGGCCGGTATTCCATAGCTTGGTTGCTGGGCAGATTACGTTGGCTTCGGCGTCCATGAGGACGTAGTTGACGAGAGGATCGGCGGCGAGTTCGGCTCGGCGCGGGTCGTCCGGCTTGAGAGAAAGCATCTCGATGGCGCGTTGTTCGCTTTCCTTGAGAGCTTTCAGCTCGGCGCGGCCGCCCTGAGCTCCGCCACGTTCTTTGAGCAGAGCTGTCTTCTGTTTCTCCAGGGGATCCAGATCGTCAAAGAGACGGGCGGCGGCAAAGCCAAGAGAGGAGGCTGCCTCGCCGGTGGCCCAGATATCGACCAGGCGGTGGAGCGCGTCCTCGCGCTGTTGGATGCCTTGCTCGTAGCGGACAGAGCCGGGCTTGGAACCTTCTGCACCGCGGAAGCGCTGACGCTGGTAGCGAGTAACCGGCTCGATGGCCGAGAGCAGCTTGGCCGCGGTCATCAAGCCCACCGGAACACGGGTGCGGCGGAAGACGGCCTCGATGATTTCGCTGTGGTTGAAGTTGGGGATGATTACGCCGTCTTTCACCGTATATCCGCCCACGATCCGGCTGGCGGGAACTTTGAGGCTGAAGATGGGGTCGCCGGTGGAGGAGAGCTGATGGACGAGTTTTTTGGTGGGGGTGCCATGGTCGTAGATGCCTTCGTCGCCCTCTTCGAGAATCACGACGCAACTGCCTTTGACGCGCGGATCGCAGGAGTTGACAGCGGCGGTAACGAAGTTTGCAAAAGCAATATTGGTGATAAACCGGCCGCGTTTATCGATTTGCAACCAGGGTTCCTGGCCTTCTTTCCACATCGAAATGCTTATTTTCCCATTCAGCATGCCGGTATCGACGCCGACGTAGGGGATGGGCTCAGTGAGCGCAAAGGCTCCGCGCCAGGGCTTGCGGTCTTCACCGGGTTGCGGCGGAGCGGCAAGCGATTTGTAGCGGGAGACCTGCTCCGGCGTGCCGCGCTCGTGGATGGGCGAAAGGGCCAGAAAGCTGGCCATGCTGGCTGTGGCCGCGCCGCCGTCTACCCAGGCCAGCTCGTAAGCGGCAAGAGCCAGGGCCAGGTTCTTGGGACCGGCGATGAAGCCGCCTTCTTCAGGCTCCATGAAGGCAGCGGTTACGCCTGCGCGGTCAAAGTCCTCCATCATTCCTGCTTTTCCTGGGGTCCACTCGTGAGTATTGCGCTCTCCTGCGGCAACAAGGCGAGCCACGGTTCCACGCGCAACACTGCGCGCGGACTGGACGAGCATCTGTAAATCGAATCGGTCGGCAAAGCGCCAGAGAATCTGGCGCACCGCGTCTCCAGGGAGAGTAAGCATGGTTTTTGTTTCGGTTACGGGAACTGTGGCCATCAAATTTGGTCCTCCGGCAGCGACCATATTGTGCTTGATTAGACCCCTCCAAGCGTGTGACCTGTATCACTCCGGCGACGCGGTCCTTGAAATGGGCGCTAGAGGAGTGGTGAAGTGATTATTCGCACCCGGCTGCGGGAGCAATGACCCTCTGCCTGTGATAGGCATCACTTCCGACAGGGCAACGCAGCCTATATCACTCTTAATAGGATAGAAAGACTTAAATCACCGGCCGGGGAGCAACACAATGACTCAAGCTATCAGAGCGGCGGCAGGTTTTCTGCTCGGCGCCATACTTATTGCGGGTCCTGCCTATTCGCAGGCGCCTGGAGCAGATGTCTACAAGGCCAAGTGCGCAATGTGCCACGGCGCGGACGGACTGGCTGCTACTTCGATGGGAAAGAGCATGAAGATCCTGTCCATCAAGGATCCTTCGATGGTCCACGCATCCGATGCTCGCCTGATCGCCTCCACCGCGAACGGCAAAGGCAAAATGCCGGCATACAAAGGCAAACTGACCGATGCGCAGATCAAGGATGTGATCGCGTACATGCGCACGCTGGGGAAATAGCAGTGCGCCAGAGAAGTCCGGGACACAGGCCGTGAGCCAGGAGAGAGGCCGCAGTCTTTCTCTCCCGCGCCTGGGCACGGAAGGTTTGACGAAAATTGCTATGAAAAATGTTTCCACCATCACGCTGGCCTTCGCCGCATCTGTGCTTCTGTTTGCGACCACGCCAGTCACAGCGACCGCGCAGACAGATTGCCTGTCCTGCCATTCGGATTCAAGTTTGCAGGATTCGACGGGGCACAGCGTTGCAGTGGACGGGCCGAAGTTTCATACCACGATCCATGGCAGCTTGAACTGCAGCGATTGCCACACGACCATCAAGGAATATCCGCATCCTGCCGCCGTAACGCCAGTGAAGTGCGAGACCTGCCACGCCGACGAAGCCGCGGGGCTAGTGGGAAGCGTGCATGCAAATCGCGCCGAGCATCCCTGCACAAGCTGCCACGGAGACGCTCATTCCATTTTTCCCAAGGACGATCCCCGCTCGGCGGTCTATCCGCTGAATGTTCCGCGCACGTGCAGCGCCTGCCACGGCAACGCCGCGATGGCAAAGAAGCACGGACTGCCCAACGTCTATCCGATGTATATCGACTCCATCCACGGATTTGCGCTGAGCAAGGAGGGGCTGCTGGTGGCGGCCAACTGCCAGAGCTGCCATGGGTCGCATCACATCCTCAGCCACAAGGATCCCGAGAGCCGGACTTACAAGACCAATATTCCCAAGACGTGCGGGACCTGCCACGCGGGAATCACTGAGAACTACGAGAGCGGGGTGCATGGGAAGGCCGTTGCGAAGGGCAATCTGGCTGCGCCGGTCTGCTCCGATTGCCACACCGCGCACGCGATTCTGCAGCCCACCGAGGCGGCGTTCAGGTCGCAATCCACGCCTATCTGCGGATCGTGCCATAAAGACAAGTTCTCCACCTATCGAGATACGTTCCATTCGCAATTGGGATCGCTGGGTGGATATGTGGAGACAGCGCGCTGCTGGGACTGCCATGGAGCGCATGACGTGCTGCCCGCATCCGATCCCCGCTCGCCGGTCAACAAGGCGAACCTGGTGCAGACTTGCGGCAAGTGCCATGCGGGCGCGAATGCCAGCTTCGTCCAGTATCAGCCGCATGCTAACGCACGGAATCGCAAGCTGAATCCGGCGCTCTATTTCATTCGTTTGTTCATGAATCTGCTGCTGGCCAGCACGCTTACGTTCTTTGTGATTCACACAGTGTTGTGGCTGATCCGATCGCGGTACGACCAGATCAAGAAAAAAACAGCAGCGGGAGGGAAGAATGCCTGACCTCGAACAAGCGGGAGAAGGAATCCAGGAACAAAGGCCCAGTGAGGGCAGGTATTACGTGCGTTTTACGCGGGCGCAAAGGTACCTTCACGCAGTGCTGTTCACCACATTTCTGGGACTGGCCGGCACGGGGCTGCCGCTGCGCTTCAGTCAGAGCTATTGGGCGCGCCTTTTTGCCGGCGCAGTGGGCGGGTTCGGGGCAATTCTCTTCTTTCACAAGTTTTGCGCGGTGGTTCTTACCCTGGCATTCCTCTATCACGTGAAAGATCTCGTTTCCCGCTGGCTGATCCACCACGAGAAGGGGATCTTCTGGGGATCGACCTCGATGGTGGCCAACTGGAAGGACGTGAAGGATCTTTTTGGGCATCTTCGCTGGTTTGTGGGATTAGGGCCGAAGCCGAAGTTCGGACGCTATGCCTACTGGGAGAAGTTCGATTACTGGGCGGTCTTCTGGGGCATGATCGTCATCGGCTTCTCAGGCTATGCGATGTGGTTTGCGCCGTTTTTTGCCCGGTTCCTGCCCGGCTGGGCGCTGAACGCAGTGCTGGTGATTCACAGCGAGGAAGGGCTGCTGGCAATTTTATTTATCTTCTCCATTCACTTCGTCAATACACATCTGCGTCCTGACAGCTTCCCTATGGATATGGTGGTTTTTACCGGCGTGGAGAGCGAGGAAGAGTTCAAGCACAAGCGGCCGGAGGAGTATCAGAAGCTGGTTGCGCAGGGAAAGCTGCAGACAAGAACGGGGGAGAAGCCGCCGGTGTGGCTGGTCAACTTCTCCAAGGCGGTGGGCTTCACAGCCATTTTGATCGGACTTGTTCTTCTGGTGTTGACGTTGAGCGCCTATTTCAGGGAATAAAAAAGGCAAGGCATGCGCGAGTTGAGCGGAGTGAAGATGAAAGCCGGCGGAATCATCTCCGCCGGTCTTATCTGTTTTTTTGCATGGGCCGTAACGGCAGCGGCAGAACAGAAACCTAAAAGTGAAGATTGCCTTGCCTGCCACTCTGCTGCAGCGCTGAACAAAGGGGACAACAGCAAGAAGCCCACACCGCATGTGGATGCGGAAAAATTCAAAAACTCCATTCACGGCAGCATGTTTACCTGCGTGGACTGTCACACGCAACAGATGGGGGCGGATCACAAGAGGACCCGCATCAAGCCAGCCTGCTCGCAGTGCCATGCGGAGGCAGCGGAGGCTTATTCGCGCAGCTACCACGCGAAGGCAAGCAAGAATGGAGCGCCGGGGGCAACCTGCGAGGATTGCCACGGAAGCGTGCATGAGATTGTAACGGCAGACGACCCTAAGTCGCCGGTCAATCACGACAATATTCCCACCACCTGCGGCCGGTGCCACGGGCAGAAGTTCCTGATGGAATCGAACGGGGAGAGCGGCCAGCCTTTTATTTCGTACCAGCAGAGCGTGCATGGACTGGCGATTGAAAAGGGATCGAAGAAGGCTGCGGTATGCACCGACTGCCACGGCTCGCATGAGATTCTTCCCGCCAACGACGAAAAGTCTCCGATTTATAAATTCAATGTTCCGGCGACCTGCGGCAAGTGCCACGGCGCGGTCCAGCAGGAATTCATGCAGAGCATCCACGGGCAGGGAATCAGCCGGGGCAACGGGCTTTCCCCGGTCTGCACGGATTGCCACGGAATCCACTCCATCAAGGCGCACATCGACCCTAATTCGTCAGTTTCAGAGCAGAACGTGGCTCGCACTACCTGCGCGCGCTGCCATGAAGGCGTGCGGCTTTCGCAGGAGTTCGGCGTGGCCGGGAACCGTGTCTCGACTTACCTGGACAGTTATCACGGATTGGCTTCAGAAGGCGGATCGGCGGTGGTGGCTAACTGCGACAGTTGCCACGGCGTGCATAACATTCTGCCTTCGAGCGATCCGCGCTCGACAATCAATCGCGCCAACCTGGATGCCACCTGCGGCAAGTGCCACAAGGGAGTTACGCAAAAGTTCACCCTGACACAGGTGCACCTTGAGGATGGTCTTCATCCCGGGGATATTGGCTCGATTGCGGTGCGCTGGGTGAGATGGTTCTACCTGATTTTGATCTTCGCAGTGATCGGCGCAATGTTCCTGCACAACGCCATCATTTGGCGGAGCAAGGCTGCGGCTCGGCGCGTTATGCAGAATCCAAAAATGGAGCGCATGACCGCGAACCAGCGCTGGCAGCACCTGGTCTTGCTGGCTAGCTTTATTGTGCTGGTGATTACAGGTTTTGCCCTCAAGTTCCCCAACTCGTGGATTGCCGAGGCGCTGGGCATGGGTGAGAGATTGCGCAGCATTACCCACCGCGTTGCAGGGGTAATCCTTGTCGCTGTCGGGATCTACCATCTCTTTTATCTGGCTGCTACAAGGGAAGGGCGGCGTTTGATCTGCGACTTTGCGCCCAAGACGAAGGACGCCTTCGACGCCTGGGGAACGATGCTCTACTACCTCGGCCTGAGCAAGAAAAAGCCCGGATTTGGCCGCTTCAGTTACGCGGAGAAGGCTGAATACTGGGCGCTGGTTTGGGGTACGGCGCTGATGGGCCTGACCGGAGTGATGCTGTGGGCCAAGGTGTGGGTGGGAAACCTGCTGGCGCGCTGGTGGGTCGATGTGGCGACCGCGGTGCACTTCTATGAAGCGATTCTGGCTACACTGGCGATTGTGGTCTGGCACTTCTACCAGGTCTTCTTTGACCCCGATGCGTACCCCATGAACTGGGCCTGGTGGGACGGGAAGATGCCGGTCGAGCACTATCGGCACGAGCACCGGTTGGACGCTGAAGCTCTGGCGGAAGCCGAGCCTGCAGGAGCAGAGGGCGAAGCAGAACCTCCGAAGGAATAAGTCGGGCGCAATTCGGAGAATGAGGACGGAACCGGGCAGGCGGGAGACCGCGGCCTGCCCTTCCATTCAGCAGTGCATTGAGGGAATTCATCTCCGGTTAAAGAAACAAACATAGAAACGTGCGTAACATTCTGATGCGTTTTGTGTTTGTGCCAATGAGGGATTGCATGAGTACGGCATGCGCATGATCTTCTTGACAGCCCAAGGGTCGTGATGTAAGTTTTAGGGCTTGTAGGACGCTTTCCCCAAAAACCATCGAACGGAAGAGGCTTATGGCTAAGGTGCAGAGGTTTTGCGCATTCGGATTCGCTGCTTTTGCAGCGATTTTCTGTCTTGGGACACATGCCCAGCAAGGCGACCCGGCGGCGATTCAGCAGAAACTGGTTTCACAGATGAAGCTGACCAAATCCACGGCCGACCGCACGGATATTGTTACCGCCGGCGATGTTCTGGTGCTCCAGAAGGACGGGCTGACCATGTGCAGCTCCAGTTCTTCCTATGCATTCGGAAACACGTACAGCAATGGGGTGATTGTTGCCAACTACAACAACCGCGCCAAGGACGCCGCGAAGTCGTACGGAAAAGCCTTCGGCTTGAGCAGACTTGGACTGGGTAACGGGGCCAGCGTCTCCGACTCGGCAAACAACGGCTGCGCGACACGAAAGTTTGTTGCAGGAGAGAAGTTCTGGGTTACCGGGATTGCGGTGCAAAAAGACGGGATTATGATCAGCACCTTCAGCGATCCCTTTCCGGACGCGAATGGAAACCAGGTCCGCTATTACGGGGAGATCAAGTTCCCGTTTCAAAAGGGCGCCGTGCCTCCGATGGACGATTTTGTGAAGACGGTCGCCGAGGTGATCACGGTGCAGCCCGCAGACAATGCAGACCAGGGCAATCAGGGCGGCCAGGGCAGCCAACCGGCTCAGACAGCCGCTGCAGCAGCGCCTGCTCCGGCACCTATGCAGGAGATTGCGCCGCCGCCTCCGCCGGCCGATACTCCGCCGCCTACCATCGCTCTTGGCCAGACCGTGGACCAGGTAACAGCATCCTTTGGGCAGCCAACGAGAGTTGCCAAGCTGGGAGCAAAGTCCATTTACTACTACAAGGATATGAAAGTAACCTTCACCAACGGTAAAGTAAGCAACGTTCAATAGCGCGTTCGCGCCTCCGGAATGGAGCGCGGACCCGGATTAGGAAAGAGGAAATGATGACGAAGTCATATGATTGGCGAGCGATGAAAAATGCCTCCGCAGTAACGGTCATTGCCCTGGTCCTGGTTCTGTGCGGGATAGCCAGTGCAGGCGCCACGAACAAACCGGCACCAGCACCCAAGGCGGCTCCGGCGCATGCGGCGCCGGCAAAGACTGGCGGAAGCACCGGGGGCGGAGGATCGCACGGAACGTCTACAGGCGGATTTGGCGGCAGCCACGGGCCGACTACCGGCGGTGTCGGAGCTCACACCACGACCACGACCGGCTCGCATACCACTACCACGACCGGCGGCACACACACCACCACGACCAGCGGCGCGCACACCACCACCACGACGGGCGGTACGCACACCGCGACCACGACAGGCGGGACGCACACCACCAGCTACGGCCACACCGCGACGGGCGGACCTGCTCCCAAGGGAAGCAATACACATGTCACCAAGAGCGGAAGTTCTGTTACTACGCGGGCCAACGGCAAGGTGAGCGACGTTCATGACCCCAAGACCGGCACTGACATTCATCACGGGCTGAACGGGAACCGGGCCGTCTCAAGGTCGCTGCCCAACCACGGCAGAATGTACTCTGCGCGGGGCCGACCGGGATATGCGCAACGCGGATACAACTACCACGGCCACGATTTCGGCCGAAGGGCTTACTATTACCACGGCCACGAGTACAACCGCTATTACCACGGCTGGGGGTACCGGGGCGGGTATTACAACGTCTATGCGCCGGGCTACTTCTTTGCTCCCGGTTTCTATGGCTGGGCCTATAACCCGTGGGCTGCGCCAATCGCGTTTGGATGGGGATGGGGCGGGGCGCCGTGGTTCGGCTTTTACGGCGGCTTCTTTGCGCCTTACCCGGTATATCCCAGCGCGGCGTTCTGGCTGACTGACTATGTGATCTCGCAGAACCTGCAGGCGGCTTATACGGCGCAACAGGAGGGCGGCGAAAACGACGGCGCCCCGCAAGCCGGGGATGGCGGTTCGCCGGCGCTGACGCCGGAGATCAAGCAGCAGATTGCCGACGAGGTGAAGACCCAGTTGGCTCTCGAAAACAACGAGGGACAGCAGAGCGCGGCGGGTCAGGATGTTGATCCCGGATCCAGCGGAATTGCGCGCATTCTGGCAGACGTGGCCGCAGGTCACCCACATGTGTTTGTGGCCGGAGGGCCGCTGGACCTGGTGGATGCAGCCGGAAACGAGTGCGCGATCAGCGACGGCGACGTATTGCAAATGCAAACCGCTCCGCCTGACGATGCAACGACGGCGAGCCTTTACATGCTGGTTAGCAAGGGCGGAAACGAGTGTGCGAGAGCCGATACAGTTACCGTGCAGTTGACCGACCTGCAGGAGATGCAGAACCAGTTGCGGGCGAACATCGACCAGGGCTTGAAAGATCTGCAAGCCAAGCAGGGCACAGGCGGACTACCGCAGGCGCCGCCCTCAGCAAAGGCTCCGCCGACTACGGCTCCGTATGCAGCGATTGCGCCTCCGCCCGATCCAGCGGACGCGGCCGCTCTGCAGCAGCAGGGTCAGCAGGCTGACCAGACGGAGCAGCAGGCAACCGCGGACTCATCGGCGGGACAGCCGGCTTCGAACTAACTTAGACACAAACCCTCTCCAGGCACAGCCGAAGCGGCGAAACCTGGAGAGAGCTTCATCACTGATTGCAGAGATAGCCGGATTTGCAACGAGCGGGAGGGAATCGCAGATTCCCTCCCGCTCGTTGCGGTTAGGGTGCGCACTGCGGAATCCCATCGCTTAGAGCAGTTCGGCCGAAGGCGTGGAGTGAGCGTGGACCATGAGGTCCACGCTACAGCCGGACAGGAGGCCGGCGCTACCATTCATTTCGGGACCATTCCGCCTTCAGATTAATGCAGAAGCTGCTTAACTTAGACGCGCCAGTGATCGGGGCGCCAGTTGTTGACGCGCTCCTTGATCTGCTTGCGGTTCAGATTTTGTTCAAGCGCCTGCTTGGCTAGTGGCACGATTTCATCGTCCGATGCAAAGCGCAGACCGATCAGCTGGTCCTCAGAGAGTCGATCAATCTGGTTGTGCCATTCCGGAGGAGAGAGCGCCTTTAACCGCAACCGCTCCTCGAATCGGATCACGCGATCCTGTACCTTGAGCGCGTACAGGCGAAGCTTCAAAAGAGCAAGGATTGCGGCGACCGACAGCACCAGGAACCAGACCGAGGTGAGGCTGGGGTGACGAACCAGATTCACGATGACGATGATCAGGTTGGCGGCCAGAACGATCAAGAGGAAAAAGTGGAATGGTGGATCGAAACGGGCATGATTCTTGAAACTCTGCGGTTCTGCCTTACTCATGATTGTCCTTGATTTCTCCCAGGCCGGGGTTTACTCGCTCCGGCGCTGGCATTTCTGCGGAACCGCCAGAAGCAACACTGGGGGGTTGAACACCGGCGCTCTCTGGATTTTGCGCAACGCCAGTGGGAGCTGTCAATGCCGCTAGATTGTCTGGCCCCAAAATCTCAGGATGCTTGGGGACGAGCGGATGATAGCGGCCGCGAGCCAGGTAGTCGGCAAAGAATCCACCGGCGATATAGGGGTTAAGCACAGCGATGGGGATAAGATAGCTGGTCGCGAGGGACTCGGCTATGCTCTTGTTGGAGTGGCTAGGGTGGCGATAGCCGGGAATCTGGGGAATCTCAAAGACTTCAAGGCGCGCTTCTGGGTGCTTGTGCGCATAGCGCGCCAGCTTCCAGGCGATCTGTTTGGGGGTAGTCACCTCGGCGTCAGGGAAAACGCTGCGCCGAAAGGTGCGGGGATAGTAAGTGTTGAGAATGATCCGGGAGAAATCCGCGCAGTTGCTGAAGAATAGTTGGAAATGCGAACGATTCGGGCCCGCGTTTAACCGCGCGATGAGCGCGTCATCCTGTTCGGGAGTGGTATCGAAACGAAAGGCGTAGATGCGCCGTTCATACGACACCCCCAGCATTTGTGTCCATCCGCCGTTCGTCAGACCGCCCGCCGGTACGTCTGCTCCCAGGGATTGCAGATGGACCTCGTGATAATGACTGCGCAACCGGGCTACGGTTTCGCGGTCCACGTGCGCGGGAACATCGGATGGATCCTCGACCGAATAGAGGTAAGGGATCAAAGGGATCGCGACCCAATCGTAGCCGTTGATTCCCTGGTACCGGGAGACGACGGCACCCAATTCGCCCGGCTGGCAGCGGCGCAGCTTCAGGGGGGTTTCAGCGCAAATCCGCTCAAAATATAGCGCGTTGTGCCCAGTGGGATTGACGAGACCAAAGAAGCCATACGGCTGTTCAAGCAGCAGGGCTGCCTGGGCATGGCTGCGGAAGGCGAATAGGGCCAATACCGCCAAAACCGCTAAATTGAGTATGGCAGTGCGACTTTTTCCCATCGAAAGCACAGGTCCTCCGGTGAGCTTCAAAAGAGTCATCTACAGTATGCCGAAAAAACCTCTGATTGGAAACTTTGTTCCAAACAAAAAACCGGCAAGAGGATCCCATACAGCATGAAATACAGAGTTTTGACGACAAAATTATTCCAGCTTAACAATCTTGCTCTCTATGTTTGACCCGGCCGCGAGGGAAAAGTTGCGCGCTTCTACCTGTCGGTGCAGGAGTAGCAGGGGTCGATGGATGCCTGGATCAGGGGCGTGTCTGCAAGGCGCGCTCCCATTACCATCCAGCGAATCGCCGGCATAACCGCAAAGGTGGGAGTGCGCACATGCACTCTGGCGGGATTTTTGGAACCCTCTTTCCAACTGACGCTATACATGACCTCACCGCGTGGAGCTTCAACGCGGCTGGTGGCGGTTCCCGTGGAAAAGACGAGTTTTTCTTCGCCGGCATTCAATTCGCCGGGGGGGAGTTTGGTGAGCGCTTGGCGCAGGATCTTGCAACTCTCCATGATTTCAAGAGCGCGCACCAGCAGGCGGGCGCGGACGTCGCCGTCCTGTTGCACTGGTACTTCAAAATCCATCTCCGCGTAGGCAGCGTAGGGGGCTGCTCGTCGAATATCCTGAGGAACCCCTGAGGCACGGGCTACAGGGCCCACGACTCCACAGGAGAGAGCTTTTTCGTTGGTCAAAATGCCGACTCCGGCGCAACGGGAAGTGGCCGTCCTGCTGGTGGTGAAGATCGGGATAACGGTACGGACCATCTCACGTTCCAATTGTTCGATCATGGCCAGCACGGCCATTGGATCGTCGATATCGCGATTGACGCCGCCGATGCGGTTCATGGAGTAGTTGACACGGTTGCCGCTGATGGCCTGAAGCACATCCATCACCTTTTCGCGCAGCTCAAAGCAAGTCATAAACATGGTTTTGAAGCCCATGAGCTTGGCGGCGATTCCAGCCCATAAAACGTGAGAGTGAAGGCGTTCGAGCTCAGCCATGACCACGCGAATATACTGGGCGCGCGGAGGCGGAGTGAGGCCGGTCAACTGCTCCATGGCCTGGCAGAGGGTGAGGGTGTGGATATTCGAGCAGATTCCGCAGACGCGCTCCATCAGCGCAGTGACCTGAATGTAGTTGCGGGTTTCGGCCAGGCGCTCAATGCCGCGGAAGTTGAAGCCGATATGGAGCTTGGCGTCGCGTACGGTCTCGCCTTCGCAGATCAGGTCGAGCTTATAAGGCTCTTCAAGAGCGGGGTGGTACGGGCCCATGGGAATCTTGTAGCTCATTTTGCCTCCTCACGCAGATTCACTCCGGGTGTATCTCCCGCTCTCATCAAGAGTGGCTCGAACTCGCGCCCCGTAAAGTCGAGGGCGTATTCTTCGTGAATCTCGCGCTCGATCCAGTCGGCGGCTTCGCAAATGTCGTAGATGCTCTCAATGGAATTGCCGGCGAGCAGAAAAGGAAAGCCGAGCAACTGGCCATCGAGGTCCCAGTGGTATTCAAGACGAAAGCCCTGGTCGGCCGGCAGTTGGTAGGCGGTGATGGTGATGAAGCGCGCCTTCCAGTCGTTCATGGCCGCAGCCAGCTCGCGCACACCCAACGGGACTGGAGAGAGCCAGTGAACGCCGCCTTTTTCAACCCAGGACTCGGTGGACCCGAGTCTTTCGGGAATGCTCTCGAGAAGAGTCATGGTTTGCGTCATTTTGAACCTCCAGTGGGGACAGGGCTTGCCGCTGGCTCGCTGACGGCGGGCTTCGCGACCGGAGCGGGCTTGGGAGCGGGCGCCTTGCGGGCAACGGTATAAGAATTCTTCAGCTCGCCAATGGTGAGATACAGGGGCGGGCACTCGGCGTCCTGGGTAAGCGCATGGGCCTTGCAGCCTTCCACGCAGCGGCCGCAGAAGGTGCAATGGCCGGGATCATAGCTCCAATAGAATTCGCCCTTGCCGGCTTTGTACTCGATGGCGCGGGCGGTGCAGCGAAAGCGGCAAATCGCGCACCCGGTGCAGAGCGCGGGATCGAAGCGCACCAGACCGCGGAAGCCCTGGCTCACCTTGGGACGGGCAGGGAAGAGTAGTGTCCGCGAACCGCCCCAGAGATTCTTCCACAACATGGAAAGGATGTTCATGATCTGAACCTCATAAAGAGCGCGGACGAGATAGCCAGAACCGCGAAAATTAGTGTGCATTGCCAGTAGAAACGGACCGTTGTATCGATCTGTAACCGCGCTGTGGCGGCGGCAACCGCTGAGAGCAGCAGGACCACGCCAAAGGAGATAGCAACAAAGACCAGCGCGGCAAGCCACCAGACGGTCAGGTGCGGAGCGGCGAGCGTTGCGACCAGGCCGGTGGCCGCGACCCACTCGAGACCGTGCGACAGATCCCACATCGCCAGCTCTGGCCCGGCGTATTCGGTCATGGGGCCGGAGTAGATCTCCTGCTCGGCGTTGGGCAGGGAGAAAGGATTGATATGAAGCTTGGCGGGCAGACAGACCAGGATTGCTATGACGCCGAGGATTTGCATCGGCGAGGCGGGCAGGTGCGCCAATGCTTCAAGCCGGAAGGTGTGCTGCGAGGCGGCGATGGAAATGATGGCCAGAAGAAAGACCACGTTATAGGAGACGCTGAGAACGGCTTCGCGCGCGGAGCCGATTTCGCCGAAGATGGAGCGCGAACTAAAACCGGCGGCGATGATGCACATGGAGGGCAGCTCAAGCAGCGCCAGCAATAGAATCAAGTCGCCTTCGAATCCGCCGGAAGAGGGCAGAACGGGAAGCAGGCCGACAGCACCAGCTGCGGCGGAGACCGCAAGCAGCGGCCATAGCCTCATCAGCAAGCCGGCTATTCCGGGGCGTGAGGGCGTGGTCTTGCCCAACAGCTTGATGAAGTCGAAGAAGGGCTGCATGAAGGGAGGGCCGATGCGGCCTTGCATCATGGCTACAGATTTGCGTTCAACCCAGAGGAAGAACCACGCGGCCGGAATGGCGAAGAGTAGTCCGGGAAAAATGAGCAGGCGGGCGAGGGCAGTAATCAGATTCATAGCTGGACCTCACTGGCTGTTTGTTCGTTTTTGCATGAGCTGGAGCACGCGCAGGCACCATTGCATCCGGGGCCGACCAGGGGCATTACGACAGGCGCGACGGGCAATTTTTTTGCGGCTCTTTCTGCAAGTATCTCGGCGGCCTTGGCCACTCCTTGAATGATTGCGTCGGGACGAGGCGGGCAGCCGGGAACGAAGATGTCGACAGGAATATGCTTGTCGAGTGGGCCATCGATTGTGCGGCTATCAATGAAAACATTGGTGGTGGCTGGGCAAGAACCGATGGCGACTACAGCTTTTGGCCCGCAGACCTGGCCGTAGACGGTCTTGATTGCGTTTACCGCGTTGTGTGTGATGGGTCCGGTGATGCAAAGAATATCAGCGTGCCGCGGGCTGCCTTCAAGACGCACACCCAATTGCTCGGCGTCGTAACGAGGCGTGAGGCTGGCGATCAACTCGATATCGCAACCATTGCAACTGCCCCCGTTCATGTGGAAGAGCCAGGGACTGCGGCGGCGGGAGTAGCACATCAATTTGTTCCAGAGATTCATGGTCTCCCTCCGAGCAGCATTCCGAGAGCATTCGGCCAGATTCCGCCTGCCAGCAGTAACGCTACCAGCACAACGATCGTCGCCTGGAGCAGGAATGGTTCCCGTTTCGGCTTATCTGGAAGAGGAGGTGAGTCAGCATCGTGCGCGGGGCCCCACCAGACACGGGTCAAAGCCAGCACGTAGGCGATCAGAGCGAAGATGGAAGAGAGAATGAAGACGGTCAGAAGTAACGGGCTAATTTGCAAGGCGGTTTCATAGAGCCGCCAGCGGCCGAGGTAGCCCATCAACGGCGGAATGCCAAGCATTGCCAGCATGCCGAAGAGGAAGCCGAAAGCGGCGACGGGATAGCGTTTGGCCAAGCCAGTGGATTCATTGTTCAGCGCGCCGTCGGCTTCGGGGCCGCTGAGGCAGATGAAGAGGAGGGCCTTGGCGAGCGCGTGTGTTGAGGCTGCGAACAGAGCGCCGTCGAGTCCGATGATGTTCAACGAAAAGATTCCTAGAAACAAGAAGCCGACGTCCTCGATTGTCGAGAGAACCAGCAAACGCTTCAGGCTCCGCTGCGTGAGCATGAGCAATGCGGCAAGGAATGAGGTCGCGGCGGCAGCACCTAACAGGAGAGCGTGCGGAAGGTAGTAGTCGGGAATGGAGAGCGCAGAGGTCGAGATCTCGCCGAAGGCGGCCATATCGACAACTGCAATGATGAGACCGAGTACTACGGCGGGTAGTTCGTCAGCCAGAGAGAGCAGCCAGAAGAAGAGGGGAACCGCAGCCAGCTTAACGCAAATGCTGGTGACCAGCAGCGCCCATGCCCATTCCTTTTGTCCGCTATTCAGTAAGAGATCGCTGGCGATGAGAGACGAAGCCGAGATCAGGACCACCGTCAGATAGGTCAGCTTTGCAGAAACCGTTCGAGCTGTGAGCCAAACCAAAGCGACAGTCAACAGTGCACCCAGTTCCAACAGACACAGGCGAAGGCGCGGCTCGGGAACTAACAGACCAGCAATTGTTGCCATGCTGATGAGAATCATCAGCGGAACTGTCATTTGTTGGATGAACCTCCGGCTTGCTTTGCTGGAGATTGCCGCCAAAATCAATGCAACCGCAGCCACGACGCAAGCTGCAATGAGCAGCACCGGCACCAAAATTGGGCCTGAAAGTGGCACACCCCGCGACCACAACCATGCAGATGGTCCCGGAGCAGTCCATCTAACAGCCGCCAGTAGCGCCGCTGCCAGCACGATAACGAGGAGAACTGCGTGCCGCTCCATCCACGAGACGGCTACACCCAGGATGCGCGAGGCAGCCTGCAAACCGCTCCACATGCCCAGATAAACGCGATCTACATTGGTCCAGCGGAAGAAGTCTTTCCAGTTCTGCAGGAAGATGTCTGAAAAGTCACCTGCTGTTAGTCTTCCTTGGTCGGAGAGCGGTTCGCCACCGGTGAAGATGCCGCCGCCGGCTAGCGCTGCGCCACCAGCTGCAGCCGGACGGGCTACGTAGGCAATGGCGTAGATTAAGCCGCCGAGGATTACGGAGACAACGGCCAGCACCAGGCCGCCCATGGTGGAGAAGCTGCCTGCGTTGGACGAGAGGCCAAACCACGTTACTTGCACCGCAGTGAGTTGAAGCGCGCCGAGAATTGGGTTGAGGAGGTAATTTACGGCTAGCTGCGGGGCTACGCCGAGAATGATGCTACCGGTGGCCATGATTCCCATTCCCCAGACCATTGTTGGAGGAGACTCGTGGGCATCCTTTGTGGCTTCGGTCAGCGGGCCGAGGAAAACGGCGCTGGTGGCTTTGGCGCAGAGGAAAACCGTGCCAAGGCTGGCTGCCCAAGCGATGACGGCGGGGACTGTCCAGCCGGCTTGCAATGCGGCTGCGTAGAGCATCCATTTGCTGGCGAAGCCGCTCATCAGGGGGATGCCCATCATGCTGCCGGCGCCGATTAGCCAGGAAAGCGTGGTTTGCGGCATGCGCGAGGCGAGGCCGCCTAACTTGTTCATATCGCGGGTGCCGGAGGCGTGCTGGACTGAGCCGGCAGTTAGGAAGAGGCCACCTTTGAAGAAGCCGTGATTGAGGCAATGCAGCAGGCCGGCGACGATGGCCAGAGGGGTGCCGATGCCGATACCGAGCATCATGTAGCCGATCTGGCTGACGGTGGAGAAGGCGAGCATGCGCTTCAGATCGGTCTGCACCATGGCGTACATGACGCCAACGGCTATGGTTACGGTGCCTACACAGATTAGGCTGAGGCCCCAGGTGGGTTGCCAGGGACCGAAGCTGTACATGCGGACGGCCAGGTAGACTCCGGCTTTCACGTAGCAGGCGGCGTGGAGCAGGGCGCTGACAGGGGTGGGAGCGGCCATTGCCTCGGGAATCCAGGTATGGAGGGGAAACTGGACGGATTTGGCTACCAAGGCGGCCAGCATGAGGAAGAAGACTCCGCCGGTGAAGGCGTGGGCTACGGCTGGATCGGTCCAGAGGGCGGTGCCGGCGCGGGAGTAGATGACGATGATCGCGGCCAGCAGGCCGTAGCCTGCTATGTGGGTCATTAAAAGTACTTTGCGCGCGCCGCTGACGGCTTCGGGGTTGGTGTACCAGAAGCCGACAAGGGAGAAGGAGCAGAGGCCTACGACTTCCCAGCAGAGATAGAAAATAAAGAGGTTGGCGCTGAAGACCAGGCCGACAAAGGCTCCGATGAAGACCAGCATGGAGCAGAAGAAGCGGGTGGCCGCTTTGTCGTGGGCCATGTAGCCGATGGAGTAGAGGAGCACGGCCGCACCCAAAAAGGTGCCCATAAATGCGAAGAGGACGCTGAGGGCGTCCACATGGAGGACTAAGGCCAGCGGGCCATCCCACTGAAACAACTTGAGTTCCACCGCCTGGCCGGAGCGGACCGAGGGGATCAGGCCAATTACGGCGAGTACCGAGGGTAGGCAAAAGAGAGCGGCGAGGATGCCTTTGGTGCGGGAGGAACAGAGCTTTGCTACCAGGAGTTGCAGTGCTGCACCCAGTAAAAGTGAAGACGGCGCAATCAGGATGAGGGTCGCAGCTGTCATGGTTTAAATGCTAGTGAATGGGGCAGTTCCGGGATGTGATGGACCTCACATGTAGGACCGTCATGCTGCATTGTGAGACGGGAAAAGCAGGGGCCAGGGACTAGGGACTGGGGACTAGGGACTAGGGACTAGGGACTAGGGACTAGGGACTAGGGACTAAGAGACCAGTTGGCGGGCGACTGGCAGTGGAGTCCGCTGGGGATGACGTGACGACATTCGTTGACCTTGAAGTCCTTTCTTGCGGGTGACAGGGGGGCATCCCCACCCGGTGTGTTTGGGACAAATTGTCTATTTTCAATACGCTGGGAGGAGGGTTCTACCGTAAACTGTTTGTTTTGAGGAGTCTGGAAGGCAAATTCCTGAAAACGGGGAACTTGCACAGACTCGTACGCGTCATTGAGCCGGGCGCGACGTCGCGGGCCTGAGCACGGTACACAACTCCTAAAGACAGGGTATCGGGTTGAGAGAAATTACATGCAAGTGGGTTGTGAGCATACGGCATTGACGATAAGGGAGATGCTTTGAAGCCAGGAGGGATGGGGCTTGACATGCAGTTGCGGCTGCGCCAATTCGGGAGGGGCGCAGATTGCCGGGCAGACCAGGCTTTCTCGCGAGCAGCTTTATCGGTCTTTCCGGGCGAAGGGAAATTCGACGCTGAAGACTACGCTGGCGGTGATGAAGGTTCTGGGAGTCGAACTGACCGCGAAGATCCCTACGGCGGCTTGAGGAGATAGACCGAGGCCGTAAGTTTCATTGACGAGAATCGCAGATCTCAAAGGCGAGGTTTTGGGGCACCCTCCATTAATGCGAATCAAATATCTACACTTCTTCCCGTGAGAGATATTCTATGACCTTGATCAACCCTGCCATATTCAAGGCTACAAGACATGCAATTGCATCGTCCACAGAGAAGCCATATTCATCTCTTATAAAGAGGGCCATCTCATCCCCTTGCTTTCTGATGCTAGAAATTGTCTGCCTTATTTCATCTGCCTCGCGCTCATTCCTGACGGAAGTCCACAAGGTGATAAGGATGACAACCAAGAGGAACGTTATAAAGAGCTCAGCGAGAAAGAACACTCTCGATAAGGTAGATGCTGCAACGACTTCGCTAATTCCGTGCCCCCAAATGGTGTTAGCACTATAGAAAAAGAAGATGAAAAAGTTCGGTTTGGTTGTAACATTAAAATTACCTGGATCAATCTTATAGATCCCGAAGTTGATTACGGAGAACATTAGGATCGAGACCGCCATAAGCATGATGAAGTTCAATGCATAGAAGACCGTCGAGAGTCTGCTCCTCTGGTAGTCTTCGATCTTTCGCGAGATGAACTTACACCCGCGATTCAGAATAATGGCAAATTGGAGATTGCCAGCCCAGGTGGTGCGCTGACTTTCGGTCATTGTCTGCATCCTGGTATCTGCGGGTAGCTCTTTGAGTGATTTCTCAACAGCAAAGGTCTTCTTGCCAAATCTCAATATCCCGGCAGTTATCTTTGAATGGGCTTGGTACAGCAATGAAGGCTTGAATATCAGAGTAAACCTGTGCACAAAGGCCGTCGCGACCGTAACCAGCGAAAGTCCAACGGCCAGCCAGAGAATCGGTGGACTGGACGATTTAATGACTAGCAATGTTTCAATAATAATTAATGCAAAAGTAATCGCTGAATATTTCAATGACTTCGTCGTCGAAAGAATCGTATTTACATATGCAAATGTCAGATTCCAACTTCTTTGCTTCCAGATAAATCTCGGCACTGTCCATACCAGTAGAATTAAAGGGTAAAGGACAATATACAGAAACCACAAAAGTATCTCGGTACTCTTTGTAAATGACCAAACTAATGCAATAATTCCTAAAATGAAAGGAAACTTGAACTTAACTATCCAGACAATCAGCGGAAACCTGGATCGCAGGAAGGAGTCCAAGTCATAAACAAAAACTTGAGTTATCGCATAAAGCCAAAAAAGTATAGCAACGGGGTGGGCGAGGTATCTGAACCAAATTCCACTCTTCTTCTCCTCGTTTGGTTGAACGGTCTTCTCTTGGTTCTCGGCCACGTTTTTCTCCTGTCTTTTGTCGGCTTGCCTTTCAGGGACAAGGACCACTTATCGACGACTCAATCAGGTCTGATATCGGGAGGTACATATTTTCTCGTTGCTCTAGAATATTGATCTCGAATAAAATTCGCGATCAAAAAGGCTACACAGCAACCCATAAACACTAAGATTAGCGTCAAGCCCGTCCTTTCGCTAAACAGCTTTTTGATAATCCAGAAGACTCCGAGAAATATTGGAACCACTATACACGCCATTAGCGTCACCGCGATTAGACCTATATATGGTTCGAAAAGCTGATTGGGCCGAGTGGAGAAGGAACGTCCATCTGATGGTAATACCGTTGGTCTATGCGAGCCAACGCAGACTCCATCAATTTCGACCTTGGCATCAGGTGGCCCATCATACACGATTTCGATTACAGCTCCATCTCCGGGCTCCAGGACCGCGAAAGAGAGACGTAGGGAATTGAAGTTCCCATCGACCCTAACAAGATGAGGCAATATAACTCCACGATTTGTCTTAATGATGGACCAACTAAGAATCCGCCCATCGGAAATCGAGATTGAATATGGTTTTAGGATCTGTGAGGATAGGATCTCGAGCGAGCCGCTGTTCCAAAAGTATACTTGTATCGCCGTAATTCCACTTTTCCCAACGTCTGTTCCATCGTATAGCAGAGAGAACTTGTCAAACTTCGCCAGTTCTGGCTGAACCAGGCTCCTCCGCGAGGGATTCACCATGAACGTTGGAACCCGCTTCTTTTCCGTTCGCCGGTAAAAATACATCGCCATGGCGATGCCGATTATTCCGATGGCCAGACTTGCTGCGGCGATCCATCGATCTGGGGTCATTGGGGGTATTTTAGACTTGGTTCCCAAGTCATGCAATACGCGTTAATTGGCTGTGCCTTCTATTACACTGCACCCTGCGCTACTATCCCCAATTGCCTAGTTGTGCTTGCCCTTCCACTCGGCGTAGGGGTCTTGGAAGTCCTTCGCGCCACCTTCCCGCGGGGCTGTATCTTTGCTACGGAGTTGCCCATTGAATCGCGGCTCTTCGAGGCAAGTGCCGCTGCGATTGTCGGATTGGAAAAGCCCGGGCCTGAAGGCCGCGATGATTTTTATGCGAAGTTTTCAGGGGTCTCGACCCACGTTGTGGGTACCCCGCCCCTGTTCCCTCCGTCTTAGCTATGAAGAGGAACCGCAGATCCTTCGACTCCCCATTCGCTTCGCTCAGGGTCGCTCAGGATGACATTCATATTTGATGGATGGTGTGGCGGCACGACTGAAGTCGTGCCCTGACACAAAGCCATTCGCGAAATTAGTGTGGCGGCACGATTGAAGTCGTGCCCTGATACAAAGCCATTCGCGAGATTAGTTGGGCTCGTCGTAGGGGCCTTGGAAGTCTTTGCTGAAGGGATCATATCCTTGCGACAGAGTTGCCGATTGAATTGTGGTTCTTCTAGGTAAGTCTATTGTGATCGCTGGATGGGAGGGCCCGGGCCTGAAGGCCGCGATGATTACTGTGCGATGGTTTCAGGGGCCTAAAGGCCCCTGCTCCCTCCGTCTTAGCTACGAACTCCGTCTTAGCTACGAAAAGCAACCGCAGATCCTTCGACTCCCCATTCCCCTTCGGCAAGCTCAGGGTCAGGGTCGCTCAGGATGGCATTCATATTTGATGGATGGTGTGGCGGCACGACTGAAGTCGTACCCTGACACATAACCATTCGCGAAATTAGTTGTACTCGTCCTTCCAAATAATCCAATCTAGTTGTGTTTTCCTTTCCACTCGGCGTAGGGGCCCTGGAAGTCTTCTATGGTGTTTTCGTGGAAGACTCAGAGCCTCAGGGGTTAAAACCCCTGTCTTTGTGGGGATGCTTAATTGCCGGGGATGAATCCCCGGCCTACCGCTCCCGCTATTCTCTGATGGTCGAAAGCTCAAAAGCGACGCTGATTAGTTGTGTTTGCCTTTCCATTCGGCGTAGGGGCCTTG